>Ga0247827_10000424_pt1 | contig 19560 bp, 19 predicted proteins | sample 12C_Control_Day2_FD_194414 | JGI IMG/M metagenome (GOLD analysis project Ga0247827, IMG submission 194414) | Soil microbial communities from agricultural site in Penn Yan, New York, United States - 12C_Control_Day2 | ecosystem: Environmental > Terrestrial > Soil > Agricultural land | place... | reverse complement strand
ACCAGTTCTGCTGGCGACCGCTCGCTGTTTCCACATGGGAAGACCCGATGTCCAAGACTCGCCTGATGGGCGCCGCCGGCCTGGCGCTCGCCTTCGCGCTCTCCGCTCAAGCCGCCTCGGCCCAGAACGCCCACGCCGGCCACACCGCCGCCGCGCCGCAGATCCATCCCTGGGGCTTCGACCTGAACGGTCGCGATCTGGCGGTGAAGCCGGGCGACGACTTCAACGAGTACGCCAACGGAACCTATCTCAAGAACACCGAGATTCCCTCGGACAAAGCCCGTTTCGGCCCGTTCGACGTTCTGTATGAAAACGCCCAGAGCCAGCTGAAATCAATCATCGAGGCCAGCGCCGCCAACCCGACCAACGCCAATGCGCAGAAGGTCGGCGCCCTCTACGCCAGCTTCATGGACGAGGCCCGCGTCAACCAGCTGGGCGCCCAGCCTCTGGCCGCCGATCTGGCCGCCGTTCGCGCCGTGACGGACCACAGCGGCATGGCCCGTCTGATGGGCGAAAGCCACGCCGGCTTCGGCGGCTCCCTGTTCGGCGTCGACGTGTTCGAGGACCTGCAGAACCCCAATCTCAACTCGGCCTATATGGGCCAGGGCGGCCTCGGCCTGCCCGACCGCGACTACTACCTGAAGGCCGACTTCGCGCCTCAGCGTGAAGCCTATGTCGCCTATATCACCCGCGCTCTGACGGCCGCCGGCTGGTCGAACCCGGCCCAGGCCGCCGCCGACATCCTGGCCTTCGAAACCAAGGTCGCTGAAAAGCACTGGACCACGGTCGAACGCCGCCAGATCGACAAGATCTACAATCCGGCCCCGACCGCCGATCTGGCCAGGCTGGCCCCCGGCTTTGACTGGGCCGCCTTCCTGCAAGGCGCCCAGATCAGCAGCGTGCCGACCATCGTCCTGATGGAAAACACGGCCATCCCGGGCATCGCCCAGGTCTTCGCCGAGACCTCGCTGGACACGCTGAAGGCCTGGGAGGCCTTCCAGATCGTCGATCAGGCCGGCCCCTATCTGTCCGACGCCTTCGTGAACTCGCGCTTTGAGTTCCGTGGCAAGACCCTGCGCGGCCAGCCTGAAAACCGTCCGCGCTGGAACCGCGGCGTAGCCCTGGTCGACGGCCAGCTGGGCGAGGTGCTCGGTCAGGAATATGTCCGCCTGCACTTCCCCGCCTCGTCCAAGACCCAGATGGAGGCCCTGGTCGCCAACCTCAGCGCCGCCATGACCGAGCGCCTGAAAAATCTGGACTGGATGAGCGAGCCGACGCGCGAGCAGGCCCTGCTCAAGATGTCCAAGTTCGGCGTGAAGATCGGCTACCCCGAGAAATGGCGCAGCTATGACGGTCTGGAACTGTCGGCCGATGACCTCTACGGCAACGTGGAGCGCGCTTCGGCCTTCGACTGGGCCTGGAAACGCGGCAAGATCGGCCAGCCCGTCGATCCGCTGGAATGGGGTATGACGCCCCAGACGGTGAACGCCTATTACAATCCGCCGCGCAACGAGATCGTCTTCCCGGCCGCCATCCTGCAGCCGCCCTTCTTCGATCCGAACGCAGATGCAGCCGTGAACTACGGCGGAATCGGCGCCGTCATCGGCCACGAGATCACCCACGGCTTCGACGATCAGGGCCGCAAGTCGGACGCGAACGGCGTCCTGCGCGACTGGTGGACGCCCGAAGACGCCGCCCGCTTCGAGGAACGCGCCAAGGTCCTGGGCGCCATCTACGACGCCCAGCAGCCCATTCCCGGCACCCACATCAACGGCGACCTGACCATGGGCGAGAACATCGCCGACCTGGGCGGTCTGCTGATGGCGTTGGACGCCTATCACCGCAGCCTGAACGGCCAGCCGGCCCCGGTCATCGACGGTCTGACCGGTGAGCAGCGCGTCTTCCTCGGCTGGGCCCAGGTCTGGCGCGAGAAGTCGCGTGAGGCGGCCCTGAAGGAGCAACTGACGACGGACCCGCACTCGCCGGGCGCCGCGCGCGCTTCGACCCCGCCGCGCAATATCGACGCCTGGTACGCGGCCTTCGGCGTGACCCCGGATCAGGCGCAATACATCGCCCCGGAAGGCCGCGCCCGCATCTGGTAAGCGGCGCGTCCCGGTCGAACACGAAAACGGCGTCAGCCTTGCAGCTGACGCCGTTCTTGTATCCGGAAGACCCGGATGAAATCAGTTCGGCTTCTTGGGCGTGGTCACAGCGCCCGCCACCGCGCCGATAGCGGCGCCGGCGACCGTCGCGCCCGTATTGCCGCCGATAGCCTGACCGGCGACCGCGCCGCCGATTGCGCCTGACGCCGCGCGTTGTTCCGTGGTGGTGCCGCAGGCGGCCAGCAGGCCTACGACGCCCAGAACAGGAGCCAGTTTGAGGATCGTCTTCATGGCGGTCTTCCCTTGATGGCTGAACAGGTAACAGGACCGTGAAAACGAAACGGCCCGCCTCCGGTTCCGGAAGCGGGCCGTCTTTATGCGCTTGTCAGGCTGCGTCGGGTCGAAAAGGCGAAGCCCTTTGACCGCAGCCCAAAGCCCTTAGCCAACGATGTCGGCGTCGGTGAAGAACTGGGCGATTTCGATGCCGGCGTTTTCCAGCGAGTCCGAACCGTGAACCGAGTTCTCGCCGATCGACAGGGCGAACAGCTTGCGGATGGTGCCTTCAGCGGCGTCGTTCGGGTTGGTCGCGCCCATGACTTCGCGGTACTTGGCGACGGCGTTGTCGCCTTCCAGCACCTGAACGACGACCGGCTCGGCGATCATCTGGCCGACCAGTTCGCCGTAGAAGGGACGCTCGGCGTGCACTTCGTAGAACTTCTTGGCCTGGGCTTCGGTCAGCTTGATGCGGCGTTGACCGACGATGCGCAGGCCGGCGCCTTCGATCACGGCGTTGATGGCGCCCGTCAGGTTGCGGCGCGTGGCGTCGGGCTTGATGATCGAGAAGGTACGTTCGGTCATGGGAAGTGACTTCTTGTTTGGGAGTTTGAGGGTCGGCGGCTTATAGCGAGCGCCACTCATCTTTCCAATATCCCCCGCGCGTAAGCCTTTTTTCTCCCGGTTCCGATGCTGCAGATCAAAAACCTGACCTACAACGCCTGGGGCCGCGAGTTCCTGGACGACGCCTCCGTCAGCCTGCCGCCGGGCTCCAAGGTCGGTCTGGTCGGCCGCAACGGCATCGGCAAGTCGACCCTGTTCAAGCTGATCCTGGGCGAACTGGCCGCCAACGGCGACGAAATCTCCCTGCCCAAGACCGCGCGCATCGGCTCGGTGGATCAGGAACACCCCGCCACGCCGGTCAGCGTTCTGGACACGATTCTGGAAGCTGATGTCGAGCGCCACGACCTGCTGACCCGGCTGGAGACCGCCGAGCCGGAGGAAATGGGCGAAATCTGGGGTCGCCTGATCGAGATCGACGCCGACAGCGCCCCGTCGCGCGCTTCGGAAATCCTGGTCGGCCTGGGCTTCAGCCAGGATGACATGCAGCGCCCGATGGCCGAGTTCTCGGGCGGCTGGCGGATGCGCGTAGCCCTGGCCGCCGCCCTGTTCGCCGAGCCGGACATGCTGCTGCTGGACGAACCGACCAACTACCTCGACCTGGAAGGCGCCCTGTGGCTGGAGCAACGGCTGAAGCGCTATCCGCACACGGCCCTGATCATCAGCCACGACCGCGAGCTGCTGAACGGCGTCTGCACCCACATCCTGCAGCTGTCGAACCGCAAGCTGGACCTCTACACCGGCAACTACGACACCTTCGAGAAGACACGGGCCGAGAAGCTGCGCCTGATGGAGGCCAACAAGTCCAAGCAGGACGCCGAGCGCGCCCACCTGCAGAAGTTCATCGACCGCTTCAAGGCCAAGGCGTCGAAGGCGACGCAGGCCCAGTCGCGCGTCAAGCGGCTGGAGAAGATGCAGCGCATCGAACTGCCGCCCGAGGAACGCGTGGCTCCCTTCACCCTGCCCTCGCCGGAGCGCCCCCTGCCCCCGCCGCTGATCCGGCTGGAGAAGGCCAACGTCGGCTATGAGCCGGGCAAGCCCATCCTGAAGAACCTGAACCTGCGGATGGACCTGGACGACCGCATCGGTCTGCTGGGCGTCAACGGGGCGGGCAAGTCGACCTTCGCCAAGCTGATCGCCAAGGCCCTGACCATCGAGACGGGCGAGTTCCACCGTGACGGCAAGATGCGCGTGGGCTGGTTCCACCAGCACCAGATCGAGGCGATGGACCCGACCGACACGCCGCTTGAGATCATCCGCCGCGCCATGCCCGACGCCTCGGAGAGCAGCCGTCGTTCGCGCTTGGCCCAGTTCGGCCTGCCGTTCGAGAAACAGGAGACCACCGTCGGCTCCCTGTCGGGCGGCGAGCGGGCGCGCCTGCTGCTGAATCTGGTGGCGATGGATGCGCCGCACATCCTGATCCTCGACGAACCGACCAACCACCTGGACATCGACAGCCGCCGCGCCCTGCTGGACGCGCTGAACGAATATACGGGCGCGGTCATCCTGATCACCCACGACCGCTCGCTGATGGAGCTGGTGGCCGACCGCCTGTGGCTGGCCGCCGACGGCTCGGTGAAGCCGTTCGACGGCGACATGGACGACTATCAGAAGTTCGTCCTCGACCGCGCCAAACAGGCCGGCATGAAGCCCAGCCAGGTCAAGCACGAGGAGGCCGCCGCCGAGGCCCCGGAGCCCGCCGCCGCGCCCAAAGCCGAAAAGAAGAAGGGACCGTCTCCGTCCACGCTGCGTCACGCAGTGAAGAAGGCCGAGGATCGGATGGCTCAGTTGACGGCCGATCTGGCGCGTCTGGACGACGATCTGGCCAACGCCGCCGTCAATGATCCGAAGAAGCTGGAAGGCCTGACGCGCGCCCGCGCCAAGGCCCAGGCCGATCTGGATCAGGCCGAGGCCGACTGGATCGCCGCTGAAGAAGCCCTGGCCGAGGTCGCATGATGAGCAAGACGCCGCCCCTGCTGTCCAAGGACGAGATGCAGGAGGCGGCCGCTCGTCTGCGCGCCTACCTGCACGACGAGATGGAGGTGGAGGTCGGACAGCTTCCCGCCGAAATGCTGGTCGAGTTCATCGGCCGGGACATCGGCCGGCTGTTCTACAATCGCGGCCTGCGCGACGCCGAGACCGTGGTGCGCCAGAAGGTAGAGGACGTCGCCGACGCCCTCTACGGCCTGGAGCGCTGAGCCTGATCAGCCGCAGCTGACGCGCGTCACGATGTCGGTCTTGTCGTCGTAGGTGAAGGTCACGCGATTATCGCGATAGTCCATCGTCGCGGCGCAGGTGCTGCAAAGGACGCGGAAGATGCGGCCGCGCGGCGCGTCTGCGGGAATGGTCGAGCGATTGCGGCCGACATATTCCTGATAGTCTCCGGCCTTGCAGGCGACAGGAGCGGCTTCGCCGCCTGAGCCGGCCTCTTGCGTCGGCGCGCAGGCTGAAAGCGCCACCGCGCCCGCGAAAGCCGTGAGCATCAGAATCGTCTTCATGGCGTCTCTTTCTGTTGTGGCCTAGCCGCAGCTCACGCGCTCGACGATGCCGGTTTGCTGATTGTAGAAAATATTCAATCGGTAAGGCGAATAATCTTCAGTCACAGGACAGGTGGTGCAGGCGACGCGACGGTTCACCACATCGACCGGAACGGGTATCTCGCTGCGCGGTTTCCCGACAAGCCATTGAAGCTGGCCTGCCTTGCACATGTCCGCATCGACCGCGCTCACGCCGGGCTCGGACAAATAGGGGCGTTCGGTCGAAGAGGCCGCCGGGGTCATCGTCGGCCCACTGGTCCGTCCAGGCTGAGACGACGACGGCGGAGACGCACAGGCCGAAAGGGCGAACAGGCCCGCGCCCAACAGGATCAGGCCGCCTTTTCCCAGCGCCCTTCGTCCGATTGTTTCCAATAGGCCAGATCCGCGCCGTCCGCCTTCAGCGTCCGCCAGCGCCCGCGCGCATGATTCAGCGCCTGCTCGTCCCGACCGTCGAAGATGATGAAGCAACGTGCGAACTCCTGCGTGGCCCCAAGGTCTGAATCATCGACGATGAACAGGGCCTGAGCGCCATTCAGATTCTCACCCGATTCGGACAGGAGCACAGGCTGGCGGGCGGCGTGATCGCCATCGGCCCGCCCATGGGGCAGGAAGCTGTCGTCGCGATAGGTCCACAACAGCTCGTCGATATCGTCGAGCCGATGCGAGGTCGCCCCCCGGATCAGGGCGCGCCAGCCCCGCTGAAGCGTTCGCTCCAGCAGGGTCGGCAGCACCTGGTCCAGCGTCGATCGCTCCAGGTGGTAGAACCAGATTTCCGGCTTGGCGTCAGACACCCGGCCCTACCCTCTGAAGACGTCGGATCAGGCTTCGTACTTGTCGGCGACCATGCGGTCCAGCAGACGCACGCCATAGCCCACGGCGCCGTCCGGCACGGTCGGGTTGCGACTGTCCTTGACCCAGGCGGTCGGGGCGATGTCGATGTGCGCCCACGGCACGCCGTTGGTGAAGCGCTGCAGGAACAGGGCGGCGGTGATCGAACCGCCGGCGCGGCCATTGCCGGTGTTCTTCACATCCGCGATCGGGCTGTCGATGTGACGCTCATACTGGGTCGGGATCGGCATGCGCCAAACGTTCTCGCCGACCTTGGGACCCGCGGCCAGGATGCCGTTCGCCAGGTCGTCGTTGTTCGAGAAGACGCCGGCGTATTCGAGGCCCAGCGAGATGATCATGGCGCCCGTCAGGGTGGCCAGGTCGATCATGAACTTCGGTTTGAAGCGCTCCTGCGTATACCAGAGGGCGTCGGCCAGAACGAGGCGTCCCTCGGCGTCGGTGTTCAGGATCTCGACCGTCTGACCCGACATGGACACGACCACGTCGCCCGGACGCTGGGCCTTGCCGTCAGGCATGTTCTCGACCAGACCGAGGACGCCGACCGCGTTGACCTTGGCCTTGCGGCCCGCCAGGGCGTGCATCAGACCGGCCACGGCGGCGGCGCCGCCCATGTCCCATTTCATCTCTTCCATGCCGTCGGCAGGCTTCAGGCTGATGCCGCCGGTGTCGAAGCAGACGCCCTTGCCGACGAAGGCGATGGGGGCCTCGCCCGCCTTGCCGCCGTTCCACTGGATGACGGCCAGCTGGCTTTCACGCTCCGAGCCCAGGCCGACGCCCAGCAGGGTGTGCATGCCCAGCTTTTCCATCTCGGCTTCGCCCAGGATCTCGACCTTGGCGCCCAGGGCTTCCAGTTCCTTGACGCGGCGCGCGAACTCGGCCGGATAAAGAACGTTGGCGGGCTCCGCGACCAGGTCACGCGAGAACAGGACGGCGTCGGCCACGGCCGACAACGGCTGGAAGGCGGCTTCAGCGGCCTTCACGTCCGAGGTGACGACGCGAACCGTCGTGACCGACGGGATCTTGTCGGCCTTCTGCTTGGTCAGGTATTTTGCGAAACGATAGGCGGCCAGACGCACGGCGAAGCCGACGCGAGCAGCCTGCTCGATCGTCAGGTGAGCGGCGTCGATGGTCAGGACTTCGGCGCCCGACAGCTTGGCGGCGTGATAGGCGGCGGCGGCGGCGGTTTCGACCGCCAGATCGTCAAACTTGTCGGCGGCGCCCGCACCGACCAGCAGCACCGAATTGGCGTCCACGCCCGCCGGGGCCGCAACCGTCAGATTGCTGTTGGCGGCGCCGGTGAAACGGCTGTTGGCCATGGCCTTGGTCAGGGCGCCCGAGGCTGCGGCGTCCAGGGCGGAGCCCGTTCCGGCCAGGGCGCGTCCATCGTGAACCAGAACGGCAAGGATTTGAGCGGCGCTGGGGGAAGCGACGAACTCGATTTTCATGAAACCTACTCCAGGCCGAGGTTCTGTGCCCCGGTCGTGCTTGAATCAGACATAACGCAGCGGCTGTTTCACCGTCGCGTTGGGATGTGTATTACATGGCCCGCATCGCTCGCGGCTGCAACCAAGTCGCTCCTCGAAACACTTCCTTTCCCGACCATGACGCTGATTCAGGGCTATCTTTTCCGCCAGATCGGCCTGCCCGTCGTGGCGGCGTGCGCGGCCCTGGCCGGAATCGGCCTGCTGAGCCAGAGCCTCGACCAGCTTGAGGTCATCGTCGAGCGCGGCCAGAGCGTCTGGGTCATGGCCAAGCTGACGCTGCTGGCCCTGCCCCAGTTGATCGCCGTCATCCTGCCTATCGGCCTGTTCGTCGGCGCCCTGATCGCCTTGACGCGACTGCAGCGCGAACAGGAGCTGACCGCCGCCTACGCCGCCGGCGTCAGCCGCTGGTCCTTGATCCGTCCCGCCATCCAGATCGCCGCCATCGTGGCCGTGATCGCCCTGATCACCAACGTCTTTGTCCAGCCCTGGGCTCAACGCGAAGCCCGTCGACAAGCCTTCGCCATCCGCACAGACTTGGCCGCCCTGCTGGTCGAGGAAGGCCGCTTTGTGCAAGGTCCCGACGGCCTGACCGTCTACGTGCAGCAGATCGAGCAGAACGGCCTGCTGAAGAACCTGTTCGTCTATCTGGACAACGGCAAGACGGTGACGACCTGGGACGCCGAAACGGCTCGCTTCGGCCGCATCGACGGGGTGCCGATCCTGACCATGCAAAACGGGTCGATGCAGCGCTATTCGTCGCGCGACGTGCTGAACCAGCTGTCCTTTGATCAGCAAGTCTTTGACCTGTCGCCTTACGCCACGACCAACGAGCGCATCCGTTTCAAGCCCTCCGACCTATGGCTCACCGAGTTGATCGACCCCACCCCCGCCCAGTTGGAGAGCGCCGGCTCGCGCGGAGAGTTGCTAGCCGAGGCCCATTCGCGTCTGTCGTCGCCTCTCTACGCCCTGGCCGCGATGGCTCTGGCGTTGACCGCCATCCTGGGCGGTTCGTTCAGCCGCACCGGCTATAGCGGACGCATCGCCAAGGCGGCGGGCGTCTTCCTGGTGGTGCGTGTGGTCGGTTACGGTCTGGTCGCAGCCAGCGCCTGGAACGGCGCATTGAACCTGTTGCAATACCTGCTGCCGCTGGCGACCTGTTTCGTGGCCCTGCGACTGCTGTTCCGCGCGCTGAAACCGCGTCGTCGGCGTGTGTGGGCGCCCTATGAACGTTTCAAGGCGAGGTTCGCATGAGGATTCGCCTGGGGCGCATCGAGCGCTACGTCCTGATCCAGCAGCTTCGCGCCCTGGCGGTCGCCCTGGCCGTCATCTCGGCGCTGGTGATGCTGATCGACTTTGTCGAAGTGTCGCGCGGCCTCAACTCGTCCGGCGAATTGTCCGGCGCGCGCATCTTCGGACTGGTGCTGCTGAAGTCGCCGACCGTCATCATCCAGTTGCTGCCCTTCGTCTTCCTTTTCGGCACGCTGGCGGCCTTTGTGAGCCTGAACCGTCGCAGCGAACTGATCGCCATGCGCGCGGCGGGAATATCCGCCTGGCGCTTCGTCCTGCCCGCCGCAGCCGCCGCCCTCTTGCTGGGCATCGCCAGCGTGACCGTGTTCGGCCCCATGGCCGCCGCAGGCGACGGACTGTGGCAGCGCGAGCGTGGTCGGATCTCCGGCTCGACACCAGGCGCAGACGCTCAACAGGCGGTCTGGCTACGCGAGGGCGACGCCGCGCGACAGATGATCATTCGCGGCGGACAACAGGACCCGGCCAGCGGCCGCCTGCTCGACGCCAGTTTCTTCATCTACACGACCAAGCCCGACGGCCACCGGGTCTTCAGCGAGCGGATCGACGCCACCACCGCCTCCCTTACGGCCGGCCGCTGGCGTCTGACCAATGCAACCGGCGCACAGACCGGCCAGCGCGCCGTGCGCTACGCCACGCTCGACCTGCCCTCCAATCTGGCGGATGAAGAAGCCTTCCAACGTTTTGCGCGTCCGCAGTCCACGCCCTTCTGGTCCCTGCCCAACCAGATTCAGCGAATCGAGGACGCCGGTTTCGCCTCGACCGCCTATCGCCTGCGTCTGCAGCAGTTGCTGGCCACCCCGCTGATGTTCGCCGCCATGTCCATTCTGGCGGCCGCCTTCTCACTGCGCCTGATGCGCCTGGGCGACCTGGCCAAGATGACCGTAGCCGCCGTGGTCTTGGGTTTCGCCTTCTTCTTCGTGAACCAGTTTTCGTCCGCTATGGGATCGGCCGAGGTGGTGCCGCCCTTCCTCGCGGCCTGGTTGCCGCCGGTATTGACGGCCCTCGCCGCCTTTACCTTGCTGTTCTATACCGAAGACGGCTAATCGGACGGTTTCCGGTCGCCCGGCAATGAGTGGATTCCGCATGAGTGATCGTCGCACTTCCCGAGAGGGAGCCTTGCGCGTCCGGCTCTTGGCCGGCGCGGCCCTGATCGCGTGCATGCCCGCCCTGCCGACACTGGCTCAGGAAGCGCCGCCGCCGGCGCAAACGCCGCCCTCCCCTCCAAGCTCCGGCGCGCCCTCTGCAGACGGCCTGACGCCCGACGGACTCTATGTGAGCGCTGACGCCGCCCGACGCGAAGGCGACGTCGTGACCGCCAGCGGGACAGCCGATGCGCGCGTTTTCGCCCGAACGCGCGACCACAGCATCCGCGCCGAGGAAGTCGCTTACGATCTGAAGAGCGGTGTCGCGACCGCGTCAGGCCACGCGGAAGTCGTGGCGCCTGACGGCTCCGTGCTCCATGCCAGCCGTGTTGAACTGGATTCAGATTTCAGGGCCGGCGTGGCGGTCGATCTGGCGATGCGCCTGGCGAATGGCGCCAGCCTGATGGCGGCCACGGCGGTCCGTCGCTCAGAGAACGTCAGCGAACTGAACCGCGTCATCTTCACGCCTTGTCCGATCTGCGACGTCGACGGCCCCAAACAGCCCAGCGTTTCCATCGAGGCGGACAAGGCCGTTCAGGATCAGGATTTGCGCGCCATCCTGTATCGCAATGTCGTCTTCCGCGTCGGCGGCGTTCCGGTCTTCTATCTGCCGGCCTTCGCTCATCCCGATCCCAGCGTCGATCGCGCCTCCGGCTTCCTGATCCCTCGCGTGGACTGGGACGAAGGCCGAGGCGGCTCGGTCGAAATTCCCTATCTGCTGGTCGTGTCGCCGTCCGAGGACTGGCTGTTCAGTCCGCAGATCAACACCAAGGTCGCCCCCCTGCTGAACCTGCAATGGCGACGCCGGTTCGACAACGGGACCATCGTCGCGCGCGGCGGCTACACCTATGGCCGCAGTTTCGGCGATTTCGATCTGGACGGCGACGGCGACACCGAAAGCAACGTCCGCTTCGGCGACCGCACCAGCCGCAGCTACCTGCTGGCCCACGGCAGGTTCGATCCAGAGGGCCCCTGGCGCTTTGGCTTCACCGCCGAACGTGTGTCCGACAAGACCCTGTTCGACCGCTATGACGTCAGTTCGCCCTATCAGGACAACGGCCTCTATTACGGGGATCGCCGTCGCCTGATCAGCCAGGTCTATGCCGAGCGCCAGACCGAACGGTCCTACCTGTCGGTGGCCGCCTTCTCGATCCAGAGCCTTCGTCTCGATCCCCGCTATTCGGCGACCGACTTCCGCGATCCTGATGGTTTCAAGGTCTTCGAGCGCGAAAACACCCTGCCGCTGGTCGCCCCCATCGTGGATGCGCGCTGGGAGCCTGAAAGCCCTGTATTCGGCGGTCGTCTGCGTCTGCGCGGCTCGGCGGTCGCCCTGACCCGCGACGCCTATGTCGGCTTCCCTACCCTGAGGCCTGAACTGATTCCCCCGCCGCCGACCGACGGTCTGCCCGGCGTGGACAGTCGCCGCATCACCGGACAGGTGGACTGGCGCCGCACCTTCATCTCGCCTTCCGGCCTGCGATGGGAGCCGTTCGTGGACGGCCGTCTGGACGTCTATTCAGTGGACGACCTGCCGCCGATGCTCGGCAAGACATCCGATGTTCTTTCCAGGGGACGGGCCAGTGTCGGCGTCGATGTAAGCTATCCCCTGTACAAACGCCTCAGCGCCAGCTCCGATCTGGTGCTGGAGCCGATGGCTCAACTGTCAGCCTCGACCGACGCCGATCTGGACCCGCGCATCCCCAACGAGGACAGCCAGACTCTGGAGCTGGACGAGACGTCGCTGTTCCGCATGGACCGCTTCCCGGGTTACGATCTCATGGAAGGCGGCCTGCGTTTCACCGCCGGCGCGCGCGCCACGCTTCGCTGGGACGACGTGCGTTCGGCCAGCCTGTTTATCGGTCGTTCCATGCGCGCCGACGATCAGCGCGAATTCCTGACGCCCATCCCGGACGTCCCCGCCCAACTCTATGACCCTTCGGGCGTGGCGTCCCGGACATCCGATTGGGTGGTTCAGGCGACCTTCTCGCCGTCGGACCGCATTCGCGGCTGGTTCCACGCCACGGTCGATGGCGACGGCGAGATCCGCCGCGCCGAGACCACGATCGATGGCCGATGGGGACGCCGGAACCTGACCAGCATGAGCTACATCATCGACCGATCCAATCCGGTCAGCGGCCCCCTGAACCGCAACTATGAGTTCGTCCAGTTGTCGGGCCAACAGTTCATCCACGGAAACTGGGGTGTCGCGTTCAACGGCATCGCCGACCTGGAGCGTGACGTGATCACGCGCTCCGAAATCGGCCTGCTGTTCGACGATGACTGCTTCCGTTTCGAAATGGGTTGGCGGCGTGACAACACGACCGTGCGGCCCACCGGCCCCTCCGAGGGCGTCTATATCCGACTTAACCTCGCCACTTTTGGAGGTTCAGGCTATGATCGAAATGATATGCGGTAGGCATGGCGTGCAGGGGCGTGCGCTCCGTTGGATCCGGAGCGCCGGACGGCGTTGTCGGGATCAGGTCGAGACCGCTTAGGGAATCAGGACTGAATATGCGTTTGATGCGTTACACGACCGGCGTTGCGATGGCCGCGCTCATGGCCTGCACGACTGTCGGACAGTCCGTCGCCCAAACCGCACCGGCCCAGCCGGCGGGCGCCGCCGGCGTCCTGAACCCCGCCGCCGAGGAAGCGCCTCAACGCGCGGCTGCCTCGGCGCCGCAGTTCCGCATGTCGGACGGCATCATCGCGACGGTGAACGACCGGATCATCACCGGGTTCGATCTGCGTCAGCGGATGCTGGTTCTGATCGCCATGAGCCAGGTTCAGCCGACAGAAGAAAACCTGGGTGCCATCCAGCAGCAGGCTCTGAACGATCTGATCGAGCAGCACCTTCAGGCCGCTGAACTGAGCAAGTTCGAGCAACTTCAGATTTCCGACGCCGAGGTGGATCAGGAAATCGCCGGCATGGCGCGTGAAGCCGGAACGACGCCGGAAGGCTACCTCGCCTTCCTGGAACAGGGCGGCATCCGCACTCAGGCCTTCCGCGAACAGCTGCGCACTGAAATCGGTTGGCGCGATCTGGTCGGCGGCCGTTTCCGTGACCGCGCCAAGGTCACGCGCGGCCAGGTGGATCAGGCCATGCGCCAGATCGCTGAATCCGCCACCAAGCCCCAGTATCTGGTGGGGGAAATCTACATCGAGGCCAACCGCGTCGGCGGCATGCAGGAAGCCTTGAACGGCGCTCGCCAGCTGGTGCAGCAGATGGTTCAGGGCGCGCCCTTCATGGCTGTGGCTCGCCAGTTTTCGGCTGCCCCTTCCGCAGCGCGCGGCGGTGACGCCGGATGGGTGGTTCAGGGTTCGGTTCAGCCAGCCCTGCAGCAAGCCATGGAAACGCTGAATGTCGGGCAGCTGTCGAACCCCATTCCGGTCGATGGCGGCGTCTACATCCTCTACATGCGGGACAAGCGCTCGGGCGCAGCGACCAGTCTGGTTCAGATGAAGCAGGTCATGGTCGAACTGGCCGAAACCGCCAGCGAAGCCGAAGTCGCCGCCGCGACCCAGCGCCTCGAAGCCGTTCGTGGCGGCCTGACCTGCGACAACATCCTGGAACGCGCCCGCGCGGAACAAGGGCTGCTCGGCGCTGATCTGGGCGAAAGCGACGTCGCGAACCTGCTGCCCCAGTTCCAACAGGTGGCCCGTTCGGCTGATGTGGGCTCGATCAGCAGCGTCGTTCGCAGCCCCCTGGGCGTCCACCTGCTCGCCGTCTGCGGTCGCCGCCTCGGCGGTCCGGAAGCCCCCTCGGCCCAACAGGTCGAAGCCCGCCTGCAGAACCAGAACTACGCCATGCTGGGCCGTCGCTACCTGCGCGACCTGCGGGCTGACGCCCTCATCGAAATCAAGCAGTGATGACGGGTCGGCCGCTCATCGTCACGATGGGCGACCCCGCCGGCGTGGGGCCGGAGATCATCGCCAAGGCGTGGCCGATCCTGGCCACGTCGCCCGGCCCGCTGCCCCCCGTCACGCCCTTCGCCGTCATCGGCGACGCCGACGTTCTGAGCGCCCAGGGCGCCCCGGTTGAACAAATCTTCAGCCCAGCGGATGCTCGCAGCGTCTTCGGCCGCGCCATCCCGGTCCTGCATCACCCCGCGCCGGCGCCGGTCACGCCGGGCCAGCCTGATCCGCGTAACGCCCCCGCCGTCGCGGACTGGATCGAGCGCGCGGTCGATCTGGTCATCTCTGGCGAAGGCTCTGGCGTTGTCACCGCCCCCATCGCCAAGGCGCCCATGTACGCCTCGGGCTTCCGCTTCCCGGGCCACACCGAGTTCATCGCCGAACTGACCGCCGACATGCCCTTCAACGGCACGCGCGGTCCGGTCATGATGCTGACGGCCAAGGACCTGCGCGCCTGTCTGGTGACCATCCACGTCGCCATCGACCAGTTGCCCGAACTGGTGACGGCGGACCGCGTCATGCGCGTCGCCCGCGTCGTCCACGAATCGATGAAGCGCGATTTCGGCATCACCGCGCCGCGCCTGGCCATGGCCGCCCTCAACCCCCATGCAGGCGAAGGCGGGTCGATCGGCCTGCAGGAAGTCGAGGTCCTGCGTCCCGCCGCCGCCGCCCTGCGCGCCGAGGGGATCAACATCACCGATCCCCTGCCCGCCGACACCCTGTTCCACGACGAGGCTCGCGCCCGTTATGACGCAACCGTCTGTCTCTATCACGATCAGGCCCTGATCCCGGTCAAGACGCTGGACTTCTGGGGCGGGGTCAACGCCACCCTGGGCCTGCCCATCGTCCGCACCTCGCCCGACCACGGCACCGGCTTCGACATCGCCGGCAAGGGGATCGCCCGCGCCGACAGCTTCATCGCCGCCGTGCGACTGGCTTCAGAGATGGCGGCGGCGCGCGCCACGCGGTGACATATTCCGCTCATCCCCGCGGAGGCGGGGACCCAGTGAGAGCCTCATTCGCTTAGTTCCGCCATTCCAGCGGACAAACCCGCGCCGTTTGAGTATGAAGCCCAAGCACTGGGTCCCCGCCTCCGCGGGGATGAGCGGATGGAGTTTCAGTGGCTGACGCCCTGCCGAGTTTACGCGAAACGCTCGACGCCCACGGCCTGCTGGCCAAGAAGAGCTTCGGCCAGCACTTCCTGCTGGACCTGAACGTCACGCGCAAGATCGTCCGCTACGCCGGTCCCTTCGAGGGTCGCGCGGTGATCGAGGTCGGCCCCGGCCCCGGCGGCCTGACCCGCGCCATCCTGGAAAGCGACGCCGGCAAGGTGGTGCTGGTCGAGAAGGACCCCCGCTTTATCCCCCTGCTCAGCGAACTGGACGACGGCACGGGCCGCCTGACCATCGTCGAAGGCGATGCGCTCAAGGTTCGCGAGGCGGAGCTGGTCGAAGGCCCGGCCCATCTGGTGTCGAACCTGCCCTACAACGTCGGCACCCCCCTGCTGATCAAGTGGCTGACCGGCCCTTGGCAGCCCTGCGCCCTGACCCTGATGTTCCAGAAGGAGGTGGCCGAGCGTGTCGTGGCCGGCCCCGGCGACGACGCCTATGGCCGTCTGGCCGTCATCACCCAGGCTGTGGCTGACGCCCGCATCGTCATGCACCTGCCCGCCGCCGCCTTCACCCCGCCGCCCAAGGTGGCCTCGGCGGTCGTGCATGTGGTCCCGCGCGCCGAACGCCCCTCGCCCGAGCGCCTGAAGAAGCTGGAACGCGTCACCGCCGCCGCCTTCGGCCAGCGCCGCAAGATGCTGCGCTCCAGCCTGAAACAGCTCGGCGGCGCCGCCCTGTGCGAAGCCGCCGGCATCGAACCCGACGCCCGCGCCGAAGTCATCGACATCGCAGGCTTCCTGCGCCTCGCCGACGCCCTTAAGTGATCGCGTGACATGACCGTTGAAATCGACCCCTTCCGCGCCATCAGCGTCAGCCGTCTGGCCCATGAACTGAAGGCACAGGGCCGCTCCATCATCCACATGGAATTCGGCCAGCCCTCGACCGGCGCGCCCACCGCCGCCATCGCCCAGGCCCACCAGATTCTGGACAGCGAGCCCGGCGGCTACTGGGAAAGCCCTTCCTTACGCGCCCGCATCGCCAAGCTGTACGACGACCGCTATGGCGTGACCGTCGATCCTGAGCGAGTGGTCATGACGGCGGGCGCCTCTCCCGCCCTGGTGCTGGCCCTGATGATGCGCTTCCAGCCCGGCGACCGCGTGGCCATCGCGCGGCCGGGCTATGTCGCCTATCGCAACACCCTGAAGGCCCTGCACATGGAGCCGGTCGAGATCGACTGCGGCCCCGAGGTGCGCTTCCAGCTGACCGCCGAGGCCCTGCGCGCCCTCGACCCGGCCCCCGCTGGCGTCATCATCGCCAGCCCGGCCAACCCGACCGGCACCATCATCCCCGAGGCCGAGCTCAAGGCCATCGCCGAGGTCTGCCGGGAGCGGAACATTTCTGTCATCTCGGACGAGATCTACCACGGCCTGTCCTATGTCGGCCCGACGCCGTCGATGCTGCAGTTCGAGCCCAAGGCCCTGATCGTCAACAGCTTCTCCAAATACTGGAGCATGGCGGGCTGGCGTCTGGGCTGGCTGATCTTGCCCGAGGCCGAGGTGCCGCAGGCCCGCGCCCGCGTCGGCAACATGTTCCTGACGCCCGCCACGCTCAGCCAGCACGCCGGCCTCGTCGCCATGGACGAGGCGGAGGAGCTGGAGGCCAATATCGACGTCTATCGCGCCAACCGCGCTCTGATGCTCGACGCCCTGCCGGCCATGGGCCTGCGCTCCATCGCCCCGCCGGACGGCGCCTTCTACATCTACGCCGACATCGGCCATCTGACCGATGACAGCATCGGCTTCTGCGAGGCCCTGTTGCGCGAAACCGGGGTGGCCACCGCTCCCGGCGTAGACTTCGACCCGGTCAACGGCCACCGCTTCATCCGCTTCAGCTTCGCCGTCTCGACGGCGCAGGTCGAGGACGCGCTCAACCGCGTGAAGCCCTTCTTCGCGGCCAGAACAGCGGCCGCCGAGGAACGCCTCGGCGCCTAGAGGCGTTCGACAAGCCCCGAAACCTTCGGAGCTTTCATGCTGAAATCGCGTCTCGTCGCCTCCGTCGCCCTGCCCTTCGCCCTGGTCGCCTGCGGATCCCCCGCCGAGACGCCAAAGCCTGAAGCGCCGCCCGCGGTCTCGACAGCGCCCGCCCTGACGCGCGAGGCCATCGAGGCGGCGGTGTTCTCGATTGCCCCGCCGTCATCGACGAACGGCCAGACGACGCCTGCCGCGCCCGATCCGGCCGTCGCCCGCGCGCAAATCCTGCTGGACCGCGCCAACTTCTCGCCCGGCGTCATCGATGGCCTCGGCGGAGACAACACCCGTCAGGCCATCGCCGCCTTCGAGAAGTCCGTGGGCCTGCCCGAGGATGGCGTGCTGGACGCCGAGGTCTTCCACCGCCTGACCGCAGGCGACAACGGCAAGGTCATGGCCGACTACACCATCACCGCCGCCGACCTGACCGGCCCCTTCATCGGTCAGGTCCCGTCCGACCTTCAGGCCATGTCGAAGCTGGCGACGGTGGGCTACGCCACCACGCTGGAAGCCCTGGCCGAGAAGTTTCACATGACCGAGGGCCTGCTGCGCGCCCTCAACCCCGACGTCGATTTCGGCAAGGCGGGCCAGGCCATCATCGTCGCCGCCGTGGCTCAGACCGACCTGATCGCCGACGTGGCCCGGATCGTGGTGGACAAGACCGAACGCTCGGTCCGCGCCTATGACGCCAATGACCGGCTTCTGGCCTTCTACCCGGCCACCATCGGCAGTTCGGCCCGCCCCGCCCCGTCTGGCGACCTGAGCGTGGTCGGCGTCGCGCCCAAGCCCAACTACACCTACGATCCCGACCGGGTCAGCTATGACCGGGGCGACCGCAAGGTCATCGTGCCGCCGGGGCCGAACAATCCGGTCGGTTCGGTGTGGATCGACCTGTCGCGCGACACCTATGGGATTCACGGCACGCCGGACCCGTCCAAGGTCGGCAAGACCTTCTCCAGCGGCTGCGTGCGTCTGACCAACTGGGACGCCGAACAACTGGCGTCGCGGGTCAAGCCGGGCGTGCGCGTGGTGTTCCGCTAGGCCCCGTAAAGATCCGCCGCCGTTCGTCCCGGCACATCCAGTTGCGTCAGGGGCAGCGGCGACGGGTCCAGCGTCACGCCCAGCGCCTGATAGGCCGCCGTGCTGGCGAAGCCGAAGGGCTCGGCGTCGGCGTTGCTGAAGACGTAATAGACGGCGCTGACGCGCGTCATCACCGCCGCCGCCAGACACATGGGGCAAGGATGGCCGCTGGCGTAGAGGACGCTGCCCGACAGATCGACCGTGCCCAATGCGGGCCCTGCTTGGCGCAGGGCCTCCATCTCCGCGTGGGAACTGGGATCGCAGGTCGCCAGCATCCGGTTGACGCCGGTCGCCACGACCTCGCCGTCCCTGACCAGGACCGCGCCGAAGGGCCGCCCGCCCGCGCGGACGTTCTCCAGCGCCAGATCGACCGCCTGGGCCAGCCAGCGGCGGTGATCGGCGTCGCTCACGGTCGTCAGACCACTTCCTTCAGCAGGGCGCTCTTGTAGGCGTCGACCCACAGGTTGCGGTGACGGCGGCTGCGCTCGGCGTGATAGATGTGGGCCAGCTCGGCGTAGGAGCGGTCAAAGTCCTCGTTGACCAGGACGTAGTCGAACTCGTCGCAGTGCTCGATCTCTCCCTTGGCGTTGGCCACGCGACGCTCGATCACGTCCTCGGCGTCCTGCGAACGGGTCACCAGACGGCGACGCAGTTCTTCCAGGCTGGGCGGCAGGACGAAGACGCGCGCGGCGTCGCCGGGGCATTTCTCGGCCACGTCGCGGGCGCCCTGCCAGTCGATGTCGAACAGGACGTCGCGGCCCTCGGCCAGGGCGCGGTCCACCGGCGCGCGCGGCGAGCCGTAACGGTTGCCGTGCACGTCGGCCCATTCCAGGAAGGCGTCGGCGTCGATCAGCCGCTGGAATTCCTCGTGCGTGACGAAGTGGTAGTCGCGGCCGTCGACCTCGCCCGGACGGATGCCGCGCGTGGTCATGGAGACCGACAGCTCCAGCCCCTTGTGGTCGGCCATCAGGCGACGGCACAGCGAGGTTTTCCCGGCCCCCGACGGACTGGCCACGATCAGCAGGACGCCACGGCGGGGGGTGCGGTTATTCGACATTCTGAACTTGTTCTCGAAGCTGCTCGATGACGGCCTTCAGTTCGAGGCCGATTCCGGTG
>Ga0247827_10000423_pt1 | contig 19568 bp, 16 predicted proteins | sample 12C_Control_Day2_FD_194414 | JGI IMG/M metagenome (GOLD analysis project Ga0247827, IMG submission 194414) | Soil microbial communities from agricultural site in Penn Yan, New York, United States - 12C_Control_Day2 | ecosystem: Environmental > Terrestrial > Soil > Agricultural land | place... | reverse complement strand
GAAGAGCGCGGCGGGCGACGGCATGGGCTCGCCCTGCTCGGCGGCGATGTGGCCGATATTGCCGAAGGAGGCGCCGCGCCGGGGATCGCCCCGGTCGATCAGAACCACCTCGAATCCGGCCGCCTGAAGCCGCAGGGCGATGGCCGCGCCGACCAGACCGCCGCCGACCACCGCCCAACGCTGAGGCGTCGTCACGCGGACGCGCCCTCGCCGAAGGGATCGTCCAGGCTGTGCGACGGCTGGGTGAACCAGACCGGCCCCGTCTCGCTCATGTAGAAGTGGTCCTCCAGACGGACGCCGAACTGGCCCGGGATGACCAGCATGGGCTCGTTGGAGAAGCACATACCGGGCTGAAGCGGCGTCGTGTCGCCGCGCACCAGGTTGGGCGCCTCGTGGATGTCCAGGCCGATGCCGTGGCCGGTGCGGTGCGGCAGGCCGGGCAAACGATAGTCAGGGCCGTAGCCGAGGCCGGTCAGATAGTCGCGCGCGCCGGCGTCGACGCTTTCGCATGGCGCGCCGATGCGGGCCGCTTCGAAGGCCAGGGCCTGGGCCTTCTTCTCATGCTCCCAGACCTTGCGGAACTCAGCCGTCGGCGTGCCGAAGACATAGGTGCGGGTGATGTCGGAGTGGTAGCCGTCGACCAGGGTGCCCGTGTCGATCAGCACGACATCGTCGACCTTCAGCGCCCGGTCGCCCTCCCCGCCGTGCGGCAGGCAGGTGTCGTCGCCGAACGAGACGAGACAGAACCAGGAGCCGCCCTCCCCGCCCAGTTTGCGGTGCTCGGTGTCGATGAAGCGCTTGACCTCCGAGGTCAGGACGCCCGCCTTCAGCCAGTGGCGCGTGCGGCGCTGGACTTCGAGGGTGATGGCCTTGGCGCGGGTCAGCAGCGCGATCTCGGTTGCGGACTTGACGCTGCGCTGCGCCACGATCAGCGCGCCGCCGTCGACCACCCGGTCCGCGCCCAGAGCCTTGCTCACACCCAGCCAGATGAAGGCCGCCGCCTGATCGTCCACCGCCAGCTTGCCGTCCGACGGCACACGGGTCGCCGCCAGAGCATAAGGGCTTTCTTCCTCTTCCCAGGTCAGGATATCGCCCGCGACCGCGTTCGGCGCCGAGGTCAGGCCGCCGATCTTGTCCAGTTCGAACCGGGGGCAGATGTATTCCAGCCGCCCATCGGCGTGGATCAGGGCGCCGGTCAGGCGCTCGGACGGATACCAGTCCAGACCGGTGAAATAGCGCAGCGAGGCCGTCGGGCCGAGCAGCAGGGCGGACAGCCCTTCCGCCCGCAGCCGGGCAGCCATGGCCTCAACGCGGGTGCGCCGCTCATCGGCGGTGATGGGAGAGGCTGAGGGAGCGAAAAAGGTCATGGCTTCAACGTATATTGTATCTGATTTCTGGACATGTTTCTTTCATGCCTCGGATCGTCCGGCAAGGGCGGCGAGACCTCGGGGGAGGGAAACATCATGATCTTGACCATTCTGCTGACGGCGCTGGCCGTCCTGGCCGCCGTCTACGCTGTCCAACTGGTGCGCACGGCGCGTATTCGCGACGAGTTTAAACCCAAGGCCGAGGGCGTGGCCATCGGCGCAGTGGCCAATTTCTTCGACGCCCTGGGCATAGGCTCCTTCGCCCCGACCACCGCCTGGCTGCGGTTCAGGAAGCTGGTTCCCGACAGCTTCCTGCCCGCCGTGCTGAACGCGGGCCACTGCCTGCCCACGGTGACCCAGGGGCTGGTCTTCATGCATCTGATCCAGGTGGATCCTGTCCTGCTGATCGCCTGCATCGCCGCCTCCATCCTCGGCGCGATGATCGGCGCGCCCATCGTGCTGCGGCTACCGGTGCGCGCGGTGCAGATGGTGGTCGGCGCCGCCCTGCTGATCGCGGCGGGGCTCTACGCCATGACCAATCTGAACCTGATGCCGGCGGGCGGCGAGGCCCTGTCGCTGGACGGAAACCTGTTCGTCATCGCCGTGGCCGCCCACCTGGTCATGGGCGCCCTGATGAGCTTCGGCATCGGCCTTTATGCGCCCTCGCTCATCATGCTCAGCCTGATGGGCATGAACCCGACGGCGGCCTTCCCGATCATGATGGGCGCCTGCGCCTTCCTGATGCCCGTGTCGAGCCTGCGCTTCATCAGGAGCGAGCGCATCGACCTGCGGCTGGTGCTGGGCATGGCTCTGGGCGGCATTCCCGCCGTCCTGCTGGCCGCCTTCGTCATCACCACCCTGCCCTTGACGGTGCTGCGCTGGGGCGTGGTGGTCGTCGTCTTCTATGCAGCGGCCAGCCTGCTGACCACCGCCTTCAAGGCCCGGTCGGTCGTCGCCGCCTAGGCGCGCTTGCGGCTTCGGCTCGCCGCAGACCCGTCCGAGGCCACGACGCTCAGGCCGAACTCCTCGCGCAGGTCGCGCAGCGTATGCTCCAGGTGTTCAGCGACCAGGCGTCGGACAGTCTTCACATCCCGGTCCAGCCAGGCCTGCAGTATCTCATGGTGCTCGGCCGCCGCGGTCAGGTGGCGATCCTTGTTTTCGAGATGCTTGCGCACATAACGATCGGCCATGACGTGCAGACGCGCGGTGATCTCGGCCGTCAGCACCCGTCCGCCGGGCTGGGTCAGGGCCATGTGGAAGGCGCGGTTCAACGGCCCCACGCTGGGCAGGTGGGCGGCGGCGGCGGCGTCCAGTTCGGCCAGCACGCGCTGCGCGGCGGCGCGCTGTTCGTCATCGGCGGCGAGGCAGGCCTGGGCCGTGGCCTCGGGCTCCAGCTTCAGGCGCAGTTCGTAGATTTCCTCGGCCTCGGTCGCGCTCATGCCGCGCACGAAGAAGCCCCGGTTGGCGTGCGACACCACCAGTCCGTCCTGCTCCAGACGGACCAGGGCCTCGCGCAGAGGAATCTTGGACACGTTCAATTCTGCCGCGAGGGCGTCCTGCCGAATCGGCACGTCCGGTTCGATGACCCCGGACAGGATCATGTCCCGCACCACCTCCATCAGGCGGTCAGACAGGGTGCGGACTTCAAGCGGGGCTGCGGCCATGCGGTTCATCGAGTCGAAAGGCAGGGCCGGACGCCCAGCTCAACCATAGCGCGCGACCACCGCAATTACGACGTGGAATAAGTCAGACCACCTGGAAGCCGGCCCAGAAGGGATCGCGGCGATCCACCCAGATGGTGTTGAACCCCGTGGCGACGGCCGAGCCCTCGATGGAGGGGATGATCGCCTTGTACCCGCCCACCGTCGTCTCAGCCTCGACCCGGCCGATGAAGCGGCTGCAGATGTAGCTTTGATGGACGAAGGCGTCGCCGACCTTCAGCCGCCCCTTGGCGTGCAGATGGGCCAGCCGCGCCGAGGTGCCGGTGCCGCAGGGACTGCGGTCGATGGCCTTGTCGCCATAGAAGACAGCGTTGCGGCCGTCGGCCCCCTCGCCTTTCGGCGCGTCGGTCCACAGGACGTGGCTGACGCCGTTGATCGAGGGTTCGTCCGGGTGCACCGGATGGAAGACCTCGCGCACGCGCTCGCGCACCAGACCGCTCAGTTCGACGATGCGGCTGGCGCCAAGGTCGTCCAGGCCTGTGTAAGCGCCTTGCGGCTCCACGATAGCGTAGTAGTTGCCGCCGTAGGAGACATCGACCTTCAACGGACCAAGGCCGGGAACTTCGATCTCGATCCCCTCCGCCGCCAGATAGGCGGGGACATTGCGGATGCGGACCGAGGTCACGCGGTCGCCCTCGGTTTCATAGGCGATGTCCAGAACGCCCGCCGGGACCTCGATCTTCAACCGTCCCGGGGTACGCGGCCGGATCAGGCCGTGCTCCAGACCGAAGGTGATCATGCCGATGGTCCCGTGACCGCACATGGGCAGGCAGCCGCTGGTCTCGATGAACAGGATGCCCGCATCGGCGTCGGGCAAGGTCGGCGGGTACAGGAACCCGCCGCTCATCATGTCGTGGCCGCGCGGCTCGAAGCACAGCGACGTCCGTATCCAATCGTAGCGGTCGAGGAAGTCGAGCCGCCGCTCGGCCATGCTGGCCCCTGACAACAGGGGCGCGCCGCCGGCGACCAGGCGAACCGGGTTGCCGGCGGTATGACCGTCAATGCAGAAGAAGACGTCGCGCATCAGTGCTCCGATCAGACGATCTTGACGGCCTTGCCCGAGCCGACGGGACGGGTCGCCGCCGCCTTCTCGACCATGGCGATGACTTCAGCCCGGCGCGCGCCCGTCAAGGGCATGCGCGGCATGCGGACCCGCTCGGTCCCGCGACCCATGATGGCCTCGGACAGCTTGATCGACTGAACCAGGTCCGACACGGCGTCGAGGTGCAGCAGCGGCATGAACCAGCGATAGATCTCGACCGCGCGGGCCAGATCGCCGCCCTTGACCGCCTTGACCAGGGCCACGGATTCCTCGGGGAAGGCGTTGGTCAGGCCCGAGACCCAGCCCTTGGCGCCCAGCACCAGACCTTCGAGCGCCACGTCGTCCAAGCCGACCATGACGGAATAGCGGTCGCCCAGTTCGTTGATGATGTCGGTGATGCGTCGCGAGTCCGGCGCGCTCTCCTTCAAGGCCACGATGTTCGGCACGTCCGACAGACGCTTCAGGTCGGCGTTGGTCAGCGCGATCCGGTACATGGTCGGATTGTTGTAGAGCATGATGGGCAGGCCGCTGGCCGCCGCCACGGCGCGGAAGTGGGCCTCAAGCTCCTCGGCCGAGGGCATGTAGACCATGGCCGGAAGCACCATCAGGGCGTCCACGCCGATGGCCTCGGCGTCCCGGGCGTAGGCCTCGGCGCGCGGCGTGGTCATTTCGCTGACCCCGGTGATGATCGGCACGCGACCATCGGCGACCTCGACCGCCGCCTTCAGCACGGCGCGCTTTTCCTCGGGCTCCAGCGAGTTGTTTTCGCCGACCGTGCCCATGACGATGATGCCGTCGACGCCGTCCTTGATCAGGCCGTCCAGCACCTTCTGGGTGGCGTCCAGATCAACTGCCAGCCCCTCATCGAATTGGGTGGTCGCCGCCGGGATGACTCCGGTCCAGTCCAGCTTCGCCTTGGCCATAAGCCATTCCTCCTAAAGGCAGAATTATTTTCGTATACGATATTCAAATACCGACGAAGTCAAGCGAATAGCCGCCTATCCGGCGCTGTAGCTGGTCTTTGTCAGGGTGAAGAAGTCGGCGGCGGCGAAGCCCTGCTCGCGCGGTCCGTAGGACGAGCCCTTCGTGCCGCCGAACGGCACGTGATAGTCGACCCCGGCGGTGGCCAGATTGACCATGGTCATGCCCGCTCTGGCCCGACGCTGGAAGTCGCGAGCGTGCTTCAGCGACTCGGTGACGATGCCTGCCGACAGGCCGAACTCGGTCCCGTTGGCGACTTCCAGCGCCGCTTCGTAGTCCTTGACCCGGATGGTCGAGGCGACGGGGCCGAAGACTTCCTCGGTGTTGATCCGCATGGCCGGGTCGGTGTCGGCGATCAGGGTCGGCTGGACGTACCAGCCCGGCGTCTCCCGGGTCAGGCGCTCGCCGCCGGCGACGACCTGCCCGCCCTCGAAGGCGGCGAGCTCCATGTAGCGATAGGAGGTCTCGCGCTGATCTTCGCTGACCGCAGGGCCGACCTGAGTGTTCGGATCGAGGGCATGACCGACGCGTAAGGAAGCGACCTTCTCGGCCAGGGCGGCGACGAAGCGATCGTGGATTCCGTCCTGCACGATCAGGCGGCTGGAGGCGGTGCAGCGCTGGCCGGTGGCGAAGAAGCTACCGTCGAGGGCGATATTCACGGCGCGCTCCAGATCGGCGTCGTCCAGCACGATCAGCGGGTTCTTGCCGCCCATCTCCAGCTGCACCCGCGCCTGACGGGCGACGGCTCCGGCCGCGACCCCTGCCCCGACGCCCTGCGAGCCGGTGAAGCTGACGCCTGCCACGTCCTTGTGGTCGACGATGGCCTGACCCACGCGGCCGCCGCCGATGACCAGATTCAGCACGCCCTTGGGCAGGCCGGCTTCATGCAGGATGGCGATCAGAGCCTCGGCCGTGGCCGGGGTGTGGCTGGCCGGCTTCATCACCACCGTATTGCCGAAGGCCAGGGCCGGCGCCGCCTTCCACGCCGGGATGGCGATGGGGAAGTTCCACGGCGTGATCAGGCCATAGACGCCGACCGGCTGACGATAGGTCTGGACCTCGACGCCCGGACGGGTCGAGGCCAGGTTCTGGCCGTGCAGGCGCAGGGCCTCGCCGGCGAAGTATTTCAGGATGCGGGCGGCGCGCGCCGTCTCTCCGATGCCCTCGGCCAGGGTCTTGCCCTCTTCGCGCGACAGCAGGCGGCCGACCGCCTCGCGACGCTCCATCAGCAGGCTCCCGGCCCGGTCCAGCACGTCCGAGCGCACCTCGGGCGAGGCGTTGGCCCAGCCGTCAAAGGCGGCCGAGGCCGCCGCCACGGCTTCATCCACCTCGGCCGCGCCGCCGCTGGGCGCCAGGGCCACGACCTCGCGCGTGTCGGAAGGGTTCAGGCTCTCGACCTGGCCCGCGCCCCGGCGCTCGCCGTTGATCCAGTGCGACAGTTCGATGGGGGCGGTCATGGCGTTTCTCTCGTGCGGGAAGTTAAGGCGGGACGGCAGGGCGTCAGAGGCCCAGGGCCAGAATCTGGTCGTGGAGCACCTTGGGCGTGCGCACGCCGCGCTCCAGGCTGCGGGCGCGGGCGGCGTAGCGGCGCTGGGACGGCAGGCGCGCGCCCTGGTCGGCGAAGGCGGCGAACAGGGCCTCGGCGCGGGCGGCGTTCGACTCGGCGTCGCCTCCGCCCATGATGGCGGGATCAAAGGCCAGGATCAGTTCGCCGTGCATGGGCGCCGCCTTGGCGCCGTCGTCGAAGGCCATGGATTCGCGGCTGGTCAGGTCGCCGATCAGCGGCCCGGCCATCAGCTCGATCATGGTCGACAGGGCCGAGCCCTTGTGCCCGCCGAAGGTCAGCATGGCCCCGTCCAGGGCGGCGCGAGCGCTGGTCGTGGGCTGCCCCTCGGCGTCGACGCCCCAGCCCTCGGGAATCGGTTTGCCGGCGATGTCGTGCAGCGACATGTCCCCGCGCGCGACGGCGCTGGTGGCGAAGTCGAAGACATAGGGGTGCGCCCCCGGGCGCGGCCAGCCGAAGGCGATCGGATTGGTGCCCAGCAGCCCCCGCTTGCCCCCCGCCGGCGCCACCCAGGAATGGCTGGGCGTCATGGCCAGGGCGGCCACGCCCCGCTCGGTCAGTTGTTCGATCTCGGGCCACAGGGCCGAGAAGTGGAAGCAGTTGTTGATGACCAGGGCCGCGACCCCGACCGCCTTGGCCTTTTCCACCAGCAGGGGCGCGGCGCGCTCGAAGGCCAGCAGGGAATAGGCATAGCCCGCATCAGCGCGCACCAGGGCGGGCGAGACGTCCTCGATCACCGGCTCGGCGTCCAGGGACATCTTGCCCGAACGCATGGTCATGACGCAGCCAGGCAGACGGTAGAGGCCGTGCGAGGCGCATTCGTCGCGCTCGCCCGCCGTAATGACGCGGGCCGCCGCTTCGGCGTGTGGCACGGACAGGCCGGCGGCGATCAGCACGCGCCGCGACAGGTCGAACACCTCCTGGATCGACAGGTCGACCGTCTCTTCGTCTTTGAACACGCTCATGGAACGCCCCTCCGGCCTGCCAGCAAAATCGTATACGATAATTGCCGAACGACGCGGAAACATCAAGGCCCGTCGCGAGAACGCGCGCTTGACGCCGGAAGCGTTCGGCTGCACCACTTCATTATCGAATACTATATCTGATTTTAAGGGGGAAACTTCATGAAGCGCCTATCCGCCCTGGCCGTGCTGCTGATGAGCAGCGCCGCGCCGCTGGCCCTCGCACCCGCCTTCGCGACGCCCGCCGTCGCGGGAACCGAGGCCGCAGCGCCCGCCCGAATGCCTGCTGCGGTCTACGCCCGCGCTGAGGCGGTGCTGCCACAGCACGTCGATGAGCTGATCTTCGGCCTCAGCGTGCGGCCGCAGTGGATCGGCGACGGGGCCGAATTCTGGTTCGAGCGCCGCACGGCGGAAGGGCGCGACTATGTGCTGGTCGATCCGACCTCGGGCCAGACCCGCCCCCTGTTCGACCACGACGCCCTGACGGCCGCCCTGGCCGCCGCCTCGGGCAAGCCCCTGGCGCGTAAGGATCTGCAGCTCATGGGGCTGAAGGTCGACGCCGAGACCCGGCGGCTGGAGTTCAGCCATGACGGCCGCAACTGGCGCTTCGACCCCGCGACCGGCGCGGTCGAGGCCGCGGCCGAAGCGGCCAAGGGCATCGCCTCGCCCGACGGCCGCTGGCGCGCCGAGGTGCGGGACGGCGATCTGGTCATCGTCTCGACGGCGAACGGCGCCGAGCGGCGGCTGACCCAGGACGGCGCCGCCTCGCCCTACGCCACGCCCCTGATCAACCTGAAGGACATGGCGGCCCAGGGCACGTCGCAGCCGAAGACCGCCCCGGCGATTCGCTGGTCGCCGGATTCCCGCTACATCGCCACCTATCGCATCGACCGCGACCACGCGCGGCGGCTGTCCCTGGTTCAATCCGCCCCGAAGGAAGGCGGGCCGCCGCGGGTGCTGGACTATCTCTACCCGCTGACCGGCGATGCGGAGATCCCCACCGCCGAGGGCGTCTTCTTCGAGGTCGAAAGCGGGCGGCGCATCCCCATGGCGACCCCTGCCCGGCCCGTCCTCTACTACGGCGGCCCCTGGTACGAATGGAGCGCCGACAGCCGCGCCGTGTTTGAACGCACGCCGACGCGCGGCTACGGCGCCCTGCAACTGAACCGCATCGAGGCGGCGACCGGCGAGGCCCGGCTGCTGACCGAGGACAAGTCCGACACCTATGTCGACTTCTACGGCCACTTCTGGTCCTACGACGACAAGTCCAACACCCACTTCTGGACCGCCGATCCCGACGGCTACGCCCACATCTACGCCGTCGACGCGGCGACGGGTGCGCGGCGCCAGCTGACCTCGGGCGACTGGCGCGCCCGGACGGTGGCGGGCGTCGACCATCAGGCGAAACGCGTTCTGGTGGTCGGCTCGGGCCGCGAGGCGGGACGCGATCCCTATCTGCGTCACCTCTATTCCGTGCCCGCCCAGGGCGGCCGCCCGCGCCTGCTGACGCCCGAGGCGATGGATCACGACATCTCCGCCTCGCCGGACGGCCGCTTCTTCGTCGACAACATGTCGACCATCGACCAGCCGACCCGTTCGGTCCTGCGTCGCTCCAGCGACGGCCACGTCGTGATGGAGCTGGGCCGCGCCGACGTCAGCGCCTATCTGGCCGCCGGCTACCGTCTGCCCGAGCCGTTCCAGACCGTCGCCGCCGACGGCGTGACGCCCATCTACGGCGCCCTGTTCAAGCCCGCCGATTTCGACCCGGCCAGGCGCTATCCGATCATCGAGGACATCTACACCGGGCCGCACTATGTGATGACGCCCAAGTCCTTCGAGGCGGCGATGATCGGGCGCAACGCCAACTCCATCGCCCAACTGGGGGTCATCGCCGTAACCATCGACGGTCGCGGCACCTGGGGCCGCTCGCGCGCCTTCCAGCAGGTCGCCTACAAGAACCTGCACGCCGTGGGGCTTGAGGACCATATCGGCGGAATCCGCGCCATCGCGGCCCGCAACCCCTGGATGGACCCCGATCGGGTCGGGATCTACGGCTTCTCGGCCGGCGGCTATGACGTGGTGCGGGCCATGACGCGCCATCCCGAGTTCTACAAGGTCGGCGTCACCGCCTCGGGCAACCACGACAACCGCCTGGACAAGGCGACCTGGAACGAACAGTGGATGGGCAGCGAACTGGGCCCGCTCTACGACGAAAACTCCAACATCACCTGGGCCCCCAAGCTGGAAGGCCGCCTGCTCGTCGCCCACGGCGAACTGGACGAGAACGTGCCGCCCCTGGCCTCGCTGCGCCTGGCCGACGCCCTGATCAAGGCCAACAAGGACTTCGACTTCCTGATGGTGCCGAACGCCGATCACTTCCTGGACTCGGTGCCCTATTACCAGCGCCGTCGCTGGGACTTCTTCGTGCGCGAACTGCTGCACGAAAACCCGCCCGAGGCCTATCTGATGAAGCCGTTCGACTGACCGGCTTCGTCTGGAGCAAATGAAAAGGGCGGACCGCTGGGTCCGCCCTTTTTTCATGCCTGCTCTGCTCCGCTCGATCGCTCGCAGTGGAAACAAAAAGGGGGCGGCCGACCGGCCGCCCCCTTTCCGCTCATGACGCCAGGCGTCACTCAGGCTGTTACTGCCCTCCGAAGCGCCACTTGGCGCCCAGGAAGAAGAAGCGACCGATCAGGTCGTCCATGGCCAGGTTGCCCCGAGCCGTCGTCGGGTGATCACGCGGGCCTTCGTTGAACACGTTGCGGACGCCGGCGGTGAAGCGGACGTTCATCGGCGTGTCCACCGCGACCGACAGGTCGTGGTACCAGATCGACGGGATGTTGTAGTAGCTGCCGATGTCTTCGGCCGGGTTCACCAAGTCGTTGTTGGTGACGGTTTCGTCGACATAGCGGCTGGACCAGTTCACCTGAACATCGCCCTTGTAGTAGGCGGCGTTGATCATGCCCCGAAGCTTGGGATTTCCGGCCTCTCCGGCGTCGTCGAAGGCCGTCTCGTCGCCCGTCGCCAGGTCCCGATCGATGAAGGTGTTGTGCTTCAGATAGGAGGCCATGCCTTGCAGGCTGATCCGCCCCAGGTCGTCGTCCCGGCCCAGCAGGTCGGCGATCTCGGCATGATAGGACGCCTCGAAATCAACGCCCTCGACCTCGAAGGAAGCGACGTTGATGTAGCTGTCGCGCACCTCGTACAGATTGCCGTCCGGCTTGCGGGTCAGCATGCCGCAGAACTGGTTGGTCAGCGACGGCAGGTCGACGCAGTTGTTGACCGTCTGCTGAGCGCCGATGCGGTCGATGCCGCCGTCCAGCTTGATGCTGTAGTAGTCGGCCGAGAAGGCGAAGCCCGGCAGGAAGCGCGGCCGCACCACCGCCCCGACCGTCAGGGTGTCGGCTTCCTCGACGCCCAGATCGGGGTTGCCTGTGCTGAAGACCAGGGTCGTCACACGACGCGTGTTCGGATCCCAGGTCGTCGGATTGAAGCCCAGGGCCAGACAGTTGGCGCGACGGTTCTCGGTGCCGCTATCCAGCAGGGTGGGGTCGCACGGGTCGCTCAGACCTTCGGCGCCGCGGCTGCCGGGGTTGAACATCTCGCCCAGCGACGGGGCGCGCACCGCCGTCGCCTTGGTCAGGCGGAAGCGGATGTCGGGGATCGGCGCCCAGGAGCCAGCCAGCTTCCAGGACTGGACATTGCCCGCGCGCTCATAGTCCGACACCCGATAGGCGCCTTCGACTTCCAGCGAGTGAATGAAGGGCCGATCCTTGATCACGGGAACCAGGACCTCGGCGAAGGCCTCGCGAACCGAGTTGCTCTCCTGGATGGGCGAGAACTGGCTGGCGAAGAAGCCCTGCGCCTTCTCCCAGACGTAGGAGGGGCGGAAGTCGATCTCGTCCTTGCGATATTCAGCCCCCGCCGAGACCTTCACTGCGCCGGCCGGAAGCTGGAACAGATCGCCCGCGATCAAGCCCTGGATCAGGGTCTGGCTGGTCTCCGTGGTCGAGGTGTGGTCGGCGCGGATGTAGTCGACGGCTTCGGGCGAAATCGTGCCCTGGCCGAAGATGTTGACCGGGACGCAACCGCGCGCCCGCGCCTCGACGCTGCGGCAGACGATGTTCCCTGACAGGGGATCGCGGATAGCGTCCAGGGCCTCGAACCAGCGCGAGTCAATGCGGTCGTTCAGGTTGTGGTTGGTGCTCAGGGAATTGCCGTACTCGAAGACGGTCGACCAGTTCCAGGTATCGCCGATCTGACCCTCCAGCCCCGCCGCCACGCTGTAGTATTTGCGGTTCATGTCCGTGCCGCGCATGCCGAACTCGTCATGCGAGCGGGCCCAATCGGTCATGGAGGTCTTGCCCGCAGCCACCAGCCCGTCGCGCACGGCGGTCGGCATGAAGGGGTTGTCGATCGATACGCTGGAGCTCCAGGAATCGAACACGGCGCTGATCCGGTCGCGGGCGCTGATGTCCGCGAACATGACCTCGCTGAAGATCTTGAGGTTGTCGTTCAGGCGATAGTCGGCCTTGGCGTAGATATTGGTCCGCTCCAGCGGCGCGACCAGGGTGTCGGCGTCCTGACGTCCGCCTTCGTCCTGCGAATAGGTTCCGCCCAACACGCCGCGGTCGCCCGCCTTGATCGGACGGAAGGTCTGGGTGGCGGAATCGAAGATCACGTCCGCCGCGGCGCCGCCGGGACCGAACGGCAGGTAGCCCGTCGGCATGCCCAGGGCGAAATAGGCGTAGCGCAGATCGCGCATCGGAATACGCGCCGGGATGCCGTCTTTGTTATCGGTATTGGCCGGGTTGGGCACGAAGGCGTAGCGCGTGCCCAGCCCCCGGTCGCCGCGGGTCAGACCGCCGCTCTCGGTGCGGCTGACGTGCAGGACAGCATTGCCGCGATCATAGTTGACGCCGGCCGTCAGGCCGTAGGTCAGGGCGTCGTAATCGCCGCCTTCATCAGACCCGTACTGGAGGTTCGCCTCGATCCCGTCGAAGTCGTCCTTGAGGATCAGGTTGACGACCCCGGCCACCGCGTCGGCGCCATAGACCGCCGAGGTGCCGCCCGTCTGAACCTCCACGCGCTGAACCAGCGCCGCCGGAATATTGCTGAGGTCGAACGCCAGGAAGTTGGAATCATCCGGCGTGCCCGCGCGACGCCGGCCGTTCACCAGCGTCAGGGTCCGACGGACGCCGAGGTTGCGCAGATTGGCCTGGTTCAGGCCGATGTTGCCGAAGCTGTAGCTGGTGTTGGCGTTGGACAGACCCGTCGCCACCTGCGGCATCTCATTCAGGATGTCCGCGATATTGGTGATGCCCTTGGCTTCGATCGTCTCAGCGGTCAGCGCCATGGTCGGCGTCGGCGCGTTCAGACCGCTGCGTTGCAGACGCGAGCCGGTGACCACCACCTCATCGACCTGCGAGGCCTCTTCGGTTCCCGCCGCCGAAGCGTTCTGGGCCTGGGCCGCCATCGGCGCAGCCAGGGCGCCCAGGCTGACGCCCGCGATCAGGGCCCTCTTCCTCCACTGCCGAATCGTCGCCGGCTGTTCCTTCATCACACTCATAAACCCGTCCCTCCCCAGGGAGCTATTTTGAATGCGATATACGGTATACGATATACCAACCTTGTCTAGCTTGACCTGCAACTGGCTCGCGGATCCCATGACTCGGGCACGCGCCGCCTGGGTTTCAGCGTCGCCATGACCCTTGGGTCAGCAGGAAGAAAGACCAGACGCACTGCGGCGCATCGCCTGGCCAGCCTCTTCAGTAGGCAAGCCTCACGCCTACGGAGAGGGTTCGGGGCGGACCGAAACCCTCGACGCCTGTTCCGGTCTCCGAAACCTCGACTTCGGCTTCGTCTCCATGCGGGGCGGCCCGCGCCTTGAACGCCCGAACAGATCATTAGAACTCGACCCCGGCTTGAGCCTTCACTCCGCTGCGGAACGGGTGCTTCAGCATCTGCATGTCGGTGACCAGATCCGCCGCCTCGATCAGTTCAGGCGGCGCGTTGCGACCCGTGATGACGACGTGAGTGTCGGCGGGACGCGCGGCCAGAACCGCCAGCACCTCTTCGACCGGCAGGTAGTCGTAGCGCAGAGCGATGTTCAGTTCGTCGCAAACGACCATCTTCCAGTCCGGGTCCATGATGCGCGCCTTGGCGGCCTCCCAGGCCTCGCGCACCTTGGCGATGTCGCGGGTCCGATCCTGGGTGTCCCAGGTGAAGCCCTCGCCCATGGGCCGCATCTCGACCAGATCGGGAAAGGCGTCGAACAGGTTCTGTTCGCCCGTCTCCATCGCCCCCTTGATGAACTGGATGATCGACACCTTCATGCCGTGGCCGATCATGCGGCAGACCATACCCAGCGCCGCCGTCGTCTTGCCCTTGCCGGTCCCGGTGTGGACGATGACCAGACCGCGCTCCACCGTCTTGCTCGCCATCATCCGGGCGCGGGCGGCCTGGACCTTCTTCATCTTCTCGGTGTGACGGGCGTTCAGTTCGGCTTCGGTCATCATCGCGGGTCTCCTCCAGGCGACAGGTCGAGTTCAAAAGGCGCGCCCCAGGCCGTTTCGGCCCCGCGCCCGATGGCGGCGACCGCACGGCTCATGGCGCCGCCGCGGTTCAGCTGGCGATCAGCCAGGGCGACGATCAGGGCGTTGGGCGTGGCGGTCGGCGCGGCGGCGCGCAAACGCTCGGCCCATTCCGCCTCCCTGCCCGGCTCAGATCGCGCGCAGACGACGGCATAGGCGGCCGCCGTCGAACGGCTGACCCCCGCCCAGCAATGGACCAGCAAGGGCCGCGCTCCGTCCCAATGTTCGGCAAAGGTCAGCAGGGCGGCGACGTCCGCCGCGGACGGCGGAACCAGCCCCTCGCTCGGCTCGACGATATCGTTGAACCGCAGGTCCAGGCGATGCGAAGGCGGGTCGGCCAGCGGCGCGTCGACATGGCCCGGCGAGGCCAGACTGATCAGATGTGACGGCTGATGACGCGCCGCCAGAGCCGCGACTTCATGCTGCGGGGCGACGATCAGCTTCATCCGACCGCCAAGCCGGCGACGGCCAGCAGGAAGCCGACCTCGAAGGCCTGCTCGACCGCGCCCAGCACGTCGCCGGTGCGCCCGCCGATCAGCCGCCACGCCAGCCAGGCCGGAACGGCGCCCGCCGCCAACCCGAGCGCAACGCCCCCCGCCCCAGTGGCCGGCGAGAAGAAAGCCAGGGGCCACAAGGCGATCAGCCCTGCCGCCATCAGCCCCGCCAATGAAGCGCGATCGGGCTTGCCTTCCTTGGCCATCCCGGGATCGCCGCCATAGGGCATGATCGTCATGGCCCCGACGGCCGCCGCTCGTCCCAGGCCATGCGAGGCCAACAGCGCGACAGCTGAAAATAGCGGCGAAGCCTGCGCCAACATGGCCAAGGCCGCCACGCGCAGGGCCAGGGTCAGCCCCAGCGCCAGCGCGCCATAGGAGCCCAGCCGGCTGTCCTTCATGATCTCCAGCCTGCGGTCGCGGGTCAGGCCGCCGCCCAGACCGTCCGCCGTGTCGGCCAGCCCGTCCTCATGGAAGCCGCCGGTCAGGGCGATCCCCGCGCCCACGGCCAGCAGCGCCGCGATCCACGGACTCCAGACCTGGGCCGCGCCATAGAGGACGAGCGCCGACACGCCGCCGACGATCTGGCCGACCAGCGGGTAATAGCGCGCGCTCTGCTGGATCCATTCCGGCTGGAACCCGGCCAGCTGCGGCGTCGGAATGCGCGTCAGGAATTGCACGGCGCAGACGAACAGGCGCGCCTCATGCCGGATCAACCCGCCGCCTCCAGCACGTCCGACAGCTCGGCGACCTCTGACAGCAAGGCGCAGGCGGCCTTGACCAAGGGGACGGCCAGCAAAGCGCCGGTCCCCTCGCCCAGCCGCATGTCCAGTTCGAGCAAGGGCCGCGCGTCGAGCGCATCGAGCATCGGCCGGTGCCCCGCCTCGGCCGAGGCATGGGCGAACAGGCAATAGTCCCGCGCGGCGGGCGCCAGACGAACGGCCAGCAAGGCCGCCGCCGTGCCGATGAAGCCGTCGACCAGAACCGGCACACGCGCCTTGGCCGCCGCCAGCAGGGCGCCGGCCATCATGGCGATCTCATAGCCGCCGAACTGGGTCAGGACATCGAACGGCTCTGTCGCATCCGAACGCGCCGCCGCCTGGACCAGAACGGCGCGCTTTCGCGCCATGCCTTCCAGCGAATGACCCGCCCCCTGCCCCACGCAGTCGTCCAGCGAGGCGGGCGCCAGGCGATGCATCAACAGGGCCGCCGAGGCGCTGTTGCCGATCCCCATTTCACCGAGCGCGATCAGATCGGCGCCGTCGGCGATGGCGTCATCGGCCACCCGCGCGCCGGCCAGCAAGGCGGCCTCGGCCTGCTGTGGCGTCATGGCGGGCTCAAGCGACGCGTCCCCCGTGCCGAGCGCGATCTTGGCGTGGATCAGGTCCGCCCGGTCCGACAGGTTGGCGGCGACGCCCGCGTCGATCACCCGGACCTCGGCCCCGACCACGCGGGCGAAGGCGTTGGCGCTGGCCTTGCCCGCCAGCAGGGTGTCGACCATGGCCACGGTGACGCCGGACGGAAAAGCCGCCACGCCCGAACGCGTCAGGCCGTGGTCTCCGGCAAAGACCAGCAGCACCGGGCGCTCGATCACCGGCTTCGCCCGTCCCTGAATCAGGCCCAGCGTCAGCGCCAGATGCTCGATCCGCCCCCAGGCGCCAGGCGGCTTGGCCTTGCCGTCCAGCGCCTTCTGCAGGGAGGCCTGTGAGGTCCGGTCCAGCGCAGGCACGGCGAACAGGTCAGGCGACATCAACGCGGCCATACAAGGCCTCCTGCAATCAAGAGCAACATCAACACGGCGCAGGCGACGCCATAGACGCGAAGACCCCGATGCAGGTCATGGGCGCGCGGCGGCGCCCAGTCGCCGAAATCGGGTCGATAGGTGGTCTTGCCGTCATAGCGAACCGGCCCGCCCAGCCGGATCCTCAGCGCGCCGGCCATGGCGGCTTCCGGCCAGCCGGCGTTAGGCGAGGCGTGCCTGCGAGCGTCGCGCCACATGATCCGCCAGCCCTGCCAGCCGCCGAGCGCGATCAGGCTTCCCGCGATCCGCGCCGGTATCCAGTTCATCACGTCATCGGTCCGCGCCGCCGCCCAGCCGAAGGCGCGCCAGCGCGGCTCCATGTGGCCGACCATGCTGTCGGCGGTGTTGACGGCCTTGTAGGCGAACAGACCCGGCAGGCCGCCGACCACGAACCAGAAGACAGGCGCGACCACGCCGTCGCAGAAGCTCTCAGCGAGGCTTTCCAGCGCGGCGACGGCCACCTCGCCCTCGTCCATCGCCTCGACATCGCGGCCCACGATCATGCTGACCGCGCAGCGTGCAGCCGACAGATCGCCGGCCGTCAGAGGCTTGGCGACGGCGCGGACGTGATCGAACAGACTGCGCGTCGCCAGCCCCGTCGCGCCGCAGACGACGATCAGCATCAGGCTGGGCCAGAAGGGCGCGGCGACGGCCAACCGTTCAAGGCTCCAACCAACGCCGCTCGCGACCGCTGCCAGGGTCAGGATCGTGACGACGCCCAGAACGCGGCGCTCGCCCTCCGGCCGCTCCGGCTGGTTCCAGCGTCGCTCCAGCGTCGCAATCAGAGCGCCGATCCCGACCACCGGATGCGGCAGACGACGCGGCCAGCCGACCGCGCCTTCGAGCAGCAGAGCTCCGGCGACGATCCACGGGGTCGGCGCGCTAGCGGGCACGACCGACCATTTCGAGCACCGGACCGCGCGCGCCTTCCAGGGTGCGCGCCTCGACGCCGTAGGCCGCCTTCAGCACCTCCGGCGACAGGGCCTCAGCCGGAGCGGCGTCGGCCAGCACCCGCCCCTCGGCCAGAACGATCACACGGTCGGCCACGCGCAGCGCCGCGTCGAGGTCGTGCAGGGTGACGATCACCCCCCGCCCCTCGTCGTCCGCCAGCCGCCGGAACAGGTCGCAGGCGTCCAGCACATGGCCGGGGTCGAGCCCCGCCAGCGGCTCGTCGGCCAGCAGCCATTGCGGATCGCCGGCCAGGGCGCGGGCGATCAGGACGCGCGCCCGCTCGCCGCCCGACAGGGTCGAGACGACGCGCTCGGCGAAACCTTCCACACCGGTCACGGCCATGACCCTGTCCACGGCGTCGCGATCCTGCGCCGTCAGCCCCCAGGCCCCGACATAGGGGGTGCGGCCCAGACCGACGAAGGTGCGTCCGCTCACCGCCCAGGCGATCTCCGCGTTCTGGGGCAGGTAGGCGATGCGACGCGCCCGCTCGCGCGACGGCAGGTCGCGCAGGGCGCGTCCGGCCAGCATCACCCGCCCGGCGTCCGGCGTCCGCAAGGCCGCCAGACAGTCCAGCAGGGTCGACTTCCCCGCCCCGTTCGGCCCCACGACCGCCGTGACCAGCCCCGGGGCAAAGACGGCGCCGACGCGGTTCAGGACCGTCTTGTCGCCCAGCCGGACGGACAGGTTCTCCGCGCTCAGAAGGCTCATGCCAGCTTCCTCCTCATGCCGATCAGAAGGGCGAGGAAGAAGGGGCCGCCCAGGGCCGCCATGGCCACGCCAAGCTTGATCTCGGCCGCCGAGGGCGTCAGCCGCACCAGAATGTCCGCCGCCAGCACCAGGGCTGCACCGCCCAGCGCCGAGGGCAGCAACAGCCCGCCGGGCCGCGCGCCGATCAGGGGCCGCAGCAGGTGCGGCACGATCAGGCCGACAAAGCCGATCGACCCGGTCACCGCCACCGCCGAGCCGACCGCCAGAGCTGCGCCAAGCGCCAGCATCAATCGCCCCACGTCCAGCCGCACGCCCAGCGACCGCGCCCCGGCCTCGCCCAGGGTCAGGGCGTCCAGCGTCCGGCCCTGCGTCATCAGCAACAGGCTGCCCAGGATCATGCCCGGCGCCGCCAGCTTCAGCTCAACCACGCTGCGGTCGGCCAGCGACCCCATCAGCCAGTTGACGATCTCGTTCACCGCCCAGGGGTTGGGGGCCAGGTTCAGGGCCAGCGCCACCCCGGCGCCGGCCATGGTCTGGATCACTACGCCGGCCAGGATGAAGGTGACGACGCTGCTCGTCGCGCCCGCCAGCGCCAGCAACAACAGGACGCCCGCACCTGCGCCGATCATGGCTGCGACGGGCAGCACCCAGGGCGCGCTCGCCGCCGCGCCCAGATAGAAGGTCAGCACCGCCCCCAGCGCCGCCATGGTCGAGACGCCCAGCATCCCCGGATCGGCCAGCGGGTTGCGCGTATAGCCCTGCAGGGCCGCCCCGGTCAGGCCCAGCACCGCCCCGACCATTAGGGCCAGAACCGTGCGCGGCAGGCGCAGTTCGAACAGGATAGCCCAGGCCGGATCGCCACGCTGGGCGGCCCAGTCGCTCCACGGGACCCAGACCCGGCCCGCGCTCATGCTGGCGACGGACAGGACGACGATCAGGACCAGCAGCCCGATCATGATCAGGGAGCGCGGCAAGGTCATAAGGCCTCCAGCGCCGTGCGGCGCGCCTGAGCGAGGGCGGCGGCGGTCTGGATCAGCACCGGGCCGCCGCAATAGAGCAGCTTCTCTTCCAGCCGCGCCTGCACCATCCGCCCCGAAAGCGAGGCCAGGGCGGGATGACGCATGACCCGATCGGCCCAGGTGCGCGAGCCTTGAACCGGCACGCCGCTGAGCAGGACCTGGGGCGGATCGGCCAGCAGGCGTTCGACCGGGACATTGCCCCATTTGCCGAGGCCGTAGCGCCCGGCGACGTTCTCGAACCCGGCGCGGGTCATCATCTCGTCCATCAGGGTGCCGCGCCCGGCGGCGAAGCCGTTGGGCTGATAGATCAAGGCCTTCAGCGGGCGTGTGCCGGGCGCGGCACCCTGATGGACGAGATGATGACC
>Ga0247827_10000422_pt1 | contig 19589 bp, 20 predicted proteins | sample 12C_Control_Day2_FD_194414 | JGI IMG/M metagenome (GOLD analysis project Ga0247827, IMG submission 194414) | Soil microbial communities from agricultural site in Penn Yan, New York, United States - 12C_Control_Day2 | ecosystem: Environmental > Terrestrial > Soil > Agricultural land | place... | reverse complement strand
ATCGACTTCAAGTCGGCCTCGGCCAAGAACACCCGGAGCGTCTGAGCATGACCGACGTGACTGCTGAAGCCACCGGCTTCGACGCCCTGAAGGGCCTGACCGCCTCGGCCGAGAACGACGCGCCCGTCTATGAGCAAAAGCTGGACGCCCAGGGCCGCGCCTACTCGACCGGCAAGCGCAAGAACGCGATCGCTCGCGTCTGGATCAAGCCGGGCACCGGCAAGATCACCATCAACGGCAAGGACCAGGAAGTTTACTTCGCTCGTCCCGTGCTGCGCATGATGATCGCCCAGCCGCTGACCGTTTCGGACCGCGCCACGCAATACGACGTCGTCTGCACCGTTGAAGGTTCGGGCCTGTCGGGCCAGGCCGGCGCCATCCGCCACGGCCTGTCGCACGCCCTGACTCACTTCGAACCGGAACTGCGCAAGGTCCTGAAGCCGCACGGCTTCCTGACCCGCGACAGCCGCGTTGTCGAGCGTAAGAAGTACGGCCGCGCCAAGGCACGCCGCAGCTTCCAGTTCTCGAAGCGCTAATCGCTTTCTGGCGATCTGGATTTGGGGCGCTTCGGGGAAACCCGGAGCGCCCTTTTTCTTGCTGTTTTTCCTTCTCCCCCTTGCGGGAGAAGGTGGCGACCGAAGGTCGACGGATGAGGGGTTTCGCCCTCGTTTGAAGTCATCGTCTGAAAGTCGCCAGATTGTCGGGTCAGCAAGACCCCTCATCCGACCCGCTGCGCGGGCCACCTTCTCCCGCAAGGGGAGAAGGATCAGGAGCGTAAGATGACCCACACCATCTTCATCGACGGCGAAGCCGGGACCACGGGGCTGGAGATCCGCGAGCGTCTGGAGGCGCGTAACGATCTGGAGCTGATCCTGCTGGGCGAGCGTCGGCGCGACGTGGAGGCGCGGCGCGAGGCGCTGAACAGGGCCGATGCGGTCATCCTGTGTCTGCCGGACGATGCGGCGAAAGAAGCCGTGTTGATGATCGAGAACCCGACCGTGCGGGTCATCGACGCCTCGACGGCGTTCCGGGTCGATCCGGCCTGGACCTATGGCTTTGCGGAAATGGACGCCGGTCAGCGCGGGGCCATCGCCGCCTCGACGCGGGTGTCGAACCCCGGCTGCTATCCGACCGGCTTCATCGGCCTGATGCGGCCGCTGGTGCGGGCGGGTCTGGTCCCGGCCAGCCAGCCGGTTACGGTCAATGCGGTGTCGGGCTATTCCGGCGGCGGCAAGGCCATGATCGCCGAGTTCGAAGGCGAGGGCGCGTCGACGGCCTATCGCGCCTACGGCCTGACGCTGAAGCACAAGCATGTCCCGGAGATGACGAAGCACACGGGCCTGTCGCGCAATGTCCTGTTCGCGCCCGCCGTGGGGAACTATCGCCAGGGGATGCTGGTCGAGGTTCCACTGCATTTGTCGGCCTTGCCTGAGACGCCTTCGGTCGAGCGGCTGCACGGGGCGCTGGTCGAGGCCTATGACGGTCAGCGCTTTGTCGAGGTCGCCGACCTGGACGAGACCGAGGCCATGACCGGCATCGAGCCGGAGGCCCTGAACGGCACCAACCGGATGCGTCTGCATGTCTTTGGTGATCGCGGCGGGGAGCAGGCGCGTCTGGTCGCCCTGCTCGACAACCTGGGCAAGGGGGCCTCGGGCGCGGCGGTGCAGAACCTGAACATCATGCTGGGTCTGGATGAGGCGACCGGTCTGGCCTGACGCCAGACGTCCAGCCCGCTGACGCGGCTCAGGGAACGAGGCGCGGGGCCAGTTCCGGCGCGACGGCGATCAGGTCGCGCGCGACCAGGGCGGCGATTACGGCGGCGCCTTCCGGGCCCAGGTGGGTGTAGTCGAAATCATCGACATGATGACCGTGAGGCAGCGGGGGCGGCGTCGCGGCCGGCGGCGTCGGCGGTGTGTTTCCGGCGCGCAGGTTCGCCTCGAAGGACGGCGGAGGCGAGCCCGGCGACAGGCGGGCGGCCTCCATGGCCCCCAAGCGCTGCACCAGGTCGGCGCTGCTGGCGTTAAGGTCGATCAGCGGCGTCCCGGTTTCAGCCGCAACGGCGCGGACGGCGTCGGCCCAGGGAACGAGGGTGTTCTGAAGCTGGCCGCCCTTGAAATGGCGACGGGTCAGGGGTGTCAGCAGGACGGGGCGCGTGCCGCGAGCGCGGGCCTCGGCCACATAGGCGCGCAGGTTGGCGGGAAACTGTGTCGTCAGGTCGGTGGAGCTGCGCTTGCCGGGCTGGTCGTTGTGGCCGAACTGGATCAGCACCCAGACGGTCTGATAGCCGGGCGTCGCCATTTCGTTCAGGGCCAGGTCCCAGGAGCCCTCGGCGCGATAGGTCGAGGTGCTGCGCCCCTGACGACCCAGGTTGACGCAGGCCAGGGCCGACAGGACGTGCCGGTCGCAGAAGGCGCCGCCCCAGCCGCTGCCGACCGCCGTGGTCGAATCGCCGACGAGGATGATCTTGTCGGCCTGGATGGGGCTGTCTTGCGCGGAAGCGGCGTCGGCTGTCAGCAGGAGGCCAGCCAGGGCGCCGGCGATGAGCGCCTTCATCCCGCTTGACGGGCCTTGATGGCGGATTCCACCGTCACGCCGAACCAGATCGAGCCGATGACGATCAGCAAGCCGTAGTCGAAGCCGGGGAAGAAGACCGGGATGGCGGCAGCCAGGATCAGCAGCAGGGGGAAGAGGCTGGCCCAGACGGCGGTCGAGGCGGCCTCGGGATGGATCATCGGCGGGCGCTGCGTGCCCATGCGCCTGGCGAGCATCCCATTGAGCACGACGAACAGGGCGCTGCACAGCACCGCCATCAGGACATACTTCAGCGTATTGCCCGGCTCGCCGAACAGGCTGGCGGTGGCGACCAGAAGGGCGAGCGGGACGGCGGTGGCGAGGGCCAGCAGCAGGTTGGGTTCGATACGCTTCAAGACTTTACTTTCACATAGGCGCCGGGCGCGGGCTCGATGGGTTCGAGCGGGCCGGTCTTCGGGTCGCGGGCGGAGATCTGTTCGCCGGATTTCTCATGCAGCCAGGCGGCCCAGTGAGTCCACCAACTGCCGGGATGCTGCTCGGCGCCCGCTTGCCATTCCGAGAGCGTCTCGGGAAGGGCGGGGTTGGTCCAGTGCTGGTATTTGTTGGCGGCGGGCGGGTTGATGACCCCGGCGATGTGGCCCGATCCGGCGAGGGTGTAGGTCACCGGCCCGCCGAACAGCCGCGCCGAGCGATAGACCGAGTTCATCGGGGCGATGTGGTCCTCGCGGCTGGCCAGGAAGTAGAGGGGCGTCTTGACCGTGGACAGGTCGATGGCCTGGCCGCCGATCTCGAACTGGCCTTGGGCCAGGGCGTTGCGGCCATACATCTGGCGCAGGTAGTCGAGGTGCAGGCGTTTGGGCATCCGCGTCTGGTCGGCGTTCCAGAACAGAAGATCGAAGGCGGGCGGCGCCTTGCCCATCAGGTAGTTGGACACGAAGAAGGACCAGATCAGGTCGTTGGCGCGCAGGGCGTTGAAGGTGTCGGCCATGGCCGCGCCGGGCAGGACCCCGCCGGCGGCGTCTATCTGCTGCTCGATCTCGGCCAGCCAGTGCTCGTCGGTGAACAGCAGCAGGTCGCCGGCCTCGGCGAAGTCGTGCTGGGCGGCGAAGAAGGTGGCGGAGGCGACGCGCTCGTCCCTGTTCGCGGCCATGTGCGCGAGAGCCGATCCGAGCAGGGTGCCGCCGATGCAGTAGCCGACGGTGTTCAGCTGTTTCTGACCGGTCTGTTCCAGAGTCTTTTCGACGGCGCGATAGACGCCCTTGTTCAGATACTCCTCGAAACCGAACCCGGCCTTGTCCTGATCCGGGTTGACCCAGGAGCAGACGAAGACGGTGAAACCCTGGTCCGACAGCCAGCGGATCAGCGAGTTCGCCGGCTGCAGGTCCATGATGTAGAACTTGTTGATCCACGGCGGGAAGATCAGCAGCGGGATGGCGGCCTGCGTCTCGGTCGCGGCGTCGAACTGGATCAGTTCGAACAGTTCGTCGCGCCAGACCACCTGACCGGGGGCGGTGGCGACGTTTTCACCGACCTTGAACTGGCCGTAGTCGGCCTGGCTGATCTTCAGCTTGCCGTTTCCGCGCTCCAGATCGGCGGCGAAGTTCTGCATCCCCTTGACCAGGGATTCGCCGCCCGTGTCCGCCAGGGCTTTCAGCGCCGCCGGGTTGGAGGCCAGGAAGTTGGAGGGGGAGAAGGCGTCGGTCAGCAGTTTGGTGAAGAACTCGACCTTGCGCTTCACGCGCGGATCGACGTCGTCGACGCTGGCGACCAGGCCGTTCATCCAGTCGGAGGTGACCAGATAGGACTGGCGCATGACGTCAAAGACCGGATTCTCGCTCCAGGCCGGGTCGCGAAAGCGCTTGTCGGTCGAGGGGGCGGGGGCGACCTCTTCGCCCATGGCGCGGCGGGCGGTCGTGGACCACAGGTCCATATAGCGGCCGAACAGGTCGGCCTGGGCCTGGAACAGTTTTTCGGGGCGGGCGGCCAGGCTGGTCATGACCGAGGTCATGGCCGGGGCCACATTGAACGGATCGGGCGACAGGGCGGCGGGGCGGTCGGCCTGCGACAGGGCGGCCTCGGCGATGGCCGACTGGGCCGTCATGGCCGCCTTGGCCAGGTTCAGCGACAGGGTTTCCAGCAGTTGCCGTTGATCGGCGCCGAAGGCGAAGGGATCGGCCGCCTCGGGCTGGGGCGGCGGAGGCGGTGCGGAGGCGGCCGGTGATTCGGGAGCCGCTTCGGGCGGCGGCGCGGCCTTCTTGGCGCGCGGCTTGGCCGAGGTCGGACGGCCCGACTTGCGCGGCGCCGCCGCAGCGGGCAGCGGTGCGGGGGGAGCCTTGGTCGGGCGCTTGGCCATGGGCGAACCTCCGGTAACCGGCGCGCGTCAGGTCGCGAGCCTTCCTCCGGGCGCGATGATGGCATATGACCGGGGTCGAGATGAACGTGTTCCTGGCGAAAAAGACGATCCTGCCGACGACGATCGGCCTGCTGTTGCTGACCGGCGGCTGCGTCGGCTCGTTCGACCCGCAGACTGACATGACCTCGCCTGTCGCGCCCAGGGTGCAGGAACTGGTGGACGCCCATCGGCAATACCCGCGCTGGGCCGATTTCCCGGCGACGCCGACGGACTTGCCGCAACCGGCCCAGATCGCCGCGAATGTCGGCGCGCTGAATGCTGACAGCTCCAGGTTGGCGACCCAGGTGGCCGGCATCGACTGGACCATGGACAGCGACCCGGCGGCCTTCGTCGAATCGATCCAGCAACGCTTTGATCCGGCCCGCATGGCCCCGATCGGCGCCCAGACGCCGCAGGAGGTCGAGGCCTTCGCCGAAAGTCTGCGCCGCCGCGCCGCCGCGCCGCCGCCGATCGACCGCCCGCGTCCCTGACCGACACCTCGTCGCCTGGCCGACAGAATCCCGGAATAATGGCCGGGCTGACAAGGATTCCTCATGGCTGACGGTGGAAACAGTCCCGCCTTCCTCGGCGTTTCGCGCTCCCTGTCCGGGCGCGCCTGGCGGCAGCGCCCCGCCGAGACGGCGACCATCCGCGCCCACATGCAGACCCTGGATCTGGACGAGCCGATGGCGCGCGCCCTGGCGGCGCGCGACGTGGCGGCGGATCAGGGGCGGAACTTCCTGACCCCGACGCTGCGTGCCCTGTTCCCCGACCCCTCCAGCTTCATGGACATGGACACGGCGGCGACGGCGATCATCGACGCCTTGCAGGCGGGCAGCAGCATTCATGTCTTCGCCGACTATGATGTGGACGGCGCCTCCAGCGCCGCCCTGCTGGTGCGCTGGTTCCGCAACCTGGGCGCGGACCTGCCCATCTATGTGCCGGACCGCCTGACCGAGGGATACGGCCCCAGCGCGCGAGCGTTTGACACCCTGAAGAGCCGCGGCGCCGATCTGGTCATCACGGTGGACTGCGGGGCGGCGGCCAATGAGGCCGTGGCCCACGCGGCGGCTATCGGGCTGAAGGTCGTGGTCATCGACCACCACATGATGCGCGAGGAGCCGCCGGCCTGTCTGGCCGTGGTCAATCCGAACCGGCCGGGCTGCGCCTCGGGGCAGGGCAATCTGGCGGCGGCGGGGGTGGTCTTCGTCCTGCTGGCGGCGCTGAACCGCGAAGCGCGGGCGCGGGGACTGTTTGAAGGCAAGGCCGAGCCGGACATCCGCCAGTGGCTGGATCTGGCCGCCATGGGCGCCATCTGCGACGTCACCGGTCTGACCGGCTTCAACCGGGCTCTGACCAGCCTGGGCCTGAAGGTCATGTCGGACTGGAAGAATCCGGGTCTGAGGGCGCTGCTGGCCGCCGCCGGGGCCGAGCCGGGGCCGGCCAAGTCCAATCACGCGGGCTTCATCCTGGGGCCGCGCATCAATGCGGGCGGGCGGATCGGCAAGTCGGACCTGGGCGCGCGTCTGCTGTCCACCGACGATCCCGATGAAGCGCGGATGCTGGCGCAGGAACTGGACGGGCTGAACATCGCCCGGCGCGAGGTCGAGGCCCAGGTGACCGAGCAGGCCGTGCGCCGTGTCGAGGCGACGGGCGCGCACGCCGATGAATCGGCGCTTGTCGTGGTCTCGGGCGAGGACTGGCACCCCGGCGTGGTCGGCATCGTGGCGGGGCGCCTGCGCGAGCGCTGGAGAAAGCCGGTCATCGTCATCGGCGTCGACGCCGTCAACGGCGTGGGCAAGGGTTCGGGCCGGTCGCAGCCGGGGATGAACCTGGGGTGGGCCGTGCAGGCGGCCTGGAACGAGGGCGTGCTGATCGCCGGGGGCGGGCACGCCATGGCGGCGGGCCTGACCGTGGCGGCGGACCGGATCGACGAACTGCGGGCCTTCCTCAATGCGCGCCTGTCGGGCGAGCGGGCCGAGGCCGTGGCCCAGGACTGGGTCGAGGTGGACGCCCTGATCGACCCGCGCGCGGCGACCCGCGACCTGTTTGAGGCCTTCGAGCAGCTGGCGCCCTATGGCCCGGCCAATCCCGAGCCCCTGTTCGCCCTGCAAGGCGTGCAGGCGCGCGAGCCGGTCGCCATGAACGGCGGCCATGTGCGCTGTCGTCTGGTCGGGCAGGACGGAGCCTCGGTGCGGGCCATCGCCTGGCGCTGCGCCGACCTGCCTGGCGGCAAGGCGCTGCTGGCGGGGCAGGGCGGGCTGAACCTGGTCGGGCGCCTGAAGGCGGACGACTGGAACGGCCGTCGCGGCGTGCAATTCGAGATCGAGGACATCGCCGACCCGCGCATGGCCTGAGGTTTTGACGTTGCCGAGCGCAGGTCTTTGAAAAAGTCGCACAAACTGCGCAGCAGGCGCTTGCAAGCGGCGGAATCGACGGCTATTACCCCGGTCCTCCGCGCAGCGGTCCCTTCGTCTATCGGTTAGGACGTCAGGTTTTCAACCTGAAAAGAGGGGTTCGACTCCCCTAGGGACTGCCACGCAGAGCCATCCTTTCCCCCTTCATCGCCAGTGTCCCGAAGCCCTGCAAAGGGGCGATTTCGTGCGTGACGTAGAGCGGCGAAGTCTTTGTTCGGAAAGTTGAAAAACAGGCTTGCAACATCCGGAGGGCGGGGGTATCAGACCGCTCCTCCGCGCAGCGGTCCCTTCGTCTATCGGTTAGGACGTCAGGTTTTCAACCTGAAAAGAGGGGTTCGATTCCCCTAGGGACTGCCACGCGGAGCCTATCCCCGACATCGTGAGCCGAAATCGTCCCTGGGGGCGAAATGTGCGCTTTTGTCGATTGATGGGCTTAAAATCGTCATTTTTGTTTTTCCGGGCCTCACAGAACCGTGTTAATCATAGCCTCTGCGCGCTTTGCAGGCGGGGGTTTGTGAGTTGTCGGATTACGATGAGATTGAAGCGCCGGACGTCGTTCTGATCGCCGGCACGGTGAAATGGTTCGATCCTGGCAAGGGCTACGGTTTCATCGTGCCCGATGAGCCTGACCTGACCGAGTTGAAGGACGTGCTTTTGCATGTCAGCAGCCTGCGTGACGGGGGGCACGAGGCCGCTGCGGAAGGCGCTCCGATCACCTGCGAATGCGCGCGGCGCACCAAGGGCTGGCAGGTCGTGCGCGTGCTCGACCTGGGGCAGGGCGCGCCCTTGCCGGTTCGTCGCGAGGCCCCGAGGTCGCCTTCGCCGCGTTCAACCCCGGAGTTGTCGGGCGGCGGGCCGCTGGAGATGGCGGTCGTCAAATGGTTCAATCGCACCAAGGGCTATGGATTCGTGGTGCGCGACGGCGCAGCCGGCGATATCTTCGTCCATGTGGAGACGCTGCGGCGCTGCGGGCTGGATGATCTGGTTCCCGGCGATGCGGTGCAGGTGCGGTTCGCCGACGGGCCCAAGGGCCTGGTGGTCGCCGAGATCAGGCCGGGCGAATAGGTTTTCGCCCTTGAGGGGGCGAAGTCATGGGTTTCTCGCGTCGTATGTTGCTGACCGGCGCCTTCGCGCTCGCGGCCTCGGCCTGTGCGCCCAAGGGGCCGGTGGATGCGGCGGGCCAGCCGCTGGAGCCGCTGAGCATCGTCACCGCCTCGGGCGAGCACAGGTTCATGGTCGAGATCGCGGATGACGACGCCGAGCGCGAGCGCGGCCTGATGTATCGCCCGCCGCTGGACGACGACCGGGGGATGCTGTTCCAGTTTCCGGCGGCCAGCGAGCAGAGCTTCTGGATGAAGAACACGCCCAGTTCGCTGGACATCATCTATATCGATCCGCAGGGCCGAATCGTCTCGATCGCCAGCCACGCCACGCCCTATTCGGAAACGCCCCTGCCGTCGAACGGCGCGGCCAACGGCGTGCTGGAGCTGCGCGCCGGCCGGGCCGACGAGATCGGCGCCAGGCCCGGCGACCAGGTTCGCCACAGCTTCTTTCGTCCCTGACGGAGATTAAGGCGTTGAATGCGTTGCGGTGCGCCCCCGCCCGTGCCATGAGGGCGCTCCATCGGTTCGGGGTGTAGCGCAGCCTGGTAGCGCATCTGGTTTGGGACCAGAGGGTCGGAGGTTCGAATCCTCTCGCCCCGACCATGGATTGGCCCGTTTGGGCCTGATCGGCTTTACGCGGGAGTTCCTGCTCTGGCCTCGTCCAGGCGACGGATTTCCGCTCCGTCAGGCCGCCCACATCGATTCGGGGCGCTGCTGTGGCGTTTGCCTGCGTCTGGGCGCTTGTTGCCTTCTGGGATGGCGCCAGAAAATCGCGGAACTCGCCGTAGAGCGGGGTCGCCCTTTCCCTCGAATGGTCATTGTCAGCCGCCGATGCCAGTATCGGGCGCCTGGTTCATTCAAGGAGATCGCGATGGCGGCGTTGTTGGCTTTGTTCGGTGCGCTTTCGATCAGCTCGGCGACGGTTCAGGACGACTGGTCAGACGTCGATTGCGCGAATGCAGGCTCGACGCTGGAGCAGAACGTCTGCGCGGGGCGCGATGTCAGGGCCCTGGAGGAGAACCTGCGCCTATACACCGACACCGCCTATGAGGTCCTGCGGGAGAACGGCGAAAGAGATTCCGAGGCCTTGATAGCGAAGATCCGTGAGGGTGAGCGGCTGTGGCGGGCCTATGTGGAGGCGGCGTGCGGCGCCGTGGACGCCTATTGGGAGCAGGGCACGATCCGTACAGTCATGGCCGCCAGTTGCGAGATGGAGCTGATCCGGGAACGCACCCACCACATCTGGCGCGAATATCTGACGCCGATGGAAGGGATGCCCCGTCTGGCCGAGCCGCCGCGCAGCGCTTTCCGCTGAGGCGGAGGGCGCAGAGCAAGGAGGCGGGAAGGCGCGCCCCGGACAAACTATTAGCGTCCACAAGGTGCCGTGAGCGGTCAGGTCGAGAGCGAGCGTCGTTTTCAGGTGGATCAGTTCACGGCGCGTCTTCGTCGGTCGGAATGTCGGAGCCGTGGCGATACCAGGGGGCGCGGGAGGACCAGCATTCGTGCAGGGTGGCGGTCACGCCGGGGTCGTCGTCGAACGATCCGCCCGGAATGATGACTTGCCGACCGCTGCGCGTGAAGTGGGGAAGCGGCGAACCGCAGGTCCTGCAAAATGCGGTCGCGAAACTTCTCGCCGAGGGCAGGTCAAAGCGAGCCGTCTGATCCTGGCCTCGGGTCCACCTGAAGGCGTCAGGGGCGACGACGGCGTTGGTGGTGAAGGCCGCGCCGCTGGATTTGCGGCAGCGCGAACAGTGGCAGTTCACGAACATCTCGAATGGCGGCGAGATCTCGTAGGCGACCTCGCCACATAGGCAACTGCCGCGAATGGCTGATTCTGATTCCATTGCACAGGGTTACCCGTGCGACGGATTTCATCAATGCGGTCAGGTCGAGGCGTAGCCGCCGTTCAGGGCGTAGCTGAAGCCGATCGGGAGCGCCGAGCGGAACAGGGTGAAGAAGGCCGCCAGTTCGCCGAGCGTCGAGCGGGGCAGGAAGATGATGTCGCCGCGACGCAGGGCCACGACTTCGCTCTGGCGCGGGCGAAGGTCGACCACGCGCATCATGCGTACGCCGCCGGGGCCGCGTCGGATCAGGGCGGCCTGCTGCGCCTTGGCAGAGGGCAGGGCGCCGCCGGCCATGATGACGGCCTGATAGGCGTCGATGTCGCCCGGCATGTCGAACACGCCGGGATTGCGAACCTCGCCGTCCACCCAGACCTTGAGCGGGCCGGCCAGACGCAGGGTCACCTCGACTTCGGGGCGTCTCAGCTGCGTGGCGTAACCGGCTGAAATATCGGCCTCAAGTTGCGACAGCGTGCGGTCGGCGGCCATGACGTGGCCGAGCAGGGGCAGGGAGACGCGGCCGTCGGGGCCGATCTTGAGTTGGCGCGTCAGCTCGGTGGCCGTCGGCGTCGCAACCTCGATCTCGTCGCCGGGATAGAGCAGGTATTCGGGCTCGATGTCGGTCCAGTCGGCGAAGGGGACGTCCGGGAATTGATCCGCGCCCACGCCGTGCACGCGACTTCCGTCAGGCGCCGAGGCGCTGGCGCAGCCGGTCAGGCCGGCGGCGAGGCCCATCAGGACGAGACGACGATCAGGGATCATGGAGGCGATGACCAGGATTGAATTCGGATTGAGCTCAGGCTGAACGGTTATGGGTAACGGGTGGTTAACGTGCCAGCGGCAAAGGTGTGCTCGACGATTCCAACGGATTGCCCGGTTCATGCGTTCGACAGCCTATGCAGCCTCCCGACCGCGTTACGGCGTCATCGACGTCGTGGTGCTGCTGTTCCGCGAGCTGTGGTTGATGATTCTGGTGTTCGCGATCCTGTTCATCATCGGCGCGGCGGCGGCCCTGACGCTCAAGAAGACCTATACGGCGGGCGCCAGCCTGTTTGTCGGCGTGGGCCAGGAATATGTCTATCAGCCACGCGTGGGCGCTACGGACCGCGGGGCGCCGCCGGCCGCCGGCGAGGTGGCGCAGTCGGAAGCCGCCATCCTGAACAGCCTCGAGGTCAAGCAGCGGGTCGTGCGAGCCCTGGGCGTGGAGACCTTCCAGGACGGCAAGCCGGCCACCGGCACGCCCGCCGAACAGGAGGCCGCCGCCGTGCGCGCCGTCAGCGCCGGCCTGGACGTGTCGGCGGCGCCGCTGAGCCCCGTCGTGGGCCTGACCTACAAGAGCGATGATCCCGACCTGTCGGCGCGGGTGCTGAATACGGTGATCGACCAGTATCTGACCTATCGTCGCGAGATCTTCCAGGATCGCGCGACGCCCGCGATCCAGACTCAGCGTCAGACCTTTGAAGGCGAACTGGCGGACGCCGACCGGGCCTATGAGGCCTTCCTGAGCAGCAACAATATCGGCGACTTCGCCACGGCCAAGGCCACGCTGGCGGGCACCTATCAGTCGATCTTCGCCGAGCGGATGAACGTGCAGGCGCAGCTGAACCAGGCCGCTCAGCGTCTGGCGACCCTGGTGGCGCAGCAGAACCGGACGCCGGCGGAAGTCGCGCTGCAGCAGGATCTTAACATTTCGGCGCAGGATCAGATCCTGCAGCTGCGGACCCAGCGCGAGACCCTGCTGTCGCGCTATCAGCCCGACGCCCAGCCGGTGCGCGAGATCGAGAACCAGATCGCCCAGCTTCAGGCCTATGTCGGCACGGGCACCGCCGTCGGCGCCAAGGAAGTCCGTACGGGTCCCAACCCCATCTGGGTCGAGCTGGAGACCACCCGCATCAACGCCCAGGCCGAGCGGGACGCCCTGGCCGCGCGCCTGTCGGTTCTGGATCGCCAGGTCGTCGATCTGCGGGCGCGTCAGGCCCGGCTGACCGAGCTGGAGTCGCGAAACGCTACTCTGGCCGGCAACCGCGAGGTTCTGTCCGCCTCCATCCGCGAGTTCCAGCTGCGCGAGACCCAGAGCCGCGCCGACAACGAACTGGTCAAGGCGGGCGCGGACAATGTCACGGTGATCGAGCGCGCCCAGCCGCCGTCTCGAGGCAAGAGCATGAAGGCCGTGCTGTTCATCGCCGCCTTCTTGTTCGCCGGGTTCACGGCGCTGTGCGTCGGCTTGGTTCGGGTCTTCCTGCGCAAGGGTTTCTCCATGCCTTCGACCGCCAGTCGGACCCTGCAACTGCCGGTCCTGGCCGTCGTGCCGATGAAGCGCGCCTGATCGCCTTACGGTCATGCTAGGCTGACGGCTTAGAGATGAGCGCGTAACCGATTCGATGGTCGATCTGACGACGGAAATGGCGGGACTGTGGGCGGCGCTGGGACCAGCGTCGGCTCATCGTGGCCGCGTGATCCAGTTCGTATCCGCGACCAGCGGCGAGGGGACCTCGACCGTGGCGCGCGAGTTCGCGCGGCTGGCGGCGGTGCGTGCCAGAAAGCCTGTCTGGCTGATCGACGGCGATCTGGCTCAGCAGGGCCAGCTGGACGCGATCGCTGCGGAACCCGAGCGGTTCGGGCGGCTGGCGGCGCCGGTCAAGGCCTCGCCCGACGGCTCGGCCTTCTACGCCGTGACCCCGCCGATGCGCGGCCGCGACGGCCTGCCGGTGCCGCCGGCGCGTCTGATGACGGCGCGCGCCTGTCTGGGCGGGCGGCTGTTCGTCACGCGCTTTCATATGGAGCTGACCCGCGCCGGCCAGCGGGTCGAGCCGCTGGGCGAGGCGCGATACTGGGCGGCGCTGCGTCGCCACGCCGACACCGTGGTCATCGACACGCCCGCCGCCGATCGCAGCGACATGGCGATCACTCTGGCGCCCTTTATCGACGCCACCATCCTGGTGGTCGCGGCCGAAACCACGGCGGCGGGCGATCCGGTGGCCCTGCGGGACGAGATCGACGCCGTGGGCGGTCAGATCGCCGGGGTGGTGATGAACCGCTCGACCTGGTCGCCGCCGGCGATCCTGAAGCGTCTGGCGGGTTAGGCCGCCTGCCGGTTCAGGCGGTCCAGTTCGCGCGCACCGTAAAAATGCGGCTCGAAGCCTTTCATCCAGAACAGTTTTCCTAGGCCGCGGGCGCTGCGGTCCAGCATGTCGGCGCGGCGTGGGCTGGCGATCAGCGTCAGGCCTGCGGCGGCCAATGACCAGACGCCGGCCTGGGCGGCGCCGATGACCATCCAGCGGGCCACCTTGGGCCAGTCGCGCGCGGCGGCGGCGGTCTGGCTGGGGCCCTGCCCATAGGCGAAGGCGCGCGTCAGGGCGTAGCGCAGCGTGGCGCGATGCGGGGGCGCGAACTCATCCACCCAGGCGTCGGCGGCCCAGCCGAAACGACCGCCGCGCGACGCCAGGGCGGCGAACAGGGCGTCGTCTTCGCCGCCTGACTGGTCAGCCGTGAGATTAAAGGGGGCCGCGCCGGGCAGGGCGGTAGCCCGCACCAGCAAGGAGTTGCCGCAGCCGTGCGGGATGTCGATGAGCCCGCTGGCGGCGGGGCCTTCGCGGCCGAAGAACCGTTCCAGATAGGGCGTGGTCCAGCCGGTCCCCTCGGGCACCCGTCCGCGAATGGGGCCGAAGACGGCGTCGGCGTCGGTCGCTTTTTGGGCGGAAAGCAGGGCCGCCAGCCAGCCGGGCGAGGCGGCCTCGTCGTCGTCGAGGAAGGCGATCAGAGGCGCGGTCGTGGCCGCCAGGCCTTCATTGCGCGCCGTGGCGACGCCCGGCCGGGGCGCATGACGCCAGACTATCGGGACAGAGGCCTCGGCGGCGAGGCGCGCCGTCAACTCGCGCGAACTGGCCTGGGGGTCGTTGTCGATGACGATGATCTCGCGCAGGCGATCCACGACGCCGACCTGGGCCAGGACCGATCGGACGGCGCGCTCCAGGCTGTCAGGGCGGCGCAGGGTGGGGATGATGACAGCGACGTCGGCCTGCGTGCTCATGCGGCCAGAACCTCGCCGACGGTGCGGATGTCGCAGCCGGCCGTGCGGGCGTAGTCGATCAGGCGATCAAGCGCATCAGGCGTGCAGCCCCAGGGCGAAGGCGTTTCGCGCACGTCGTGGGTGTAGAGAATCAGCCAGGCTCGCTCGGCGACGGCGCGGTCGATCCAGGCGCGGGCCAGCGTCTCGCCGTCGGGGCCTTCGACGCCGACGCCGGGCAGTTGGTTGCGGTCGCCGCCGTCATGGACCAGGGCCTTGTGAACCCCGCGCAGCGAGGCGTAGCGGGCGCCCAGCTGCTTCTTGGCGCGCGGCGACACCTCGCCATAGGGATAGGCGAAATGCAGCGGCGCGGCGCCGAGGCCCCGCAGTGCGGCGTCGTTGGCGTTCAGATCCGCTTCCAGATCAGCCGGCGCCGTGCGGTGGCAATCAACGTGGTCGAGGGTGTGGCCGGCGACCTCATGCCCCTGACGGATCAGGGCGGCGATCTCGTCCGCGTCGGCGAAACGACCCATGTGGCCGTCCTGCCCGAACAGGCCGGCGCAGACGTAGAAGGTGCCGCGCGCGCCGTGTTTCTCCAGCGCCTGAGCCCCTGCATGGGCGGCGCTGGCGGGAATGTCGTCGAAGGTGAAGCTGACGACGGGGTGGTTCAGATCGAGCCGGGCCGGGCGCCGATGCGTCAGGCGCGCGAACCGGCGACGCAGCTTGCCCTTCAGGCTGACGTCCGGGGTGTAGGGCTGGATCATATCGCCTCCGCATAAAGGGCGACGCGGTAGAGTCGAAGGCTGAAGGCGCGAAGGCCGACCGGCAGGGCCGCGGTTCGCGCGGCCTGTCGGAACAGGGGGCGGATCGCCTTCAGGCCCGGCACTACCTGCAAACGGCGCGCGACGCGATAGCTGGGATAGGCGGCGACAATGTCGGGGTGCTTGGCCACGACGCGGGCGAAGTTGGGCGCAGACTGCTCATACTTGCTCGCCAGGGTCTCGACGGTGTCCAGACCCATGTGGGTGGCGGGGTTGTCGATATGCTCGACCTTGAACCGACGTGAGACGCGCATGGCCCATTCGACGTCTTCCCAGCCCCAGCCGCTGAAACCGGGGTCGAAGGCCTCGGCCTCGAACACGTCGCGACGGACCAGAAGGTTGGAGGTGAAGACGTATTTCTCGGGCTGCAGGGCGCGCTGGTCGGCGGTGATGCAGTCGGATCGGGCCGCCATGCTGCGATGAACCGCGAAGCGGGCGTCGTCGGGGGCCTGCAGCAGAGAGAAGCCCCCGAAGGCCACGGCTGTCTCGCCCGTGTGGGCCAGATCGGCCCAGGTCTGCACGAAGCGGTCGTCGTCTGGGCGCATGTCGCTGTCGAGGAACAGCAGGCTGGACCCGCGCGCCGCCGTCGCCAGCCGGTTGCGTCCGATGGAGCGGCCCTCGTTGCGAGACAGCGAGATCAGACGGATCGGCAGGGCGCTGGCGTCGATCCGGGCGATCAGCCGGGCCGTCAGGGCCGCGTCGGCGGTGCCGTCGTCCAGCAGGATCAACTCTGCGGCGCCGTTCAGCGCATCGGCTTCACGGTCGAGGAGGGCGATCAGGGCGTCGGGATCATCGCGCAGGAAGGGGACGAGGATCGACAGGATCGGGTGGGCGGGGCTCCAGGCCAGGTTGTCGTGAACAATGGCGGTCATGCGGTCGCCTTTCGGGCCTGGATGGCGCGCAGCAGTCTTTGCGCCAACTCACGCACGCCGCCTGCGTTGAGGGCGAAGGCGCAGACGCCATAGACCGCAGCGCCGACCGAGGCGTCCATCATGAGCTCAGGGAAACCGCCGATGGGCGGCAGGAACCAGACCGCCAACGCCATGACGCCGCAGCACAGGGCGCACTGACCCAGGGTGGTCCAGGGCGTCGGCAGGGGCAGGATGCGACGGCCCATGGCCCAGGAGGCGATCAGGCCGACGGCGAAGCTGGCCGCGGTCGCCCAGGCGGCGCCCAGAACGCCGAAGGGCGGGATCAGGATGATGTTGAGAATGACGTTGGAGATGGCCGGCACGCTCATGGCCGCCAGCAGCCAGCCGGTGCGACGCCCCAGGGTGAAGGCCTGATGGAAATAATAGACCGTCATGCCGGCCAGCAACGACGACAGGGCGATCCAGGGTGTGACCAGGGTGGCGGCGTGCCGCAGGTCCTCGCCGATCATGAACTCCGACAGGGGACGGGCGACCAAGGCCACGCCGACGGCGGCGGGCAGGCCGATCAGGATCAGGGTCGAGGCCTGCTCGCGCGCCGCAGCTTGAAGCTGTTCGCGTCCGCCGCGCTCCAGCGCCATCACCAGGGCGGGGGCGCCGGCGGTGCCCAGCCAGATGAACAGGACGTCGAGGGTCCGGTTGGCGATGCTGTAGCCTGCGTGATAGGCGCCGACCGCCGCCTCATCCATGAACAGGGCCAGAAGGAACCGGTCCGTCGACGCCAGAACCAGGGCGAGGCCGAGGGAGGCGGCGATGGGATAGCCATAGACGGCATAGCTTTTCAGCCGCTCGCGGTCCACGACGCCGCTGCGCGCCTCGCGCAGTTCGCCGGGCAGGATGAAGGGCAGGGCGAACAGGGGCGCGATCAGCAGCCCCGCCAGAGGCGAAGACGCGCCTCCGCCGGAGAGGGCGATGGCGGCGCCGACGCCGAAGCCGGCCAGGGTATTCCAGATGTCGAGGCTGGCGGCCTTGCGCACCTCGCCCGCCGCCCGATAGCGCTCCTGCGCCAGCTTGGTCAGACAACGAACCGGAATCCCCAGCAGAGCCACGCCGATGGGCAGGCGGAAGCTGTCCGGCATGGGCCAGAACCAGACCACCAGACCCGCCAGCGGCAGGAACAGGGCGGTCATGATGAAGGCCGTGCGATAAAGGCTGGCGAAGTGGCTGGCCATGTCGGCGCCGTCGCGTTGGGCGGCCCAGAAACGCGCCATGGCGGCCTCCAGCCAGCTGAAGGTCGCCACATGGGCGAGGGTCATGACCGAGAAGGCCAGGGCGTAACGGCCGAAATCCTCGGCGCTGAGCAGGCGCGTATAGACGACGACGGCCAGGAAGCCGACTACGCCCTGAATGATATTGGCGGGCAGATAGCCCAGCACCCCACGCCAGAACATCAGCGCACCGACATCCGGTCGCCGAGCAGGACGGGGATGGTGACGGCGATGATCCAGAGGTCGAGCCAGAAGGACTGGTGCTCGATATAGTCGATGTCCAACTGGACCCGGCGACGCACCTCGGGGGCGGTGTGCATCGGACCGCGCGAGCCCTTGATCGCCGCCCAGCCGGTCATGCCGGGCTTGATGCGATGGCGATGGGCGTAGTCGGCGACCAGGCGGGCGGACTCGATCTCGCCGGTCTTCATGCCGATGGCGTGGGGGCGAGGGCCGACCAGCGACATTTCGCCTCGCAGCACGTTCAGCAGCTGCGGCAGTTCATCCAGGCTGGTCGCGCGCAGGAAGCGGCCGATGCGGGTGATGCGGTCGTCGTCGGCCGTCACCTGGCGGCTGGCCGTGGCGTCGGCGTCGGCGTGACGCATGGTGCGGAACTTCCACACTACGATTTCTTCCTGATTGAAGCCGTGGCGACGTTGTCTGAACATGGCCGGGCCGGGACTGTCGAGGCGCACCAGCAAGGCGATGAGGAGCAACAGGGGCGACAGCAGCGCCAGACCGACTGACGACAGCACCATGTCCTGCAGGCGTTTGTTGAAAGCACGCCGTTCGGGATCGACGGGACCCTCCAGCGGGGCCATCGGGGATTGCGCCAGCTTCTCCAGGGCGGCGTTGCGCTGCTCGGCGGTCTTGGGATCGACCAGCAGGGTCAGGCGAATGGGCAGGGCGTTCAGGCGGGCGGTCAGGTCGCGCACGCGCGCCTCGGCCTTGGGGTCGATCGCCAGGACGATCTGGTCGATATAGGGGGTCAGCCGATGGTTCAGCAGGGCGTTGGCCTCGCCCAGCACCGGCACGCCCTCGACGGCGTCGGGCGAGCGCGCCAGGCGATCATCGAAGACCCCGAGGACGTTGAGGTCGCGGCGTTGCAGCGCTTCGCGGATCAGGCGCTCGGCATGACGGGTGGCGCCGACGACGGCGATGTTGGGCGTCAGGGCGCCCTTGCGTCGCCAATCCGCGACCAGCAGGCTCCAGGTCGCGTGCAGGGCCAGCATCAGGCACAGCAGACCGAGGCTCCAGCGACCATATTCAGCCCAGGGCGTCGCTTCGCCATGCAGGACCAGGCCAGTCGCATAGGTCGTCGCGACGCCGCAGGCGACGACGGCGGTGACCGACGCCAGATGCGACAAAAGACCGTGGCTCTTGTCGAAGCGGTAGAGGCCGAGAGACCGGAGCAGGCCAAGCACGGCCAGGCCGCCCAGGATCAAAGGCGCCGCGTCCGCCAGTCGGGCCGACATGAGGGCGCCGCCCGTCACGAGGGCCACGCCGAAGGCGGCGGCGACGACGAGGCCGGCGATGTCCAGTCCGCGGAAATAGAAGACGCGAAGCCGCGCGGCGTTGCGCTGACGCGTGTTGAGCCAGACGTCCGGCCGGAAGGGGCCGCGCCGCGCCCGGCCGGGAGCGGCGTGCGAATCACGCACGACGGCGGCCGAATCGCGCGTCTGCCGCGTTCTGGCGCTGGGCGCGTCCGCTGCGGGAAGGAGGGTGTCGGCCGGCGGCATGAGACGAACGGTGTGATCCTGAGCGAAGATTAGGGGCTATTTCCTTGCACGACGGGTGTCTATCCCCCGTTAACGTGATTGATTGCGCTTAGCTTGTTGCGCGCCGTCAAATGACGGGCTATCCACGCCGCCTGCCGGAGACGTGGCCGAGTGGCTGAAGGCAACGGTTTGCTAAATCGTCGTACCCTGTAAGGGGTACCGAGGGTTCGAATCCCTCCGTCTCCGCCAGAAACCCCGCCTGGGTTTCAGCCATCCCCCTCAAGCAAACTCAGAACATCGGACTTCTTGCGAGGGCCAGGTCAAAGGCTGCGCGGGAGCGCGTGACGGTTTGTAAGGCGATGCTAGGGTAAGGCTCCGTCAAAGGAGGTCTGATGCCCCGTCGCGCCCTGAAGATCCTGACTGTCCTTGCTGCCTGCTTCATGGTTTCGGGCTGCTATTCCTGCTCTCTCAATGGGGGATGGGAGGGGCAGATGAATCCATTCTGCGTTGAGGCGGGCTCCCTGGTTGAACCGATTGCTTTGCCGGACAGCGTGGGAAGCGCGTCGAGTGACGAGAGCCTGATCCGGGGGCGTCGAGGCGCCGCCTGATGTCGAGCGTATTC
>Ga0247827_10000421_pt1 | contig 19607 bp, 18 predicted proteins | sample 12C_Control_Day2_FD_194414 | JGI IMG/M metagenome (GOLD analysis project Ga0247827, IMG submission 194414) | Soil microbial communities from agricultural site in Penn Yan, New York, United States - 12C_Control_Day2 | ecosystem: Environmental > Terrestrial > Soil > Agricultural land | place... | reverse complement strand
CAACTCATCAACCTGACCCGGACCCTGACGGAGCGCCTTGGCGTCGAAAGCGCCGCCTTTCGCGCCCATCGCGCCCAGGACGTCGCAGCCGGCATGGCCGAGACCCAGGAACTGGCCAACCTCTATCGTCGCGAATCCGCCCAGGCCAAGGCCGCGCCGGCCTTCCTGAGCGTCATCCCCGCTGAGGTTCGCGACGCCCTGATCACCGCAACGCAAGCCTTTGAGGCCGTTCTGACTGAACACGCTTCCACCGTAGACGCCGCCCGACAGGTCTCCGAAGGTCTGGTCCGCACCATCGCCGCCGAGGTCGCCGGCGCCCGCGCCCAGGGCGTCGGCTATGGTGCCTCGGGCCGCGCCACCGAAGGCGACGGCCGGGCTGTGGCCCTGAACCGCAAGGCGTAACCCGAACCGCATCCAGTCCGCGTTTTCTTAACGGCCTGAGCGGCATGGTCAGGTCATGAGCCTGAAATCCCGCCTCCTTGGTCTGGCCTTCGCCGCCGCAGACGCCCTGATCGAGGTGGACGACAGGGCGCAGGTCGCCTTCGCCCTGGGCGCAGGTCCGGTCGCCGGGCAGGATTCGGCCAGCTGGATCGGACGCCCCCTCATCGAGCTGCTGGCGGCGTCCAGCCGTCCCGCTGTCCTTGAGGCCTTGCAGAGCCTGAAAGCCGGCGCCCGCAGCGACCCCCTGGCGGTTCTTGCCGACTGCGGCGGCGGTCGCGTGCGCCGCGCCGTTTTCCGCGCCTTCGTCCTCCCCGACCTGGCGCCCGCCGTGTCCTGCGCCCTGACCTATGAAGGTTCGTCTTTCATGCTTGCGGCCGATGAGGCCGCGCCGGGCCTCCCTGACGCCGAGGGCTTCATGTCCCTTGCCCGTGACAGCCTCAGCGGCAAGACCGGGGCCGCCCTGCAACGCCTGGCCATGGCCTTCATCGAAGTTCAGGGACTCAGCGCCGCCAACGACGCGGCCCACGAGCGCGTCGCCGCGCGCATAGGGGCCCGCCTGCAACTCGCTTCGCACGACGGCGCCAGCGCCGGTCAACTGACCCCCAACCGTTACGCCCTGATCAAGGAAGCCGACGACGGTCGCGATCTTGAGGCCGAGGTTCGCGAGGCCGGCCTGGCCGAAGGCCTGACCCTGACCTCCCGCGCCAGCGAGCTGACCGTCGGGTCCGACCCGCTTTGCGCCCTGCGCGCCATGCGATTCGCCATCGAGGGTTGTCTCAAGGACAACAGCGCCCAGCCTGAACTGACCTTCGCCGATTCCCTCTCACGTACATTGAAGGACGCCGATCGTTTCCGGGGCATCGTCCGGGACAAGGAGTTCGCCCTCTTCTATCAACCCATCGTCGACCTGAAGACGCGGGCCGTGCACCATTTCGAAGCCCTGGCCCGCTTTGGCTACTCGGGTGGCCCCGCCTCCGCGATCCGCATGGCCGAGGAATTGGCCCTGATCGAGAGCTTCGATCTGGCCGTCGCCGAAAAAATCGTCCACCGGCTGCGTCAGCCCGGCTCGGGGCTGTTGAAGATCGCCATCAACGTCTCCGGCGCCTCCCTGGCCAATGACGCCTACGTCGCGGCTCTCCTGAAGATGACGGCCGCTGAGCCCGACAATCGTCGCCGCCTGATTGTGGAAGTCACCGAAACCGCCGCCCTGGCCGACATAGCCGCCGCAAACCGGCGCCTGACCGCCCTGCGCGACGCCGGGATCAAGGTCTGCATCGACGACTTCGGCGCCGGTTCCGCCACCTTCGACTACTTGCGCGGCCTGTCGGTCGATGCGGTCAAGATCGACGGCGCCTTCGTGCGCGACCTCGACAGCGACGCCCGGGCCCACACCATGATCAGCCACCTGGTCGACCTGTGCAGTTCGCTTGGCATGACCACCATCGCCGAAATGATTGAAACCGAGCACGTCGCGCGCGTGGTGCAGGACCTCGGCGTCAACTACGGTCAGGGATGGCTCTTCGGTCGCGCCGAGGCCGAACCCGTCACGATCGCCCCCATGGCGCCGCGCGCCCGCCGTCAGGGCATGGTCGAGGCCTGGGGCTGACCAGCCTCACAAGACGCCCCCTCGATCCCGGTAATTTTCAGGGATTGGGCGTTCTTGAGGCCATGTCACGCACCCTGCCCGCAGATCGGGTCAAACTGCCGTCGATCCTTGAAACTCAAGCCTGCGCCCGCTCCAGCCGAACCTCCCGATCCACCCCGACATTGTCCATGAAGTCCCGATCATGGGTGACGATCACCAGCGCCCCGTCATAGGCCGCCAGCGCCGCCTCGATCGCCGCGATGGAATCCAGGTCCAGATGGTTGGTCGGTTCATCCAGAATCAGCAGCTGCAGCGGCCTCGCTCCGGTCATGACGCAGGCCAGCGCCGCCCTCAGCCGCTCGCCGCCTGACAGGGTTCCCACCGTCCGGTGGGCTGCCGTGTTGCGAAACAGGAAGCGGGCCAGCGCCGCATGGGCGTCGTTTGGCGTCCCTTCCGGGTTCAAGCGCCGCCAGGCTTCGATCAGCGTCTCTTCCGGTTTCAGGATCGCAGCCGCCTGATCCAGCAGGGCCGCCGCTGCCGGCCGCTCGACCTGCCCGGCCGTCGGCTCCAGCGCGCCCGAGATCAGCTTCAGCAGTGTCGTCTTGCCCGCCCCGTTCGGTCCGGTGATCGCCACGCGCTCCGGCCCCGTCAGGCGCAGCGACACTGGCCCCACGATCCGCCGCCCATCGGGACTGCGCCATTCGACCTCGTCCAGCGCCAGCACCACCTTGCCCGTCGCCAGCCCCGTCGACGGCATGGGCACGGAAAGCAGCCGCGCCCGCTCGACCCGCTCACGCGCCTCGACCAGTCGCGCCTCGACCTCGGCGCGGCGGCGCTCGGCCAGCCGCCCCTCGCGAGCGCCGCTTTCCTCGGCCCGCTGCGCCCTGGCGTCGAGGAGGATCTTGGGATCGGACGTCCCGGCCCGATGCGCTCGCCCCGCCTTGTCGCGCTTCGCCTTCTTCTCCAGCGCCATCTGCGCCTCACGGGCGGCGCGCCCGACCTCGCGCTCCGCCGTTTCCAGATCGCGCTCCGCCGCCGCCCGTTCCGCCTCCCGCCGCTCGACATAGAGGTCCCAGCCGCCGCCATAGGTCCGCGCGCCCAGGCTCGACAGCTCGACGATCCGGTCCATCCGCCGCAGCAGGCCGCGGTCGTGGCTGACCGTCACCACCCCGCCGGGCCAGCGCCCGACGACCTCGGCCACCAGAGCCCGGGCCTCGGCGTCCAGATGGTTGGTCGGCTCGTCCAGCACGATCAGATCGGGCGCCGCCAGCATCAACCCCGCCAGCCGCAGCCGCGTCTGCTCGCCGCCGCTCAGACTGGCCGTAGGGCGATCCAGCGCGAGCCCCATCAGTCCGACCTGGGCCAGCGCCTCGTCCAGCCGCGTCTCCAGCGTCCAGTCCGCCTCGGCCATGTCCTCGACCGAGCCGTCGCCCGCCAGCACACGCGCCAGCAGGGCCAGAGGCTCAGCCGCCCCCAGGGTCCCAGCTACGATCTCGCCGGACGCGGGTTCATAGGTCTGGGCCAGCCAGCCGACCGTCCCGGCGCGCACGACCGCGCCCTCGACGGGCTCGGCCAGACCGGCCACAAGCCGCAGCAGCGTGGTCTTGCCCACGCCGTTGCGGCCGACAATGGCCGTGCGCTCGCGCCCGAAGGCGAGGCTCAGATTATCGAATAGGGTGTGACCGTCAGGCGTGCGGGCCGCGACGCTGCTGAGCGTCACGAGTGCGGATGCGGACGGGCTTGGGCTTGGGTTGAGCGAGGACATAGGCGAGCACGAAGAGCGGAGCGGAAAGGGCGAAACCGATTTCCAGAGCGCTGATCATGATCGTCGTGCCTCCTCGTCAAATACGTTGGCTGGTTAGAAGGATGGGTGCTGATCTTTCGCAGCGCAACCCCAATTCTCCTGCAGCGCTTTTGCGATGCGGCGCCGAGCCCCTATCTTCATGCCATGAGCTCGCCTGACCGAACTGTCGCCTTCCGCATCGATCGCCCAGCCCCCGACCGCGCCGAGGCCGCCGCCCGCCGGGCCGAAGCCGTCCAGCGAATCCGGGACCAGACCGGCATCGACGAGGCCCTGATCGACGCCTTGGTCGAGGGCTTTTACGCCCGCGTTCGCGATGACGACTTCATCGGCCCGATCTTCGCTGAACGCATCGACGACTGGGGGCCGCACCTGGAACAGATGAAGCTCTTCTGGTCCTCGGTGGCCCTGTCCACCGGCGTCTATCAGGGCCGGCCCATGCCGAAGCACCTGCCCCTGCCCATCGACGCCCGCCACTTCGACCGCTGGCTGCAGATTTTCGAAGAGACCGCCCGCGATCTCTGCCCGCCCGTCGCCGCCGACCATTTCATCGTCCGCGCCCGCCGCATCGCCGAAAGCCTGGAACTGGGCGTCGCCAACGCCAACGGCGTCCTGGTCGGCCCCGGCGAACGCTACCGCCGTCCCGACCCCGCCAGGAGGCCCGACGACTGAACGAAAGTTCTCATATTGTTCTTGCTGTTTCGGACGAATTGATCCCCATATAGCGTCGTCGCCCCGGACCGTTCCGGGGTCTTCCGCGTTCCCGGATTCCATGACCGAAAAGCACAACTTCATCCGCGTTCGCGGCGCCCGCGAGCACAACCTCAAGGGCGTGGACGTCGATATCCCGCGCGAGAAGCTGGTCGTGATGACCGGGCTGTCGGGATCGGGCAAGTCCTCTCTGGCCTTCGACACCATCTACGCCGAGGGCCAGCGCCGCTATGTCGAGAGCCTGTCGGCCTATGCGCGCCAGTTCCTGGAACTGATGGGCAAGCCGGACGTGGACCTGATCGAGGGCCTGTCTCCGGCCATCTCCATCGAACAGAAGACGACGTCGAAGAACCCGCGCTCGACCGTCGGCACGGTCACCGAAATCCACGACTACATGCGCCTGCTGTGGGCGCGCGTCGGCGTGCCCTATTCGCCCGCCACCGGCCTGCCCATCGAGAGCCAGACTATCAGCCAGATGGTCGACAAGCTGACCGCCCTGCCCGACGGCGAGCGTCTCCTGCTGCTGGCGCCGGTCGTGCGTGGCCGCAAGGGCGAGTACAAGAAGGAAATGGCCGAGTGGCAGCGTCAGGGCTTCCAGCGGCTGAAGATCGACGGCGAATTCTACGCCATCGAGGACGCCCCGGCGCTCGACAAGAAGTTCAAGCACGACATCGATATCGTCGTGGATCGCATTGTAACCAAAGCAGGTCTTGAGCCGCGCTACGCCGACAGCATCCAGACCGCGCTCGGGCTGGCCGACGGCATCGCCACGGCGGAATGGGCCAACGCCGCCGAGGGCGAAGAGCCGCGCCGGATCGTCTTCTCCGAGAAGTTCGCCTGCCCCGTCTCGGGCTTCACCATCAGCGAGATCGAGCCGCGGCTGTTCTCGTTCAACAACCCCTTCGGCGCCTGTCCGGCCTGCGACGGCCTGGGGGTCAAGCTGGCCTTCGACGCCGATCTGGTGATCCCCGACCGCGACAAGACCCTGCACAAGGGCGCCGTCGCCCCCTGGGCGCGCGGCCCCTCGCCGCTCTACACTCAGACCCTGCAGTCTCTGGCCCAGCACTACGGCTTCTCGATGGACAAGGCCTGGCGCGACCTGCCCGAACAGGCCCAGAAGGTCATCCTGCAGGGCTCGGGCGGCGAGAAGATCAAGTTCGTCTATGACGACAACACCCGCAAATACGAGGTCGCCAAGGCCTTCGAAGGCGTCCTGCCCAACCTCGAACGCCGCTGGCGCGAGACCGACAGCGCCTGGGTCCGCGAGGAGCTGGGCCGCTATCAGTCCGAGACCCCCTGCGAGGTCTGCGGCGGCAAGCGCCTGAAGCCCGAAGCCCTGGCGGTCAAGGTCGGCGGCACCGACATCGCTGAGATCAGCTGGCTGTCGATCTCCAAGGCCTATCTGTGGTTCACCACCCTGGACGACCACCTGACGGACAAGCAGCGCGAGATCGGCCGCCGCATCCTCAAGGAGATCACCGACCGGCTGCGCTTCCTGAACAACGTCGGGCTGGACTACCTCAGCCTGTCGCGCAGTTCCGGCACCCTGTCGGGCGGCGAGAGCCAGCGCATCCGCCTGGCCTCGCAGATCGGCTCTGGCCTGACCGGCGTCCTCTATGTGCTGGACGAACCCTCCATCGGCCTGCACCAGCGCGACAACACCCGTCTGCTGGAAAGCCTGATGGGGCTGCGCGACCTCGGCAACTCGGTCCTGGTGGTCGAGCATGACGAGGAGGCCATCCTGACCGCCGACTACGTCATCGACATGGGCCCGGCCGCCGGCGTCCACGGCGGCGAAATCTGCGCCCAGGGCACGCCCGCCGAGGTGATGGCCAACCCGAAGTCGCTGACCGGCCAGTATCTGACCGGCGCGCGCGAGATCGAACTGCCGCCCGAAGGCCGCCGCCCGGTCGACCGCAAGCGGATGCTGAAGATCAGCGGCGCCACCGGCAACAACCTGAAGAACGTCACCGGCGAGATCCCCGTCGGCCTGTTCACCTGCGTCACCGGCGTGTCCGGCGGTGGCAAGTCCACCTTCACCATCGAGACCCTCTACAAGGCCGCCGCGCGCCGCCTGCACAACGCCTCGGACGCCCCCGCCAACTTCGACCGCATCGAGGGGCTGGAACAGTTCGACAAGGTCATCGACATCGACCAGTCGCCCATCGGCCGCACCCCGCGCTCGAACCCGGCGACCTATACGGGCGCCTTCAATCCGATCCGCGACTGGTACGCGGGCCTGCCGGAATCCAAGGCGCGCGGCTACGGTCCCGGTCGTTTCAGCTTCAACGTCAAGGGCGGCCGTTGCGAGGCCTGTCAGGGCGACGGCGTCATCAAGATCGAGATGCACTTCCTGCCCGACGTCTACGTCACCTGCGACGTCTGCAAGGGCAAGCGCTACAACCGCGAAACCCTGGAAATTGTCTTCAAGGGCAAGAGCATATCCGATGTTCTGGACATGACGGTTGAAGAGGCCGCGCGCTTCTTCAACGCCGTGCCCTCGATCCGCGACAAGATGCTGACGCTGGAGCGCGTGGGTCTGGGTTACGTCAAGGTCGGCCAGCCGGCCACCACCCTGTCCGGCGGCGAGGCCCAGCGGGTCAAGCTGTCCAAGGAGCTGGCGCGGCGCGCCACGGGCAAGACCCTCTACATCCTCGATGAGCCGACGACCGGCCTGCATTTCGAGGACACGCGCAAGCTGCTGGAGGTGCTTCAGGAACTGGTCGACAACGGCAACACCATCGTCGTCATCGAGCACAACCTGGATGTCATCAAGGTCGCAGACTACCTGCTGGACTTCGGTCCCGAGGGCGGCGACGGCGGCGGCGAAATCGTGGCCTTCGGCACGCCGGAACAGGTCGCGGCCAACCCCGCCAGCTGGACCGGCAAGTACCTCAAGGAGGTGCTGGACCGCCACGAGGAGCGCCGCAAGGCCCGCGTGGCCGCCCTGCCCGAGGTTCAGAAAGCCGAAAAGAAGACCCGCGCCCGCAAGAGCGCCTGACCGGACCGGTCAGGCGTCTCTCTGTATCAGCCGCGCGACGCGCCCTTGAGCTGCAGATAGGCGGCCGAGAAGGGCGCGTACATGATGACGATCTGCGCCGCCGTCATGACAGCGTTGACGACCAGCGACACGGCCAGCATGGGCCCCAGGGCGCTGAGCAGGCTGGGGACGCTGGCGCCCTCCATGCCGACCATGCGCTCGGCCCCGCCGACCATCAGGCTGAGCGGCGCGGCCACGGCCGAGCCCAGCAAGCCGACCAGCATGGCCATGACCCAGGCGATGACGGCCATGCCTAGCAGGGGCCAGAAAACCTTCTTGGCGGTCATGGCGAAGGCCGACTTCACCGCGACCCGCCCCTCGGCGAAGGTCGCCGGCACGACCAGGCTGAGCCGCACCGACAGCCAGATCACGACCGCCACCACAGCCAGCGACAGCAGGACCACGGCCAGCCACAGCGCCGGAGCGGCCACCGCCAGGGCGGCGACCAGGCTGACGAGCATGAAGCCGACGAAGGTGACGGCGAACATGATCAGGGCCACGATCAGGCTGGCGCCCAGCACCCGCAGTTCGTCCTTGCCGAGGCGCATGTAGCCGAGCCTGCGATCCTCGGGGCGGATGACCGACCGGGCGATGGCGGTGCTGATCACGGCGCTGAACAGCAGGCCCAGAGGCGCGGCCCAGGCGACGATGACGCCATAGGCCTGCATCAGCGGCTGCATGTCCTCGATCGACGGCTCGGTCTGTCCCTCCAGCTGGGAAATCAACGACATGATGGTGACGAAATGCGGCCCCACCAGCAGGAAGAGCAGGCCGAAGAACAGGGCGTAGGCCACGGCCCACAGCAGGACGGCGACGGGCGCGCGCCGCGTCAGTCGAAAGCCTTCAAAAGCGCAGTCGGTGGCGGAAAAGATCATGCGGTCGTCCTCGATTCCCGATCAGCCTAGCGCAACCGGACGGGTCGCGTCCTGCGGCGCTTGCGCCAGCAGCGATCGGCAGGCCTCGGCATAGGGCGCCATCATCACCGTGTTCAGGAAGCCCTGCAGCCACGACAGGGGCACGAAGGCCGCCAGCGCCCAGGGGATCAGCACGCCCCAATCCACCGTCGGCGGCGCCCCCTGTTCCAGCATGGCGGCCAGGCTGAAGACATTGAGCCCGGCGATCAGGAACAGCACCACGGCGACGATCGCCAGCAGGACCAGCTCGATCGCCAGCACGACCGCGACAATGGCCAGGCTCAGCCCGAGCAACCGCAGAACCTGCCCCTTCGACAGCTTCCAGCCCTGAACAAAGGCGAAATCGCCCAGGGCCACGCTGGCCGGCATGATCAGACAGGCCCGCAGGATGACGCCCCAGACCGCCAACCCGGCGGCAACCGCAACCAGCAGCCCCACGGCGACCGCCGCCGCCTCCGACACGAACCACAGTCCTGCCCCGACGGCGAAGGCGATCAGGGCGATCACGATGGCGGCGGCGTAGAAGCCGACGATCATGGCCAGGCCGACGACGGCGACCCGCACCTCGTCCATGCCGATCTTCAGGCCGGCGAAACGATCCGCGCGCTCGGGGAACAGCACCGCCCGGAAGATGGCGGCCGTCACCACCACCCAGATCAGCATCTGCAGAATGTTCGCCAGCCCCGACAGGGCCTGAAACTGGACCATCTGCCCGACCAGGACGGCGGAGGCCTCTTCCGACCCCATGTCCGTCAGGGCCATGGCCCCGAACAGGCGCAGCATCAGCGCGCCCATCAGCAGGGACGGCGCGACCGACGCCACGCCCCACATCCAGACCCGCAAGGGGCGCCGTCGCGTCAGCCTGAACCCGGAGGCCAAGGCCTCGCCGATGGAAAACGCCGTGGTCATGATGGGCTCCTCTCAAGCTTGGTCATACGCCAGACAGCGACCGCTTCGCCACCCCGCGCAATGACAGGCTGACGGAAGCCTCCGGGACGGCTAGAAGGCCGCCATGTCGAACGCAGCTTCCTCTCCCAAACCTGTCCACGTTATCGGCGGCGGCCTCGCCGGTTCCGAAGCCGCCTGGCAGATCGCCCAGGCGGGCGTGCCCGTCATCCTGCATGAAATGCGCGGCGTGCCGGGCATCAAGACCGACGCGCACCAGACGGACGGTCTGGCCGAGCTGGTCTGCTCCAACTCCTTCCGCTCGGACGACTGGGAGTTCAACGCGGTCGGCCTGCTGCACGCCGAGATGCGGGCCCTGGGCTCGATCATCATGGCATGCGGCGACGCCCATCAGGTCCCGGCGGGCGGCGCCCTGGCCGTCGATCGCGACGGTTTCTCTCAGGCCGTGACGGCCAAACTGCAAGCCCATCCCCTTGTGACCATCGTGCGCGAGGAAATCGCAGGCCTGCCGCCCGAAGAATGGGACAATGTCATCGTCGCCACCGGCCCGCTGACCTCGCCCGCCCTGGCCGACGCCATCCTGAAGATGACCGGCGAGGAGAGCCTCAGCTTCTTCGACGCCATCGCCCCCATCATTCACGCCGACAGCATCGACTTCGACATCGCCTGGCGTCAGTCGCGCTATGACAAGGAAGGTCCCGGCGGCGACGCCGCCGCCTACGTCAACTGCCCGATGGACAAGGATCAGTACGACGCCTTCATCGACGCCCTGCTGGGCGGCCCCAAGGCCGAGTTCAAGGACTGGGAGAATGTCCCCTACTTCGACGGCTGCCTGCCGATCGAGGTCATGGCCGAGCGCGGCCGCGAGACCTTGCGTCACGGCCCGATGAAGCCCGTCGGCCTGACCAATCCACGCAACCCGACAGTCAAGGCCCACGCCATCGTCCAGCTGCGTCAGGACAATGCGCTGGGCACCCTGTTCAACATGGTCGGCTTCCAGACCAAGCTGAAGCACGGGGCGCAGGCCGAGACCTTCCGCATGATCCCCGGCCTGCAGAACGCCCAGTTCGCGCGTCTGGGCGGCCTGCACCGCAACACCTACCTGAACAGCCCGCAACTGCTGGACAAGCAACTGCGCATGAAGGCCATGCCGCGCCTGCGCTTCGCCGGTCAGGTGACGGGGGTGGAGGGCTATGTCGAAAGCGCCGCCATGGGCCTGCTGACCGGTCGTCTGGCCGCCGCCCAGGCCCTGGGTCGCGACCTGTCGGCTCCGCCGCCGGAAACCGCCATGGGCGCCCTGGTCGAACACATCACCGGCGGCCACCTGGAAGGGTCGAAGTTCCAACCGATGAACATCAACTACGGGCTGCTGCCGCCGCTGGAGGCGCCCAAGGTCGACGAGGACGGCAAGCGCATCCATCCCAAGGAACGCGGCCGCGCCAAGAAGCGCCTGCAATCCATCCGCGCCATGGACGCGCTGAAGGCCTGGCGCGACGCCTGACACAAGGCCGGGTCGGCTCAGCGCAATCTGGGCAGGCCCGGCCGGAACTGCAGCGCCATCACGCCCAGACCCACGACGCCGACACCCATCAGCACCCACGCCCCCGTCAGATCAGCCATGTGGTCGCGCAATAGGCCCGCGGCCAGCGGCGACAGGCTGGCGATGATGTAGCCGCCGCCCTGAACGAAGGCGAGCAGGTCGCCGGATCGGGCCGGGTCGTCGATCTGGTCCATGGCCAGGATCAGGGTCAGGGGGAAAATGGCCCCGATCCCCAGCCCCATGACCACCACGACCGGAACCGCCATGGTCACGGGCGCGACCACCAGACCCGCCAGACCGATCAGGGCCAGAACCAGGGCCGTCAGGATCGGCACGCGCCGGTCAGGGAAGCGCGCGATCACCAGCGAGACGATGACGCCCGCCGTCACCTCGGCCCCGGTCATGCCGCTGAGCAGATAGCCTGCCGTCGCCCTCGCCTGCCCCAGATCGACATAGAAGGGCGGCAGCCAGGCCAGCACCAGCGTATAGGCCGAGGTCCCCAGCCCCATGATCAGGACCAGGCTCCACGCCCGCCCCTGCTTCCAGAACGGCGTCTCGGGATGCGTCGCCTCGGTCACGGCCGCCCGGTCGGGCTCCTCCGCCGCCGGATCGCGTGCGGCGATCAACCAGACGACCGCCGCGGCGAAGGCCGGCAGGCTCCACATGGCCAGGGTCCACGCCCAGCCGACCGCTTCCGCCAGCCCCGCCGCCGTGGCCGCAGCGATGGCCGCCCCGCCCATGATGCCGGTCGTGTAGACAGCCATCACCGTGCCGAACCGGGCCGGAAAGGCCCGCTTGATGACGACCGGCGCCAGGGCCTGAATCAGGGCCACGCCGACGCCGACGACCGCCGCGCTGGCGATCAGGCCCGCCGTGTCGTTCAGAACCGCCCGTGCCAGACAGGCCCCGCCGATCAGAAGCGCGCCCAGCAGGATGCCGCGCCGCTCGCCCAGCCGCCGCCGCAGGGGTCGGATCGACAGGGCGCCGAGGCCGATCATCGCCACCGGCAAGGTGGTCAGCAGACTGGCGGCGGTGGAATCCATCCCCGTCGCGCCCTCTATCAGGTCCAGCAAGGGCCCGACCGCCGCCATCGCCGGCCGCAGGTTCAGCGCCAGGGCGAAGATGGCCGCCAGCAGCAGCAAGGACGCGCCGCGCGCCGCTTCGGCATCGGACCGTGCGATCATGACAGGGGACTCCACTGGGATTTCGCGCTAGTCTCTCGACCTCAAGTATCTCGATGTCAAGATAACTCATGCCCGACAGAGCTTCCCGCGCCGCCGCCCAGTGGGCCGTTCAACGTCCCGATATGGAGATGTTGCCAATGGAGGCGCTGGGCCGCCTGCACGAGGCCTCCATTCTGGTGGCGCGCGAACGACAGGCGCCGCTCTACGCCCGCTACGGCCTGCAACAGGGCGAGTTCGACGCCCTGGCGACGCTGCGCCGCTCGGGCGCGCCCGAAGGCCTGACGCCGACCGCCCTGTTCGAAGCCGCCATGATGTCGTCCGGCGGCATGACGGCCCGCATCGACCGGCTGGAGAAGGCCGGACTGGTCGAGCGCCGCCCTCACCCGACCGACCGCCGCGCGACCCTGGTGCGCCTGACCGACAAGGGCTTCGACCTGATCGAAACCATCATGCCTGAACACGAAGAAGCGGCGCGAGACATCCTCGCGCCGCTGTCGCTCGATGAGCAGAGGACCCTGAACGCCCTTCTGGCCCGCCTGATCGGCGGCCTCTGCGACTGAGATCAGCCGCCCGTGACAGCCTTGAACGCCACATAGACGGCGACGATCAGGATCAGGCCGGTGAACATCTGACGCCCCAGGGCCGCGTTCGCACCTAGACGTTTCGAGAGCGGCAGACCCGCCATCGTGCCGACCGCGCCGCCGACCGTCATGGCCGCGACCACGCCCCAGTCGACCAGGCCGGACAGGCTGTAGTTCACCGCCGTGCTGGCCCCGAAGGCCGCGACGCTGAGTAGGGACGCGGCCTGCGCCGCCGCCAGGGTCATGCCGGACGCCCACATCAGGCCGGGCACGATCAGGAAGCCCCCGCCGATGCCGAAGAAGCCCGCTGCGACGCCGACGCCCGCACCCGACACCGCCATGCGCGGCGCCATGCCCCGGTTCAGCCGAACGCCCGGATCGCCCTCGCTCGTCTTGGGCAGCATCATGGCCAGACCAACCGCCGCCATGGCCACGGCGAAAGCCAGCAACAGGTGATGGCCGTCGATGGCCTTGGCCGCCGATGAGCCGAACCAGGCGGCCAGCGCGCCGACCACGGCGAACATCACCGCGCAGGGCCAGCGCACCCGACCCGCTCTGGCCTGACCGGCCAGGGCCGTCAGGGCGTTCAGCGACACCCCGGCCGCCGAGGCGCCGATGGCGACATGCGGGTCGCGCACCCCGACGACATAGAGCAGCAGCGGCACGGCCAGAACCGACCCGCCGCCGCCGAACACCGTCAGCAACAGGGCGACCACGCCGCCGCTCAGGCCCGCCAGAAGCAGCTGGATCGGCTCCATGACCTCAGGCCCGCTTCATGCTCCGGTTCCAGGGCATGACCGCCAGCAGGCGCGCCATGCCGCAGAAGCCCGTCGCCCCGGCTATGAAGAGACCCGCGCCGACAAAGGCGCTGAGGCCCCAGAAGGCCGGATGCACACCCACGCCCAGGGCGCCGCCCAGCAGGATCAGCCCGCCCGCCGCCATCTGCACCTGACGCATCAACTCCAGGGGCTGTTTGGCGTCCGTCCTGACCGGCAGCCCGGCCTTCTTCCAGGCGTCCAGACCGCCGGCCAGCACATGGGCCGGGCCGTCGACGCGCGCGGCCAGCCGGTCGCAGTTGCCTGCCGTGCGGTTGCCGCTGCGGCACATGAAGATGACGTCCTTGCCCGGCGTCAGCCCCAGGTTCGCAGTCTCAAAGGCCGACAACGGGGCCGTGACGGCGCCCACGATGTGTTCGCGCGCATGTTCGTCGGGTTCGCGCACGTCCACCAGCACGGCGGTCCGCGCCTCCAGGCGAGCGGCGACCTCGGCGGGCGACAGGGAGACAAGCGAACTCATGGTCATCATCCTTGGATTTGGGGAGGGCCTCAGGCCGAAGCCGGAGGGCAGAAGATCTCGGCCAGAACTCCAATCACCTGCAGGGCGGCGGGATCGGCGATGCGGTAGAAGACAGCGGTGCCGCTCTTTCGCGCGCTGATCAGTCCGTCCTCACGCAGGCGCGCCAGATGCTGGGACAGGGCCGATTGCGACAGGCCGACCAGCGGCAGCAGGTCAGCCACCTGCCGCTCGCCGTCACCGATCTGGCACAGGATCATCAGCCGGTTTTCATTGGACAGGGACTTCAGCAGTCGGGCGGCGTTACCCGCATTGGCTTGAAAGCGTTCCAGTCCGATGGCGTTCAGGTCGATCATGACCGTCAATATATGAGCACTTGTTAAATTAGCAATATCTAATATATTGGATCGCAACCCAGGAGGCCGACATCGTGACCCCATCCCCCGCTGACAGGCCTGACGTCGTCGGCTTTTTCGATCCGGCGACCCACACCGTGACCTATCTGGTGTCGGACCCCGCCACCGGCGCCGCCGCCATCATCGACCCGGTGCTGGACTATGATCCGGCGGCGGCGCGCACCTCGACCGGTTCGATCGACCGTGTGCTGGACGCCGTCCGCGACCGCAAACTGACGCTGGAACGCGTTCTGGAGACCCACGCACACGCCGACCATCTGACCGGCGCAGACGAAATCCGCACACGCACCGGCGCCGCCATCGGCATCGGCGAGAAGATCACGCGTGTGCAAAAGACCTTCGGCCCCCTGTTCGAAACCGCCGACGTCACCGCCGACGCCATGGTCTTTGACGAGACCTACGCCGATGAGGCCCGTTTCAAACTGGGCGCGCTCACCGTCGAGGTGATGCACACGCCCGGTCATACGCCCGCCTGCGTGTCATACCGGATCGGAGACGCGGTCTTCGTCGGCGACACCCTGTTCATGCCCGACTACGGCACGGCGCGCTGCGACTTCCCCGGCGGCGACGCGCGGTCCCTCTATCGCTCGATCCAGAAGATCCTGGCCCTGCCCGACGCCACGCGGGTCTTCGTCGGTCACGACTACCTGCCCAAGGACGGACGCACCGAATTCCGCTGGGAGACCAGCGTGAGCGAGGAGAAGACCAACATCCACCTGACAGGACGCAGCGAGGACGACTACGTCGCCATGCGCGAGGCCCGCGACGCCACGCTGTCGCCGCCGCAACTGATCCTGCCCTCGCTCCAGGTCAACATCCGCGCCGGCGCCCTGCCCCCGGCCGAGACCTCGGGCCGACGCTTCCTCAAGCTGCCCCTGAACGCGATCTAGACCCGGCCGCGCAGCACGCTCCAGAAGAGGCGCAACCGCTTCAGAGGTTCAGGCGTGTCCGTGCGCGTCAAGGTGGCGTGGGCGACGGCGGGAAAGGCAGCGGTAGGCAATGTCCTGAGGGCCGCGTTGGCGGCGGGGGCCTGAGCCCGGGCCTCGTCGGCGCGACCGGTCTGCGACAGGGCCCACAAACGCCCGGCCTCGGCGACGGCGGCGTCATATCCCTCGCCCGCCAGCATCCGCGCCGCGACCTGCATGGGGCCGACATAGAAGGCGTCCAGGTCGTGCGGCTCGCCGTGCACCCGACCGATGTGGGCCTCGATCAGGGCGTCGAAGGGCGCGCGTTCCAGACCATGGCGGGCGGCGGCGGCGGTCAGGGCCTCCAGCACCGGATGGCCGACGCGAGGCGTATTGGAAAAGACACCCTCCAGCTGCTCGGCCCACCACGTATAGCGCATCTCGGCCAGCATGGGCTGGGTGACGCGGGTGGGAATGGTCAGCAGCTCCGCCTCGAAGGCGTAGAGGGCGATCAGGTCCGCGCGCGCCTGAACATCAGCCACGAACCGGCTGGACAGCCAGCGGTCGGGATCGGCGGCGCGGACCTGGGCATCAAGATCAACAGTCATCGCGCAAGGCCATCGGCCATTGCGCCCCATGGCGCAAGTCTCAGCCGAACAGGGTCTGATACATGGCCATCGCGCTCAGCATCGGCAACGACAGCAGCAGGTTGGTGCGGCTGCCCAGCATGGCGATACGCGCCGCCTTCGCCTTCCTGTCGTCATCGACGGCGATGATGCCCAGGGCGCGCTTCTGGTTCGGCCAGATCACCCCCCAGACGTTCAGGAACATGATGACGGCCAGCCAGACGCCGATCCCCATCAGACTGAACTGCTGGTCGCCTGCGTTCAGACCGCCAGCCAGGCCGAAGCTGAGCACTTCCATCGCATAGGCGTGACCGCGCGTGAACATGACGGCCAGACCGGCCAGCACCGTCACCAGCGCCGACCAGCGGAACCAGAACAGGGCCTCGGGCGCGATATGCTTGCTGACGGCGGGCTTCAGCTCGGCCGGGATCGCGGGCATGACCCGGATCTGCACGAAGTTGAAGTAGTAGAGCAGGCCGATCCACAGGATGCCGGCCACGACGTGAACCCAGCGGAAGGCCGCCTGGGCGAAGCCGATATCGAACCCGCCCGGCGCGATGCGGCCGAAGGCGAAGATCATGACCCCCGCCAGCAGGATGCTGAGCAGGAAAGTCGTTCTGAAGCTGGAAAGCAGTTTGGCCATGCGCCCCTCCCCGGGTCGGAATCACGAAGCGTGACCATACTCCTCCCTCCCCACTCGGGGGAAGGAGGAGCCTTTTCAGGAAGAAGCCGGCCTTAAGGGCGGCTGGCCATGCCGAGCTTGATCGGCTTGGCGTCCTCGTCGATGGAGCCGCCGCGCTTGACGCCCCACAGCAGGATGATCGGCGCGCCGACATAGATCGACGAATAGGTGCCGATCACGATGCCGATCATCAGCACGATGGAGAAGCCGAACAGGGCCTCGCCGCCGAACAGGGCCAGAACGGCCAGAACGCCCACGGCGGTGACGCCGGTGATGATGGTCCGCGACAGGGTTTCGTTCAGCGACAGGTCGATGACCTCGCGCAGAGGCATGGTCTTGTACTTGCGCAGGTTCTCGCGAAGGCGGTCGAACACGACGACGGTGTCGTTCATCGAATAGCCGATGACGGTCAGGATGGCCGCCACGGTGTTCAGGCTGAACTCGAAGCGGAACAGGGCGATCAGACCGAAGGTCAGCACCATGTCATGCACCAGACCCGCCACGGCGCCGAAGCCGAACTGCGGTTCGAACCGGAACCAGATGTAGACGAACATCAGCACGATGGCCGCGCCCAGGGCCAGCAGGCCGCTGGTGAACAACTCGCCCGAGACCTTGGAGCCGACGACGCTGACGCCCGAGTATTTCACCTCGCCGACCGCCTCGTCGATCGCCTTTTCGACGCGGGCGACGACGGCGCTCTGGCCCTCGTCTTCGGGGATCTGGAAGCGAACAATGGCGCTGGCGGCGCTGTCGATGCCCTGAACCTGGACGTCGCCCAGACCCAGTTCGCTGACGGCGCTACGCACCTGATCCAGTTCCAGCACCTGTCCGGCGGGCTTGGAGACCTCCATCGAGGCGCCGCCCCGGAAGTCGATACCCAGGTTCAGACCGGGATAGAAGCAGCCGACGATCGAGGCCACGCACAGGATGATCGAGATCACGCCGGCGGCGGGCGCATATTTGACGAACCGGAAGTTCGTCTTCTGCGGAAGCAGTTTGATGAGGGGCCATCCACGCATCGCCATCACTCCGCGATCGGCAGTTTTTTCGGCTTGGCGATCTTGAGCCAGTAGCCGAGCAGCACCTGGGCGACCATCACCGAGGAGAACATGGAGGTGAAGACGCCGATGGTCAGCGTCCAGGCGAAGCCGCGCACGGGCCCCGCGCCGAACATGAACATGATCAGCGCCGCCACCAGGGTGGTCAGGTTGGCGTCGACGATCGTGCCCATGGCCTTGTTGAAGCCGGCGTCCATCGAGGCGATGACCGAACGACCGGCCCGCGCTTCGTCGCGCATGCGCTCAAAGATCAGCACGTTGGCGTCCACGGCCACGGCGAAGGTCAGCACCAGACCGGCGATGCCGGGCAGGGTCAGGGTCGCGCCGAACAGGGACATGGCGGCGATGATCAGGATGCCGTTCAGGATCAGACCCAGAACCGACACGCCGCCGAACAGGAAGCCGTAGGCGCCGATCATGAAGACGCAGATCAGGATGAAGCCGATGATGGTCGAAACCATGCCGGCCTGGACCGCATCGGCCCCCAGCTCGGCGGTCACGACGCGACGCTCCTCGACCTTCAGCGGCGCCGGCAGGGCGCCCCCGTTCAGCAGGTTCACCAGTTCCGAAGCGGACTGGATCGAGAAGTTGCCGGTGATCTGACCCGTGCCGCCGGTGATGGCCCCCTGAATCGTCGGAGCCGAAATCACCTTGCCGTCCAGGATGATGGCGAAGGGCTTGCCGATGTTCTGGGCCGTGGCCTCGCCAAATCGGCGCGCGCCCTGGCCGTCGAAGCGGAAGTCGATGGCCGGGCGACCGTTCTGATCCGGACCGACGCCCGCGCGAGTCAGGTTCTCGCCCGAAACCAGAATGCGCTTCTTGACCAGATAGGGCTGCCCCTGGTCGTCGGTCAGCAGTTCCGCGTCAGGCGGCACGCGGCCGGCCATGGCGTCCTGCAGCCCGGTGCTGGTCGTATCGACCATCTGGAAGGTCAACTGGGCGGTGCGGCCGACCAGACGTTCCAGCTCCGCCGGATCGCTCTGCCCCGGAGCCTGAACGACAATGCGTTCCGCGCCCTGACGGGTGATGGAGATTTCCTTGGTGCCCGAGCTGTCCAGACGGCGACGCACGACCTCGATGGACTGGTCCACCGCCGTCGCGCCCATGCCGCTGATCGCAGCGTCCGTATAGGCGAAGCGAATACGGTTGCCGCTCAGACGGGTTGCGGTCCGGTCCGGCTGACCGTTGGCGGCGACGCCGGTCTGCGCCAGGGTGCGCAATTCCGTCAGGGCCACATCGAACTGGCCGGGGTCGGCGATGGTGACGACCACGCCGCCCGCCTCGCGCTGCATGGCGCCGATGTTGACCTTCTGCTCACGCAGGGCGACGCGCACGTCTTCCATCAGGTTGGTGACGCGCTTGTTGCGCATCTCCGGCACATCGACCTCCAGCAGGAGGTAGGAGCCCCCCTGCAGGTCCAGACCCAGGTTCAGGCCGTTCTTGGGCAGCCAGCCGGGCAGCGCATCGCGCTGCGCCGGGCTGAGCACGCTCGGGAAGGCCAGCAGCAGCCCGACAACGAGCGACAGCACGACCAGGGTGACTTTCCAGCGCGCTAGCTGAATCATGTCAGGGCTCTATTTCGGGCGGGCGTCAGCGGCGAAAGCCGCTCAGCCCTTGTCGTTGGCGGCGATGGCGGTGCGGTTGCGCACCTCGGCGATCATCGCCTTGACCACGCGGACATTCACGCCCTGCGAGATCTCGACCATGGCCTCGGCGTCTTCAACGCGGGTCACCTTGCCGACCATGCCGTTCGACAGAACGACTTCGTCGCCGCGCTTGACGCCGGCGATCAGGGCCTGATGCGCCTTCATCCGCTTCTGCTGCGGGCGGATCATCAGGAAGTAGAACAGGATGAAGATCGCGACGATCGGCGCGATCTGCACCACGATGGCCATCAGGCCGCCTTCGGAACCAGTAGGCATGG
>Ga0247827_10000417_pt1 | contig 19819 bp, 15 predicted proteins | sample 12C_Control_Day2_FD_194414 | JGI IMG/M metagenome (GOLD analysis project Ga0247827, IMG submission 194414) | Soil microbial communities from agricultural site in Penn Yan, New York, United States - 12C_Control_Day2 | ecosystem: Environmental > Terrestrial > Soil > Agricultural land | place... | reverse complement strand
CACCTGCGTCAATCACAGTGCATCTCGAAAAACTGCCGCGTCTGTACAGACCAGGGGTATCCCCGGCATGGAGCTCGCTCGTCATTTTCAGAATCAGCCCAGCAAAAAACTGCTTGGTAATCGGCAACTCCTGTGTTTTCGCGGAACCCACAGAAGCTGTATCAAGAAGGGAGGGTAGTCTACCCGAATGTACACTTCAGCTCAAACCTTGCGCGTTCGTCGGCAACTGCCAGCACAGCTGGCAATCAGCCTGCACCAGCCCGGGCAGGTTGGCCACCGCCAGCAGGCGCTCGCCCTGGTACAGCAATGGCAGGCGCGGGCGCAGGAAATGCGGTACCTGCTGTTCGTTGAGCAGGCGCTTGAGGTCGCGTCGGCCGCGGCCGGGGACATCGAGCACTTCGCCGCCCTGGCGGTAGGCAATGCGCAAGCCGTCCAGCGGCGCTGCGCCAACAAGACGCACACTGCCGTTACCCGGCAACAACAAAGGCTCGGCGGGATCGGCCCAGGCCAGTTCGCCGACGGGCAGTTGCAGCCAGTCTCCGCTCAACCACCAGATACGCCCATGACTGCGCAGCAGTTGCCCATCGGCAAGGCGCCAGGCGGGCTGGGCATCGGCTGCAGCATCGCGCAGGTCCGCCCAGCCGGCCCAGTGCCGGGCATCGGGCAGGCGGGCCCGGCGGCTCAGCCAGTATTGCAGGGCATTGCGCTGACGGGCCGGCGACAGCGCCACCAGGGTAGCCAGGTCGAGGGAGTCCAGCCCCGGCCAGGCAACCGGCCCGCCCTCCTCCGCGAGCGCCAGGTCATCCTCGGCCAGCTCGTCCAGCAGGCCCTGGGCTTCGCCCAGATGCTCGGCGGCGCGGGCCAGGTTCTGGCTGGCCTGCGGCCAACGTTGCCGAAGTAGCGGAAACACCTCGCTGCGCAGGTAGTTGCGGGCAAATTGTGTGTCAGCGTTTGACGGATCTTCGATCCAGGCCAGCCCGTTGGCCTGGGCGTGGTCCTGCAGTTGCTGGCGAGAGCAGCCCAGCAACGGCCTGACCAGGCTGCCCTGCCCTAGCGCCCGCTGCCCCGGCATCGCTGCCAGGCCACGCAGGCCTGCACCGCGCAGCAGGCGGAACAGCAAGGTTTCGGCCTGGTCGTCGCGGTGCTGGCCGGTGAACAGGATGTCGCCTGGGCCCAACAGCTGGCGGAAGGCGGCATAGCGGGCGTCGCGGGCGGCCTGCTCGAGGCTGGCGCCGGGGCTGACCTGGACATGGATGACCTGAAGTTCGATGCCGAGATTGTCGCAGACGGTCTGGCAGTGGGCGGGCCACGCGTCAGCGGCGGATTGCAGGCCATGGTGGATGTGGATGGCGCGCAATGGAGGGGATGCGTGATTGCGGGCGCGGTCGGCCAGCAGGTGCAGGAGGACGGTGGAGTCGAGACCGCCGGAAAAGGCGATGTACCAGGCTGGGGCGTTGAGCCAGGGGGTGAGGTTGATCATCGAACCCGCACTCCATTCGAGAATGCGTTCGCGGGTGAACCCGCTCCCACAGGGATCGCGCCGTTCCAGAGGGCTGCGCAGTACCTGTGGGAGCGGGTTCACCCGCGAACACCGGCGAAGCCGGTGCCATTCATCTCGCTATCAGAGGCCGTAGCTCATCAGGCGATCGTAACGGCGGGCCAGCAGCGCGTCATGGTCGAGCTTGCCGAGCATGTCCAGCTGCTGTACCAGGTCGGCACGGATGCTTTCCGACATCTTCGCCGGGTCACGGTGGGCGCCGCCCAGCGGCTCCTGGATGACCTTGTCGACGATGTTCAGGCTCTTCAGGCGCTCGGCAGTGATGCCCATGGCCTCTGCTGCGTCGGCTGCCTTGTCGGCAGTCTTCCACAGGATCGAGGCGCAGCCTTCCGGCGAGATCACCGAGTAGGTGGAGTACTGCAGCATGTTCAACTGGTCGCACACGCCGATGGCCAGCGCACCGCCGGAACCACCCTCACCGATTACAGTGGCGATGATCGGGGTTTTCAGGCGCGCCATCACGCGCAGGTTCCAGGCGATGGCCTCGCTCTGGTTGCGTTCTTCGGCGTCGATGCCCGGGTAGGCGCCCGGGGTGTCGATGAAGGTCAGGATCGGCATCTTGAAGCGCTCGGCCATTTCCATCAGGCGGCAGGCCTTGCGGTAGCCCTCTGGGCGCGGCATGCCGAAGTTGCGGCGTACCTTCTCGCGCACTTCACGGCCCTTCTGGTGGCCGATGACCATGACCGGCTTGCCGTCCAGGCGCGCGGTACCACCGACGATGGCAGCGTCGTCGGAGAAGTGACGGTCACCATGCAGCTCTTCGAACTCGGTGAAGATGTGCTCCAGGTAGTCCAGGGTGTAAGGACGACGCGGGTGACGAGCCAGGCGGGCGATCTGCCAGCTGGTCAGGTTGCCGAAGATGCTTTCGGTCAGGGTGTTGCTCTTGTCTTGCAGACGGGCAATTTCATCGCTGATGTTCAGCGAGTTGTCGTTGCCTACCAGGCGCAGGCCTTCGATCTTGGCTTGCAGGTCGGCAATCGGCTGTTCGAAATCGAGAAAATTCGGGTTCATAGTCATCCGTCTTGGGTCTACGGCCAGGCGGCCGGCCGGTTGATCCGTTTGGCGCCCTACCTTAAGGGATCAGGCGCATTCAGGTCGAGATTAAATTTTTTGTCGGTTCAACGATATTGCAGGAAGACGTTCTCACGCCCGAACTGGTCACGCAGCGCCTGAATCAGCCCATCGGCCGGGTCGATCGCCCACTGCTCGCCGAACTGCAGCATGGCCTTGGCGTCGCTGCCGGTGTACTCGAGGGTGATCGGGCAGGCGCCGCGGTGGCGGGTAATCAGTTCGCCCAGCCACTTCAGCCGGTCGCCCTTGAGCGCTTCGTGTGCCACCTTCAGGCGCAGGCTTTCGGCCAGCTTGGTGCGCGCATCCTCCATGGTCATCACCTGCTTCACCCGCAGGCGCAGGCCACCGGAGAAATCATCGTTGCTGACCTCGCCTTCGACAACCACCATGGCATCGGTCTGCAGCAAGGACTGTGCCGCCAAGAAGGCATCGGCAAACAGCGACGCCTCGATGCGCCCGGAACGGTCGTCCAGGGTGACGAAGCCCATCTTGTCGCCCTTCTTGTTCTTCATCACCCGCAGGGCAATGATCATGCCGGCGATGGTCTGGGTCTCGCGTGACGGCTTGAGGTCGATGATGCGCTGGCGGGCAAAGCGGCGAATCTCGGTCTCGTACTCGTCGATCGGGTGGCCGGTGAGGTACAGGCCAAGGGTGTCCTTCTCGCCCTTCAGGCGTTCCTTGAGGGTGAGTTCGCGCACCTTGCGGTGGTTGGCGTAGACGTCGGCATCCGCCTCTTCGAACATGCCGCCGAACAGGTCGACGTGGCCACTGTCAGCGGTGTGGGCAGCCTGCTCGGCAGACTTGATGGCCTCGCCCAGCGCCGAGAGCAAGGTTGCCCGGTTGATGTCGATGTTGGCCTGGTAGGCCTTGATCTCGTCATGGAAGTGCGGGCCCAGACGATCCAGCGCGCCGCTGCGGATCAGTGCGTCGAGGGTACGCTTGTTGACCCGCTTGAGGTCGATGCGCTCACAGAAATCGAACAGGTCCTTGAACGGGCCACCCTGCGCGCGGGCCTCGACGATGGCCTCCACCGGGCCTTCGCCGACGCCCTTGATGGCGCCCAGGCCATAGACGATGCGCCCGTCATTGTTCACGGTGAACTTGAAGTCGGAGAAGTTCACGTCCGGCGCGTCGAGGCGCAGCTTCATGTTGCGCACTTCTTCGACCAGCACCACCACCTTGTCGGTGTTGTGCATATCCGCCGACAACACAGCAGCCATGAACGCCGCCGGGTGGTGGGTTTTCAGCCAGGCAGTCTGGTACGACACCAGGCCATAGGCGGCGGAGTGGGATTTGTTGAAGCCGTAACCGGCGAACTTTTCTACCAGGTCGAAGATGTTACCGGCCAGCTCTGCATCGATATTGTTGTTGGCACAACCTTCGATGAAACCACCCCGCTGCTTGGCCATCTCCTCGGGCTTCTTCTTACCCATCGCACGGCGCAGCATGTCAGCGCCACCGAGGGTGTAGCCAGCCATTACCTGGGCGATCTGCATCACCTGTTCCTGGTACAGGATGATGCCGTAGGTCGGTGCCAGCACCGGCTTCAGGCCTTCGTACTGGTAGTCAGGGTGAGGGTAGGCGAGCTCGGCGCGGCCGTGCTTGCGGTTGATGAAGTCGTCCACCATGCCCGACTGCAGCGGGCCTGGGCGGAACAGCGCCACCAGTGCGATAAGGTCTTCCAGGCAGTCGGGCTTGAGCTTCTTGATCAGCTCTTTCATGCCCCGCGATTCAAGCTGGAACACCGCCGTGGTTTCGGCCTTCTGCAACAGCTCGTAGGTCTTGCGGTCGTCCAGCGGGATGAAGTCGATGTTTACATCGGGCAGGTTCTTCTTGGCCTGCTCGCGGTTGATGATCTCCATCGCCCACTTGATGATGGTCAGGGTGCGCAGGCCGAGGAAGTCGAACTTCACCAGGCCGGCAGCCTCGACGTCATCCTTGTCGAACTGGGTTACCAGGCCGCCGCCCTCTTCGTCACAGGCGATCGGCGAAAAGTCGGTGAGCTTGGTCGGGGCGATGACCACGCCACCGGCGTGCTTGCCGGTACCGCGGGTCACGCCCTCGAGCTTCAGGGCCATGTCCCAGATTTCGCGGGCGTCTTCGTCACCCTTGAGGAAGTCGCGCAGGATCTCTTCCTGCTCGTAGGCCTTCTCCAGGGTCATGCCCACTTCGAACGGGATCATCTTCGACAGACGGTCGGCCAGGCCGTAGGATTTGCCCTGCACCCGCGCCACGTCTCGCACCACCGCCTTCGCCGCCATGGTACCGAAGGTGATGATCTGGCTGACCGCGTTACGGCCATAGGCTTCGGCCACATAGTCGATCACCCGGTCCCGGCCATCCATGCAGAAGTCGACGTCGAAGTCGGGCATGGAAATACGTTCAGGGTTGAGGAAACGCTCGAACAGCAGGTCGTAGGCCAGCGGGTCGAGGTCGGTAATCTTCAGCACGTAGGCCACCAGCGAGCCGGCACCCGACCCTCGGCCCGGGCCGACCGGCACGCCGTTGTTCTTGGCCCACTTGATGAAGTCCATGACGATCAGGAAGTAACCGGGGAAACCCATCTGGATGATGATGTCCAGCTCGAACTTCAGGCGGTCGAGATAGACCTGGCGCTTCTCTTCGTAATCGGGCGTGGTCTCTTTCGGCCACAGCACTGCCAGGCGCTCTTCCAGGCCTTCGTGGGACACATGCCGCAGGTAATCATCAATGCCCATGCCGTTGGGCGTGGGGAAGTCGGGCAGGAAATACTTGCCCAGCTGCACCTGGATGTTGCAGCGCTTGGCGATCTCGACGGTGTTGGCGATGGCGTCGGGCAGGTCGCTGAACAGCTCGGTCATTTCCTCGGCCGACTTCAGATACTGCTGGTCGCTGTACATCCTTGGCCGGCGCGGGTCGTCGAGGGTCCAGCCCTCACCGATGCACACGCGGGTTTCGTGAGCATCGAAGTCCGACTGCTTGATGAAGCGCACATCGTTGGTTGCCACCAGCGGAGCGCCGAGCTTGTCGGCCAACGCCACGGCGGCGTGCACGTACTCCTCGTCGCGGGCGCGGTTGGTGCGCTGCACTTCGACATAGAAGCGCTCGGGGAACATGCCCATCCAGTCTCGCAGCAGGGCCTCGGCCTCATCGCCCTTGCCGGCCAGCAAGGCCATGCCGATGTCCCCTTCCTTGCCTGCGGACAGGGCGATCAGGCCCTCGCTGGCGGGGGCGATCCAGTCACGCTGGAGGATGACCAGGCCGTTGCGCTGGCCGTCGGTCCAGCCGCGCGAGATCAGCTCGGTGAGGTTGCGGTAGCCCTTGGGGTTCATGGCCAGGAAGCAGATACGCGACAGCGGTGCTTCCGGATCGGCAGCGGCCAGCCACAGGTCGGCGCCGCAGATCGGCTTGATGCCGGCGCCCATGGCGGTCTTGTAGAACTTTACCAGCGAGCACATGTTGCTCTGGTCGGTGATCGCCACCGCCGGCATGTTCATCCCGGCCAGTGCCTTGGCCAGCGGCTTGATCCGCACCAGGCCGTCGACCAGCGAGAATTCGGAGTGGACGCGCAGGTGAACGAAGGGAACCGACATGGAAGATCCTGTAGCAGTGCTGAACGACAAGGGCGGGATTGTAGCTTAAATGGGGATGTTTTTTTGGGGCTGCTTCGCAGCCCTGTCGCGACACAAGGCCGCTCCTACAGGCGATCGCGTAACTTCTGTAGGAGCGGCCTTGTGTCGCGATCGGGCCGCAAGGCGGCCCCAGAGCTCAGATAAGGGAGTCGGTGACGCCTTCACGCGCGTCCCACGCGGCCCGCACCGGAGCAAAGGAACGCCGATGAATGGGCGTCGGCCCCAAGCGTGCCAATGCCTCGAGGTGCACCGGGGTCGGGTACCCCTTGTGGCCCCCAATACCGTAACCCGGATAGATCAGCTCGAACGCGCTCATCTCTCGGTCGCGGGTCACCTTGGCCAGGATCGACGCCGCCGCAATGGCCGGCACCTGGCTATCCCCCTTGACTACCGGCGACGCCGGTACGGCCAGTTTCGGGCAGCGGTTACCGTCGATCAGGGCAAGCTTCGGTGTAATGTGCAAGCCTTCCACCGCTCGCTGCATCGCCAACATGGTGGCATGCAGGATGTTCAGGCGGTCGATTTCTTCGACCTCGGCGCGGGCGATGCAGAAGCTCAGGGCCTTTTCGCAGATTTCATCGAACAGCGCCTCGCGCCTGGCTTCGGTGAGTTTCTTCGAATCGTTCAGGCCGAGGATCGGGCGCGCCGGGTCGAGGATCACCGCTGCAGTCACCACCGCGCCGCACAGCGGGCCACGGCCCACTTCGTCGACACCGGCGACCAGGTCCTCGACCAGGTTGAAGTCCAGTCCAATTTGCATGTCAGCGGTCCTTGAGCAACGCCAGTACCGCCTCGGCAGCCTGGTTGGAGGCGTCACGGCGAAGGGTGCGGTGAATTTCGTCGAAACGTTCGGTCTGCTGGCTGCCATCGGCTACCAGAGGCGCCAGGGTGCTGGCCAGGGCTTCGCTGGTGGCGTCGTCCTGCAGCAGTTCGGGTACCAACGCCCGCTGGGCCAGCAGGTTCGGCAACGAAACGTAGGGGCTCTTTACCAGCCGTTTGAGAATCCAGTAGGTAAGAGGCGCCAGGCGATAGGCCACAACCATCGGCCGCTTGTACAGCAGCGCTTCGAGGGTGGCGGTACCCGAGGCGATCAACACCGCGTCACAGGCCGCCAGGGCCTGGTGCGACTGGCCATCGAGCAGGGTCAGCGGCAGCTCGCGCCCTTCAAGCATCTGCTCGACCTGGGCGCGCCGTGCGGCGTTGGCACAAGGCAGCACGAAACGCACGCCTGGCACCTGCTGGCGCAGCCGTTCGGCCGCATCCAGGAACAGCGCCCCCAGGCGCCCGACTTCGCCGCCACGACTACCCGGCATCAGCGCCACCACCGGCCCTTCACCCAGGCCAAGCGCGGCACGCGCCGCCGGGCGGTCGGCTTCGAGCGGGATGGTGTCGGCCAACGGGTGGCCGACGAAACGTACAGGCACGCCCTGCTCTTCATAGAACCGCGCCTCGAATGGCAACAGCGTCAGCATCAGGTCGCAGCCTTCGCGAATCTTCAGCACACGCTTCTGCCGCCAGGCCCAGACCGACGGGCTGACGTAGTGCACGGTCTTGATCCCGGCCTGACGCAGTTTCAGTTCGATGTTGAGGTTGAAGTCGGGGGCATCGATGCCGATGAACACGTCGGGCTTTTCGCCGATCAGGGTCTCGATCAGCAGCTTGCGGCGCTTGAGCAGCTCACGCAGGCGCCCCAGCACTTCAACCAGGCCCATGACGGCCAGGCGTTCCATGGGGAAATAGGATTGCAGGCCTTCGGCTTCCATCAAGGGGCCGCCAACGCCGATGAACCGAACGTCCGGGTGGCGCGCCTTGATGGCACGCATCAAGCCTGAACCCAGAATGTCGCCGCTGGCCTCACCTGCGACCAAGGCTACGCAAAGCTGGGCCATGTCAGCGCGTAATGCCGCGGGCGGAGTTCACGATCGACTGACGGAACAGCTCGACCTCAGGGTGTTGCGCGGCCAGTTCGGTCAGTTCCTTGAGCGCGTCTTCGACGGTCAGGCCCTGGCGATAGACAATCTTGTAGCAACGGCGCAGCACGTGAATGACCTCATCGCTGAAACCCCGACGGCGCATGCCTTCGAAGTTCATGCTGCGGGCCTCGGCCGGGCTGCCGAACACGGTGACGAAGGCCGGGACGTCCTTGCCGATAGCCGTGCCCATGCCGGAAAACGCATGGGCACCGATATGGCAGTACTGGTGCACCAGGGTATAACCGGACAGGATCGCCCAGTCACCCACATGCACATGGCCGGCCAGAGCGGTGTTGTTGACCAGGATGCAGTGGTTGCCGATGACGCTGTCGTGGCCGATGTGGGCATAGGCCATGATCAGGTTGTGGTCGCCCACAGTAGTTTCCGCACGGTCCTGAACGGTACCGCGGTGAATGGTCACCCCTTCGCGGAACACATTGTGGTCACCGATGACCAGACGCGTTGGCTCACCCTTGTACTTGAGGTCCGGGGTGTCTTCGCCGATCGAGGAAAACTGAAAGATACGGTTGTGCTTGCCGATGCGGGTAGGGCCTTTGAGCACAACATGCGGGCCGATAACGGTGCCCTCCCCGATCTCTACATCAGGGCCAACGATCGACCAAGGGCCGACCTCGACGCCATCGGCCAGTTTGGCCGAGGGATCGATAATGGCCCGAGGATCAATCGAATTCATAGGGAGCGTTCCGCGCAGGTGATTTCTGCCGAGCAAACCGGCTTGCCGTCGACCAGGGCGCGGCATTCGAACTTCCAGATCATGCTCTTGCGGCTGAGAAATTTGGCTTCCAGCACCAGCTGATCACCCGGCAGCACCGGCTGACGGAAGCGCAGTTTGTCGGAGCCGACAAAGTAGTACAGGGTGCCATCGGCCGGCTTGGCATCAAGCATCTTGAAGCCAAGGATGCCGGCCGCCTGGGCCATGGCTTCGATGATCAGAACGCCCGGCATGATCGGGTGCGCCGGGAAGTGGCCATTGAAGAACGGCTCGTTGATGCTGACATTCTTGTAGGCACGAATGCTCTGGGCCTCGTAGTCCAGATCCGTCACGCGGTCCACCAACAGGAACGGGTAACGGTGAGGCAGGTATTCGCGAATCTCGTTGATGTCCATCATTTCGGGGGGGAAGCCTGTAATAAGAATAGGGAGCGCAGGTGCTGACCACACGCTCCTTTTGCAGTCCAAAGAGGAGCCAGCTAGCGACTGTTCACTCTTGCTCAGGGAATGGTATCAGCCTTCTGATGTCGGCTGGCCACCTGAGGTCACGGTATCGACGCGTTTTTCCAGCTGCTGGAGACGCTTGGCCATGTCGTCCAGGTGCCGGATACGCGCGGCGCTCTTGCGCCATTCAGCCAGTGGCTGCATGGCAGTGCCGGAAGAATAGGCACCCGGTTCGGTGATCGAACGGGTCACCATGGTCATCCCGGACACGAAAACGTTATCACAGACATCGATATGACCCACCATGCCGACACCTCCGGCAATGGTGCAATGCTTGCCGATGCGCGTGCTGCCGGAAATTCCGACGCAGGCGGCCATGGCCGTGTGCTCACCGATCTGCACGTTGTGGGCGATCTGGATCTGGTTGTCGAGCTTGACCCCGTCAGCGATCCGCGTATCCGACAGCGCACCGCGATCGACCGCAGTGTTGACACCGATTTCCACGTCGTCGCCGATGGTCACGCCACCGATCTGAGCGATCTTGCGCCACACGCCCTTCTCGTTGGCAAAGCCGAAGCCTTCACCGCCGATCACCGCACCCGACTGGATGACCACACGCTTGCCGATGGTCACATCATGGTACAGGGTGACCCGTGGGGCCAGCCAGCCACCCTCACCGATCACGCAACGGGCACCGACCACGCAGTGTGCACCCACACTGACATTGGCCGCGATGCGCGCACCGCTTTCGATGACCGCGAACGGCCCGATGCTGGCACTGGCGTCCACCTGCGCGTCCTCCGCCACCACGGCGCTGGGATGAATACCCGCCACAGCCTTAGGTTTGGGATCGAACAGGTGGGAAATGCGCGCGTAGGCCAGGTACGGGTCGGCGACGATCAGCGCATTGCCGGCAAAGCCTTCGGCGTCCGCCGCCTTCAGCAGCACCGCAGCCGCCTGGCTGCTATCCAGGAATTTGCGGTACTGCGGATTGGCGAGGAAGCTCAACTGACCTGGGCCAGCCTCCTGCAAAGTGGCCAGCCCGGTAATCTGCAGCGCCTCGGGGCCCTTGAGGGTGGCGCCGAGGGCCTCGGCCAGCTGGCCTAGCGTCATGGTCACGGTCATATCAACGGGCTTGGTTCATGCGCTCGATGACTTGGCGGGTGATGTCGTACTGCGGTTTGACATCGATGACCGCGCCACGCTCGAGGACCAGGTCGTAACCGCCTTTCTTGATCACTTCCTCGACAGCGCCATCCAGCTTCGGCTTCAGTTGCTTGAGCATGTCGCGGTCGGCAACAGCCTTGGCTTCGTTCAGTTCCTTGGACTGGAACTGGAAGTCACGGGCTTTCTGCTTGAATTCGAGCTCAAGACGCTCACGCTCCTGCTGCTGCATCTTGTCGCCGCCCTTGATCAGACGGTCCTGAATGCCCTTGGCGCTGCTTTCCAGGCTTTTCAGCTTGGTCAGTTGCGGGCCGAACTTCTTCTCGGCATCCACGGCGTATTTCTTGGCCGCGTCAGATTCCAGCAGGGCCATCTGATAGTTCAGGACGGCAACCTTCATTTCGGCGAAAGCCGGGGTGGCGACCAGCGCCGCGGCCATTACGGCCAGTTGGGTCAACTTACGCACGATGCACTCCTGGATAAACCGTTGTCATTAAGCGAGGGCCGACCTCAGAAGGTCTGGCCCAGAGAGAATTGGAACACCTGGGTGTCGGCATCGTCCGGCTTCTTGACCGGCATTGCCAGGCTGAAGCTCAGCGGGCCCAGTGCGGTGATCCAGGTCACGCCCAGGCCGACCGAACTGGCCATGCCCGAGAAACCGACCTTCTCGCAATCAGGCTGGTTGCCGCAATTGGTGTCGAACACGTTACCCACGTCCCAGAACACGGAGGTGCGCAGCGAACGCTGGTCCTTGACGAACGGCAGCGGGAACAGCAGCTCGACACCGCCTTGTACCAGCACGTTGCCACCAAACGGCAACGGATCCTGGTCCGGGTCCTTCAGGGTGCCTGGCCGCGTACCGTCGCTCGGCGTACTGCGTGGGCCGAGGCTGCTGTCCTTGAAGCCACGCACCGAGTTGAAGCCACCCGCGAAGTAGTTCTCGTAGAACGGCAGGCCAGAGGTACCGCCGTAGCCATCACCATAGCCCAGCTCGGTGTGCAGGCGCAGGGTGTAGTTGTTGCTGATCGGCTTGAACAACTGGCCACGGTAGTCGAGCTTGTAGAACGACAGGTCACTTCCTGGAACAGTCGATTCCAGGGTCAGGCTCTGCGAGTGACCGCGGGTTGCCAGCACGCCCTTGTTCAGGGTCGATTCCGACCAGCCGATCGAGGCCTTGAAGTTCAGGAAGTTGTCGCCTTCCTCTTCGAGGAAATCGAAGATCTCGTCAACGGTGTACTTGCCGGTCTTGATCTTGTCCTGCTGCACGCTCAGGCCGTAGGTAAGGCGCGAGGTCTCGCTGATCGGGTAGCCCAGGCTGACGCCCGCACCGTAGCTGTCCACCGCGTAGCTGGCCACATCGACGTCGAGGTCGTCGTAGTCGGTGCTGCGGTAGAAGGCGTTGTAGCCCAGGCTCACGCCATCGGCAGTGAAGTAGGGGTCAACGAAGCCGAAGTTGTAGCGGGTCTGGTATTCCGAACGGGTCAGGCCGATGGAAACCTTGTTACCAGTACCGAGGAAGTTGCTCTGGCTGATCGAACCACCGAGGATCAGGCCGGCGCTCTGGGCGAAACCGACGCTGGCGGTGATCGAGCCGGAGGCCTGCTCCTCGACGCTGTAGTTGACGTCGACCTGGTCGTCGGTGCCCGGCACCGGCGGGGTCTCGACGTTCACTTCCTTGAAGAAGCCCAGGCGTTCCAGACGGGTCTTGGACTGGTCGATCAGGTAGGTCGAGGCCCAGCCGCCTTCCATCTGGCGCATTTCGCGACGCAGCACTTCGTCTTCGGTCTTGGTGTTGCCGCGGTAGTTGATGCGGTTGACGTAGGCACGCTTGCCCGGATCGACCACGAACATGATGTCGACGGTGTGGTCTTCATCGTTCGGCTGCGGCACGCCGTTGACGTTGGCGAAGGTGTAGCCTTCGTTACCCAGGCGGCGGGTGATCAGCTCGGAGGTGCTGGTCATCACCTTGCGCGAGAACACCTGGCCAGGCTGCACCAGCAGCAGCGACTTGACCTGGTCTTCCGGCACCTTCAGGTCACCGGACAGCTTCACGTCACGGACGGTGTACTTCTCGCCTTCGTTGATGTTGACGGTGATGTAGACGTGTTTCTTGTCCGGCGTGATGGACACCTGGGTGGAGGCGATGTCCATGTTGATGTAGCCGCGGTCCAGGTAGTAGGAACGCAGGCGCTCCAGGTCACCGGAGAGCTTTTCGCGGGCGTACTTGTCGTCGTTCTTGAAGAACGACAGCCAGTTGGTGGTCTTCAGCTCGAACAGCTGCGCCAGGGTCTCATCGTCGAACACGTTGTTGCCAACGACGTTGATGTGCTGGATGGCGGCGACGGTGCCTTCGTTGATCTTGATCTTCAATGCCACGCGGTTGCGCGGCTGCGGCACCACCTCGGCGTCGACCTCGGCCGAGTAGCGGCCCTGGGCCACGTACTGGCGCTGCAACTCGTTACGCACGCCTTCGAGGGTGGCACGCTGGAAGATCTCGCCTTCGGCCAGGCCGGATTGCTTCAGGCCCTTCATCAGGTCTTCGGTGCTGATCGCCTTGTTGCCTTCGATCTCGATGCTCGACACCGACGGGCGCTCGACCACGTTGATGATCAGGACATTGCCATCGCGGTTCAGCTGAATGTCCTGGAAGAAACCGGTCTTGAACAGGGAACGGGTCGACTCCACCAGGCGGCGGTCGTCGGCCTGGTCGCCGACGTTCAGCGGCAAGGCACCGAAGACACTGCCGGCGGAAACCCGCTGCAGGCCGTTGACGCGGATATCGGAGATGGTGAAGGACTCGGCGTGAACTTCAGCGATCATCAGTGCGGACATGACCGCAGTTAGCAGCAGACGTTTCATGAAGTCCTTTTATTCCAACTGGCAATAAACAGCCCGCCGCGACAAAACGGCAGGTTTCGCAATTGAGCGAAGCTTTATAGTCGACCCAGATCGTTGATCAGGGCGAGCAACATCACCCCTATGACCAAACTGATACCGATCTGGACCCCCCAACCTTGCACCCGATCCGACAGCGGACGACCGCGCGCCCACTCGACCAGGTAAAACAGCAAATGCCCCCCATCCAGAACCGGGATGGGCAGCAGGTTAAGAACCCCCAGGCTTATGCTCAGATAGGCCAGGAAATTCAGGAAATCCCCCACGCCGGACTGGGCTGAAGCGCCCGCCACTTTAGCAATGGTTATCGGTCCACTCAAGTTTTTTACCGAGAGCTCTCCGAACAGCATTTTCTTCAGCGATTCAAGGGTCAGGACACTCATGTTCCAGGTGCGTGACAAGCCCTCGCCCACCGCATCCAGCGGGCCGTAGCTGACTTCGCGGAGCATGTTGGCGGGCCATTCGCCACCTTTTACCCCGGCGCCAAGATAGCCGCCGGCCGCCTTGCCCTCGCCCTTGCGAGCCAGGGTGACCGGGACCTCCAGCGCAGCACCATCGCGTTCGACACGCACCATGACCTTGGCCTGTGGACGAGCCCGCACGGCATCGACCACCTGCTGCCATTCGCTCACTGCCACGCCATCGAGGGCCAGCAGCTTGTCACCGGTTTTCAGGCCCGCAGTGGCAGCCGGCCCCTTCGGATCGATCTCGGCCAACACCGGCACGATTGCCGGGCGCCAAGGGTGCAGCCCCAGGGACTGGATCGGGTCCGGTTCGTCGGCGCCCTTGAGCCAGCTGTCCAGCTTCACCTGCAATTGGCGCTCGGCGCTGGCACCCTCTTCGCGCACGCCAACTTGCAGGGTGCCGCTCTCACCCAGGCGGCGAACCAGCTGAAGGTTGACCGCAGACCAACCATTGGTCGGCTTGCCGTCGATGGAGACGATTTCCTGACCTGCGGTCAGGCCTGCCGATGCTGCCAGGCTGCCAGCATCGACCGCACCGATCACCGGGCGGATCTGCTGGGTGCCCAGCATCGCCAGCACCCAGAAGAACAGGATGGCCAGCAGGAAATTGGCAACCGGGCCCGCCGCGACGATCGCGATGCGCTGGCGCACGGACTTGCGGTTGAACGATTGCTCGACGAGTGCAGGCGGCACATCGCCTTCACGCTCGTCGAGCATCTTGACGTAGCCACCCAACGGGATCGCCGCGATCACGAACTCGGTGCCGTGGCGGTCATGCCAGCGCAACAGTGGCGTGCCAAAGCCCACCGAGAAGCGCAGCACCTTGACACCGCAGCGGCGCGCCACCCAGAAGTGGCCGAATTCATGGAAAGTGACCAGTACACCCAAGGCTACGAGGGTGCCGATAATCATGTAGAGCGCTGTCATATCCATCTCCGAATGATGTTCAGCGGGCTGGCATCATGCCCAGCCCCCTCGCGAACCGTGGTGGGCCAGCATCAACGACCGTGACGCCTCAGCCACTCACGGGAAAGCTCCCGGGCACGCTGGTCGGCGGCGAACACCGCGTCCAGCGATGGCAGCGGTACGACGGGCTCCTGATCGAGCACCTGTTCGATCATACCCGCGATCTCCGGGAAGCGGATACGCCGCTGGAGAAATGCCTCGACCGCGACCTCGTTGGCCGCATTGAGCACGGCCGGTGCGCTGTTGCCGGCCTCGGCAGCCTGCCGCGCCAGGCGCAGGCAAGGGAAGCGCTGTTCGTCGGGCGCCTGGAAATCCAGACGGGCGATGGCGAACAGGTCCAGCGGAGCCACCCCGGAATCGATCCGCTCGGGCCAGGCCAGGGCGCTGGCAATGGGCGTGCGCATGTCCGGGTTACCCAGCTGCGCCAGCACCGAACCGTCCACGTAGTCCACCAGGGAGTGGATCACGCTCTGCGGGTGCACCACCACTTCGACCTTGGCCGGTGCGGCATCGAACAGCCAGCAGGCCTCGATCAGTTCCAGGCCCTTGTTCATCATGCTGGCCGAATCCACGGAAATCTTGCGCCCCATGGACCAGTTGGGGTGCGCGCAGGCCTGTTCCGGGGTAACGTCCAGCAGCGCCTCGACGGGGGTCTCGCGGAACGGGCCGCCAGAGGCGGTGAGCAGGATCCGGCGTACGCCGACGGCACTCAGGCCGCGCGCATAGTCGCCGGGCATGCACTGGAAGATCGCATTGTGCTCGCTGTCGATCGGCAGCAGCACGGCACCACTGCGCCGCACCGCTTCCATGAACAGCGCGCCGGACATCACCAGCGCCTCCTTGTTGGCCAGCAACACCTTCTTGCCCGCCTCGACCGCCGCCAGGGTCGGGCGCAGGCCGGCGGCGCCGACGATGGCCGCCATCACCGCGTCCACTTCCGACGCAGAAGCCACCTGGCACAACCCGGCCTCGCCTTCCAGCACCTCGGTGGCGCAACCCGCCGCAGCCAGGCTCTGGCGCAGTCGGGTGGCCGCCTCGGCGCTCGGTACCACGGCGAACGCCGGGCGATGGCGCACGCACAGGGCCTGCAACTCGTCGATACGCGAATAGCCACTCAGGGCGAACACCTGATAGCGGTCAGGATGGCGGGCGATGACGTCCAGCGTGCTCAGGCCAATGGAACCGGTGGCCCCGAGCACGGTAATACGCTGCGCACGACTCACATCACACCCCATTCGGCAGCCCACAGCAGCACGGCGAAAATCGGGATCGCCGCAGTCAGGCTGTCGATGCGGTCGAGCACCCCACCATGGCCGGGCAACAGGTTGCTGCTGTCCTTGATGCCGGAACGGCGCTTGAACATGCTTTCGGTCAGGTCACCGACCACCGAAGACATGACCACCAGCGCGGCACTCAGCAGGCCCAGCAGGATCTGGCCGAAGCCCCAGTCGCGACTGATGCCGACCACCAGGGTAATCACCAGGCTGACCGCCAGGCCGCCATACACGCCTTCCCAGCTCTTGCCCGGGCTGACCTGAGGCGCCAGCTTGCGCTTGCCGAAGGCACGGCCAGAGAAGTACGCGCCAATATCGGCAGCCCACACCAGCACCATGACTGACAAGATCAGCCAGTTACCCAACGGCCAGTGCTTGAGCAGCACCAGCCCCTGCCAGGCCGGCAGCAAGACCAGCAGGCCGATCAGCAACCGGCAGGCGGCACTGGCCCACAGCTCGCTGCTGCGCGGATAGGTAAGCACCAGCCAGGTGGCCAACCCCCACCAGATCACCGCAGCACCCAGCACCCAGGGCGCCAGCTCCGGAAGGATGTACAGCAGCATCAGCGCTCCGGCGACGACCACGGCATAGGCGATGCGCAGCGGCTGGGCCATGAGCCCGGCCAGACGCGCCCACTCCCAGGCGCCGAGGGTCACCACGAAGCCGATGAACAGGGCGAAATCCCCACCGTTTAGCAGGAAGAAGCCACCCAGCGCGATCGGCAGCAGGATCAGCGCGGTAATGATGCGTTGTTTAAGCATTAAGCACGAGCTCCAGCCTCGACCTGCTCGCTGGTCTTACCGAAGCGGCGCTGGCGCGAAGCGAAATCGGCCAGGGCGTTGCGCATGGCCTCGTGTTTGAAGTCCGGCCAGTACAGGTCGGAGAAATACAGCTCGGCGTAGGCCAGCTGCCACAACAGGAAGTTGCTGATGCGGTGCTCGCCACCGGTGCGGATACACAGGTCCGGCAGCGGCAGCTCGCCGGTTGCCAGGCAGGTCTGCAGCAGGCCCGGAGTGATATCTTCCGGGCGCAGGTGCCCGGCTTGCACTTCCCGCGCCAGCCGCTGGGCGGCTTGGGCGATGTCCCACTGGCCACCGTAGTTGGCCGCGATCTGCAGGATGAAACGGTTGTTGCCGGCGGTCAGCGCCTCGGCTTCGCGCATGGCGGCCTGCAGCTCGGGATGGAAACGCGAACGGTCACCGATGATACGCAGGCTGATGTTGTTCTCGTTGAGGCGCTTGGCCTCGCGCCGCAGGGCCGAGAAGAACAGCTCCATCAGCGCACCGACCTCTTCGGCGGGACGCTGCCAGTTCTCGCTGGAGAAAGCGAACAGGGTCAGTACCTCGACCCCGGACTCGGCACAGACTTCGATGACCGCGCGAACGGCGTCGACACCCGCCTTGTGCCCGGCAACGCCGGGCAACAGGCGTTTTTTCGCCCAGCGGTTGTTGCCATCCATGATGATCGCGACATGACGCGGCACCGAGGACGGCGCCGCTGGCTTGGTCTTTTCCATTAAAAAACCCCGGCCTTAGACGGCCATCAGGTCCTTTTCCTTGGCTTTGAAGGCGGCATCGACCTCGGCAACATACTTGTCGGTCAGCTTCTGGATTTCGTCAGCGGCGCGACGCTCTTCGTCTTCGCTGATTTCCTTGTCCTTGGTCAGCTTCTTCAAGTCGGCCAGGGCGTCACGGCGCACGTTGCGCACGGCCACCTTGGCATCCTCGGCAACGCCGCTGGCCTGTTTGGTGTAGCCCTTGCGGGTTTCCTCGGTCAGGGCCGGCATCGGCACACGGATGGTGGTACCGGCGCTGGACGGGTTCAGGCCCAGGTCGGAGGTGAGAATGGCCTTCTCGATGGCGGCGCTGAGGTTCTTGTCGTGAGCGACGATCTTCAGGGTGCGGGCATCTTCGACGGTGATCGCGGCCACCTGGTTAAGCGGCATCTCGCTGCCCCAGGCCGTGACCTTGACGCTGTCCAGGATGCTCGGGTGGGCGCGACCGGTGCGGATTGCCGCCAGGTTGCGAGCCAGGGCCTCGAGGGACTTGGTCATGCGCTCCTGCGCGTCTTTCTTGATGTCGTTGATCATGCTTGGCCTTCCTCGATCAGAGTGCCTTCAGCGCCACCCACCACGATGTTCAGCAGGGCGCCAGGCTTGTTCATGTTGAATACCCGCAATGGCATCTTGTGGTCACGGCACAGGCAGATTGCGGTCAGGTCCATCACGCCCAGCTTGCGATCCAGGACCTCGTCGTAGGTCAGGTGATCGAACTTCTCGGCATGTGGGTCCTTGAATGGATCGGCAGTGTACACACCATCGACCTTGGTCGCTTTCAGCACCACGTCGGCATCGATTTCGATGGCGCGCAGGCAGGCCGCGGAGTCGGTGGTGAAGAACGGGTTGCCGGTACCGGCGGAGAAAATTACCACATCCCCGGAGTTGAGGTGACGAATAGCTTTGCGACGATCGTAATGATCGGTGACACCGACCATGGAAATGGCCGACATGACCAGGGCCGGGATGTTCGAGCGCTCGAGCGCGTCGCGCATGGCCAGGGCGTTCATCACGGTGGCCAGCATGCCCATGTGGTCACCAGTGACACGGTCCATGCCGGCTGCGCTGAGCGCGGCGCCGCGGAACAGGTTACCACCGCCGATCACCAGGCCGACCTGGACACCGATCCCTACCAGCTGGCCAACTTCGAGGGCCATGCGATCCAGCACTTTCGGGTCGATCCCGAAGTCTTCCGAGCCCATCAGGGCCTCGCCGCTAAGTTTGAGCAAAATGCGTTTATAGCGAGGTTGGCGACCACTCACCTGCTGAGCCATTGCGAGTCTCTCCTGCGGCGTACTTTTAGAAAATTCGTGCGGGCTGTTTGCAGCCAGCTAACTGTAGCGTGGCACCGCTTCGGTGCCAGCGGCGATGGGCCTTATAAACCCTTCGCCGTTTTGACAAAGAGGCTGCGCGCGTGAGCGGGCAGCCTCTTTGGGGCGACAGACGGGGCTGTCTTACTGCTTGGCAGCAGCGACCTGAGCGGCAACTTCAGCAGCGAAGTCGTCGACTGGCTTCTCGATGCCTTCGCCTACCTTGAAGTAGGTGAAGGAAACGATTTCAGCACCGGCTTTCTTGGCCAGCTCGCCAACCTTGACTTCCGGGTTCATGACGAAGGCTTGCTCGACCAGCGAGGCTTCGGCCAGGAACTTCGAGATACGACCTTTGATCATGTTCTCGACGATGTTTTCCGGCTTGCCGGCGATCTTGTCAGCGTTCAGCTGCAGGAAGACGCCCTTCTCGCGCTCGATGGCTTCGGCCGATACTTCCGACGGCAGCAGGAACTCTGGGTTCGAAGCTGCAACGTGCATGGCGATGTTCTTGGCCAGATCGACGTCGCCACCTTTCAGGACAACGGCAGCGCCGATCTTGTTGCCGTGCAGGTAGGCACCGACAACGTCACCTTCAACGCGCACCAGGCGACGGATGTTGACGTTCTCGCCGCACTTGGCAACCAGGGCTTCACGAGCAGCTTCGCGCGAGGCGATCAGCGGAGCGGCGTCGGTCAGCTTCTGGGCGAAAGCTTCTTCGATGCTTTCGGCAACGAAGTTCTTGAAGTCATCTTGCAGGGCCAGGAAGTCGGTCTGCGAGTTCACTTCCAGCAGGACGGCGGAT
>Ga0247827_10000411_pt1 | contig 19985 bp, 1 predicted proteins | sample 12C_Control_Day2_FD_194414 | JGI IMG/M metagenome (GOLD analysis project Ga0247827, IMG submission 194414) | Soil microbial communities from agricultural site in Penn Yan, New York, United States - 12C_Control_Day2 | ecosystem: Environmental > Terrestrial > Soil > Agricultural land | place: USA... | reverse complement strand
CTGGTGAACCAGCCGACGGTACGGGTCAGGTCGATGTCGTCGAACAATGCCTCGCGGCCGTGACCTTCCAATTGCACCAGCGCCGAAGCCTCGCCAGTCCAGCCGGTGATGACCTGGGCCAGAGCGGTCAGCAGCAGGTCGTTGACCTGGGTGCGGTAAGCCGCTGGCGCGTCCTGCAACAGCTGACGGGTCAGGGTCTGGTCCAACTGGCTGTGCACGGTCTGGGCGTGGCGATTGAGGCCTTGTTCCACTGCGTGATCGCGGGGCAATTCAGCCGAAGTGCCCGACAACTGCTGCCAGTAGCCCAGTTCTGCCTGCACGGCCGCGCCTTGGGCGTGGCTGCGCAGCTTGTCGGCCCAGGCCTGGATCGAGCTGGTCTTGGCCGGGAAGCGCACGGCTTCACCCGCCAGGCACTGGTTGTAGGCCTGCTGCAGGTCCTCGAAGAGGATCCGCCACGACACGCCGTCCACCGCCAGGTGATGGATCACCAGCAGCAGGCGTTGCTCGCCATCGGCCAGGGTCGCCAGCACTGCGCGCAGCAACGGGCCGTCCTGCAGGTTGAGGCTGGCCTGGGCTTTTTCGCCCAGCGCCTGCAACTCGGCGGTGTCGTTCAGTGGCGCCTGCCACAACAGCGGCTGTTCACTCGACACCGGCGCGAACTGCGCCTGCCATTGACCGTCCTGCTCGGCAAAGCGCAGGCGCAGTGCGTCGTGGTGCACCAGCAAGGCTTGCAGCGCTTGCTCCAGCGCATCGGCCTGCAACGCCTGGCTTGGCTTGAGCAGCACCGACTGGTTCCAGTGGTGACGCTCGGGAATCGCCGTGTCGAAGAACACCTGATGAATCGGCAGCAAGGCCAGCTCACCGCTGACCGGGCCCTGATCGATGCCCGGCCCCTCCTCGCCCAGGCGCGCGACGCTGGCCAGCCCTTGCACGGTCTGGTGCTGGAACAGCTCTTTCGGCGTGAAGCGGATCCCCACCTGCCGCGCGCGGCTGACCACCTGGATGGAGATGATCGAGTCGCCACCGAGTTCGAAGAAGTTGTCGTTCAGGCCGACGCGCTCCAGCTTCAACACGTCCTGCCAGATCGTGGCGATACGCTGTTCCAGCGTGCTTTGCGGGGCGACATAGGCGTGTTGCGCCAGGCTCGCGTCCAGCGCCGGCAAGGCCTTGCGGTCGAGCTTGCCGTTGGGCGTCAGCGGCAAGGCGTCGAGGAACAGGATATGCGCTGGCACCATGTATTCCGGCAGCGTCGCCTTGAGCCGGGTGCGCAATGCGTCACGCATCTTCGCCGGGTCCTGGCTTGCGCTGTCGTGCAGCACCACATAACCGACCAGCTGCTGACCGCTGACACCGTCCACTGCCAGCAGCACACCCTCGCGTACTTCCGGCTGCTGCAACAGGCGCGCCTCGATTTCACCCAGCTCGATCCGGAAACCACGGATCTTCACCTGATGGTCGATGCGCCCGACGTATTCGATTACCCCGTCCGGGCGATAACGGGTCAGGTCGCCGGTGCGGTACAGGCGCTCACCCGCGCCGCCGAACGGGTTGGGCACGAACTTCTCCGCCGTCAGCCCCGGGCGGAACAGGTAGCCGCGAGTGATGCCTTCGCCCGCCAGGTACAGCTCACCAGCCACGCCTTGCGGCACCGGCTGCAACTGGCCATCGAGGATGTAGCTGCTGGTGTTGCACAACGGTCGGCCGATATTGGCCTGGCCGCCCGCTTCACGGCGGGTCCAGGTCGAGTAGGTGGTGTCTTCCGACGGGCCGTACAGGTCGTAGACGTGTTCGACGCTCGGCGAGGCATACAGGGCATCGACCAGCCCCTGCTTCAGCGGCTCGCCAGCCATGTTGATGATGCGTACACCCGGCGGAATCTGCCCGGCGCGCTGCAACGCGGTGACCGCCGATGGCACGCTGTTGATCAGGCGCACCTGATCGCGTGCGGCCAGTTCCGGCAGCTCCAGGGCGTTACGCGCCAGCACGATCGAACCGCCGCTGGCCAGGGTGACGAAAATCTCCCAGACCGACAGGTCGAAGCACACCGAGGTCGAAGCCAGCACCCCTTGCAGGTCGGCCTGGCTGTAGACCTGCTGGCTCCAGTGGATCAGCGCCAGCACGTTGCGGTGGGCGATGGCCACGCCCTTGGGCTTGCCGGTGGAGCCGGAGGTGTAGATCACATAGGCCAGGTTGTCGGCCGCGGCGCGCAGAGGCAGATCATCGTCAGCATAGGCTTCCAGCCCCTGCCCCTGCGGATCGACCAGCAGCAGCTGAGCCTGGCTCGGCGGCAGTTCATCGACCAGCGCTGCCTGGGTCAGGAGGATTCGTGCCTGGCTGTCTTCGAGCATGTAGGCCACGCGTTCGGCCGGATAATCCGGGTCCAGCGGCACATAGGCGCCGCCCGCCTTGAGCACCGCCAGCAAGGCGACGATCATCTCGCTGCTGCGCTCCATGGCCACGCCAACCCGCACCTCCGGGCCGACGCCGAGGCTGACCAGCTGGCGCGCCAGACGGTTGGACCAGGCGTTGAGTTCGGCATACGTGAAAGTGCGGGTGCCGGCGGTCAGGGCCAGTGCCTGCGGCTGCGCAATCACTTGCGCCTGAATCGCGGCCGGAATGTTGCTCTGGGTGTCATAGGCCGAATAGTCGGCGTTCCACTCCACGCAGATTTGCTGCTGCTCGGCAGGCGACAGCAGCGGCAACTGATCGATACGGGCCTGCGGATCGGCAACGATGCCGTGCAGCAGGTTCAGCCAGTGCTGCGCCATGCGCGCCACGGTGTCCGCACTGAACAGGTCGGTGGCATAGGTCAGGGTCGCCGAAAGGCCGTCGGCGGACTCGAAGGTATTCAGGGTCAGGTCGAACTGCGAGGTCGGGTCGTCCCAGCTCAGGCCTTCGACCGCCAGGCCCGGCACGTGCAGCGGTTGCAGGCGGTGACGCTGCGCGCTCTGGTGATTGAACATGACCTGGAACAGCGGGCTGAAACTCAGGCTGCGTTCCGGCTGCAGGGCCTCGACCAGTTGCTCGAACGGCAGGTCCTGATGCTCCTGGGCGCCCAGGGCCATCTGCCGCACCTGCGCCAGCACCTCACTGAAACGCGGCTGCCCGGCAAAGCGCGCCTGCATCACCTGAGTGTTGACGAAGAAGCCGATCAGGCCTTCGGTTTCCACCCGGTTGCGGTTGGCCACCGGCACCCCGACCGGGATCAACGCCTGGCCGCTGTAGCGGTGCAGGAAGCTCTGGAACGAAGCCAGCAACAACATGAACAGGGTGACGTTATGGGTTTTCGCCAATTGCTGCAGGCGCTGCGCCAATGCCGCATCCAGTTGCACGTCGAGCTGGGCACCGCAAAAGCTCTGCTCGGCCGGGCGGACGAAGTCGTAAGGCAGCTCCAGCAGGCTGTCCGGCTCGCCCAGTTGCGCGGTCCACCAGGCCAGCTGGCGGGCGTACTCGCCCTGCTCCAGCCAGTTGCGTTGCCAGTGGGCATAGTCGGCGTACTGGATCGGCAACGGCGCCAGGGCGGTTTCCTGGCCCTGGCTGTAACCGGCGTAGAGCCGCACCAGCTCGTCGACCATCAACTGCATCGACCAGCCATCGGAGACGATGTGATGCTGGACCAGCAGCAGGACGTGCTCGTCGCTGGCCAGTTGCAACAGACGCAGGCGTACCAGCGCCCCTTGCTCCAGGTCAAACAGCTGCGCGGCCTGGGTTTCGATCCAGCTCCGGACCTGGGCTTCGCCGCTGTCCTGCGCGTGGTCCAGGCACAGCGGCACGCGCAGACCGGGCTCGATTAGCTGCTGCGGGTTGCCCTGAGCGTCACGCACGAAACGGGTGCGCAGGCTTTCATGACGGGCGACCAGGGCATAGAAGCTGCGCTGCAGGGCGATAACATCCAGCTCACCGCGCAGACGCAAGGCCAGTGGAATGTTGTAGGCCGAGCTTTGTGGGTCGAGCTGCCAGAGGAACCATTGACGTTCCTGGGCATAGGACAACGCCAGCGGTTGGCCACGGTCGACCGGTTGAATCTGCACCGTCACCTGCGCAGGCGCCGCCAGGGCCTGGACGAAATGCTGCAGGTCCGGTTGTTCGAACAGGGTCTTGAGGGAAATCTCGATGCCCAGCGCACGTACTCGTGATATCACCTGGGTTGCCAGCAGCGAGTGCCCGCCGAGGGCGAAGAAGTTGTCGGTCAGGCCGACCTGCTCAAGCTTGAGCACGTCCTGCCAGATCGCGGCGATACGCTGCTCCAGCTCGCTTTGCGGTGCCACGTAGGCCTGCTGCAACTGGCTGGCATCCGGGGTCGGCAAGGCCTTGCGGTCGAGCTTGCCGTTGGCGGTCAGCGGCAAACTGTCGAGGAACAGGATATGCGCCGGGACCATGTAGTCCGGCAATGCCGCCTTGAGCCCGCTGCGCAGTTCTTCGCGCAGCGCAGTTTGCTGCTCTGGCGCCACCGCCACTTTCGGCACCACGTAACCCACCAGCTGTGCACCGGACGGACCATCCAGCGCCAGCACCAGGGCGTTGCGCACCGGCGCTTGCTGCTGCAGACGCGCTTCGATTTCACCCAGCTCGATCCGGAAACCGCGGATCTTCACCTGATGGTCGATGCGCCCGATGTATTCGATCACCCCATCGGCACGGTTACGCGCCAGATCGCCGGTACGGTACAGCCGCGCACCGGGCTGGCCGAAGGGGTCGGCGACGAAACGTGTGGCGGTGAGGTCGGCACGGTTCAGATAGCCACGCGCCAGGCCGGCCTGGCCGACATACAACTCACCGATGCAACCTTTCGGTACCGGGTTCAGTTCGGCGTCGAGCAGGTACCAGGACAGGTCGGCGATCGGCTCGCCAATCGGGCTGCTGGCTTCCAGTTCCAGGTCGGCCAGCGACAACGGCCGGTAGGTCACGTGCACTGTGGTTTCGGTGATGCCATACATGTTGACCAGTTGCGGGGCTTGATCGCCGAAACGCTCAAACCACGGACGCAGGCTTTTTACGTCCAACGCTTCGCCACCGAACACCACATAACGCAGCGCCGGTTTGCTCTCGGTTTCGGCACAGGCCACCTGCATCAGCGCCTTGAACGCCGACGGAGTCTGGTTCAGTACCGTAACGCCTTCGCTGCACAGCAGTGCGTAGAAATCTTCCGGCGAGCGGCTGACGTCCTGAGCCACTACCACGACGCGGCCGCCATACAGCAGCGCGCCGAACAGCTCCCACACCGAGAAGTCGAAGGCGTAGGAATGGAACAGGCTCCAGACGTCTTCGGCACCGAAACCGAACCAGCGCTCGGTGGCGGTGAACAGCCGCAGCACATTGCGGTGCGGCAGCAAGGTGCCTTTCGGTTTGCCGGTGGAGCCGGAGGTGTAGATCACGTAGGCCAGGTTGTCCGGGCCGGTGGTGACCTGCGGATCGGTCAACGGTTGGGTCAGCTCGTCGTCCAGTAGCAGGCTGCGCACATGCGCCGGCAGCGGCAGGCGACCAACAACGTCGCGCTGACTGAGCACCAGGTCGATACCGCTGTCCTCGATCATGTAGGCCAGACGGTCCTGCGGATACTGCGGGTCAAGTGGCAGGTAAGCGCCACCGGCCTTGAGCACCGCCAGCAGGCCGACAACCATATCCAGGCTGCGCTCGACCGCGACACCGACCAGCACGTCCGGGCCGACGCCCAGCTCGATCAGGCGATGCGCCCATTGGTTGGCACGGGCGTTGAGGTCGCCGTAGCTCAGTTGCTGGTTCAGGTAGGTAACGGCAATCGCCTCAGAACGGGCAGCGGCCTGGGCAGCGATCAGGGTGTGCAGGCAGTGTTCGACCGGAAACTCGGCCGGCTGCGGGTTCCACTGGGCGATCTGCGCGGCGACTTCGCCAGCACCGAACAGCTCCAGTGCGGCAATCCGCTGCTGCGGGTCGGCGACCACGGCAGCCAAAAGATTGAGCCAGTGCCCGGCCATGCGCTCAATGGTGGCGGCGTCGAACAAATCGGTGGCATAGGTCAGCGAAGCGCTCAGGCCGTCGCTGCTTTCCAGCGTATCCAGGGTCAGATCGAACTGGGCGGTCAGGCTGTCCCAGTTCAGGCCCTCGACGCGCAAACCGGGCAGTTCCTGCACCCGCGTTTCATCGCCAGCGCTGCCTTGCTGGTGGTTGTGCATGACCTGGAACAACGGGTTGTGGCTGAGGCTGCGCTCTGGGTGCAAGGCTTCGACCAGTTGTTCGAACGGCAGGTCCTGATGCCCTTGGGCGCCCAGTACCCGCTGCTTGACCTGGGCCAGCAGGCCGCTGAAGCTCAGTGTGCTATCGAACTCGGCCTTGAGCACCTGAGTGTTGACGAAGAAGCCGATCAGGCCCTCGGTTTCCACCCGGTTGCGGTTGGCGGTCGGCACCCCGACGCAGATTTCACCCTGCCCGCTGTAGCGCTGCAGCAGGGCCTGGAACGACGCCAGCAACACCATGAACAGCGTCGCGCCTTCGCGCTGGGCCAGGGCTCTGAGCTCACGGCCGAGGCTGTCGTCGAAGGCAATCGCCTGACGCGCGCCACGGTAGCTTTGCACGCTCGGACGCGGCCGGTCGCTGGGCAGTTCAAGCACTGGCTGCTGACCGTCGAGTTGCGCCAGCCAGTACTGCAGCTGGCGTTCACGCTCGCCCGCCTCCATCCAGTGCCGCTGCCAGATGGCGTAGTCGGCGTACTGGATCGGTAACGCTGCCAGCGTCGGCACCTGGCCACGGCTGCGGGCGGCGTAACCCTGGACCAGTTCGTCGACCATGATCTGCAGCGAAGCACCGTCGGAAACGATGTGGTGCTGGGTCAGTACCAGGACGTGATCATCAGGCGCTACGTCGAGCAGACCGACCCGCAGCAGCGGACCTTGCTGCAGGTCGAAGCAGTGGTGGGTTTCCTCTTCCAGAAACGCCTTGATCCGCGCTTCACGCTGGCTAGCATCGAGATCGGCGGGCAAGGCGTGTCGGCCGATGGCTACCGAGGACGCCGGATGAATCACCTGCTGCACACCCTCGGCGTATTCACCGAAGGTGGTGCGCAGTGCCTGATGCCGTTCAAGCAAGGCATCGAAGCTGGCCTGCAAGGCCGCCATGTCCAGCTGGCCGTGCAGGCGCAAGGCGGTCGGCAGGTTGTAGTTGGCGCTGTCCGGCGCCAGTTGCCAGAGGAACCACTGGCGCTCCTGGGCATAGGACAACGGCAGCGTCGGCACTTCGCCCTGCACTGCAGGGATCGGCAGGTTGGCCGGCGAGACGCCCTCTTCGAGCATCTTCTCCAGGTACAGGCGACGCTTGTCCAACGGCAGGGTGATGAAGCGCTTGGCGATGCGCAGGGCGACAGTCTGGTCCATCACAGCTCCTCCATTTCATCGAACAGCGCTTCAAGCTTGCTCAGTTTGGCGTTGCTCAGCTGTTCGCCGGACTGCTCCAGCTGCTCGACGAATGCACCCAAGGTCGGGTACTGGAAAAGCATTTGCGGGGTCAATTTCATACCAAGCTCAAGTTGAATGCGCGATACGACGTTCACTACCAACAGGGAGTGTCCGCCCAGCTCGAAGAAGTTATCGGTGAGGCCGACGCGCTCGAGTTCGAGCGCGTTGCACCAGCGTTCGGCCACCTGTTTTTGCAGTTCGCTGTGTGGCGCCACATAGGCTTGCCGGGCCTGACTGACGTCGGGGCGTGGCAGTGCCTTGCGCTCCAGTTTGCCGTTGGGGCTCAGCGGCAGGCTGTCGAGGAACACCCACTGGCTCGGCACCATGTAGTCCGGCAGGTGCGCTTTCAGGCGCGCCTTGAGTTGCTCGGCGTCGATACCTTCGGCGTTTGGCACCACATAGCCGACCAGCTGTTGGCTGCCGAGCAGGTCCATGGCCAGCACCACGGCTTCGCGGACTTCGGCCTGTTCGAACAGCCGCGCCTCGATCTCGCCCAGTTCGATACGCAGACCACGGATCTTCACCTGATGGTCGATACGCCCGGCGTATTCGATCACCCCGTCCGAGCGATAGCGCGCCAGGTCGCCGGTGCGGTACAGGCGTTCGCCGTCGCCGAACGGGCTGACCATGAAGCGTTCGGCGGTAAGACCGGGGCGACGGTGATAACCACGCGCCAGACCTTCCCCGCCCAGGTACAACTCACCGATGACACCGGCCGGGACCGGGCCCAGTTCGGCGTCGAGGATGTAGGTCGACAGATTGGCAATCGGCTGACCGATCGGCACCGTGTCGCTGCTCTCTTCGCGGCAGGTCCAGTGGGTGACGTCGATGGCCGCTTCGGTCGGGCCGTAAAGGTTGTACAACTTGGCCTGCGGCAGCTTGGCGAACACCTGCTGCTGGGCATCGACCTGCAACGCTTCACCACTGCAGATGATGCGTTTGAGACTGCGCGCCTCATGCACGCGCTCATCGAGGAGGAACACCTGCAACATCGACGGCACAAAGTGCAGCGTGCTGACCTGATGCTGCTCGATCAGTTGCAGCAGGCGCGCCGGATCACGGTGCTCACCCGGCCCGGCAATCGCCAGGCGCGCGCCGGTCATCAGCGGCCAGAAGAACTCCCACACCGACACGTCGAAGCTGAACGGGGTTTTCTGTAGCACGGTGTCACTGGCGTCCAGCGCATAAGCTTCCTGCATCCAGCACAGGCGGTTGGTCAGTGCCGAATGACGGTTGCCCGCACCCTTCGGTTTGCCGGTGGAACCCGAGGTGTAGATCACGTAGGCGAGGTTTTCCTCGGCCATGGCCACTTCGGGGTTGTGCGTCGGGTAGCTGCTCAGGTCTTGCTCCAGCAGCAGGACTTCGACCGAGGCCGGAACCGGCAGCTGCTCATGCAGATGTTGCTGAGTCAGCAGCAAGTGGATGCCACTGTCTTCGATCATGTAGCTCAAGCGGTCTTGCGGATATTCAGGATCGAGCGGCACGTAAGCGCCACCAGCCTTGAGCACGGCCAAGAGACCTACAACCATCTCCAGACTGCGTTCGGCGGCGATGCCGACCAGCACATCCGGGCCCACGCCGATTTCGATCAAACGATGGGCCAGGCGGTTGGCCTGGGCATTGAGTTCGGCATAGCTCAGTTGTTGCCCGCCGAACAGCAAGGCGGTGGCCTGCGGCGCCCGCTCGACCTGCTGCTCGATCAGCGCCTGCACCGACTGCTGCAATGGATACGCACGCTCAGTGGCATTCCAGCCTTCGAGCAACTGCACACGCTCCTCGACAGCCAGCATCGGCAGATCGGCAATCGCCGCCGTCGGCTCGGCGATGATCGCCGCCAGCAGGTTGCGCCAATGCTGCGCCATGCGGGCGACAGTGGTCGCGTCGAACAAGTCGGTGGCGTAGGTCAGCGAGGCACTCAGGCCATCAATGGCCTCCACGGTATCCAGGGTCAGGTCGAACTGGGCGCTGTGGGTTGCCCAGGCCAGGGTCTCGACCTGCAACGCCGACAAAGCCTGCCCTGCCCCACCCCGTTGCACTTCTCGCTGATGGTTGAACAACACCTGGAACAGCGGGCTGTGGCTGAGGCTGCGCTGCGGTTGCAGGGCTTCGACCAGTTGCTCGAACGGCAGGTCCTGGTGCGCCTGGGCGCCCAGCGCCGTCGCCCGCACCTGCTGCAACAGCTGTGTGAACGGCAGCTGCGGGCTGAGCTGGGCGTCGAGCACTTGAGTGTTGGTGAAAAAGCCGATCAGGCCTTCGGTTTCCATGCGGCTGCGGTTGGCCACCGGCACGCCGACACGAATATCGGCCTGCCCGGAGTAACGGTGCAGCAAGGTCTGGAACGAGGCCAGCAGGAGCATGAACAGGGTGACGTTGTGCTCACGCGCCACTCGCTGCAATGCGGCATGGGTCGCGGCGGGCAAGACCAGGTCCAGGCGCGCACCACGGTAGCTTTGCACGGCTGGACGCGGACGGTCGGTCGGCAGCGCCAGCGGTGCTTGATCACCGGCCAGACGGGCACGCCAGTACCCCAGTTGACGCTCGCGTTCGCCGGCGTCCATCCACTGGCGCTGCCACAGGGCGTAGTCGGCGTACTGGATCGGCATCGGCGCCAACTGCACCTCATGTCCGGCAGTGAAGCCGGCATACAACTGCACCAGCTCATCGACCATGACCTGCATCGAGGCGCCGTCGGACACGATGTGGTGCTGGGTCAGCAGCAGGATGTGCTCATCTTCGGCCAGCTGCAGCAGGTTGACCCGGATCAGCGGACCCTGGCCGAGGTCGAACAGCCGGGCGATCGCGCCTTCGATAAAGGCCTGAACCCAGCTATCACGGGCCAGGGCGCTGTCCAACACGGGCACTGTATGCCGCTCGATCGCCAGCGAGCCCTGCGCGGCAATCACTTGCAGCGGCTTCACCCCTTCCTGAATGAAGGTGGTGCGCAGGCTTTCATGACGTTGCACCAGCACCTGGAAGCCACGCTCCAGCGCCTCGACCTGCAGCGGGCCGCGCAAACGCAGCACGCACGGGACATGGTAGGCGGCGCTCTGCGGGTCCAGCTGCCAGAGGAACCACTGGCGTTCCTGGGCATACGACAGCGGCACGCTGGCACCGCGCGCCTGCGCCACCAGGGCCGGCGCCGGCTGAGCAGCCTGCGGATCGAGGGCGGCAACGAAGGCCGCCAGGTTGTCCTGCTCGAACAGGCTGCGCAGGCTCACCTCGATGTTCAGGGCATGGCGCATGCGCGCAACCACCTGGGTCGCCAGCAACGAGTGGCCACCGAGGGCGAAGAAGTTGTCGGTGAGGCCGACGCGCTCGACCTGCAACACCTCCTGCCAGATCTGCGCAACCTGCTGCTGCACGCCACTCTGCGGCGCTACGAAGCGTTCCAGTGCCAGGGCGGCATCGGGCTTGGGCAGCGCCTTGCGGTCGAGCTTGCCATTGGGGCTCAGCGGCAACTGCTCGAGGAACATCCAGGCGCCTGGCACCATGTAGTCCGGCAGGTGCTGTTGCAGGTGGGCCTTGAGCCGCTCGCGCAGGGCATCGCCCGGTGTTTCTGTTGGCACCACATAGGCCACCAGCTGCAGGCCGTTCGGCCCCTCCAGGGCCAGGATCACGGCATCGCGAACGGCCTCCTGCTCCTGCAGACGCGCCTCGATTTCGCCCAGCTCGATACGCAGGCCGCGAATCTTGACCTGGTGATCGATGCGCCCGACGTAGTCGATCACCCCATCGGCGCGGTAGCGGGCCAGGTCACCGCTGCGGTACAGGCGCCCGCCCGGTTGCAAGGCAAACGGATCAGGCAGGAAGCGTTCGGCAGTCAGGCTCGGGCGGTTGAAGTAACCACGGGCGAGCAGCTCACCGCCAATCACCAGTTCGCCCACCGTGCCGACCGGGGCCGGCGCGCCGTTGTTGTCGAGCAGGTAGATGCTGCGTTCCGGCAACACCGTGCCGATCGGAAGGGTCAGCGGTTGCTCGCGACGCCCGTCGACATACTCGCTGCAATCGAGGGTGGTGACGGTCACCGTCGCTTCGGTCGGGCCATAGGTGTTGAGCAGACGCACATGCCCCAGCCCCGCCTGTTTCCAGGCCGCCAGGCCTTCCGGCGGCATCGCCTCGCCACCGCTGTGCAGTTGCTTGAGACGCCCATAGTCACGCGGGCCGATGGCCGCAAAGTCCTTGGCGAGCATGTGCCAATAGGCGGTGGTCAGGTCGACCACGCTGATCTGCCGCTCGATCAGCTCGCGGTAGAAGGTTTCGCTGTCCCAGATCTGCGGACCACGCAGCACCACTGCGGCACCGCAGATCAACGGCGCATAGAGTTGCTCGACAAAGCCGTCGAAGTTGAAGGTGGCGAACTGCAGCATGCGGTCGCTGCCGTCGAGGTTGAAGAAGTCCACGGAAACCCAGGCATGCCGGGTCAGCGCCGACTGGCTGATGCCGACGCCCTTGGGGCGGCCGGTGGAGCCGGAGGTGAACATGACGTAGGCGAGGTTGTCGGCCGCCACCTCGATGTGCAAGACGCTGCCATCCTCGGCCTGCCAGGCCTGGGCCTGGTCCAGGCACAGGCTGGTGACCGCCGCCGGCACCGGCAGGCGCTCCAGCAAGTGGCTCTGGCTCAGCAGCAGGACGATGCCGCTGTCTTCCATCATGCATTGCAGGCGGTCGGCCGGGTAACCGGGGTCGAGCGGCACATAGGCGCTGCCCGACTTGAGCACCGCAAGCACCGCAACGATCATGTCCAGGCCACGCTCCACGGCAATCCCGACCAGCACTTCAGGACCGGCACCGAGCTCGACCAGAGTACGCGCCAGGCGGTTGGCGCGGTTGTCGAGTTCGGCGTAGCTCAGTTGCTGCTCGCCGAAAATCAGCGCCGGTGCCTCGGGCTGACGCTGCACCTGGGCTTCGAACAGCTGGTGCACCGCCCGCCGGTCGCCGCTCTCGAACGGCACCTGGCTCCAGGCCTGAAGCTGCTGTTGTTCAGCAGGCGCCAGTTGCGACACCTCACCCAGCGGGCGCAGCGCGTCTTCGGCCAGGGCCAGCAACAGCTGGCGGTGATGCGCGGCGAGGCGCTCGACGCTGTCGTCGCGGAACTGGTTGCGGGCATAGCTGTAATGCAGGGTCAGGGCATCGGAGAGGCCGACGGCCAGGGTCAACGGGTAATTGGTCTGCTCGTGGTTGGCGATGCTGCCGAAGCTGACACCGGCCGGCGAGGCGCTTTGCAAGGCCTCGGCCACCGGGTAGTTCTCGAACACCAGGATGTTGTCGAACAGCGCTTCACCGCCCTGCCCGGCCCAGCGCTGGATCTCGAACAGCGGTGTGTGCTCGTGCTCACGCAACGCCAGATTCTGCGCCTGCAAGGCTTGCAGCCAGGCGCCGACCGTTTGCTGCGGCACCGGCGCGGCGACCACGGGCAAGGTGTTGATGAACAGACCGATCTGCTCTTCAACGCCTTTGAGGTCGGCCGGACGGCCAGCCACCGTGGCGCCGAAGCACACACTGTCCTGGCCGGTGTAGCGCTGCAGCAACAACAGCCAGGCGGCCTGCACCAGGGTGTTGAGGGTGATTTTCTGCTGCCGGGCAAAGGCGTTCAGGCGTTCGGTCAGGGTGATGTCGAGGCTGTACAGGTGATCGCCATAGCCGACAGTACCGCTGGCAGGACGCAGCAGCGCGTCGGCCAGGCGGGTCGGCGTGCTCAGCGCTCCCAGCTCACGCTGCCAGAAGGCCTGGCTGGCTGCGCTGTCCTGGCGCTGCAGCCAGTCGATGTAATGGCTGTAGCGTGCCGGTTCAGTCGCCAGCCACTGGCCGCTGTAGCGTTGCAGCACTTCGCCGAGCAGACGCGAGTTGCTCCAGCCGTCCATAAGGATGTGGTGGTTGGTGTAGACCAGGTGATAGCGCTGTTCGCCGGTGCGAATCACCGCCATGCGCAGCAACGGCGCACGGGCCAGGTCGAAGCCTTGCTGACGGTCGTTTTCAGCCCAGGCGTCCAGCGCCTCGGCGAGATCCTCACGGCCGCGCCAGTCGAGGTGGCAGAACGGCATTTGCAGGGTCTTGTGCACCACCTGCAACGGTTGCTGCAGATCGCCCTGCCAGACAAAGCTGCTGCGCAGGATGTCATGCCCCGCCAGCGCCGCCTGCCAGGCCTGGGAAAAGCGTTCGGGATCGAGCCCTTCGACGTCCAGGCGCATCTGGTTGATGTAGTCGCTGGCCGACTGTTCGTACAGGGTGTGGAACATCATGCCCTGTTGCATCGGCGACATCGGATAGAGGTCTTCGACTGCGGCGGCTGGCACCGGTAGCCGGTCCAGCTGGGCCTGGGAGACTCGCGCCAGGGGGAAGTCCGACGGCGTGAAGCCTTGCTGGACAGCAGCGCTGCAATGGGCAATCAAACCCTGCAGCGCTTGAGCGTAAGCATCAGCCAGTTGCTGGATGGTTGCGGTGTCGAACATCTCGCCGCTGAAGGTCCAGCCCAGGCTCAGTTCGCCGTCATAGACCTGGCCGTTGACCGTCAGCCAGTTACCCAGCGGTGCATCCAGGCTCTGTTCGCGCCCGGCGCTTTCGCTGGCGGGGGTCAGCAACTGCTCGCCGCTGGAGAAGCTGCCATCGAACTGGCCAAGATAGTTGAAGGTGATCCGCGCCTGCGGCAGCTCGGCCAGTTGCGCTTTTACCTGTTCATCGCCCAGGTAACGCAAGGCGCCATAACCGAGGCCCTTGTCGGGGATGGCGCGCAGCTGTTCCTTGATGCCCTTGATCGCGGCGCCGAGGTCGGCTGCCGGGGTCAGTTTGACCGGGTACAGGCTGGTGAACCAGCCGACGCTGCGGGTCAGGTCGATGTCGTCGAACAGCGCTTCGCGACCGTGACCTTCCAGCTGCACCAGCGCCGAACGCTCGCCGGTCCAGCCGGTGATGACCTGCGCCAGGGCGGTCAGCAGCAGGTCGTTGACCTGGGTGCGGTAAGCCACCGGGGCATCTTGCAGCAACTGACGGGTCAGGGTTTTGTCCAGGCGGGTCTGCACGCTGACGGCCTGGCGATAGCTCAAGGCGGCGTCCGTACGCTGGCACGGCAGGTCGGCGCCAACCCCGTGCAGTTGCGTGGTCCAGTACTGCAGTTCGTCCTGCAAGGCGGTGCTGCCGGCATGTTCGGCCATGCGCCTGGCCCAGGCCTGGATCGAGCTGGTCTTGGCTGGCAGCGTTGGCGTTTGCCCCGCGAGGCACTGGTTGTAGGCCTGCTGCAGGTCTTCGAAGAGAATGCGCCACGACACGCCGTCCACCGCCAGGTGATGGATCACCAGCAACAGGCGTTGCTCGCCGCTCGCCAAAGTCGCCAGCACCGCGCGCAGCAGCGGGCCGTTCTGCAGGTTGAGGCTGGCCTGGGCTTCTTCACCCAGCGCCTGCAACTCGGCGCTGTCGTTCAGTTGCGCTTGCCACAGCATTGACTGCTCGCTCGACACTGGCGCGAACTGCGCCTGCCAGTGACCCTCCTGCTCGGCAAAGCGCAGGCGCAGGGCGTCATGGTGCGCCAGCAAGGCCTGCAGGGCCTGTTCCAGGGCGTTCGGGTCCAGCGCCTGGCTGGATTTGAGCAGCACCGACTGGTTCCAGTGGTGACGCTCGGGGATCGCGGTGTCGAAGAACACCTGATGGATCGGCAGCAGGGTCAGCTCACCGCTGACCGGGCCCTGATCGACGCCCGGGCCGTCCTCGCCGAGACGCGCGACACTGGCCAGACCTTGCACGGTCTGGTGCTGGAACAGCTCTTTCGGGGTGAAGCGGATTCCCGCCTGACGTGCACGGCTGACCACCTGGATGGAGATGATCGAGTCACCGCCGAGTTCGAAGAAGTTGTCCGTCAGGCCGACCTGCTCAAGCTTGAGCACGTCCTGCCAGATCGCCGCGATACGTTGTTCCAGCTCGCTTTGCGGTGCCACGTAGGCCTGCTGCAACTGGCTGGCATCCGGGGTCGGCAAGGCCTTGCGGTCGAGCTTGCCGTTGGCGGTTAGCGGCAGGTTGTCGAGGAACAGGATGTGCGCCGGGACCATGTAATCCGGCAGTGCTGCCTTGAGTCCGCTACGCAGTTCTTCGCGCAGCGCAGTTTGCTGCTCTGGCGCCACCGCCACTTTCGGCACCACGTAACCCACCAACTGTGCACCGGAAGGACCGTCCAGTGCCAGCACCAGAGCATTGCGTACCGACGCTTGCTGCTGCAGACGCGCTTCGATTTCACCCAGCTCGATCCGGAAACCGCGGATCTTCACCTGATGGTCGATGCGCCCGATGTATTCGATCACCCCATCGGCACGGTTACGCGCCAGATCGCCGGTACGGTACAGCCGCGCACCGGGCTGGCCGAAGGGGTCGGCGACGAAACGTGTGGCGGTGAGGTCGGCACGGTTCAGATAGCCACGCGCCAGGCCGGCCTGGCCGACATACAACTCACCGATGCAACCTTTCGGTACCGGGTTCAGTTCGGCGTCGAGCAGGTACCAGGACAGGTCGGCGATCGGCTCGCCAATCGGGCTGCTGGCTTCCAGTTCCAGGTCGGCCAGCGACAACGGCCGGTAGGTCACGTGCACTGTGGTTTCGGTGATGCCATACATGTTGACCAGTTGCGGGGCTTGATCGCCGAAACGCTCAAACCACGGACGCAGGCTTTTTACGTCCAACGCTTCGCCACCGAACACCACATAACGCAGCGCCGGTTTGCTCTCGGTTTCGGCACAGGCCACCTGCATCAGCGCCTTGAACGCCGACGGAGTCTGGTTCAGTACCGTAACGCCTTCGCTGCACAGCAGTGCGTAGAAATCTTCCGGCGAGCGGCTGACGTCCTGAGCCACTACCACGACGCGGCCGCCATACAGCAGCGCGCCGAACAGCTCCCACACCGAGAAGTCGAAGGCGTAGGAATGGAACAGGCTCCAGACGTCTTCGGCACCGAAACCGAACCAGCGCTCGGTGGCGGTGAACAGCCGCAGCACATTGCGGTGCGGCAGCAAGGTGCCTTTCGGTTTGCCGGTGGAGCCGGAGGTGTAGATCACGTAGGCCAGGTTGTCCGGGCCGGTGGTGACCTGCGGATCGGTCAACGGTTGGGTCAGCTCGTCGTCCAGTAGCAGGCTGCGCACATGCGCCGGCAGCGGCAGGCGACCAACAACGTCGCGCTGACTGAGCACCAGGTCGATACCGCTGTCCTCGATCATGTAGGCCAGACGGTCCTGCGGATACTGCGGGTCAAGTGGCAGGTAAGCGCCACCGGCCTTGAGCACCGCCAGCAGGCCGACAACCATATCCAGGCTGCGCTCGACCGCGACACCGACCAGCACGTCCGGGCCGACGCCCAGCTCGATCAGGCGATGCGCCCATTGGTTGGCACGGGCGTTGAGGTCGCCGTAGCTCAGTTGCTGGTTCAGGTAGGTAACGGCAATCGCCTCAGAACGGGCAGCGGCCTGGGCAGCGATCAGGGTGTGCAGGCAGTGTTCGACCGGAAACTCGGCCGGCTGCGGGTTCCACTGGGCGATCTGCGCGGCGACTTCGCCAGCACCGAACAGCTCCAGTGCGGCAATCCGCTGCTGCGGGTCGGCGACCACGGCAGCCAAAAGATTGAGCCAGTGCCCGGCCATGCGCTCAATGGTGGCGGCGTCGAACAAATCGGTGGCATAGGTCAGCGAAGCGCTCAGGCCGTCGCTGCTTTCCAGCGTATCCAGGGTCAGATCGAACTGGGCGGTCAGGCTGTCCCAGTTCAGGCCCTCGACGCGCAAACCGGGCAGTTCCTGCACCCGCGTTTCATCGCCAGCGCTGCCTTGCTGGTGGTTGTGCATGACCTGGAACAACGGGTTGTGGCTGAGGCTGCGCTCTGGGTGCAAGGCTTCGACCAGTTGTTCGAACGGCAGGTCCTGATGCCCTTGGGCGCCCAGTACCCGCTGCTTGACCTGGGCCAGCAGGCCGCTGAAGCTCAGTGTGCTATCGAACTCGGCCTTGAGCACCTGAGTGTTGACGAAGAAGCCGATCAGGCCCTCGGTTTCCACCCGGTTGCGGTTGGCGGTCGGCACCCCGACGCAGATTTCACCCTGCCCGCTGTAGCGCTGCAGCAGGGCCTGGAACGACGCCAGCAACACCATGAACAGCGTCGCGCCTTCGCGCTGGGCCAGGGCTCTGAGCTCACGGCCGAGGCTGTCGTCGAAGGCAATCGCCTGACGCGCGCCACGGTAGCTTTGCACGCTCGGACGCGGCCGGTCGCTGGGCAGTTCAAGCACTGGCTGCTGACCGTCGAGTTGCGCCAGCCAGTACTGCAGCTGGCGTTCACGCTCGCCCGCCTCCATCCAGTGCCGCTGCCAGATGGCGTAGTCGGCGTACTGGATCGGTAACGCTGCCAGCGTCGGCACCTGGCCACGGCTGCGGGCGGCGTAACCCTGGACCAGTTCGTCGACCATGATCTGCAGCGAAGCACCGTCGGAAACGATGTGGTGCTGGGTCAGTACCAGGACGTGATCATCAGGCGCTACGTCGAGCAGACCGACCCGCAGCAGCGGACCTTGCTGCAGGTCGAAGCAGTGGTGGGTTTCCTCTTCCAGAAACGCCTTGATCCGCGCTTCACGCTGGCTAGCATCGAGATCGGCGGGCAAGGCGTGTCGGCCGATGGCTACCGAGGACGCCGGATGAATCACCTGCTGCACACCCTCGGCGTATTCACCGAAGGTGGTGCGCAGTGCCTGATGCCGTTCAAGCAAGGCATCGAAGCTGGCCTGCAAGGCCGCCATGTCCAGCTGGCCGTGCAGGCGCAAGGCGGTCGGCAGGTTGTAGTTGGCGCTGTCCGGCGCCAGTTGCCAGAGGAACCACTGGCGCTCCTGGGCATAGGACAACGGCAGCGTCGGCACTTCGCCCTGCACTGCAGGGATCGGCAGGTTGGCCGGCGAGACGCCCTCTTCGAGCATCTTCTCCAGGTACAGGCGACGCTTGTCCAACGGCAGGGTGATGAAGCGCTTGGCGATGCGCAGGGCGACAGTCTGGTCCATCACAGCTCCTCCATTTCATCGAACAGCGCTTCAAGCTTGCTCAGTTTGGCGTTGCTCAGCTGTTCGCCGGACTGCTCCAGCTGCTCGACGAATGCACCCAAGGTCGGGTACTGGAAAAGCATTTGCGGGGTCAATTTCATACCAAGCTCAAGTTGAATGCGCGATACGACGTTCACTACCAACAGGGAGTGTCCGCCCAGCTCGAAGAAGTTATCGGTGAGGCCGACGCGCTCGAGTTCGAGCGCGTTGCACCAGCGTTCGGCCACCTGTTTTTGCAGTTCGCTGTGTGGCGCCACATAGGCTTGCCGGGCCTGACTGACGTCGGGGCGTGGCAGTGCCTTGCGCTCCAGTTTGCCGTTGGGGCTCAGCGGCAGGCTGTCGAGGAACACCCACTGGCTCGGCACCATGTAGTCCGGCAGGTGCGCTTTCAGGCGCGCCTTGAGTTGCTCGGCGTCGATACCTTCGGCGTTTGGCACCACATAGCCGACCAGCTGTTGGCTGCCGAGCAGGTCCATGGCCAGCACCACGGCTTCGCGGACTTCGGCCTGTTCGAACAGCCGCGCCTCGATCTCGCCCAGTTCGATACGCAGACCACGGATCTTCACCTGATGGTCGATACGCCCGGCGTATTCGATCACCCCGTCCGAGCGATAGCGCGCCAGGTCGCCGGTGCGGTACAGGCGTTCGCCGTCGCCGAACGGGCTGACCATGAAGCGTTCGGCGGTAAGACCGGGGCGACGGTGATAACCACGCGCCAGACCTTCCCCGCCCAGGTACAACTCACCGATGACACCGGCCGGGACCGGGCCCAGTTCGGCGTCGAGGATGTAGGTCGACAGATTGGCAATCGGCTGACCGATCGGCACCGTGTCGCTGCTCTCTTCGCGGCAGGTCCAGTGGGTGACGTCGATGGCCGCTTCGGTCGGGCCGTAAAGGTTGTACAACTTGGCCTGCGGCAGCTTGGCGAACACCTGCTGCTGGGCATCGACCTGCAACGCTTCACCACTGCAGATGATGCGTTTGAGACTGCGCGCCTCATGCACGCGCTCATCGAGGAGGAACACCTGCAACATCGACGGCACAAAGTGCAGCGTGCTGACCTGATGCTGCTCGATCAGTTGCAGCAGGCGCGCCGGATCACGGTGCTCACCCGGCCCGGCAATCGCCAGGCGCGCGCCGGTCATCAGCGGCCAGAAGAACTCCCACACCGACACGTCGAAGCTGAACGGGGTTTTCTGTAGCACGGTGTCACTGGCGTCCAGCGCATAAGCTTCCTGCATCCAGCACAGGCGGTTGGTCAGTGCCGAATGACGGTTGCCCGCACCCTTCGGTTTGCCGGTGGAACCCGAGGTGTAGATCACGTAGGCGAGGTTTTCCTCGGCCACGTCCACCTCCGGGTTATGTGTCGGGTAGCCGCTCAGGTCCTGTTCCAGCAGCAAGACTTCGACCGAAGCCGGAACCGGCAGTTGCTCATGCAGATGTTGCTGAGTCAGCAGCAGATGGATGCCGCTGTCCTCGATCATGTAGCTCAAGCGCTCTTGCGGGTATTCCGGAT
>Ga0247827_10000402_pt1 | contig 20304 bp, 14 predicted proteins | sample 12C_Control_Day2_FD_194414 | JGI IMG/M metagenome (GOLD analysis project Ga0247827, IMG submission 194414) | Soil microbial communities from agricultural site in Penn Yan, New York, United States - 12C_Control_Day2 | ecosystem: Environmental > Terrestrial > Soil > Agricultural land | place... | reverse complement strand
GCTCGTATCGACGCCCGTTTCGCCGCGCTGAAGGCCGAGGGCCGGGCCGGCTTTATTCCTTACGTCATGACCGGCGATCCCAGCCGCGACGAGGCGCTGGAGATCCTGCGCGGTCTGCCGGCGGCCGGGGCCGACCTGATCGAACTGGGTCTGGCCTTCTCCGACCCCATGGCCGAGGGGCCGCCGATTCAGCGCGCGGCCCTGCGCGGGCTGGCGGCGGGGATGACCCTGCGCGGCACGCTCGATCTGGTGGCCGATTTTCGGGCGGGCGATGACGCCACGCCGGTCATCCTGATGGGCTATCTGAACCCGGTCGAGAGCTACGGCTACGACGCCTTCGCGCGCGACGCGGCGGGGGCGGGCGTGGACGGTCTGATCGTGGTGGATTGCCCGCCGGAAGAGGCCGGGCCGCTGGCTGCGGCGCTCGACGCGCAATCGGTGTCGCTGATCCGTCTGGCCACGCCGACCTCGGACGACGACCGTTTGAAGGTCATCGCGCGCGGCACCTCGGGCTTTGTCTATTACGTCTCGGTCGCCGGCGTGACCGGGGTGAAGGAGGCGCAGGCCGCTTCGGTCGCTCCCGCTGTCGAACGGGTCCGCAAGGCCGCGAACCTGCCGGTCGCCGTCGGCTTCGGCGTCAGGACGCCCGAGCGCGCCGCCGAGATCGCCCGCGTGGCCGATGCGGTGGTGGCCGGCTCGGTCTTCGTCGACGAGGTGGCTGCGGCCCTTGAGGCGAACGAACCCGCCGTGCCCCGCGTTCTGGCCAGGGTGAAGGCTCTGGCCGACGCGGTTCGCACGGCTCGCACTAGTGCTTCCGTGACGGAAACCGTTTAAAGGCGCGCTCATGGTCGACAAGAATCCTGAGAACAAGCCGCGCGGCGGCTGGCTGTCCCGCTTCGCTCCCGGCGTCCGCAAGATCGTCAGCCGGCGCGACACGCCCGACAATCTGTGGGTCAAGGACCCGGACAGCGGCGAGATGCTGTTCCGCACGGACCTGGAGGCAGCCCTGTGGGTCACGCCGTCGGGCCGTCATATGCGGATCAATGCGCCGACGCGTCTGAAGGCGACCTTCGACGACGGCAAGTTCGAGTCCATCGACACGCCCGACGTGCCGGAAGACCCGCTGAAGTTCTCGGACGGCAAGCCCTACAAGGACCGTCTGTCGGCGGCGCGCAAGGCGGCGGGCCGCAAGGACACCATGGCCATCGGCTATGGCCAGATCGACGGCGTGGCCGCTGTCGCCATCGTTCAGGACTTCACCTTCATGGGCGGGTCGCTGGGCATGGCGGCGGGCGAGGCCTTCATCGCCGCCGCGCGTGAAGCCGTGAAGCGCGGCGTGCCCTTCATCTGCTTCACCGCCGCCGGCGGCGCGCGGATGCAGGAAGGCGCGCTGAGCCTGATGCAGATGGCCCGCACCACCCTGGCGGTGCAGGAAGTGAAGGCGGCGCAGCTGCCCTATATCGTCGTCCTGACCGATCCGACCACGGGGGGCGTGACCGCCTCCTACGCCATGTTGGGCGACGTGCATCTGGCCGAGCCGAACGCTTTGATCGGCTTTGCCGGTCCGCGCGTGATCGAGACCACCATCCGCGAGAAACTGCCGCCGGGCTTCCAGCGCGCCGAGTATCTGCAGGGCAAGGGCATGGTCGACAAGGTCGTGGCGCGCGGCGATCTGCCCACGACCCTGGGCCAGATCATGTCCATGCTGATGGGCGGCAAGCGCAAGGCGGCCTAAGGGCGTCTATGGACCCGATCTCGGAACGTCTGCGCGCCCGCCATCCCCAGCGCATCGACCTGTCGCTGGACCGGATGCGGGCCCTGTGCGCCGCCCTGGGAAATCCGCAGGACAAGCTGCCGCCGGTGGTTCATGTCGCCGGGACCAACGGCAAGGGCTCGACGGTGTCCCTGATCCGGGCCATCGCCGAGGCGGCGGGTCTGCGGGTTCACGCCTACACCTCGCCGCATCTGGTGCGCTTCAACGAGCGCATCCGTCTGGCCGGGACCCTGATCGGCGACGATCAGCTGAACGATGTGCTGGACCGCATCGAGGCGGCGATGGCCGAGACCGGGGGCGAGGCCACCGTGTTCGAGAGCACGACCGCCGCCGCCTTTCTGGCCATGAGCGAGACCCCCGCCGACCTGGCTGTCATAGAGGTGGGGCTGGGCGGCTCGCTGGACGCCACCAACGTCATCGACCGGCCGCTGCTCAGCGTCATCACCCCGGTCGATCTGGATCACGCCGAGTTCCTGGGCGACAAGATCGAGGGCGTCGCCGCCGAGAAGGCGGGCATCCTGAAAGCCGGGGCGCGCGGCGTCATCGCCCGTCAGTCGGAGGCCGTCATGGCCGTGATCGAACGGCGCGCGGCCGAGGTCCATTCGCCCCTGACCGTCATGGGCGTGGATTTCGACGCCTGGGCCGAGCGCGGCGGGCTGGTCTATCAGGATCAGGAACGCTTCCTCGACCTGCCGGCCCCGGCGCTGAGCGGTCCGCATCAGTTCGACAATGCGGGCGTGGCCGTGGCCGCCGCCCTGGAGCTGGACCTGCCGGAAGCCGCCATCGCCGAGGGGCTGAAAGCCGTGCGCTGGCCCGCGCGGATGCAGCGACTGACGGCGGGGCCCTATGCTGAAAAGGCCCAGGCGGCCGACGCCGAGCTGTGGCTGGACGGCGGGCATAATCCTCACGCGGGGCGGGCCATGGCCCGGACCTTGGCCGAGCGGCAGGCGCGGGCGCCGCGCCCCCTGGCCCTGATCGTCGCCATGCTGGCCAACAAGGACGCGGGCGGTTTCTTCGAGGCGTTGAAGGGGATCGACGCCCAGGTCTTCACCGTCGGCTTCGACGGCGCCGCCGCCGACCCGGCGGCTTTGGCTGCCGTGGCGCAAGGGCGCGGCTTTGGGGCCATGGCGGCCGCGTCGGTGGACGAGGCGCTGGACCGGGCGTTGGCGCTGGGCGCCGGGCGCATCGTCATCTGCGGCTCGCTGTATCTGGCCGGCGAAGTGCTAGGGGCCAGCCCCGAGACCTGGCCGGTCTAAGGACTGGCTGAGACGCCGATCAGCCCTGGGCCTTGAAGGCGGGGAGGAGGGCGCCGAGGCGCTGGCCCATTTCCTCGGCCATGGCCTGAACCCCGTTCAGAGGGCGCATCATGACCTCGAAATCGACGATCTGGCCGTCTTCGTTGAAGCGGATGAAGTCGATGCCTTTCACGCTCTTGTCCCCGACCTTGGCGCTGAACTCCAGAACCACGCTCAGGCCGTCGGCGGTGGCGGCTTCGCGGTGATAGGCGAAGTCGGAGAAGACGCTGGCGGCGGTGCTGACCGCCATCACCACGGCGTCGGCGCTGTGATAGGCCTTGTAGGCCACCGGCGAGCGGAAGACGGCGTCGGGATGGGTGATGGCGCGCAGGCCGCTCAGGTCCTGAGCGGCGACCATGTCATGCCACTGGGTGAGCGAAGCGGCGGCGGCGGGTTTCAGGTTCAACGTCATGAGCTTTGTCTCCGTTAGAGGACGGCGGCCAGGCGCACGCCCTGGTCGATGGCGCGCTTGGCGTCCAATTCGGCGGCCACGTCGGCCCCGCCGATCAGGCGGACCGAGCAGCCGCGCGCGACCAGAGCGTCGCGCAGGTCGCGCAGGGGCTCCTGACCGGCGCAGATGACCACGTGATCGACCGGCAGGGTCTTGTCGGTTCCGTCGATGGTGAAGTGCAGGCCCTCGTCGTCGATGCGATTGTACGAGACGCCGCTGGCGGTGACGACGCCGTGCATCTTCAGGGCGGCGCGGTGAATCCAGCCGGTGGTGCGGCCCAGACGCTCGCCGACCTTGCCGGTCGAACGCTGCATCAGGATGACCTGACGCTCGGCCGGTTCGACCTGCGGCGCGGTGCGGCCCCCGGCGGTCTTGTAGTCGGGATCGACGCCCCAGGTGCGGAAGAAGCGGTCGATCGACGGCGGCTCATGCCGCTCGACCAGATATTCGCTGACGTCGTGGCCGATGCCGCCGGCGCCGATGACGGCCACGGTCTTGCCGACCGGAACCTCGTCGCGCAGGACGTCGAGGTAGGACAGGGTCTTGGGATGGTCGATCCCGTCGATATGGGGCGTGCGGGGGCTGACGCCGGTGGCCAGGACGATCTCGTCGAAGCCTTCGTCGGCGAGCGCCTCCGCTTCGGCGCGGGTGTTCAGGCGGACCTTGACCCCGGTCAGGTCCAGTTGCTTGCGGAAGTAGCGCAGGGTCTCGCCGAACTCCTCCTTGCCGGGGATCTTGCGGGCGATGTTGAACTGGCCGCCGACGGCGTCCGAGGACTCGATCAGGGTGACGTCGTGGCCGCGTTCGGCTGCGGTGACGGCGAAGCTGAGGCCGGCCGGACCGGCGCCGACGACGGCGATGGTCTTGGGCGTTTCGGTCGGGGCGATGACCAGTTCGGTCTCGTGGCAGGCGCGCGGATTGACCAGGCAGGAGGTGATCTTGCCGGCGAAGGTGTGGTCCAGACAGGCCTGGTTGCAGCCGATGCAGGTGTTGATCTCGTCGGCGCGGTTCTCGCGTGCCTTCTGTACGAAGGCGGCGTCGGCCAGCAGGGGGCGGGCCATCGACACCATGTCGCAATAGCCGTCGGCCAGCAGGCCCTCGGCCACCTCGGGCGTGTTGATGCGGTTGGTGGCGACCAGGGGGATGGAGACCTCGCCCTTCAGGCGCTGGGTCACCCAGGCGAAGGCCGCGCGCGGGACGCTGGTGGCGATGGTGGGGATGCGCGCCTCGTGCCAGCCGATGCCGGTGTTGAGGATGGTGGCGCCGGCGGCCTCGATGGCCTTGGCCAACTGCACCACTTCCTCGGCGGTCGAGCCACCCTCGACCAGATCGAGCATCGACAGGCGGTAGATGATGATGAAGTTGGGGCCGACCTTCTCACGCGTGCGGCGCACGATCTCGAGCGGCAGGCGGATGCGGTTTTCATACGAGCCGCCCCATTCGTCGTCGCGCTGGTTGGTGCGGGCGGCGATGAACTCGTTGATCAGATAGCCCTCGGACCCCATGACCTCGACGCCGTCATAGCCGGCGGACTGGGCCAGGGCGGCGCAGTTGACGAAGTCGGCGATGGTCTGCTCGACCTCCTCGCTGGTCAGGGCGTGGGGGGCGAAGGGGGTGATGGGCGCCTGAATGGCCGAGGGGGCGACCAGGTCAGGGTGATAGGCGTAGCGGCCGAAATGCAGGATCTGCAGGGCGATCTTGCCGCCCTCGGCGTGGACGGCCTCGGTGACGAGACGGTGGTGGTCGGCCTCTTCCTCGGTGTTCAGCTTGGCGCCCCAGGGCATGGGGCGGCCGCGTTCGTTGGGCGAGATGCCGCCGGTGACGATCAGGCCGACCTCGCCGCGCGCCCGTTCGGCGTAGAAGGCGGCCATGCGCTCGAAGCCGTTCTCGACCTCCTCCAGCCCGACGTGCATCGAGCCCATCAGCACCCGGTTCGTCAGGGTGGTGAAGCCGAGGTCGAGGGGTTTGAGCAGTTCGGGATAGGGCATAGCGCGGCCTGTTATGCAATCAGTTGCATAACTAGTATCGCGCTCCCGGCATTATGCAATGGGTTGCATCAAGGGGGCGTGGATCAGGCCTCGGCCGTGGGTTTCTTGATGAAGCGGGGCAGAAGGCTGGCGACCACCTTGCGCCCGGCGTCGTCGGGCTGGTCCAGCATGGCGCGCAGCGGCGGGCCGATCAGGGCTTCGCCGAAGGCGCTCAGGGCGATGAACAGGACGGCCGAGCCGATGCGTTCGCGCGCCTCGTCGGTCTCGCCCAGCTTCTCGATGATGGCGTTGACCAGGCTGTTCACCGCGTCGCGCACCGGTTCCAGATGGCTGAGGTCGCCCGACATGGCGATCCAGGCGGCCAGCCGCCCGGCGCCGCCCTCGGCGAAGGCGTCGAAGACCGCATTGATCAGCTCCATCGGCGCGCCCTCGTCGGTGCGCAGGCGCGTCACGGCGGCGTCCAGCGCCTGATTCAGGTCATCGACCATCGACCCCATCAAGGCTGACTGCAGCCCGGCGGCTGAGCCGAAATGGTGGATCAGATTGGCGTGGGTCACGCCGATGTCCGCCGCCACCGCCGAGAGGGTCACCGCCGTGGGGCCGCCCGACAGCAGCAGGTCGCGGGCGGCTTCCACCGCCTCGCGGCGCGCCTCATCGGGCGAGCGACGGCGACGGCGCGGTTTTTCGATCTTGGCAATTGACATATGTGTAAATGACACTCATGTAGATAGTTCGTCGTTCTAGGCTTCCGCAGAGGAACCCGCAAGTGCAAGCCGTCTCAAGCCTCCCCGCTTTCGACAACGCGCGTCAGCCGTCGCAACTGACGGCTTCACGCGTGCAACCCGTCCGTGCGCTGCGCGCCATGCGCCGGCTGGTGGCGGACAAGGACGACACCGAACAGGTGTTCGAGATCATGAACGCCCTGTCGGGCCGTTCGCCCGATTGGGGTTACAGTCGCCTGCTGCAGACGCCCGAAGGCGGGCTGCAGGCCTACCGCCGTCAGGAACTGGCAGACCGGCTGCAGGACCGCGCATGGCTGGATCAGTTCGCCGAGGGGACCGTCGGCGCCGCCTATCGCGGCTTCATCGACGCTCAGGACTTCTCCGCCTACGGCCTGGCCGACGAGAGCCGCAAGATCGCCGACAGCGAGATCGAAGCCGCCCACCCCCGCGCCTGGTTCGCGCGCCGGATGCGCGACGTGCACGACATCTGGCACGTCCTGACCGGCTATCAGGCCGACGCCCTGGGCGAGGCCTGTCTGGTGGCCTTTTCCCTGCCGCAGACGCGCAGCGCGGGCTTTGGCCTGATCGCCTCGGGCATCGCCGTCCAGTTCATGCGCGCCCGCACCGGATATCCCTGCGCGAGGGCCGTGTTCCAGGCCTGGCGCGACGGCCGCCGCGCGGCCTGGCTGCCGGGCGAGGACTATGAGCGCCTGTTCGCCGAGCCGCTGGACGCAGCGCGCCGCCGACTGAAGATTCCGACGCCGACCATCTATCAGCGCGTGCCGGTCGCGGTCCGCAACGCCTATCAGGGCGGCAAGGGGTGAGCCGTAGTCTGTGGGCGTTTGCGGCCTGTCTGGTCGTCATGGCTGCTTCGCCAGTCATGGCGCAGGATGACGCCCTGCTGGGGCGTTGGCGCACGCCGGCCCAGAACGGGGTCGTCGTCATCGAGCGCTGCGGCGCGGGTCTTTGCGCCAAGGTGGTCGACGCCGCCGCCCTGCGCGCCAACCCGGACCAGCGCGACGTGCGCAACCGCGATCCGGCGCTGCGGACCCGCCCGGTCAAGGGGCTGACGGTGCTGCGGGCGGCTTCGGGCGGGCCCCGGGTCTGGAGCGCCGGGCCGCTCTACGACCCGGACAGCGGCCAGGGGGCGGCGACGGGGACGCTGACCCTGGTCGAGCCCGACCGGCTGGCGGTGCGGGGCTGCATCGCCCGGATGCTGTGCCGGACCCAGACCTGGACGCGGGCGCGCTGACCGCCGCCCGCGCTGAACACCGACGACTGTAACGAGAGGGGCCGACGGGGGGGACCGTGTCGGCCAGGGGAAGACTGACCATGCTGATCTGGATTGGCGCGCTGGCCCTGGGGGCCTTCATCCTGACCCTGGTGCAGGCGCGGATGGCGCTCTGGAGCGTCGCCGCCGCCGTCTGGATCGCGGCGGGTTGGGGGACGGAACTGATCGCGCCGACGACGGCGGCGATCATGGCCGGGGCGGCCGCGCCGGTGCTCCTGCTGCTGACCTTGACGCCGCTGCGCCGCGCGATCCTGTCGCGCCCGGCCATGGCGGGCTTCCGCCAGATCATGCCGAGGATGAGCCCGACCGAGCAGGCGGCGGTCGAGGCGGGCAATGTCTGGTGGGACGCTGAACTGTTCGCGGGCCGGCCGAACTGGAAGCGGCTGCTGGCCACGCCCGCGCCGACGCTGACCGCCGAGGAGCAGGCCTTCCTCGACAATGAGGCCGAGCATCTGTGCGATCTGGCCAACGACTGGGAGACGACCTCGGTCTGGCAGGACCTGTCGCCCGAGGCCTGGGCCTACGCCAAGGACAAGGGCTTCCTGGGGATGATCATCCCCAAGGCCTACGGCGGCCGGGGCTTCTCGGCCTACGCCCACAGCCAGGTGATCCAGAAGCTGTCGACGCGCTGCTCGGCGGCGGCCGTCTCGGTCATGGTGCCCAACTCGCTCGGCCCGGCGGAGCTACTGCTGCACTACGGCACCGAAGACCAGAAGAACCACTACCTGCCGCGTCTGGCGCGCGGCGACGAAATCCCCTGCTTCGCCCTGACCAACCCCTATGCCGGGTCCGACGCCGCCTCGATCACTGACACGGGCGTGGTCTGCAAGGGGATGTGGAACGGGGTGGAGACCCTGGGTTTCCGCATCAGCTGGCGCAAGCGCTACATCACCTTGGCCCCGGTCGCGACCGTGCTGGGTCTGGCCTTCCGGGCGACCGACCCTGACGGCCTGCTGGGCAATGATCCCGAGCCGGGCATCACCTGCGTCCTGATCCCGCGCGACCATCCGGGGGTCAATATCGGCCGCCGTCACTGGCCGCTGAACGCGGTCTTCCAGAACGGGCCGACCACGGGCGACGACGTCTTCGTGCCGATGGAGATGGTCATCGGCGGGCGCGAACAGGTCGGGACCGGCTGGCGGATGCTGATGGAATGTCTGGCCGCGGGCCGGGCCATCTCCCTGCCGTCGTCCAATGTCGGCATGTCCAAGCTGGCGGTCGGCATGGTCGGGGCTTACGTGGCCATCCGTCGTCAGTTCAACCAGCCCATCGGCGCCTTCGAGGGCGTGCAGGAAGCCCTGGCCCGGATGGCCGGTCACCTCTACGCCTCGGACGCGGTGCGCCGTCTGGCGGCGGCGGCGCTGGATCAGGGTGAGAAGCCCTCGGTCGTCTCGGCCATCGCCAAATATCATGTCACCGAGCGCGCCCGCATCATCGTCAACGACGCCATGGACGTGGTCGGCGGCAAGGGCGTCTGCATGGGGCCGGGCAACTTCCTGGCCCGCGCCTATCAGCAGATTCCGGTCGCCATCACGGTCGAGGGCGCCAACATCATGACCCGGACCCTGATCATTTATGGTCAGGGCGCCATCCGCTGCCATCCCTATGTCCTGACGCTGATGCGGACGGCGGGGGCGGGTGATCTCAAGCCGTTCGACGCGGCCCTGTTCGGCTATGTCGGCTTCCTGTTCCGCAACATGGCGCGGGCCCTGGTGTTCAGCCTGACGGGCGGGCGGCTGATCGCCGCGCCGTCGGGGGCGGCGCCGCAGCTGAGGCGCTACTACCGCGCGGCCACTCGCCTTTCGACCCTGCTGGCCCTGGCGTCGGACCTGTCGATGGCCACCGTCGGCGGGGCGCTGAAGCGCAAGGGGGCGATGACCGGGCGGATGGGCGACATCCTGTCCCAGCTCTTCATCCTGTCCAGCGTGCTGAAGCGGTTCGAGGACGAGGGGCGTCCGGTCGAGGATCTGCCCTTCGTCCACTGGGCGGCGCAGGACGCCCTGGCGCGCGCGGGGACGGCGTGGCGCGACCTGCTGGCCAACCATCCCAGCCGGGGCGCGGCCCTGTTCCTGAAGCTGGTCGGGACGCCGTTCGGTCTGAAAGCCTCGGGACCGGACGACCGTTGCGCCGCCGCCGTCGCCGGACTGATCCAGCAGCACGGACCGGCGCGCGACCGTCTGGTCGCCGGGTCCTGGTCGGCGCGGATCGAGGTCGATCCCATCGCCGCCACCATCGTCGCCTTTGACCTCTATCCGCAGGTCGAGGCCATCGAGCGGCGGCTGAAGGACGCTATCCGTGCGGGCCGGATCGCCCGCGCCCCGCAGAACCTGACCCTGCTGAACGACTGGGCTGCCACGGCCGAGGGGCTGGACCTGATTACCGCCGAGGAGCGCGCCGTCATCGCCCGCTTCGCCGTCTATGCCGATCAGGCGATCCAGGTGGACGACTTCCCCGCCGACTTCGATCTCGCCGCCGGGCTGGAGCGGCGTCAGGCGGCGGAAGCCGCGCCCCGCAAGACGACGAAGAAGGCGGCCTGATGAGCGACCGGTATCTGGACTTCGCCAACTCGGGCGTCGGCGGCTGGCTGACCGGGGCGTTAGGCCTGCCGCGTCCCGCGCCCCTGCGTCGCCGCTTCGAGGCGGGGGTGGGCGTGGTCGGGCCCCTGCTGCTCGGCCCTGACGGCGGCGGGCGCATGGCGGCGGTCTTGTCGCATCTGGCCAAGGCGGCGGGGCAGACGCTCCACGCCGAGTGGTCGCTCGACGTGCGCTACGGCGGGCTGGTGTTCGACGCCTCAGGCTGCGTCGACGCGGCCTCGGCCCAAGGCCTCTATCGCTTCTTCCATCAGGCTATTCGTTCGGTGGCCGAGCATGGCCGCATCGTGGTGATCGGGACGCCGCCTGAGCTGATGGCCGACGCCGAGGGCGAGGCGATCCAGCGCGGGCTGGAAGGCTTTGTCCGCTCTCTGGCCAAGGAGGTGCGGCGCAGCATCGCCGTCCACATGCTCTATGTCGCGCCGGGGGCGGAGGACGCCGCCGAAAGCACGCTGGCCTTCCTGCTGTCGCCGCGCTCGGCCTATGTCTCGGGCCAGCCCATCCGCGTGGCCGCGCCGGTCGCGGCACCGGACGAAGCCGGGTCGGGTCACAAGGGCCGGCGCGTGCTGGTCACCGGCGCTTCGCGCGGCATCGGCGAGGCCATCACCCGCCTGTTCGTCGCCGAGGGCGCGCAGGTCACGGCGCTGGACGTGGCGGGGGCGGCTGAGAGCCTGTCCGCCCTGGCGGCGAAGCTCGGCGTCGAGACGTTGGCGCTGGACATCACGGCGCCCGACGCGCCCGGAACCTTGCTGGGCGACGCTCTGGCGCGCGGCGGCTACGACGTGGTGATCCACAACGCCGGCATCACCCGCGACCGGACCCTCGCCCGGATGGAGCCGCGCGAGTGGGACAGCGTCATGGCCGTCAACCTGTCGGCGCCCCTGGCCATCACCCGCGCCCTGGTCGAGGGCGAGGGGATGCGCCCTAACGGCCGCATCATCGCCGTGTCCTCGCTGAGCGGCATCGCCGGCAACATGGGCCAGAGCAACTACGCCCTGTCGAAAGCCGCCTGGATCGGAGCCGTCCGCCGGATGGCGCCGCAGCTGGCGTGGCGGGGGATCACCATCAACGCCGTGGCCCCCGGCTTCATCGAGACCCAGATGACCGCCGCCATCCCCTTCGCCATCCGCGAGGCCGGGCGGCGCATGAACAGCATGGGTCAGGGCGGTCATCCGGTCGATGTGGCCGAGACCATCGCCTGGCTGGCCCATCCCGAGTCCGGCGGTGTCAACGGACAGGTGGTGCGCGTCTGCGGCCAGAGCTTGCTGGGCGCATGACGACGGCGATCGAGCGGTTCGACGCGCCCCTGTCGGGCGCCGCCGTGGTCGGCGGGGCCCTCAACGGCATGATGCGGGGGATGCTGCGCGCCAAGGGCGGCGAGGCCGTCCTGCCCCAGCGCGCCTTGCAGCGCGAGGTCGTGCTGGAGGCCGAGGCCGTCGGCGCCTACGCGCAACTGTGCGGCTTTGCGCCCGAGCAGGGCGTGCCGATCACATGGCCGCATATCCTGGCCTTTCCGCTGCAGATGCGGATCATGCTGGGGGCGGACTTTCCCTATCCCGCGGTGGGGCTGGTGCATCTGCACAACCGCATCCGCCAGCACGCGCGCCTGAATATCGGCGACCGGCTGACGCTGACGGCGCGGGCGGGGCGGTTTCTGGCCCATGACAAGGGACAGGCTTTTACGCTGGAGACCACGGCGGTTCGCGACGGCGAAACGGTGTGGGAAGGCGTCAGCGTCTACCTGCGCCTCGGGCGTCCGGGGCGGGGCGATCCGGCGCCGGTCCTGACGGGCGAGGCGGCTGACCGACTGGTCGAGAGCTGGAGCATTCCCGCCGATCTGGGCCACCGCTACGCCCGCGTCTCGGGCGACGCCAATCCGATCCATACCTCGGCGTTGGGGGCGCGGCTGTTCGGTTTTCGTCGGGCCATCGCCCACGGCATGTGGACCAAGGCGCGGGCCGTCGCCGCCCTGTCGCCGCCCGCGCCGCTGGACGCCGCCGAGGTCGAGGTCGCCTTCCGCGCGCCGCTGTTTCTGCCGGGACAGGCCGGGCTCTACGCCGGGCCTGTTGGCGACCTCCGCGATTTCGAAGTCCGTGACGCGACCGGGGGCCGAGCCCACCTGCGCGGGCGGCTGACCCTCCTCTCAGAAGGCTCTTCATGCTGACCTCGTCCGCGCCTCGTCGCGTCGCCATCCTCGGCGGCAATCGCATTCCCTTCGCGCGGTCGAACACCGCCTATGCCGAGGCCTCCAATCAGGAGATGCTGACCGCCGCCCTGCAAGGTCTGGCCGACCGTTTCGACCTGCACGGCCTGCGGCTGGGCGAGGTGGCGGCGGGGGCGGTGCTGAAGCTGTCGCGCGACATCGCCCTGACGCGCGAGAGCCTGCTGGACACCACGATCGGCCACGACACCCCGACCTATGACGTGCAGCAGGCCTGCGGCACGGGACTGGAGGCGGCCATCCTGGTGGCCAACAAGATCGCCCTGGGCCAGATCGAGGTCGGGATCGCGGGCGGGGTGGACACCACCTCGGACGCGCCGATCGCCCTGAACGACGGCTTCCGCAAGGCCCTGCTGGCGGCCAACCGCGAGAAGACGACCGGCGGACGCATCAAGGCCCTGCTGGGCGCCGGCCTGACCGCCCCCTTCCGGCCCGAGCCGCCGCGCAACGCCGAGCCGCGCACCGGCCTGTCGATGGGCGAGAGCTGCGAGCAGATGGCCAAGCGCTGGGGCATCGCGCGCGAGGATCAGGACGCCCTGACCGTCGCCAGCCACCGCAACGCCGCCGCCGCCTGGGAGGCCGGGTTGTTCGACCATCAGGTCACGCCCTTCCGGGGCTTGAAGCGCGACAACAATCTGAGGCCCGACATCGACCCGGCCAGGCTGGCGACGATGAAGCCGGTGTTCGATCGTGCGAACGGCACGCTGACGGCGGCCAACTCCACCCCGCTGAGCGACGGCGCCTCGACCGTGCTGCTGGCCAGCGAGGATTGGGCCATGGCGCGCGGCCTGCCGGTTCTGGCCTGGCTGCGGACCGGAGAGACGGCGGCGGTGGACTTCGTCAACGGCGACGAGGGGCTGCTGATGGCGCCCGCCTATGCCGTGCCGCGGATGCTGGCCAAGCTGGGGCTCAGCCTGCAGGAATTCGACCTCTACGAAATCCACGAGGCCTTCGCCGCCCAGGTGTTGTGTACGCTGAAGGCTTGGCAGGACGAGGACTACGCGCGCACCCGTCTGGGGCTGGATCGGGCGCCGGGGGCCATCGACATGAGCAAGCTGAACATCAACGGCGGCTCGCTGGCGGCGGGGCATCCGTTCGCGGCGACGGGCGGACGCATCCTGGCCAATCTGGCGACCATGATCGACCGGCGCGGCGGAGGGCGCGGCCTGATCTCCATCTGCGCGGCGGGCGGTCAGGGGGTGGTCGCGGTGGTGGAGAAATGACCGATCTCGCCGTCGAGAGCGCCGCGTCCGCCGAGGCGGAGCGGCTGTGGGTCGAGCGGTTCTGGACCGCCCACTACCGCGCGGGGGTGCCGGCTTGCATCGAGGACGAGCTGGCGCGCTGGACCTCGGTGCAGCAGATGTTCGAGGCGGACTCGCGTCGCTTCGCCGAGCGTCCCGGCTACGTCAGCCTCGGCACGGCTCTGACCTATGGAAATGTGCTGGATCAGGCCAAGGCCTTCGGGGCCTGGCTGCAGTCGGTCGGCATCAAGCCCGGCGACCGGGTGGCGCTGATGATGCCCAACGGCCTGCAGTATCCGACGGCCCTGTTCGGGGTGCTGTTCGCCGGCGCGGTGGTGGTCAACGTCAACCCGCTCTACACGCCGCGCGAACTGCACCATCAGCTGAAGGACAGCGGCGCGGTGGCCATTGTGGTGATGGACATGTTCGCCCGGACCCTGGAGCAGGCGCGCGAGGGGACGCAGGTCCGCCACGTCGTCGTCACCGCCATGGGCGACATGATGCCGGGCCTGAAGGGCGCCGCCGTCAGCGCCATGATGCGCCATGTGCAGAAGCTGGTGCCGTCTTACCGCCTGCCCGACGCGTATGGCTGGAAGCCGTTGATGCGACGCGCCCGCCGACTGAACCTGAAGCCGGTCGAGACCAAGCCGGAAGACATCGCCTTCCTGCAATATACGGGGGGGACCTCGGGGGTGGCCAAGGGGGCCATGCTGACCCACCGCAACATTCTGGCCAATACGTTACAGGGCCGCGCCTGGGTGCTGGATCAGATCGATCAGGGCGAGGTGATCGGTAACGTCACCATGCTGCCGCTCTATCATATTTTCTCCCTGACGGCGAACCTGATGATGTTCACCGGGGCGGGGGGCAGGAACATCCTGATCGCCAATCCGCGCGACGCCAAGCGGGTGGAATGGATCCTGAGGAAGGAGCGTTTCGTCGGCATGACGGGGCTGAACACCCTGTTTTCCAGCCTTCTGAAGACCGAGGCGTTCCGCAATCGCGACTTCTCGGACCTGAAGCTGACCATCGCCGGGGGCATGGCGACGCAGAAGGTGGTGGCCGAGGAGTGGGAGGCGGTGACAGGCGCGCCCCTGGTCGACGGCTATGGCCTGACCGAGACCTCGCCGGTGGTCTGCATCGGCCGGGTCGATCTGGAGAACCCCGAGGGCATGGGCTTTGACGGCACCGTCGGCCTGCCGGTGCCCTCGACCGAGGTGCGGATGCGTCGGGATAATGGCAGCTGGGCCGGGATCGATGAGCCGGGCGAGCTGTGCGTGCGCGGCCCGCAGGTCATGCTGGGTTACTGGCAGCGGCCAGACGAGACGGCGAAAGTCCTGTCCGCTGACGGCTGGCTGGCAACGGGCGACGTGGGGGTCATGCAGGCCGACGGCCGGGTGCGGCTGGTGGACCGGATCAAGGACATGATCCTGGTCTCGGGCTTCAACGTCTATCCCGGCGAGATCGAGGACGTGGTCGCTTCTCATCCTCTCGTCGAGGAGGTGGCCGCTGTCGGCGTGCCCGATCCGGTGCAGGGCGAGCGGATCAAGATCGTGGTCGTGCCGCGCTCGCCTGAACTGACGGCGGACATGCTGATCGCCCACTGCCGGGGGCAGCTGACGGCCTACAAGGTACCGCGTCTGGTGGAGTTCCGGGCGGAGCCCCTGCCGAAGACGCCGGTCGGCAAGGTGCTGCGGCGCGAGCTGCGGGGCTGAGATGACGGTGCGCTTTCCTCCCCATTTCATGGGGAGGTGGCGCGGACGCGTAGCAGCCGTGACGGAGGGGGCGTCTCGACGGCGGGCGTCTGTGCCGCCCCCTCCACCGCTACGCCGTCCCCCTCCCCACAGAGTGGGGAGGAAAGCCGCAGACAAGCAAAAGGCGGCGGGCTTTCGCCGCGCCGCCCCCACCCGGCCTCGACCCTTCGGGTCTCAGCCACCCTCCCCATGAAGGGGAGGGAGAATTCTTAGTCGGCCTTGACGCCGGCTTCGGCCAGCCATTCGACGATCTTGCCCTTGGGCATGGCGCCGACCTTCATCGAGGCCAGCTGGCCGTCCTTGAACAGCATCAGGGTCGGGATGCCTTTGACGCCCATCTTGGACGGGGTCATGGGGCTGTCGTCGATGTTGATCTTGGCGATCGTCACCTTGCCCGACAGTTCGTCGGCGATCTGTTCCAGCGCCGGGCCGATCTGCTTGCAGGGGCCGCACCACTCGGCCCAGAAGTCCACCAGGACGGGGGTCGAGGATTTCAGGACGTCGGCGTCGAAGCTTTCGTCGGTGACTTTGACAGTCGCCATGAATGGCTCTCCTTTAGGGGTGCTACCGCTCGGCCCGCGGGGCCTTGCTGCTTGAGCACCAAATAAATGGCGCGCTGAGATTACGCTCAGCGTTCCCCGCAGATGTGGGAGCGAATCCCGCACAAATCAACGCGCATTTGAAAGAGCCGCGTCCATCAGGCTTTGCGGCACGGCCATCAGCTTGGGCCCGTCGGTCCAGACCAGGGCCGCTTCGACCGCGCGGTCGGGATAAAGCCGCTTCAGCACCGCCGTATAGACCGCCATCTGCAGCACATAGGCCGGGTCGGCGTCCTCGACCTGATCCGGGGCCGGGCGGTTGGACTTGAAGTCCACCACCAGCACCCGTTCGGGCGTGACCACCAGCCGGTCGATGCGGCCCGAGATGGAGACGCCGGACGGCAGGTCGGGCGAGGAGCCGGTCAGGGCGACCTCGGCGCGAGAGCCCTCGCCGAAGACGGGCGCAAACCGGGCGTCGTCCAGCACGGCGAAGGCGGCGCCGATCATCTCGGCGCGCTGCTCGTCCGACAGGTCGCGTTCGCGGGCCAGCATCCGGGCGGCGGCGTCGGGCCGGTCGGGGGAGGCGATGTCGGGCAACCGCTCCAGCAGGCGGTGGATCAGGTCGCCGCGCCGGAACCGGCCGAGACCAGCTCCGGGGCCTTCGCCGCGCGCCAGCGGCGAGGGCGCGGGGATGCGCTTCTGCTCCTGCATCTGGGACGGCGAGGCGAAGCGGGCGGCGGCGTCGCGGGCGGGCGTCGTGCGGGTCCAGTCGGGGGCTTCGGGGCGGGCCTCGGCCGTGGCGGCGACGGCAGGCAGGACGTCGAGGTCGACGCCGTAGCGGCGGACATTGCTGTCCAGCGTACGCACCTCGTCGCCGAGACGGTTGAAGGTCTCCTCGATGACCGACCACCAGTCGCCGGGCTCGGGCGAGCGCTTGGAGCCGCGACCCATGACGATGACCCGGTCGCGGGCGCGGGTCAGGGCGACGTAGAGCAGGCGCAGGGACTCGTCGCTGACGCGGGCCTCGCGGGCGTCGCGAGCGGCCTTCGAGGCGGCGCAGTCCTCCTTGGACGAGCCGGGGCACATCAGCCAGGCCTCGCCCTCGTCGGTCGCCACCGGCATCAAGGTCGGCCCTTGCGCCTTCGCCTTCATCGTCGTGTCGGGCAGGATGACGACGGGCGCCTCCAGCCCCTTGGCGCCGTGGACGGTCATGACGCGGACCTCGCCGCGTGGGCCTTCCAGTTCGCGCTTCACCTCGACGTCGGCGGCTTCCAGCAGGGCGAGGCAGGTCTCCAGATCGACCCCGCCCCGGTTCTCGGCGGCCAGCACCTGATTGAGGGTCTCGTCGATGGCCTCCTCGGCTTCGCGGCCCAGACGGGTCAGCACGCGGGCGCGGCCCGAGACGCCCGTGTCGTCCACGCGGTTCAGCAGGGTCGAGAAGAAGGCGAAGGGATCGCTGTCGCGGGCGGCGCGGGCGCTCAGGCACAGGTCCCACGCGCGGCGCCATTCGGGGCGTTCGTCGGCGCGGGTCTTCAGCTCGCGCCACAGGCCCTGACGTTTTTCGCGTCCGGCCAGGTCATAGAGCGAGGCCTCGTCCACGTCGCAGAAGGGGCTGCGCAGCACCTCGGCCAGCGACAAGTCGTCGCCGGGGAAGAGGGCGAAGCGGGCGAGCGCCTTCAGGTCGTCGAAGACGATGTGGCTGCTGAGTTTCAGCCGGTCGGCCCCGGCGACGGGCACGCCCGCGCTCTTCAGGGCACGGATGATTTCCTCGAAGGTGGCGTCGCGGCGGCGCACCAGAATGAGGAAGTCGCCATAGCCGCTGGCGCGCGGCTGGCGGGTCGAACGGTCGAAGACCGTGGCGCCGGTCTCGACCTGACGTTTGATCTCCTGGGCCAGGGCGGCGGCCATGCGCTTGCGGGCGCCGGCCACGCCTTCCTGATCGACGGGATCGTCCCAGGCGTCGCGCTCGGGCGGGGCCTCGTCCATGAACAGGGGCCAGAGGTCGATGCTGCCGCGCTGGCCGACGCGGGCGGGCAGGTGGCGGGGAATGTCGCCCGCCTCGCCCACCAGGGCGCGGGTCCGCTCGGGATCGGCGAAGGCGTGATCGACAAAGGCGAGAACATCCTCGGTCGAGCGGTAAGAGGTCTCCAGCGGCACGCCCTCGAAGGCGGAGCCGGAGGCCCGGATCAGGGCGTCATAGACCTGGGCCTCCTGACGCAGGCGTTCGGGGCGGGCGCCCTGGAAGGAGTAGATCGACTGCTTTTCGTCGCCGACGGCGAAGACGGTGCGGTCGGTTTCCTCGCCCGAGAAGAACTCTCCGGTCAGGGCGCGCATGATGGCCCACTGTTCGGGCGCCGTGTCCTGGGCCTCGTCGATCAGGACGTGGTCAATGCCGCCGTCCAGCTTGTACAGCACCCAAGCGGCGGTCGAGCGTTCGGTCAGCAGGTCGACCGTCTTGGCCACCAGATCGGAGAAATCCAGCGCCCCGCGCTCGGCCTTGGCCGCCTCGTAGAAGGCGGCGTGGGCGACCGCCAGCGTCAGCAGCCTGATGGTGTCGGCGGCGACCTTGGCGGCGCGCACCACGTCCAGCGTGGCCAGATACTTGTCCTGCAGATCGCTCAGCCAGCCACCGGCGTCGGGCGGGGCCTGTTTGGTCGCCATCGACTTGCGCGGCGATCCGGCGCCAGTGAGGAAGACGACGCCGAGGCCGTGGAAGCTCCACTCGTGATCCAGGGCGTGGATCAGTTCGGCGGCGCGGTCCTTGTCGGTCTTGCCGCCGGTCGCCATCAGCTCGGCCATGCGGCGGACCTCGCCCCGGTCCAGCCAGCGGATGAAGTCGGCCTCGATATCGTCGGGCGTCTGTTCGGCATCAGCGCCGGTCAGGGCGTGGGGGCCGGGGGCCGCGCCGTCGCCGACGCGGGCGACATAGTCGGTCAGGTCGGCGCGTCTGGCCTCGATCATGGCCAGCAGGCTCTCGAACCGGCCCCAGTCCAGTTCGACGGCGAAATGGCTGTAGGCCTGGCCCACCGGACCGTCGGGGTCCCGCAGCGCGGCGCGGGCCAGCTCCTCACGCGCGGCGTGGCTGAGGGCGATGGCGGCCTCGTTTTCCAGCACGGTGAAGCGCGGCGAGACGCCGGCCTCGATGGGGAAGCGGCGCAGCAGCTTTTCGCAGAAGGCGTGGATGGTCTGGATCTTCAGCCCGCCGGGCGTCTCCAGGGCGCGGGCGAACAGGCGGCGCGCCTCGGACAGGCGGGCCGGGTTGAGGCCGGCGGGATCGCTGGCGTCCAGCCTGGCCAGTTCGGCCGACAGGGCGGCGTCGTCCATGACCGCCCACTTGCCCAGGGTCTCGAACAGGCGGGCCTGCATCTCGGCGGCGGCGGCCTTGGTGTAGGTGACGCACAGGATGGCCGAGGCTCCGGCCCCGCCCAGCAGCAGGCGCGCCACCCGGCTGACCAGGGTGGTGGTCTTGCCCGAGCCGGCGTTGGCGGTGACGAAGACCGACAGGGCGGGATCGGCGGCGCGGATCTGGGGATCAGGGCGCGCGCTCATCTGCGGAGTGGCGATGTTCATTCGCTGTCGCCTTCTTCGCCGCCGACCACGTGCCATTCCCAGACGCGGGCCAGATGGTCGTAGTTGCCGCCGTAGTTGCCCATGAACTGCGGCGCGGCCCAGGAGACGTAGGGGGTGTCGGGATGATCAAAGCGGGCGACCCGCTTCTTCAGTCCCTCCAGCGCCGCCTCGCCGAGGGCGGCGGCTTCGGGACCGGAGGCGCGCACCGCGACCTCGCCCGCCTTCTTGCGCCCGACGACGCGGACATAGGTCAGTTCGTCGGCGGGGACGGGACCGTTGGTGTCCTTGAAGCCGCCGTCGGCGAGGATGGCGGCGGTCAGGGTCAACTGGGGCGCAAAGCCCGCCTTGACCTGCTTGCCCGACGGCACGCCGCCGGTCTTGAAGTCCATGATGGCGGCCCCGCTTGCGCCCACCTCGATGCGGTCGGCGTAGGCCTTCATGGTGAAGGGGCCGGCGAGCGCGTCGAAGGTCATGGTCCCCTGCTGTTCGATCAACAGGTTGACGCCGCGCGCCCTGCGCTCGGCCTCAAACCCGGCCAGCCAGCGGGCGCAGTTGCGGGCCAGCGGCGTTTCGCGCGCCATGGCGGCGTCTTCGAAGCCGTGGGCGGTCAGCTCCTCGATCAGCAGCTGTTCGATCTGGGCTTCGCAGTCGTCGGGCAGGACGTGGGGCCACATCAGGGTCATGCGCTCGATGGCCTTGTGCACGGCGTTGCCGCGCGCCATCGCCTCGGCCGAGGCGCCGGGCCGGTCCATGATGTTCAGGCCCAGCACCCACTGGGCGTAGATGGCGTAGGGGTCGCGCACCCAGCGTTCGATGCGGGTGACATAGAGGCTGCGCGGTCGGCGTGAAGGCGGAGAGGGCCTCGGC
>Ga0247827_10000389_pt1 | contig 20726 bp, 15 predicted proteins | sample 12C_Control_Day2_FD_194414 | JGI IMG/M metagenome (GOLD analysis project Ga0247827, IMG submission 194414) | Soil microbial communities from agricultural site in Penn Yan, New York, United States - 12C_Control_Day2 | ecosystem: Environmental > Terrestrial > Soil > Agricultural land | place... | reverse complement strand
ATCCTATCATGACCTGGGCGGCGGCCATGGCCAGACTGGTGCGGACCTGCTGACGGCGCAGATTGTCGCCCGCCACCATGACTGCGCAAAGGGCCGCCCAGGTCATGATAGGATAGAGGAAGGAGATATAGGTCGAGACGAAGTTGCGTGGATCAAGGAAACGCTCGTCCGCCAACTCGTGGTAATCGGTGAAGAACCAGACGTAGGCGGCGTTCAGCTTGGTGTGGACCAGGCAGACGCCGAGCCCCAGAAGCGCCGCCCGCCAGAACCAGGCCAGGGCGCGCGTTTCAGTGAGGCGACGTAGAAATAGCCACATGCCTAGCGTCAGGGTGATCCCTGTCATGAGGCTGGCCGACCGCGCCAGGCCGACGCCGGCAAGCTGATTGAAGTCGGTCGGGGAGATGATCGCGCGAACGCTGAGTTGCAGCGCGTTGAGGGTCCAGAAGACGATAGTCAGGACGATGACCATCCTGTCCAGACTGCTGAAGCCATGCGGCTGATTCTCTTCATCATCCAGGTCGTATTCGATCATCCAGCACCAAAAGCACCAACCGTCGCCCTATCGCAAAGCCTGATCGGCGAAGGCGTGGATTGGCGCGACGAAGCGTCGCTTTCTCCGCCGCTCAAGCGACCAGGGGAAATGGAATGCGACCAAGGCTCAGGCAGGCGCGACGAAATCGCTCTGCTGACGGACAGCCTGTCGGGTCATATAGAAGGGGGATGGAGACCGTGAGCAACCCTGACCACGCCGTGGACGTCCTGCTCGCCGCCCTGACCGAGGTCGAGCGGGTGGCGCCGGGCCTGACACTGGGTCAGTTGACCATGCTCCTGCATGTGGTGCGTCAGGAGGGCGTTCGAGTTTCGGATCTTGCCCGTCTGGGCGGGTGGAGCGATTCGCGTGTTTCGCGTGGGATCAGGGCGATGGCGACGGCGGGGGAGCCGGGCGCCCTGGCCCCGGCTCATGGTCTGGTTGAACAATTGCGAGGCGGAGACGCAAGGGTCAGGCACCTGGCGCCCACGCAGGCGGGAGCCGCCCTGGCGCAGGCCCTGGCTCGCCTGGTTGGCGACGGCGAACGCAGCCGCCTCACATGATCTGGAGGTGGGCTCCGGCCGCTTAAGGCCGCAGGGTCGTCTTCAACGGCGCGGCCAGCACGCCTGCGGTGCGGCGGCGCGAGGGTATGATCGAGGACGGCGATCGCTGAAACGGATGTTGATCCTGTCGAAGTCGGGCCCCAGGTGCGACAGGATGCGACGGATCTCCTTCTCCTGGGCCTGAATGCTGAAGTAGTCGTCCGCGTCGAATTCCACCGTGATGACCGCCTTGCGCTTCATCGGGGGAGTTTCCGGCCGGTGTTTTGTCGCGACCTGGCCGGCTATGTCTACCTGGCATGGAGGGCGACTGTCGCCGTCATTGGTTTGCAAAGGCGTTGTCGCGGCGTCTTTGACGGCCGCGGAACGCGACAGGTCGTCAACCTGACAGAGACTCTTCATGTTCTGAGCAGCGGGGCGTCGAAGCGGTAGCCGCGGCCCCAGACATTCTGGATCGGAAGCTCGACGCCAATGTCGAGGCGCACCTTGCGCCTCAGACGGCTGATCGCTGTGCGTATGTCGCCTCGCAGATGGTCACGGTCGAGAATGAGGCCCTCGAAACTCTCCGTGAAGGCCATCAGAAGCGCCTCGTCGCCGCTGGACAGAATGAGTCTGCGCCCCTCGGGCGAGGCCAGGGTGCGATGGGCTGAATTCAACCGCCAGGCGCCATCGGAGCACGGAGCGCGCAGGCTTTGCCTTTCATGCTCGGTCCGTCGTCGCCGCATCAGGCCATGCAGACGCGCCAGCACTTCGCGCGCGTCGGCCTCTTCTCCCACGAGGTCGTCGGCGCCCATTTCCAGGGCGAGGACGCGCTCAAGGGACTCGCCCGCGCGAACAATCACGAGCAACGGAGGGGCGTTCAGGCGAGTCATTTGACGAATGGCGGCGAGGACGGTCGGATTCGGCAGGCGAGCGATCAGCACCACTGCGTCGAAGCCATCCAGGTCGGGCCAGTCTGTTTCGGACGCGTCGCTGGCAAGGTGTGCGTCGTGGACCGACAGACCCTGCCGATCAAGATAGGCGGACAGGTCGCGAGGATCGTCCTCGCTCAGATCCATCACCAGAACGGCCGCGGCGCGCGCCCTTGGTGCAACGCGGACGCCGGGGCGGATGCGAGCCGCAGCAAGATCGACCAGGCTCATGTCGTGTCATGGGACCGCTGGCCGATCCGAGCGTCGTTGCGGCGTCTTTCTGAGCGCTTGGGTCGGGCGGCGTAGCGCGTCATGATGTGTCCCCCTGTTCGTGAAGACAGGTTGGCGCATGAGTCGGACTCTTGATCCCTGCCAACGGCGGAGCAGACGCAGAGATGGTCAGTCTGTCGCGGCAATCGCTCGTTTGGTCGTGCTTTTCGGGTCGAGCTGAAGTCCTCAGGCCAGGTGGTTCGCACTTCACTCGTGGCACGCCGCTATATCCAGGGCTCGACGGGCGCTCCGGTCGCGGCTTTCGACCTGCCTTACTGCATCAGGGCCGCGAAGATGGAGCGTCGGGCGATGGCGTTTTCGGGAGAGAGGCCGTGCCGGGCGAAGTGGTTGCGCCAATGCGAGGCGACGTGTGGCGCGACCGTGTCCGGGGACGCATCCGGCGTTAAAGCCGCTGTCGGCTCCTGGTCGCAAACCAGGATTTCGGAGGTGCGATCCACCGGAATATACTCGACCCAGTGCACGGGCACCTGATGGGTGTAGCCGTCGTCGCCACGGACAGGGATGTGATCGACGCGGTCCACGCCCCGGAAACCATGGGCCGTGATCCGCACCTTCTGGGCGCCGTCCTCGTCGCCGTGGCTGGCCGTCTTCAGGACATTGCGCGTGACGCTGTCGGGGTGACGGAAACGCCCTTCGCCCATGTAGTTGGCGATGGCCTCGTGCTCCCAGAAGCACGAGCCCTGGATAACGCCTGCATAGATGTCCTCGGCCGGGCGGTGCTGCTGGTAGAGGGGAATGGCCAGGATGGGCGCGAAGCTGAAGTAGAAGGCCTTGAACAGGGCGTTGTGGTAGTCGTTGAAATGCGCGCGGGCGGCCGCCGCGTCGTAGAAGCGGAACATTTCAGGCGCGGCGCTGATGTCCATGCCGGTCAGGTGCTTGGGTTCGACGGCGTTGATCTTCTGCAGCTTGGTGAAGATGAAGTTGTCGCCGAAGCCAACGGCCTTGTCTTTGAGGATCTTCACCATCTCCTGCTGGGCCAGGGGGGTGAACAGCATGCGGAACTGGACTTCATGATCGCGGTCGCCGGCGGCGAACAGGGCGTCGAATTCACGGTTGGCCATGGGGGTGAAGCCGGACCCTGACGCCAGTTTCCGGGCCTTGGATTCCAGTTTCTTGATCGCCTGGTTCTTGCGCCACTTGTTGATGACGCCATCGTCCAGCCCCGACAGGGACGAAGGGCGGCGTGTGAAGCTCAGGTCCGGCGCCGCGTGGTTGCCGTAAACTAGGATCGACTCGGTTTCATAACTGGGGAAGGGCTTGCTGACCGAGGCCCTCAGCGTCTGGGATCGCGACACGGTGTTCCAGCGTCCGTTGGAATCGCGCACCTGCTCGGTCCAGTGGATGGTCAGACTGCCGCTGTAGGTCTTGGACCCGATCCAGTGGTTCAGGGTCTGGGCCAGGATGAAGGGGTTGCCGCTGACGACCCCCGTATGGGCGAACATCACTGAGCGGCTGTTGTTGAAGGCGTCGCTCCAGCCGTAGGACTGTCGCAGGTTGCTCAGGCGCGCGTGGCTGAAATAGGGGTCCAGTTCGATCGTCGGGAAGGTCTTGCTGACCAGTCGGGCGAAGATGTCCCAGTCGAACAGGCTGTTCAGCGTCGCCATCTGGCCCCAGGCCAGAGCTTCCTTTTCGGCGCGCGCCTCGGCCAAGGCCTGGGTGCGGCTGTTGCCGGCCTTGATGATCGGGTTCAGCTTGGCGAAGACGGTGATCAGCAGGCCGGCCGCTCCCGCAAGCCAGGCCAGGTGCTGGCGATAGGCCATGAACAGGGTCGCCGCGACCGCCACGAAGACGACGATGCGCAGCAGCTTCCACCAGCGCGTGCTGGTGCCCGAGGCCTTGCCGCGCTGTTCCAGGTCGCGGATTTCCTGAACCGTCCTGGCGTTGGCCGCTTCATCGACGCGGGAGGTGCGAACCAGGTCCTCGAAGAAGTCCGCCGTATGCTTCTGATGGGCGTCCTTCAGCCTGGCCTGATAGTGGTCGAGCGGTTCGTGTACGTCTTCGATCATTGGCCGATCAGAAGAAGGTTGCGCGGGCCGCTGCCTTGGTCTCAGCCGTCGCCGTGAAGGGAATGCGCGTGGTATAGCGGTTGCGCGCAGCCACGATCTGCTTGGTCGGCCAGGCGAAGAGGTCCTGGTTCCAGATCGCCACCGTGTCATTGTAGAGGGCGCGCGCGGCGGTGATTTCCTTTTGCAGATAGCTGTTTTGCTGCATGGCGTCGGCGATGGCGGCGTGGGCCTTCAGGTCAGGGTAGGCTTCAAACGCGACGTTGATGCGCGAAAGGACGCTGTCCATCTGGGCCGAGGCGGCGTTGCGCTGGGCGTCCGTGGCGTTGGCGCCGCTGCGCAGGGCGGTGACGCTCTTCATCACGTCCTTGTCCAGATCGACCGCCTTGTTCAGCAGGCCGACGACGTTGTTCAGGATGATGACCCGCTGCTCCAGATAGTTGTCGATCTGGGAGGCGTCGGCCTGAATTTTCTGCTGCAGCTTGCGCAGATAGGCGAGGGCGTTGATCTTCATGAAGAGGAAGATCAGGCCGGGCAGGACGCCCAGCGCAGCCGCGATGACGCCATGCTGCATCGGAACCAGGCCCAGGGCGACGCCGGCCAGAGCGAGGGCGGGGATCGCGATCCACAGGGCGATCTCGAAGATCAGGGAGCCGACGCCGACCGTCACCGGAATCTGCTTCTCGATGACGTTGATGTCGCGACCTGCCTGATTGACCGGACCGGTGACTTCGTCGAGTTCATTGCCCATGAAGGCCCCCCTTGAAAAGACGCCGTTGTCTCTGGGTTGAGGCCCGCTTTGTCAACGCGCAGGCGGTCGTTTTGCGATCAAATGGTCAAGCTGTCTGTGTTTCCCGGAGATGGGGACAGCCGACACGCGGACTACGGGCGACCGGAACGAGGTCCGATCGCCCGCCGTCACGCCCTTATGGCGCGACCTGGACCCGGCCGATGACGCCAGCGTTTCGATTGCGGACTTCATAGGACAGGACGTTTGCGGTCAGGGAGCCGCCGTCGGTTCCCGGCTGAACGCCGGTGATCTGCAGGACCACGTCGATCTGGGTCCCTTGAAGATAGGGGACGCGATCCTTGATGGCCTGGGCTTCGGCCGGCGACACCGCCCAGCGTTGGGCCTGCTGTCCGTTGGCCAGGCGCAGCGTCACCGAGCGTGAGAAGGCCCGGAAGTTATAGGTAGAGCCGGGGGCAAGGGCCTGGACGATGAACTCGCCGTAGGAGGGGTCGTAGTCGCTCATGTTGGACCCGACGGTCAGGCGCAGACGGCCGACGTTTCGGACGCTGGCCTGCGCCGCCGTATAGGCCGCGCGCAGTTCCTCGCGCCGCGCGGGTTTGGCGTCGGCGGGGCCATATCGGACATTGCTGTCCTCTGCGATCCACTTCTCGATCGGGGGAGCCAGCCCGGCGAGGTCGTAATAGAGGAAGACCATGGTCTGTTCGTCGGGATTGACCAGCTCGCCGGTTCGCCCGGCCAGGGCCGCGGCAGGAGCGGCGGCCTGGGCCTGGGGCAGGGCCGATGGGGAGGCGGGAGCAGACGCTGTTCCAATCGGCACGGCGTCCTCCGCCTTGCCGGCCACGTCGTGTGATTGGTCACAGGCGGACGCCAGCAGGCCGAGGCCGGCGATCATCGGGATCAGGTGTTTCATCGCCTTGTCTCCTAGAGCTTGGGCGCCGCGCCCTGGGCGGCCGCGCGTTCGACTTCAGCGGCGCGACGCGCCTGGTCCTGGTTGGCCCATGCCTGCTCGACCTCGTTCAGCAAGCGGTAGCCGCCGGCCTGATCGATGACGCCGACGGACAGGCTGTCGGCCAGGTCCGGGTTTTCACTCAACGCGATCAGCTCGGCCTGCACGACCACGCCGCAGTTGGGAGAGAGATTGCTGCCGGAGTCCGGACTGGCCGGCGCCGAGCAACTGAAGAAGTAGGGCGAGGTTTCGAGAATCCGGCGTCCGGCGGGATCATAGGCCCACTTCAGGACGCGGCGGTTTCCGTGATCGTCATCTGCGGTCGGCGCACCGTATTTTGCGGTAAGGGCGGTCACGGCGTTGGCCAGGGTCGGCCGGCTGTCGTCCGCATAGCGTTCCCGACGCGACGCGGAGATCACCCGTTCCTCGCCGGGAAGGCCGACCGTGGCGACATAGACCTGGGCCTGGCCGGGATTGACAGGATCGGGCGCGCGGGCCCCGGCGCTGCGGGCGCTGGCCGCGCGCAGGGTCTCGTGCATCTGTTCTTCCGGCGTGAGGGTGGACGCCGCCTGCGCATAGGCGCCGGTGAAGCCCTTGCGCCAGTTCTGGCCGCCGCTGTCGATGTCGAAGCCGCGATATTTTTCTTCGGTCACGACCATTAGCGGGTTGTCGCACAGGACGATGTTGGCGGCCTCGTCATAGGTCAGGCCGGGCCGCAGGCCGATGACGTCCACGGTCGGCGAGCCGGCGGCGGGAGCGGGCGTGGCGATCCGGGCCGGGCAACGCACCCGACCGCGCGCGTCCTGAGCGACGGCGGCGGCCGAGCCGGGGTCGGCCTTGAGCGGGCTGCCGCCCCCGTTCGTTCCAGAGCCGTCGCCTGAGCCGCAGCCGGCGAGGCCGAGGGCAAGCACCAGGGCGAGCGTGGTTGAAGCGTCGAAACGCATGATGAAATTCCTTCAGCGGGCGTCCGTGCGGCCTGCCTTGGCGGCGTCGGAGGCCATGAGTTTGATGGGCGGCCGGAGCGGGCGTTCGGTTGCGCTCCGACCGGTTGCGTCGGGTTGACGTCAGGTCGCAGGACGGGCGGCGAGAGGGTTCTTGAGCACACCCATGCCGGCGGCGATCAGGGCGGCGCCGGCGATGAGGCAGAGCCAGGCTCCCGGACCGACCTCCATCAGGGCGTCTATGGACCCGCTCATCCTGGAGCCGAAGCCGGAGGACTCGACCTTGTCGATGATCGCGCTCTTGATCAGGAAGGGCAGGGCCCCGGCGAACAGGGCCGCGCCGCCGGCGATGATCGGGAGCGGTCCGTGCGGGCGGCCGGTCAGGATCATGAAAATCACCGCAATAGCGGTCAGGGGGGCGGCGAAGCGCAGCCAGAGCAGGGCGCCGGTCAGGCCGAGACCGCCGTCTCCACCCATGACGGCGCTGGCGGAGGCCATCAGCTTGGGCACCTTGTCGATGTTGAACAGGGTCGTCGACAGCTCGGGCGCCGTCAGCGCCGGAAGGAAGAAGGCGATCAGGGCCAGACCCGCCGCGACGACCGGCACGGCCGCGTTCTGGCGAGACAGGAACTGGAGACGGCTGGCGGCCTCGCTGGATTTCAGGGCGTCTATGTCGACGGCCGCGCCGAGGCCGCCCATGGCCGAGATCGCCGGGTAGATGTCGCGGGCGCCGTCCTCGACCGGTTCGAAGTCGACCGCGGCTCCGGCGACAGGTCGGCGCTCGCCGCGCCAGTCAGTCGGACCGAAACGGAAGCGGTTGCCCCCGTCATTGGTGATGACGCCCGATCCGTCGGCGTCCACGCCCAGAACTCGACCACGCATATCCTTGACCCCTCCATGAGCCGGTCGCCCCAACGGCGTCCCGGATGCAAGAGAGGTTGCCGGGGCGTCGCACGCGCGGCCCCAAGACGATCTAAAGAAAAGCTTAAGTCGGTGGTCAGCCTTTCAGGGCGGCGGCCAGACGGTCCCGTCTCTGCTGGGTGAAGCGATCCTGGTTGTTGGCCAGGCCGGGCATGGCGCGCGCGAGAAGGGTTTCGGCCTCGCTGCGTCGGCCGTCCACCCAGGCGATTTCCGCCAGCAGCAGATCAAGCCCCGCTCCCCAATTCGCGTCGCCGACCAGCTGTGCCACCGCCGTCGGGTCAATGTCGGTCAGCAGAGCCGCGGCCTCTCGGTGGCGTCCGGCGATGATCAGACAGTCGGCGAGGGCGGCGCGGACGCCGTTCTCCATCGCCGGCGCGCCGATGCCGGACACCTTCACCGCCGTATGGGCGGCGCGGATCAACTTCAGTCCGGAGGTCGTGGCACCGGCCCGGCAGTGGTTGATCCCCGTATCCGTGCGGCCGGCCACGGCGGCGAATGAGCCGGCTCCATCCTTGGCTTCGGCCACGCGCCAGACCCGGTCGCCGTCCTTCGCGGCCTCGGCGTAGCGGCCGAGGGAGCCCAGGGATTGTTGGCGCGCGGCGAGTAGCAGCAGGGTGTGGCGATGCTCGCGTCCAAGCCGACGTTCCATGGCCGGGAGGAGGGCGTTGAAGGCTTCAACCGCCGTTTCATGGCGATGCTGCAGCATCTGGGATTGCGCTACGTTCAGGCGCAGCAGCAGGGTGTCGGGGTGGTCCTCGCCTTGTATCGACGCCATCTCGTTCGCCAGACGTTTGAAAATGGGCTCGGCCTGGGCGGCGTCTCCCATTCGCAGAAGCATGAAGGCGTGCCGCTGGGCGATGTTGATCCGCTGGACCGGCGTAAATTTGTCGGGATGGTCCTCCGCCCAATGTCGGGCCGCCGCGAACCGCGCCTGGGCCTCTGGGCCGTTGCTCTGGGCCAGAGCGATGTGCGCTCGCGCCGAGTCCCTCCAGAATCTCAGCTCGTCATCGGCCGTCGTGGCGCTGATCCGGGCCTCCTCCGCATCAACCCGGCGACGGGCGCTGTCGACTCCGCCTTCGCGCGTGGACAGGGCCTCGGCCGTCGCCCACTGCAGTCGATTGATGACCGCGTCCTCGCTGTCGCCCTGGCCGGCGCGGCGGAAATGACCGTCAGCCGTATTGTAGAAGTTGAAGGCGCGGGGATAGTCCGAGCGCTGGTCGAAAGCGCGCGCCAGCGACGCGTGCAGGCGCGCTGCGATCAGGGGCTGGCTGGCGAAGCGGCGGTCAATCGCGGTTCCAGCCCTGACAATGGCGTCGACCAGCGGCTCTTCGGCCTGGCTGGCGCGGGTCGGGTCAGGGCTGCCCAGAACATCGTCCGCCAGGAAGGCGTAGCTCGCCTCGCTGAGAGCCAGGGCCTGGCGCGCCTCATTACGTTGATGCAGGGCCAGGGCGCCCCCGCCGAGGGCGAGCACCAGACCTGCGGCGATGGCGGAAACGGCAGCGATGACGGCGGGGCGTCGCACCCGACGCGCCGTCTCCTGCACTTCGAGCTGTTGCAGTCGCAGATCTGCTTCGCGCCGTCGGGCGCGCGCCTCGCGCCGTTCGGCCAGACTCGCCAGGCGGTCGGCCAGGGCGCCGGCGTCGCGTAGGCGCTGCGCCGGATCGCTGGCGCTGGCGGCTGCAATGTCTTCCCGCAGAAGATCGTCCTGAACCCGAGTCTCCCATCCGGGGGCGAAAGTCTCGCTGAAGTCGCCGGTGACCAGCTGCAGGGTGATCAGACCCAGGGCATAGACGTCCGATCCGACGCTGGGCGCCTCTCCTCGAAGCAGTTCGGGAGCCATGTATGAGCGCGTGCCGCTGCGGCTTGAGCCCTGATCTTCGTTGTCCAGATCGCCGCTGATATTCAGGCGGGCGAGGACGGCGGCATCCAGCAGGCGGCCGTTCCCGAAGTCCGCCAGCCTCACAACGGCGGCGCCTTCGGCGCCCGTGGAGATCAGGATGTTCGACGGCTTCAGATCTTCGTGCAGCACGCCGGCGCCGTGGGCCGCCGCGACTGCCCGGCACAGCTTTTCAGCCAGATCGAGCCGAGCGGTGGAACCCTCGCCGTCTGCGTGGAGATGTGATGCCGCGGCCTCCAGATCGACGCCGCCGTCCCGGCTTTCGATCCAGTAGGGGCGGTGATCGAAATTCCACTCCAGCAACTCCAGGCCCGGATGGGCGTCGCCCAAGGCCCGACGCAGCACGCGATAGAGGGTGACCTCGCGACGCAGGGCGCCCAGACGATCGCCTGTGTCGGCGAATTTGAAGACGCGCGCTTCGCCGGACTTTTCGTGGACCGCCCGCCAGACATCCCGCGTCTCGGTGTCGCCCAGAGGTGTTTCCAGTCGCCATTGCGGACGACCCGGAACAGCGTCGCCGGGTTTGAAGTCGAAGCGGACCACGGCCTGGGCCGGAGCCTCAGTGATCTGGACCTGCGCGACAAGTCGGTAGCCGATCTTGGGAACGGTCTGGATCACCGCGCCGCCGGCGTCGTCGATCGCCCTGCGGAGTTTGGAGATGGCGGTGGTCAGAGAGGCTTCGACCACGTGGACGTCCGGCCAGACGGCGTCGAGCAGTTCCTCACGCGTCACTGTCTCTCCGGCGTGGATCAGCAGCTCCAGCAACACGAGAAGCGGCTTGCCCTCCAGTTCGATGCGCTGTCCCTTGACGGTCAGGCTCCAGCTCGGCTCGTCAAAGACCGCGTCCGCGAACGTCCAGCGCCGTCTGCGAGCGGACTTCATGATGGCGTTCTGTTGCACAGCGCCCCCTCCGCGAAGATCGATCCTGAGCTTACATGAATCTCCGTCATCTCAAATCTTCGGCGACCGCCATGGGCTGATGTCGCCGCAAGGAAATAGAGTTCCGCTCGTGACGCGCCACGATCCGGCTTGATATGCGGCTGGCGCGGCGTCGTGGTCTGGCGCAGAGGTCCTTGGGCTTGTCCCTGACATCTTCTCACGGGCTTGTCGTCCAGACGTCGCGTATTCTTTGCAGAGCCTGCCTACTGGGCCTTGGGCGCGAACGCGCCGAGGGCTGTGTGTGGGGGCGACCATGACCAAGCGACTGTCGAACAATCTTCTTGGGGCCAGCGCCCTGGTGCTGGCCATGGCGACGAACGGGGGCGTGCTGGCTCAGGACGCAACTGCTCCGGTTGTGGCCGCAGCGCTTGACACCCGCTCGACGGGCGAGGCGAGCAGCGGGGTGATCGTCCTGGATGCGGACGCCCGGCGTCATCGTCTGGTGTCGGCGGCGGGGCTGGCCGGACTGGAGGTCCTTGATCTGGCCGGCGCGCGCCTGGACCGGGTTCCAGCGGGCGAGGCCGGCGGGCTGGACGTTCGCTATGGCTTCCTGATCACAGGTCGTCCCGAAACCCTGTTGGTCTCGACCGACAAGACCGACAACAGCTTGCGCTTCTTCGCCATGCGCGACGGCGCGCCGGTTGAAGTGGGGGCGCGGTCCGTGCCTCTGGGCTTTGCGGTCGAGGACGTCTGCATGCTGCGCAACGCCAGCGACGGCGGCCTCTACGCCGTGGCCGTGGGCGACGGCGGCGAGATCGAACAACTGCTGCTCTATGCTGACGCTGAGGGCCGGGTGGACGCCCGCTCGGCGCGTCGCATCAACCTGCCGTCCAAGATCAAATACTGCGTCGCCGACGACGCGACGGGCCAGCTCTACGCCTCGCAGCAGGCGGTGGGCGTCTGGCGCTTCAATGGCGACCCCGAAGCCGACGCGGCTCCGGCCCTGGTCGACGCCGCCGGCCTAGGCCGGATCAGCGAGGAGAGCGGGTCTCTGGCCCTCTATGACGGCGGCCAAGGCGCGCGCTATCTGATCGCGACCGACTCCTCCAGCGGACGGCTGTTCGTCTATGACCGAGGCGCGGGCGACGCCTACCTCGGGACGGCCAGTCTGACCGGGCGCGACGGCGCGGCGATCAAGGAGCCGGGCGCGTTGCAAGCCGTCGGCGCGTCCCTGGCTGGCCTGTCGTCAGGCGCTTTGGTGGTGACGGATGAGGATGCGGCGGCAGGCCCGGACTACAAGCTGGTGTCCATCGCCGCCCTGACCGGGGCGCTCAACCTGTCGGCGGGGACGCCGCAGGACGTGCGCGCGGTCGTTGCGCCGCGCTTCCCCGCTGTCGTCGCCGTGGCGGAAACCACGCCGGTCGGCAGCCCCGGCGACGCCGCCGACGATCCGGCCATCTGGGCTGATCCGACCAATCCGGCGAACAGTCTGGTCATCGGTACGGACAAGAAGGCGGGCCTGAACCTCTACGACATGCAGGGGCGTGTGCTGCAGCATCTGCCCGACGGCAAGATGAACAATGTCGATCTGCGCGAAGGCTTCATGCTGGGCGGTCAGCCGGTGGTTCTGGTCACGGCCAGCGACCGCACCAACAAGGCCGTCGCCATCTATAGTCTCGACACCGAGGCGCGCCGCCTGATCAATGTGGCGGACGGCGTTCAGCCGACCGGCCAGGGTGATCCCTATGGTCAGTGCATGTATCGTTCGGCCCGCAGCGGCAAGACCTATGTCTTCATCAACGACTCCAACGGCGAGAAGCGCCAGTGGGAGCTGGTCGATGCCGGAAACGGCAAGGTGCGCGCGGTGCGCGTGCGCGACTTCGCCTTCTCCAGCCAGGTCGAGGGCTGCGTCGCTGATGACGCCACGGGTCAGCTTTACGTGGCCGAGGAAGACGTCGGCCTGTGGCGCCTCTCTGCGGAACCGGATGGCGGCGCGGTCATGACCATGCTGGCCCGCATCAGTGACAACCCGGCGCTGAAGGACGATCTGGAAGGCGTCGGCCTCTATGACCTGGGCGGCGGGCGCGGCTATCTGGTGGTGTCCAGCCAGGGCAATGACAGCTACGCCGTCTTCCGCCGCGAAGGCGACCAGGCCTATCTGGGCTCCTTCATCGTCGTCGCCGACGGGGCGCGCGGCATCGACGGCGTGTCCGAGACGGACGGTCTGGAGGTCACCAGCCGCAACCTCGGCCCGGGCTTCGAGCACGGCGCCATGGTCGCCCAGGACGGCCGCAACGTCCTGCCCGGCGAGAACCAGAACTTCAAATACGTGCCGTGGAAATCCATCGCCGACGCCCTGGGGCTGGAGGTGAGGCGCTAGCCTCATGGGCAGGCGTCAACGGCGCCCGACGCGGGGGCGTTCATTCTGATCTGGTCTGGCGGGTCGATAGGCTTTAGCTAAAGGCGAGAAGTAGGCGGGGCGGCGGGTGTTTCGGACGTCCGCCGCCCTGCTTTTGCGTGGACGGACAAGGCTCGTGCGGTCGGGGGGACGGTGTTCCGACGGGGTGGGTCGAGTGCAGTTGGAACATTGAAAATGAACCGAATATTCGCCTACCTCATCATCGGCGCCATGATCCTGGGCGTGCTGGTCGGCTGGGGCGTGAACCAGTATCTGAGCGCCGATCAGGCGGCGGCTGCGGCGACGAATCTGTCGCTGATCACGGACGTCTTCCTGCGTCTGATCAAGATGATCATCGCGCCGCTGGTGTTTACGACCCTGGTGGCGGGCATCGCCCACATGGAGGACGCGGCCTCGGTCGGGCGCATCGGCGTCAAGACCATGACCTGGTTCATCGGCGCCTCGGTGGTGTCGCTGCTGCTGGGTCTGGTCATGGTGCAACTGCTTCAGCCGGGCGCGGGCATGCACCTGCCGCAGGCGGCGCTGGCCACGGCCCCGGCGGCCTCGACCGACGCCTTCTCGCTGCATGGCTTCGTGACGCACCTGGTGCCGACCTCGATCTTCGACGCCATGGCCAGGAACGAGATCCTGCAGATCGTGGTCTTCTCCCTGTTCGTCGGCACGGCGGTCGCGGCCCTGGACGACAAGGCCCCGGCGGTGCTGAACCTGGTCGAACAGGCCGCCAGCATCATGCTGAAGGTCACCGAGTTCGTGATGAAGCTGGCTCCGCTGGCCATCTTCGCGGCTCTGGCCTCGACCATCGCCACGCAAGGTCTGGAGATGCTGGCCGTCTACGCCAAGTTCGTGCTCGGCTTCTATGGCTCGATGGCCCTGCTGTGGGGCCTGCTGTTCGTGGCCGCCGCCATCGTCCTGGGCCGTCGCGTCCTGCCGCTGTTCAAGGTGATCCGGACCCCGGCCCTGTTGGCCTTCTCGACGGCCAGCTCCGAAGCCGCCTATCCGCGCATCCTGGACGCCCTGCCGACCGTGGGCGTGCGTCGTCGCATCGTCAGCTTCGTCCTGCCGCTGGGCTATTCGTTCAACCTTGACGGCTCGATGCTCTACTGCACCTTCGCCACCATGTTCATCATGCAGGCGCACGGCGTGCATCTCAGCGTCTCGCAGCAGGTCTTCATGCTGCTGCTGCTGATGGTGACGTCCAAGGGCATCGCCGGCATTCCGCGCGCCTCCCTGGTGGTCATCATGGCCACCCTGACCTACTTCGGTCTGCCGGAAGCCTGGATCGCCATCGTCCTGGGCGTCGACCACCTGCTCGACATGGGCCGCTCGGCCACCAACGTGGTCGGCAACTCCGTCGCCGCCGCCGTGGTCGCCAAGTGGGAAGGCGAACTGGACGACATCCCCGAGGGCGGGCCCGATGCGCCCAAGCCCGCCGCCGCCTGAGACGTGAGGCGCTGAATATGAAACGGCCGCCCCAGAAACGGGGCGGCCGTTTTGCCTTGGGGCGGTGGTTGGTCGATCAATGACTACTGGCCGCGTCCGCCGTCGATAAAGGCCTTGATGGAGGTGGCGTTGGGGCCGTCGGCGCGATCACCGTTGCAGACGAGGGGTTGGATGAAGGCGCTCAAGCTGTTGGCGCGAATATCGTCCCAAGCGGCGTCGGCTTCAGGATAGCGCTCCACTTCGGCGCCATCGGGGCCGTACTCGATCTCGAGTGTGATGCGAGCCTGTTTGGCGCGGCAACGAAATTCGTATTCGTCGATCTTGTGACTGTAGTCTCCGGCCGGGGATTGCAGGGCGATGCGAGCGATACGAACGCTGCTGGTGTCGCCCACGGTCGCGATGGCGCTGACGTCGGCGAGGTAGACCAGTCGGGCGTTTCGGGAAAAGGCGTTCCATTCTTCGGCGGACGCGGCGCCGGCCGTGACGGTCGCGGCGGCCAGAATGGCGGTTAACAGGATTGGTTTCATTGTGTCCTCCCCAGGATAGGGCGGACTTCACACCCGAAACGGCGAAATTTCAACTGGGGCATTATGCCGACTCTTCGCCGCGATCCGGGGCTAGGTTCGCCGCATGACGCGCATTCTTCTGAGCCTTCTGATCCTGATCTGGAGCCCGACGCTCGCTCTGGCCGCCAGCCCTCCGCCCTTTCAGTCCGACCGCATCGTCGTCGAGGCGCGGGGGCAGGGGCCGGACGTCATCCTGATCCCCGGCCTGGCCTCGACCTCGGCGGTGTGGGCGCGAACGGCCACTGCGCTGGAGGGGCGATACCGGGTGCATCTGGTGACGGTGCGCGGCTTTGGCGACGTGTCGGCGGGCGGCAACGCCGAGGGTCTGGTCGGCGGGCCGGCTGCGGCGGAGATCCGGCGCTATATCGCCGAACGCGGTCTGGAGCGTCCGGCGCTGATCGGCCATTCCATGGGCGGTCAGATCGCCCTGCGGGTCGCCGCCGACGCCGGGCCGCGCGTAGGGCGGGTCATGGTGGTGGACGCTTCGCCCTTCTTCCCCTCCCTGATCAGCGCGGGGGCCACGACAGGCGACGTCGAGCCCCTAGCGCGGCTGGCTTATCAGGGGTTGCTGCTGTTCGGGGACGAGGCGTTGAAGACCCAGGCCCAGGGCATGGGCGCCGACATGGGCGGGGCCGCCGACAGCCTGTTCGGCACCCTGGGCTGGCAGGGCGGCGACCGGCGCACCCTGGCGCAGGGCCTCTATGAGGTGATGACCGTGGACCTGCGTTCGCGTCTGCCCGCCATCACCGCCCCCGTCACCGTCGTCTATGGCTGGAGCGCCGACGACCGCAGCCCGCGCAGCCATATCGACGGCCTGTTCCGCGCCGGGTACCGGTCACTGCGCGCACCCGCCGCCTTCGAGCGGATCGAAGGCGCCGAGCATATGGTCATGATCGACCAGCCGCGCCGTTTCCAGGCGGCGGTCGAACGCTTCCTGCGCTGAGGCTTCAGTTCGGCTGCAGTCTACGGATCGAGGCCAGCAGGGCCGCATCGTCGCTCATGTCGCCTTCGATGACATACTGGGGACGTTGCGGCTCGTTGTTGCCGCGTGCGCGGCCGCGATAGACCTTCATCGGCACGGCGATCTCGGCCAGGCCGCTGGGCAGGGTCGGCTCGCGGATCTCCATATAGACGGTGTCGGCCGAGGTCTCGCGACCGACCTGGAGGGCGCCCACGGTCTTCCACAGATCCACGGCGTCCAGGCAGGCCGAGCCGCAGCTGGAATCGGTCAGGACATAGACCCGGCCAGCCATAAGCTGTGGGGCGGGCGGCGGCGGGGCGGCGTCGGCCGGCTTTTCGTCATTGGCGCTGCGCCAATAGACCTGACCGGCGGCCTGGGCGGCCTTCATGCCGTTGATGGCGTCTTCGGCCCAGGCGATCAGCTCCGGCTGGCCGTTCGTGGCGCGCAGCTTGTCCAGGAAGGCGGAAATCTCGGCGATATTGCCGTCCGAGGCGCGCCATTCGACGGCCTCGATCGCCGGTTCCGGGTGGGCGGCCATCCAGGCGTCGCCCCACAGGACCTGGGCCATCAGCTGGCTCCAGTGCGAGGAGCCGCCGCCGTTGCCGCGCAGGTCCAGCACCACATAGGGGGCGGCGCGCAAGGCCTCCTGCTTGGTCTTCATGTCGGCGACCAGGGCCGTCAGCTCGGCGTAGTTCTCGCTGGACGGGTCGCCGTTGAAGGTGGGGGTCGAAATCCAGAAGCCGCCGTCGTCGAAATGCTTCAGGGCGAAGTCGGGACGGACGCTCTGCATCAGCTTGGTGCGGCGATCGCTCAGATCATCGGGCGTGGCGCGCCAGTTAAGGGCGTAGGTCTTGGCGGCGCCGTCGGCTTCGAAGCGGCAGGCCTTCATCTCGGATTGCCACGGGTTCTGCGCGCTCAGGAACATCCAGTCGCCGAAGCGGGTCTGGATCGCTTCCAGGAACCAGCGGCCCCGGAACTGGCCGATGCGCTGCTCGGCGAGGGCGGCGGCGTTCACGCCGTCACAGTCGATCAGCCGGGCGCCCAGCGGCGGGGCGGCGGCGTCGGCCTCGTCACGGTTCGCCACCACCTGGTCGGCGCCGCGATAGACGGTTAGGAAGCCGGGCCAGCGGGTCGGGAAGCCGAAGTCCCTTTGGGTCATGCTGATCTGGACGTGGCCGTCCTCGAAGCTGGCGACATAGGCGCGCAGCGCCCACCACCAGCCGCCCGCGTCCGTGGTCGTCTTCGCCCGTTCCAGCGCTGTTGCGAGGCCTTGATCCAGACGGGCGCGGAACTGGGGATTGAGCGGGTCATGCACGCCCGGATGGCTGTCGATCATGATGTCGTGCAGGCCGGTCGCGTCCTGGATCAGGGTCGCCGACCAGTCGCGCGGCTGGTCCATAGGCCGGGGCGCGTCAGTTGCAGCGTCCTGTGCCTGTGTTTGCGCCGCGCACGCCATCGCAATGCAGGCGACGCCTGCCGCCAGAAATCGCTTCATGTTCCGCTCCCATGCCAGTGTCCGGGCGAAGGGGTGGCAGGGCGATGCTCGGCGCGCCAGTTAAGCTTTGGTCATGGCGATAAAAACGTCACTGGACGATGTTCTGCGTCCTCCCTAGGGAGAGCGAAGCGGGGGGATGCATGAAACTCAAGGCGAAGACTGTGAGCACGCTGGCGGCGGCCTTGGCCTTAGCCGGGTGCGCCACGACGGTCGATCCGGTCGTAAGAAACGCCCCGCTGAAAGCGGCCTTCGCCGAACCGATCGATAGCTTGCGCGCGCGCAGCGACGGCGGCGACCGTCAGGCGCAATACGCCATGTCCTTCCTGATGAAGATGGGATTGCGGGGTGTCGAACAGGATGTGCTGGGCGCGGAGGCTCTGCGAGCGCGGGCGGGCGAGATGCGGACCCAGGCCTTGCCCGTCTATATGCCCGGCGTGAACGGCAACCCCGGCACGACCATCATGACCCAGGTCAGTTCGCCCGGCGTCAGCGACGCTGAGGCCCGGCGACTGGACGCCTGCGGAGCCATGCTGCTGCTGGCTGAGCCGGCCCTGGGCGGTTCGATCTGCGGTTCGCCCGAAGCCTATATCGATCTGTTGCCCGCCGGCGCGGCCGTGCGCGAGGAGATGGTGAGAAGCGCCCTGAGCGCCGGGAAGCGGATTGATCCGCTGGAGGTGACGGACTGCGGCGCAACCGACGCCCTGTGGGAAGATGCGGCCTTCCGTATGACGACCGGAGACAATGGGGGCGCCGCTGCGACCAGCGAGAGGATCATCGCCTTGTGCGGCGAGGGGCGCCCGTCCTGGCACGCTCGGGTCATGCGCGCCCAGATCCATCTCGACACCGGAGAGCCGCACGCCGCCGTGGCCGTGATGGCGCCGGTCCCCCGTCCGGCCCCGGCGCCCATCGGCGTCTTCGCCAGTCAGGTGGTCGTGGCCGCTGAGGCCATGCGCGAGGATTGGGTCGGCTATCGCCGAGAGCGCGACGCTATGACGGCGGCCGCCGTCGCGGCCCTGCGCGCCGAGCCGGAGACGCAGGCGCTGGAGACCTTCGCGGTTCAGGGCGGCGAGGCGGTTCTTTTCGCGCGCGAGGGCGCCCTGTTTTCGGGACTGGAGGGCGAGATGGTCGCGCTGATCAGTCTGGAGGATGAGCGCGCCGCGCCGCGCGCTGTCTGGCTGACGCGTAGGGACGGCTTCATGGGGCGGGAGGCGGCCTGGTTCCTGGACGAGTATCGCTGCGACGGGCGTTCAACCCTGGCGCATTTCAACGCCCGGCCTTCGTCAGCGATGGTGCGCGATCATGTCGAGCGCCGCATGAGCGGGGCGCTGGAGCCGCTGTCGAGCAGCCGTCGGGACGGACCGGGCCTGCCCAGCGCCTGTCGTTGGCCGGTGCAGGTGGCGCCGGGCCTGGGTGATGATCCGGCGGTGATCGCGCGGGAGGCTCAGGCGGCCGAGGCCAAGGCCTCCAGCACGCCCTTGCCATAGCGTTCCAGCTTGCCGGTGCCGACGCCGGAGATGCGCCCGAGGGCGTCGAGGGTGCGCGGCTCGCTGAGGGCGATCTCCACCAGGGTCTTGTCCTGGAAGATGACATAGGGCGGGACATGCTGTTCGGACGCTCGGTCGCGACGCCAGGCGCGCAGGACCTCGAAGCGGGCGCGCACGTCCGTATCCAGCGCCTCGGCGGCCAGGTTGCGGCCGGCGTTGCGGCGGGGACGCTCGGCCTCGACCACGCGGACCGGCGCCTTGCGCACCTGAACGGGACGCTCGCCGCGATAGACGGCGCGGACAACCTCGGGGTCGCCCAGCTGGATGATGGGCTTGCCCTCGTTCGGGTCCTCGACCAGCAGGCCCTCGAACAGCAGGTGGTCGATGACGTCGCGCCAGGCGGTCAGCGACAGGTCGGCGCCGATGCCCCAGGTGGACAGGTTGGCCTCCCAGGGCTGGACGTCTTTCGTCTTGCTCAGCAGGTGGTCGACCACGCGGGTGCGGCCAAAGCGTTCGCCGAGACGTTGCACCGCCGCCAGGGCCTTCTGCGCCGGGACGACGGCGTCGAAGGTGGCGGGCGGGTCGCCGCAGATGTCGCAGACGCCGCAAGGTGCTGCGTCGGTCTCGCCGAAGTAGCGCCGCACGGCCTGGGGCCGGCAGACGGCGCCGTCCAGCATGGCGAACAGCTGGCGGACCTTGCGGGTCTGGACCTGCTTGACCTCCTCGGCCATCGGCCGGCCTTCGAGGCGGCGCAGGGACCAGGCGATGTCGGAGGGGCCATAGAGGGTGATGCCCTCGGCGGGTTCGCCGTCGCGTCCGGCGCGCCCGATCTCCTGCCAGTAGGCTTCCAGCGAACCGGGCGGATCGGCGTGGATGACGAAGCGGACGTCGGGTTTGTCGACCCCCATGCCGAAGGCGATGGTGGCGACCATGACGGCGCCGTCCTCGGCCAGAAAGCGCTCCAGCCGCTTGTCGCGTTCTCGAGCGTCGAAACCGGCGTGATAGGCGATGGCGTTGGTCCCGGCGTCGCGCAGGGTCTGGGCCACGCGTTCGCAGCCGTCGCGGCTGCCGCAATAGACCACGCCGGACTTGCCGCGCCGCTCGCGCACCAGCTCGACCACGGCGGCGTCGGTGCGGGCGCGCGAGCCGTTGATCTTGCGCTCGGCGGACAGTTGCAGATTGGGGCGGGCGAAGCTGTCGACGAAGACGCGGGCTTCGCCGAGGCGCAGCGAGGCGAGGATGTCGTCGCGGGTGCGGGCGTCGGCGGTCGCCGTCACGGCGATGCGCGGGACGCCGGGGAAGATCTCGGCCAGACGGCCCAGCGAGCGATAGTCGGGACGGAAGTCGTGGCCCCACTGAGACACGCAGTGCGCCTCGTCGATGGCGATCAGGCTGAGGTCGATCTCGGACAGGCGCTCCAGCATGGAACCGGCGGCCAGACCTTCGGGCGAGACGTAGAGCAGGTCCAGTTCGCCCGAGCGGGCGGCGCGCCAGATGGCCGAGCGCTCCTCCATCGGCACGCCGGAATCGAGGCGGGCGGCGGCCACGCCCTGTTGTTTCAGGGCCTCGACCTGATCGGTCATCAGGGCGATCAGCGGCGACACCACCAGACCGACGCCGGGGCGCAGGATGGCGGGGATCTGATAGCAGACGCTCTTGCCGCCGCCGGTCGGCAGGACGGCCATGACGTCGCGACCGGCCAGAACCTCGGCCACGACATGGGCTTGCAGGC
>Ga0247827_10000388_pt1 | contig 20728 bp, 13 predicted proteins | sample 12C_Control_Day2_FD_194414 | JGI IMG/M metagenome (GOLD analysis project Ga0247827, IMG submission 194414) | Soil microbial communities from agricultural site in Penn Yan, New York, United States - 12C_Control_Day2 | ecosystem: Environmental > Terrestrial > Soil > Agricultural land | place... | reverse complement strand
CTTGACGACCTTGCGGTCGATGTCGTCGGTGTTGTTCCACAGTCGGCCGAAGAGCTCCTCTACGCGGACGCGGGCCTGGCGGCAGAAGACGTCGGCGAGCTGGTAGGCCTCCCGGCCGTTCTCGCCGCGGCCGCGCAGGAGTTCCGCGCGGACGCAGGCGGCGCTCATCGCGAACAGTTCGGCGCCGATGTCGACGATCCGTCCCAGGAAGCCCTGTTTGGTCTCCATCTTCCCCTGCCAGCGGGACATGGCGTAGAAGGTGGAGCGGGCCAGCTTGCGGGAGGTGCGCTCGACGTAGCGCAGGTGCGGGGACAGGTCGATGCCGTGCTTGAACTCGCCGTAGGAGCCGGGCAGCTGTCCCGGTCCGGCGACGAGTTTCGGCAGCCATCTGGCGTAGAAGACGCCCGCGTTGGCGCCCGCCCTCGCCTTGTCGCCCAGTGACTTCCGGGGGTCGATGAGATCGCCCGCGACCGAGAGGTGGGCGTCGACGGCCTCACGGGCGATGAGCAGGTGCATGATCTCGGTGGAGCCCTCGAAGATGCGGTTGATGCGCAGGTCGCGCAGCATCTGCTCGGCCGGTACGGCCCGTTCGCCGCGGGCGCTGAGGGACGCGGCGGTCTCGAAGCCGCGTCCGCCGCGGATCTGGACCAGTTCGTCGGCCATCAGCCAGGCCATCTCGGAGCCGTACAGCTTGGCGAGGGCGGCCTCGATGCGGATGTCGTTGCGGTTCTCGTCGGCCATCTGCGAGGACAGGTCGACCACGGCTTCGAGGGCGAAGGTGGTGGCGGCGATGAAAGCGATCTTGGAGCCGACGGCCTCGTGCAGCGCCACCGGCTTGCCCCACTGCTCGCGGGCCGCCGACCACTCGCGGGCGATCTTCAGGCACCACTTGCCGGAGCCGACGCACATCGCGGGGAGCGACAGGCGGCCGGTGTTGAGGGTGGTGAGGGCGATCTTGAGGCCCTGGCCCTCCTCGCCGATGCGGTGGGAGGCGGGGACGCGGACCCGGTGGAAGCGGGTGACGCCGTTCTCCAGGCCGCGCAGGCCCATGAAGGCGTTGCGGTTCTCGACGGTGACGCCCTCGGAGGCCGCCTCGACCACGAACGCGGTGATGCCGCCCCGGTGGCCCTCGGACTTCGGCACCCGCGCCATGACCACGAGGAGGTCGGCGACGACCCCGTTGGTGGTCCACAGCTTCACCCCGTCGAGGACGTACTCGTCGCCCTCGGGGACGGCGGTGGTGGCGAGCCGGGCCGGGTCCGAGCCGACGTCCGGCTCGGTGAGCAGGAAGGCGGAGATGTCGGTGCGGGCGCAGCGCGGCAGGAAGGTCTCCTTCTGCTCCTTCGTGCCGAAGATCTTCAGCGGCTGCGGGACGCCGATCGACTGGTGGGCGGAGAGCAGTGCGCCGATCGCCGGGTTGGCGGAGCCGACCAGGGCGAGGGCCTTGTTGTAGTACACCTGGGTGAGGCCCAGGCCGCCGTACTTGGTGTCGATCTTCATGCCGAAGGCGCCGAGCTCCTTGAGCCCGGTGATCACCTCGTCGGGGATCAGCGCGTCACGCTCGATCCGGGCTCCGTCGATCTTCGTCTCGCAGAAGTCGCGGAGCTTGGCGAGGAACTCCTCCCCGCGCTGGACGTGCTCGTCGTCGGGAAGGGGGTGGGGGTGGATCAGGTCGAGCCGGAAGCGGCCGAGGAACAGTTCCTTGGCGAAGCTGGGCTTGCGCCAGTCCTGCTCCCTGGCTGCCTCCGCGACCTCGCGGGCCTCACGTTCGGTGACCGTGGGCCGGGACGGAGACTCGGGTACTGCGGACATGAGGCTCACCTCGCCGCGAATGGGATCGTGTCATTACATTACTGACTGGTGCTACCCGTTCGTATGTACCCGATGCGCGGTCGCCCCGCCACCCTTCGTGCGGCCGTTCGGCCGATACGCCCGCCGCCTCAGCGGGCGGGCGCGGACAGGACCAGACGGCCGTCGTGGACCTCCGCGACCCGGTCGACGGCGGTGAGCAGGGCACGGTCGTGGGTGACCAGGACGGTGGCGGTGGCCCGCCGGTGGGTGAGCCCGGTCAGCAGGTCCATCACGGCGGCGCCGCGCTCCTGGTCCAGGGCGCTGGTGGGTTCGTCGACCAGCAGGACGGTGGGGTCGTTCATCAGGGCGCGGGCGATGTTCACCCGCTGGCGCTGGCCGCCGGACAGCTGGTGCGGGCGGCGGCCGGCCTGGTCGGCGAGGCCGACGGCGTCGAGCAGTTCCAGGGCCCGGCCGCGCGCCCTGCCGGGTGAGCGGCCGTCGATCCCTGCCATGACCTGGAGCTGTTCGGCGGCGGTGAGGGAGGGAAGCAGGTTGGGCTGCTGGAAGACGATGCCGATGCTGCGCCGGCGCAGTGCGGCGAGCTCGCCCCGGCTCAGCCCGGTGGTCGGCGTGCCGTCGACGGCGACAGTGCCGGAGTCGGGGGTGACGAGGGTGGCGGCGACGGCGAGCAGGCTGGACTTGCCGGAGCCGGACGGCCCGACCACGGCCGTGACGCTGCCCCGGGGGACGTCCAGGCTGACGTGGTCGAGGGCGGTCAGACGGGTGTCGCCGTCGGGGTAGGTGAGGGTGATGTCGGTCAGTTCGAGGCTCATCGGGCGCTCCCCAGGGCGGTCAGCGGGTCCACGGAGGTGATGCGGCGGACGGAGAGGGCGGCCCCGAGCGCGCCGAGGGCGATCGTCACGGCGGCGGGGACCAGGACGGTCGCGGGGGTCAGGGCGAAGGGGATGTCGGAGCCGGTGAGGGCGGCTCCGGCCGCGGCGGCGACGGCGGTGCCCGCCAGGGTTCCGCCCGTCAGCAGGACCAGCGCCTGGCCGAGGGCGTCCGCCAGCAGGCGGCGCGTCGGGGCGCCCAGCGCCTTCAGGACGGCGATGTCGCCGCCGCGCTGGATGGTCCACACGGTGAAGAAGGCGCCGACGACCAGGGCGGAGATGGCGAACAGGAAGCCGCGCATCAGCTGCAGGGAGCCGTTCTCGGAGGTGTAGGAGCCGATCGCGGACAGGGAGTCGTCCTTGGTGACGGTCCTGGTGCCGGCGGCCCGGTCGCCGGCCGCGAGGTCGGCGCCCCGGTCGGTGTCGAGGGCGATGACGGTCGCGGTGGGACCGCCGTCGCGGGCGCCGGCGGGCGGGGCGAGGGCGCTCCAGGTGTCCAGGGAGGCCCAGACGACGGGCGTGTGGCTGAAGGAGGCGTCCCCGCGGGCCGCCGCGACGGTGAGCTCGCGTCCGGCGAGGGTGACGGCGTCGCCCTCGCCGACGCCGAGTTCCCCGGCCGCGGCGGTCGACAGCACCACCGTGCCGTCCTCCACCCGCTCCCCGGCGGGGGCCAGCGGGGAGCCCGGCAGGACGCCGAAGACGGAGACGCCGGCGCTGCGGTCACCGGCGTTCGCCCGGGTGGTGGTGATGCCGAGCGGCTCGGCGCGGGTCACTCCGGGAACCCGCGCCCAGTGCCGCCAATGCGCCTCGGTGACGACGGAGTCGGCGTACGAGAGGTCCTGGCCGCCGGCGGGGGCGGCGAAGGCGAGCCGGTCGGCGGGCAGCCCGGTGACGGCGGAGACGTTCTGCCGGGCGAGCCCGGCGGTCAGCCCCGAGAGGAGGCCGACCAGCAGGGTGATCAGCACGACGACGGCGCCCATCAGGGCGAAGCGCCCCTTGGCGAACGTGAGGTCCCTCCAGGCGACGAACATGCCCCGGCCTGTCCCTTCGATCGGTGAAACGGTGTGCCCCCACCGTCGCGCCCGGCACCGGGCGGGGGCATCGCCCCCGGGAGCGGGCTTTGCGAATCGAAGGACCGGTCCGCGTCTCCACCTTTTGATCGATGCCCGGTAGGATCGGTTTTCCGTAGGCTGGTGGGTGATGAACGGCCTCACTCCCACCAGCCGGGCCCTCACCCGGTCTCTGCACCTGCTCGTCGCGGGCCTGCTCGCGCTGGCCCTCGTCAGGGCGTCGGCCGAGCACGCGCCGGACACGGGCGCGGTGACCGGTGCGGGCGCCGCGCTGGCGGGGGTCTACGCGGTGGGACCGCTCACCCCGGCCGTGTCCGCCTCCCGCCGGGCCGCCGCGTGCTGGCTCGCGGCGCTGGGCGCGGTGTGGCTGCTGTTGCTGGCGCTGACGCCGGACGGGGTGTGGCTGGCGTTCCCGCTGTACTTCCTCCAGCTGCACCTGTTGTCCCGGCGCGGCGGGCTGCTCGCGGTCGCCGCCACGGCCGTCGCCGCGATCACGGCGTTCGCCGCGCACCGCGGGGAGTTCTCCCCCGCCGTGGCCATCGGGCCCGCGCTCGGGGCGGCCGTCGCCGTCGCGGTGGTGTGGGGGTACCAGGCCCTGTACCGGGAGAGCGAACGGCGCCGCCGGCTGATCGAGGAGCTCACCGTCACCCGCGCCGATCTGGCCGCCGCCCAGCACACCGCGGGCGTCCTGGCCGAGCGTGAGCGGCTGGCCCGTGAGATCCACGACACCCTCGCCCAGGGGCTGTCCAGCATCCAGCTGCTGCTGCGCGCCGCCGAGCGCGCCCTGCCCGGCCGGCCCGAGGCGGCCGGCGCCCATGTCGTCCAGGCCCGGCGGGCGGCCGTCGACAACCTCGCGGAGGCCCGCCGGTTCGTCGCCGCCCTCACCCCGCCCGCGCTGGACGGAACCACACTGGCCGGCGCCCTGGAAAGGCTGTGCGCCACCACCGGCGCCCAGCACCGCGTCGCCGTGACCTTCCGCCGCACCGGCACGCCCCGCGCCCTGCCGACCGCCCTCGAGGTGGCCCTGCTGCGCGTCGCCCAGTCCGCGCTGTCCAACACCGTCCGCCACTCCGGGGCCGCCACCGGCGAGGTCACCCTGGCCCACCTGGAGGACGGCGTGCGGCTCGACGTCGTCGACGACGGCGCCGGTTTTGACCCCGGGCGGCTTCCGGCGCCGGATCCGGCCGCCGGCGGGTTCGGCATCGCCGCGATGCGGGCGCGGGCCCGTTCGCTCGGCGGCACCCTGGCCGTGGAGTCGTCCCCGGGCCGCGGCACCGCCGTGTCGGCGTGGTTCCCCTCCGACGCGCGGGAAGACGCCCGGGAACAGCGCCCCGCCGCTCCCGGACCGCGCCGCGGCGCCCCGGACGGGAACGAGGCACACCGGTGAGCGGCCTCCCGATCCGCATCCTGATCGCCGACGACCACCCGGTGGTGCGGGCGGGGCTGCGCGCGGTGCTGGAGACCGAGCCGGACTTCGCCATCGTCGCCGAGGCCGCCACCGCCGAGGAGGCCGTGGAGCTGGCCGCTGCCGGCGGGTCCGACGTCGTCCTGATGGACCTGCAGTTCGGCCGCGGCATGAACGGATCGCAGGCCACCGCCGCCATCACCGCCCGTCCCGGCGCGCCCCGCGTGCTGGTCGTCACCACCTACGACACCGACGCCGACACCCTCCCGGCGATCGAGGCCGGGGCCACCGGGTACCTGCTCAAGGACGCCCCGCCCGAGGAACTGGCCGCCGCCGTGCGCACCGCCGCCGCGGGACGCACCACCCTCGCGCCGGCGGTCGCCGACCGGCTGATGAACCGGCTGCGCGCACCGCACGCCGCGCTGACCCGGCGCGAGACGGAGGTGCTCTCGCTGGTCGCCGAGGGACTGTCCAACCAGGGCATCAGCGCGCGGCTGCAGCTCACCCGGGCCACGGTCAAGTCCCACCTGGCGCACGTCTACGCCAAACTCGGCGTCGACTCGCGCACCGCCGCGGTCGCCGCCGCCCTGGAGCTCGGCGTCATCCGCCGCTGAGGGACAATTCGTCCGGTGCCGGTTCCTCCCCTCGCCAGGCCCCCGAAGAAGGCTGTCGAAGCGCTTCGACAGCCTATGGACACCCGTCCTTCTCTGCGGCTACTGTCGAACCACCCTCACCCACCCCTATTCGTTCTGGCGCACCGTCGAAGCGCTTCACAACAGCTTGGAGAACCGGATGGTCACCCTCGCCGAGGTCGCCCAGCACGCCGGAGTCTCCGCGAGCACGGTGAGCTATGTCCTCAGCGGCAAGCGGTCCATCTCGGTGAACACCCGGCAGCGGGTGGAGCGGAGCATCCGCGAGCTCGGGTACCACCCGAACGCCGGGGCCCGCGCCCTGGCCAGCAGCAGGTCCAACATCATCGCGCTGATGATGCCGCTGCGCACGGACATGTACGTGCCGGTGATGATGGAGATCGCCATCGCGGTGGCCACCACGGCCCGCACCCACGGGTACGACGTGCTGCTGCTCACCGGCGAGGAGGGACCGGACGCGGTGCGCCGCGTGGCGGGCAGCGGACTCGCCGACGGCATGATCCTCATGGACGTCGAACTCGACGACGAGCGGCTGCCGTTGCTGAGGGAGACCGACCGGCCCGCGGTGCTGATCGGGCTGCCTGCCGACACCGCGGGGCTCACCTGCGTCGACCTCGACTTCAAGGCCACCGGCGCGCTGTGCGTGGAGCACCTCGCCGAGCGGGGGCACCGCGACATCGCCGTCGTCGGCGAGGCCCCGGCGGTCTACGAGCGCCACACCGGCTTCGCCGAGCGGACCCTGGACGGGCTGCGCGGCCGGGCGCGGGAGGTGGGGCTGCGGCTGCTGCACCGGCCGTGCGAGGGCGGGTACGACGCGATGGCCGTGACCCTCGCCCGGATCCTCGACGAACGGCCCGGCACCACGGGCTTCGTGGTGCAGAACGAGTCGGCGGTGGAACCGCTGCTCGCCCTGCTGCGGCAGCAGGGCCGGGCCGTGCCGGAGGACGTCTCGGTGGTCGGTATCTGCCCGGAGCAGGTCGCCGTGCAGGCCTCGGTCCGGCTGACGTCGGTCGCCATCCCCGCCCAGGAGATGGGCCGGCACGCCGTGGAACAGCTGGTGGCCAAGCTCGAGGGACGGGGCGGCGACGAGGTCGTCCTGCTCGCACCCGAGCTGACGGTCCGGGCCAGTTCGGGACCGGCCCCGGTGCAGTGACGCACCCCGTACGGCAGGAGGCCGCCCGCACCGGGCACCGGTGCGGGCGGCTCGGGTGTGTCCTCGGCTAACCGCCCGACACCGTCAGGTTGTTGGTGCGGAAGTCCAGTCCGCCGGCGGACGAGGTGATCTCGTAGCCGAACTGGACGTCGCCGATGGTCTCGTTGCCCATCCAGCCCTTGGTGTCCTTGATCCACTTGAGGACCGGGAGGATGTTGACGGTGCCGGAGTTCGAGTCCGAGGTGCGCAGGAACGAGAACACCTCGTTGGCGCCGTTGTTCCCCTTGTAGACGTTCCAGGTGTGGCCGCCGAGGCTCACCGTGCCCTGGGAGGTGCCGAGCGGGCCCACGGCGCCGTTGTGGTTGACCCAGAGCATGATCTCGTAGTCGTAGTCCGTGTCCCAGATGTCGTACGAGGTGTTGTACGCGCCCGAGGACGGGACGGTGACGTTGTAGCTGCTGGTGAGCGAGGCGAGGGAGGTGATCGGCTTGTTGATCACCTTCTTGGCGTTCGGGTAGGACTTGATGCCGCCGGTGTTGGGGTGGTCGGCCCACACGCCCCAGTTGGTGCCGGAGTTGGCCCAGACGCACTGGGCGCCGGCGCCGGAGCCCCAGATGTTGTTGTAGAGGGTGTAGCCGTTGAGGCCGGTGTTGCCCCACTGGTCGCAGGAGCTCCAGACGGCGGCGTGCGCGGGGGCGGAGGCCAGTCCGACCGTCGCGCCGAGCGCGAGGGCGGGCGCCAGCAGGACCTTGGTGATCCTGCGCAAGGTGCTTGTTGCCATGGTGTTCCTTCCATGGGTGGGGGGAATTGCGGCGGTCACCGCGCCTTCGGCGTGAGGACGCGGTCTTCTCCGGCGACCAGGTCGAGCGGCTCGGCGCCGGCGGAAGTCCACAGGTCGATGCGGTGGGTCCGGGTGGGCCGGAGGACGGCGGTGGCGCCGTCCGGGGACCAGGTGAGGTCGAGCGTCGCGCCGAAGCGGGTGCGGATGCCGTGCAGCCGGCCGCTCGGGTACGCGGGGAGGGGCGCCGGCAACAGGACCAGCCGGTCGGGGGTGGACTGCACGAGCGCCTCGATCAGCACGGCGGGCAGCGTGTGGGCGGCGTCGGCGTTGTAGACGTGGCGGTGGGGGTAGTGCGCGCTCATCAGGGAGGCGTGGAAGAAGTCGCCGTCGAGGACCTGGCCGAGCGCGTGGGCGACCCGTTCGCCGTCCCGCAGGCGGGCCGCGATCAGCGCGTGGTGCAGATGGCCGTGCGCGGAGTCGTTCTCGGCGCCGCGCAGTTCCAGGGCGCGACGGGCGGCGGCGGCCAGCTCCGGGGTGTCGTAGGGGGTGATCTCGTCCAGCGGCCAGACGCCGTAGAGGTGGCTGAGGTGGCGGTGGTCGTAGGAGTCCTCCAGGCCGGGCCGGGCCCACTCGGCGAGCGCGCCGTCGCCGTTGATCCGGTGCGGGGGCAGCCGGTCGGCGAGGGCGCGCCAGCGGTCGGCGTGCTCCGGGTGGTAGGCGGCGGCGGTGAGCAGGGCGTGGCGGGCGGCGGAGAGGTCCATGGCCGCGTCGACCGTGCCCCAGCTCGCGTTGGCGGGCCGGTTCTCGGGCGAGTAGGAGGGGACCACGACCAGCCGGCCCTCGCTGTCGGTGCGGGTGAGGAAGTCCTCGTAGAAGAGCGCGACTTCGGCGAGGGCGGCGGCGGTGCGCGGGTCGCGTGCGCCGTGGGTCTCGTCGTGGTCGACGAGCGGCTTGAGCAGCCAGTCGGCGCCGGCGGTCCACAGGTGCAGCGGGTACTCGCGGCTGAAGTGGTACGAGTGCCCCGACTCCCCGTCGCTGTGGGCGGGCGCGACGACTCCCCGGGTGCCGAAGACGGCGCGGGCGTTGTCCCGCCAGTCGGGCAACTGCCGCTGGATCAGGGAGGCCAGCGCCTCGGTGACCTCGGGGAGGGCCGCGGCGGCCGCGGAGGCGGTCTGCAGGTTGAGGTTGGCGTCGTTGGTGAAGGCGCCGGACCATGCGGTGTCCCAGTCACCGGTCCACAGCCCGGTGAGCCGGGGCGGGAAGAGGCCGCTGGAGGACAGCAGATGGTAGCGGCCGGCCGCGAAGAGCCGTTCGAGCAGGGCGGCGCTGCGCGGCCGGGCGAGCAACTCCGAGCCCGCCAGGAGGCGTTCGCCGGGATCGGCGGCCAGGTCGAGGGTGACGCGCCGGTAGGCGGTGCGGTGCAGGGGGAGATGGCGGTCGAGGAGAGCGTCGTACGAGGGCGGCTCCTCGCCGAGCAGTTCGCGCAGGGCGCGGCCCTCGGCGACCACGTCCGCCTCCCCGGTGTGCCGTCGCACCCGGGTGAGCAGCAGCACGGACCGGGCGCCCTCGATGTGCACGCCCGGCGGGGCGAGCGCGGTGCGGCCGCCGGTGACGGCGACCAGGGTGACGCCGGTGCAGGCGAGGTCGCTGCCGGGGTAGCGGGCGCGCAGGCTCAGCAGCGCGCCCTCCGGGGTGAGGACGGCGCCGTGGCCGACGCCCAGATTGGTCGGGGCGCCGGGGAGCCGGTGGTCCAGGGAGACGTCGAGGGTGAGCCCCGGTCCGGTGACGCGCTGGACGATCACGTCGTCGGCGCGGGAGACGAAGACCCTGCTGGTCCAGCCGGCGCCCGCGGCCTGCGCGACGCCGGTGGTGAAGTCGAGGGTGCGGCGGTATCCCTCCGGGTCCGGGACGCCGTCCGGGCGGCGCAGGCGGACCTGGAAGGCGGGGTGGAAGGCCCGCACCCACCGCAGCGGGCGGCCGTCGGTGAAGCCCTCCGCGGCTTCCCGGTCGCCGGACAGCAGACGGTCCTGGAGGAGCGGGAGCCGGTCTGCCAGCCGGGGTGGCAGCCGGTGCCCGTCGTCGCCCTCGCCGGGACGGACGAGGGTGTGGTGCGTGACGACGGTGCGGTCGTCGTCCGGGTCGCCGGACACGAGGGCGCCGTGGTGGCCGTTGCCGGTCAGGAAGGCGTCCTCCCAGCGGGCGGCGGGCCGTGGCTCCCAGGTTCCGTGGACGGGCTCCGTGCTCATGGCTTCAGCACCGCCACGCCGTAGCGGCCCAGGGTGACGCGGTCGGTCACGGTCGTCTCCGTCAGCAGGTCGTGGTGCGTCCCCGGGACCTCCGCGGTCACCGGCTCGCGGCCGTGGTTGAGCAGGAACAGCAGCTCGCCGCGCCGGACCGCCTCGACCCCGTCCGGGAGCCCGTCGAGCACCGGCCGGACGCCGGCGCCGGCGGCGGCGCGGCCCAGCAGCGCGCGCAGCGCCCCCGGTTCGGGGAGCGTCGAGACGTACCAGGCGCGGCCCTTGCGGAGCACGGCGGGCAGTCCGTCGAGTTCCCCGCCCCGGTAGGGGACGGTCTCGTCGGCGGTGCCGTCCGGTTCCAGTTCCTCGGACCACAGGGTGCCGCGCAGGCCTCCCCCGCACTCGGCGGTCTCCCCCGGCTCCAGGGGCCACCACTCGTGCAGGGTGCGGATGCCGAACAGCTCGCGCAGCCGGGCGTCCATGCCGCCGGGACGTACCCGGTCGTCCTGGTCGGCGACGCCGGTCAGGAAGCCGCAGACGAGGGTGCCGCCGCCGCGTACGTACCCCAGGAGGTTGTCGACGGCCCGGTCGGTGAGCAGATAGAGCTGGGGGACGACGACGAGCCGGTAGCCGGTCAGGTCGTGGCCGGGGTGGGCGAAGTCGGTGGTGAGGCCGGCCCCCCAGAGCGCGCGGTGCCAGGCGCCCAGCACCTCCGGATAGTCGACCTCGCGGGAGGGCCGGGCCTCCTGGTCGCCGGCCCACCAGGAGTGCCAGTCGTGCAGCACGGCGACGTCGGCGGTGACCTGGCCGCCCGCCACGTGCGGGGCGATCCGCGCCAGGTCCGCGCCGAGCTCCTTGATCTCCTGGTACGTGCGTCCCCGCTCGCCGGCGTGGCCGACCATCCCGGAGTGGAACTTCTCCGCGCCCTGCCGGGACTGGCGCCACTGGAAGTAGCAGACGGCGTCGGCGCCCCGGGCGACGGCCTGGAGGGACCACAGGCGGTTGAGGCCGCGCGGCTTGGGGTGGTTCACCCGGCGCCAGTTGACCGGTCCGGCGGCCTGCTCCATCAGCATCCAGGGGCCGCGCGCCTGGGAGCGGGTCATGTCCTGGACCAGGGCGCCGGCCTGCGGGCCGTCGGGGTCGCGCGGGTCGGGGTAGAGGTCGACGGAGACGACGTCCTCCTCCTCGGACCAGCGCCAGGCGTCCTGGCCCGCCCACAGCGGCATGAAGTTGGTGGTGACCGGGAGGTGCGGGGTGTGCCGGCGGACGATGTCGCGTTCGGCGGTGTAGCACTCCAGGAGCATGTCGGAGGTGAAGCGCTTGAAGTCGAGCACCTGGGTGGGGTTCTTCAGGTAGTGCGCGTGGCGGGGCGGCAGCACCTCGGCCCAGTCGCCGTAGCCCTGGCTCCAGAAGGCGGTTCCCCAGGCGGTGTTGAGGGCGTCCAGCGAGCCGTAGCGGTGGCGCAGCCAGGCCCGGAAGCGGTCGGCGGCCTCGTCTCCCCAGTCGTAGGTGCAGTACTCGTTGTTGATGTGCCACAGGGTGAGGGCCGGGTGGCCGGCGTAGCGGGCCGCCAGGTCCTCGGTGAGGGCGGCGGCGTAACGGCGGTAGGTGGCGCTGGAGTGGGAGAAGTGCTGCCGGCCGCCCCACCACTCGGTCCGGCCGTCCGCGTCGCGGGGCAGGGTGTCGGGGTGGAGGTGGCCCATCCAGGGCGGCGGAGAGGCGGTCGGGGTGGCGAGGACGACGCCGATGCCGTTGTCGTGCATCAGGTCCATCAGCCGGTCCAGCCAGCCGAAGTCCCGCTCCCCCGGACGGGGTTCGAGCTTCGACCACGAGAACACCCCGAGGGTGACGGAGTTGACGCCGGCCTCCTTCATCAGGCGGACGTCCTCGTGCCAGACCTCCTCGGGCCACTGCTCGGGGTTGTAGTCGCCGCCGTAGAGAAGACGACCACGGGTGACATCACTGAGCCTGGGCAAGGGAACCTCTCATCGAGGGGCGAGCGGAGAAACCTCAAGGGGCGCGGGGAGCTGCGCGACCAGCCACGACGGACCGCGGCCGGCGAACCACGCGGCCTCCCCCGCGACTCAGGGCGCTAGCCCTTGACGGCGCCGGTGAGCATGCCCTTCTTGAAGTGCTTCTGGACGAAGGGCGACAGCACGGCCACCGGCAACAGCGCCATCACCATGACGGCCATCTGCACGGCCAGACCGGACAGCTCACCGGTCTTGATCGCCTGGCCCAGGCCGACCGGCGCCTCCTGCTTCTGCACCAGCTGGATCATGACGTTCTGCAGCGGGAGCATGTCCTGGTCGTTCAGGTACAGCGAGGCGTTGAACCAGGCGCTCCAGTAGCCGACGGCGTAGAACAGCGTGATCACCGCGACCACCGCACGGGACAGCGGCAGCACGATCTGCCACAGGATCCGCAGGTCGCCGGCGCCGTCGATGCGGGCGCTGTCGATCAGCTCCTGCGAGATGCCCATGAAGAAGCCGCGCAGCACCAGGATGTTGAAGACGCTGATCGCGCTGGGCAGGATCAGCGCGAGGTAGCTGTCCGTCAGGCCCAGGGACTGCACCAGCAGGTAGGTGGGGATGAGGCCGGCGCTGAAGAACATCGTGGCCAGCAGCACCATGAGGATCCAGCGGTGGCCGAGGGAGCCGGTGCGGGACAGTCCGTAGGCGCACAGCACCGACACCGTCATCGAGAACACGGTGCCTACGAGGGTGATGCCGATGCTGACGAGCGCGGCCCGGGTGACCTGGCCGCCGCTGAGCAGCTCCTGGTAGGCGACGAAGGTGATGTCGGTCGGGATCATCACCAGCCCGCCGGCCTCGTCGATGGCCTTGCGCGTGGACAGGCTGGTGACCACGACGATCCACAGCGGGAACAGGATGGCCAGGCAGGCGAGGAGCAGGACCAGCCCCTTGCCCGCGAGCCCGGCCCGGGTGGGCTTCTCCTCCCACACCGGCCGGGGCGGGGCCGCCCAGCGGCCGGGCGTGCGCGCGGGCTTGTCGATGACGGCGGTCACTTCTTGTACACCCCCTGCTCGCCCATGAGATGGGCCACCTTGTTGGCCATCAGGACCAGGCCGAGACTGATGACGCCCTTGACGAGCCCCGCGGCGGCCGCGTAGCCGAAGTCCTGGTTGCGCACGCCGTTCCACCACACGAAGGTGTCGAGGACCTCCGCGGCTCCCGGTCCGACGGCGTCGCGTTGCAGCAGGATCTGTTCGAAGCCGACCGTCAGGGCGTCACCGACGCGCAGCACCAGCAGCAGGGCGATCACCGGGCGCAGCGCGGGCAGCGTGACGTGCCACATGCGGCGCCAGCGGTTCGCGCCGTCCATCGCGGCGGCCTCGTACAGGTCGGGGCTGACCGAGGCCAGCGCGGCGAGGAAGACGATGATCCCCCAGCCGGCGTCCTTCCACACGCTCTGCGCGGTGACCAGGAACTTGAAGGTGTCCGGGTCGGTCATCAGGCTGAGCCCGTCGTACCCGTGGTCGCGCAGCAGCTGGGACAGCAGCCCCGCGCCGCCGAAGAGCTGCTGGAAGACGGCGATGACCAGCACCCACGAGAAGAAGTGCGGCAGGTAGAGGACGGCCTGTGAGATCGCCCGCACCCGGGGCCTGACCACGCTGTTGATGAGCAGCGCGAGCAGGATCGGGATCGGGAAGTACAGCACCAGCTGCAGGACGAACAGCAGCAGCGTGTTCTGCACGGCGTTCCAGAACGCCGAGTCCTCGAAGATCCGCTGGAAGTTCTCCAGGCCGACCCAGGGGCTGTGCAGGATGGAGACGATCCCGTTGTCGCTGATGTAGGGGTCGTACTCCTGGAACGCGACGACGTTGCCGAGGATCGGCACGTAGTTGAAGAGCAGCACCAGCAGCACGGCGGGCAGCGTCATCAGCAGCAGCACGCGGTCGCGCCGGAACCTCACCCGCAGGCCCTGCTTCGCGGCCGGCGGCTCCTTCGGAGCCCCGGGGGCGCCGCCGTGCGCCGCCGGGGCGTTCTCGTTGACTTCTTCGGCCTCGGTTCCGGTCCGAGGCACCGTGCTGTGGGACACGGCGGTTCTCCTTGCCTCGGTACCTGGTCAGCCGGCCGCCGAGCCGTTCTCGTCGAGGATCTCGCGGTACCAGTCGCGCAGCTTGTCCCCGCCCTTGCTCTTCCAGTCGGAGACGGCCTGCTGCACGTCGCTGATCTTCTTGCGGCCGCGGACGACGTCGTCCTCCAGCTGCTCGAAGTCGTTGGAGAGGTTGGTGTAGCGGGCCGGTTCGGTGATCTGCATGCCGTAGAAGGCGGGCTTCCTGGTGACGGCGCCCATCCGCTGCTGCCACTCGACCTGGCCCTTGGCGACCTCGGGGAAGTCGGGGTGGGCGATGGTCGCGGCGGGGCTGGCCACCATCACATAGGCGTTCATCACGTCGATGTTGCCCTGGTCGGTCTTGGTGGGCACACCGTCCTTGACGGTGTAGTGGGTGCCCTCCACGCCGTAGTTGGTGGCCATGTACTCCTTGGTTCCGTACGGCGCGGCGGTGACGTTGGCGACCGCCAGCACGTCCCGGACGACGGCCTCGGAGGCCTTCTTGTTGATGAAGGCGAAGATGCCGGCCGGGTTCTGCGCCCACAGCGTCGGGGCGCCGCCGTCGTGGCCGAAGATGTCCATGCCCCAGATCTTGAAGTCGGGGTTCTGGGTGGCCTGTTCGGCGGTGCGGCTCCACCACTGCGAGGAGTCCTGGTTGTAGATGAGGAACTCACCGGCGGCGAACTTGGGCCCGGGGTCGGTGGCGTTGCTCTTGCCCAGCTTGGCGTCGGGGTGGACGACGCCGGCGGCGAACAGCTTGCGGGTCCACTCCAGGGCCTCGAGGTACTCCTCGGTCTCGATGCGGTAGACCAGCTTGCCGTCCACCTCGTTCCAGCCGAGCGACTTCTCGTTGCCGGAGAGCACGCCGAAGGCGTTGAAGGCGGTCCACTTCATGTCCAGGCAGGCCCAGCGCTTGGCCCTGGCGTTGGTGGCGTCCTTGGCGAGGGCCATGAACTCGTCGCAGGAGCGCGGGACCTCGTAGCCCTCCTTCTCGAATATGTCCTGGCGGTAGAGCGGCACGATGCCGGTGACGTACGAGGAGGGCATGGGCAGGCCGCGCAGCTTGCCGCCGAAGATGGAGCGCTGCCAGGCGTCGGTGGGGATCGCCGCGAGGTTCGGGTAGTCCTTGACCGCGTCGCCGGACAGGTAGGGGCCGAGGTCGGCGAACTTGCCGATGATGGCGCTGGGGATCTTGCCGGTCATGTTCCAGCCGGGCACGACCACCACGTCGGGGACCTCGCTGGAGGCGAGGACCGCGCCGAGCTTCTGGTCGTAGGTGTTGCCGTCCTGGTTCTGCCAGACCACGTCGACGCCGATGAGGTCGTTCATCGACGTGTAGTAGGCGTTGCCGTCCTTGGGCGGGGAACCCCAGAACGGCGACATGACGGTGACCTTGTTGCCCTTGCCGAGCTTCTTCGGCACCGACGTCTTCAGGCCCGCCAGGTCGAGCTTGCCGGTGAAGCCGACCGCGGAGCCGTTCTTGCTGGGGATGTCGGGGGTGACCACGTTGCTGGCCACGTACGCCGGCAGGAGCTTCTTGGCGTCCTTGCCCGAGGTGGTGCCGTCGCGCGAGCCTCCGTCGGATCCGCCGCACGCGGCGAGCAGCGGCATTCCCCCCGCCACCGCTGCGGTGGCGACCGCCGTGGAGGCGAGGAAGCTTCTCCGGCTGGGCCCGGAGGAGTGGGAGGCGGCGTTCGGCGTCATTGCGTCAACCCTTCATGGCGCACCAGGACACCCGGCGGTGGCCGTCGGCTGCGGTGTCTTCAGTGGAACTGGCTGAGCCGAAGCGGTGGTTCGGCGGAAGGTGCGCCGGAATGGCGGGCCTCGCAGTCGAAGCGCTTCGATGTTGCTGCGAGGTTAAGTGAACACCCAGGGGCACACAAGAGTCGCATCCAAGATTCCTCGGATGTCTGAGCGAGAGAAGTGCGGTCATACCGCCCATGCACCGTCGGCGAGGCGTCCGATCTGTTGCCCACGGATCCCTTGACACCCACCCCCACCCCGAATGAGCATCGAAGCGCTTCGAAAGCGCCTCGCCGCTCCACCCCGAGGGGAACTTCACGTGACCGCACACACGCCGCCCGCACCGCTTTTCCGCGACACGGACCAGCCGTTCGCGAAGCGCATCGACGATCTTCTGTCGCGGCTGACCCTCGACGAGAAGATCGGATTCCTGCACCAGTTCGGGCCGTCCGTCGAGCGTCTGGGCGTCGCCGCCTTCCGCACCGGCCAGGAGGCCCTGCACGGTGTCGCCTGGATGGGCCCGGCCACGGTCTTCCCGCAGGCCGTCGGCCTCGGCGCCACCTGGAACGAGGAGCTGGTCCGCCGGGTGGGAGAAGCGGTGTCCCGGGAGGCCCGGGCGATGCGCGCCCGCGACGAGCGGGTCGGCCTCAACGTCTGGGCGCCGACCGTCAACCTGCTGCGCCACCCGCTGTGGGGCCGCAACGAGGAGGGCTACTCGGAGGACCCGAAGCTCACCTCGGCCATCGCCACCGCCTACACCCGCGGCCTGCGCGGCGACCACGGGCTGTACTGGCGCACCGCCCCCGTCCTCAAGCACTGGCTGGCGCACAACAACGAGACGGAGCGCGACACCACCTCCAGCTCCGTGCGCCCCCGCGTGCTGCACGAGTACGACCTGCGCGCCTTCCGGGACACGGTGGAGGCGGGCACGGTGGCCGGGGTGATGCCGGCGTACAACCTGGTCAACGGGCGCCCGAACCACGTGTCGCCCTATCTGCGCACGCAGTTGCGCGCCTGGACGGACCAGGACCTGCTGGTCTGCTCGGACGCCGGCGCGCCGTCCAACCTGGTCGACTCCGAGCACTACTTCGACACGCACGAGGAGGCCACCGCGGCGGCCCTGCGGGCGGGCGTCGACAGCTTCACCGACCACGGCACCGACAGCACGAAGATCATCGGACGTGTGGCGGGCGCCCTGGAGCGGGGCCTGCTCACGGAGGACGACATCGACACGGCGGTCCGCCGCCAGCTCTCGGTGCGCTTCCGGCTCGGCGAGTTCGACCCGGGCGCGGACCCGTACGCCGGGGAGCAGCCCTTCGACACCCCGGAACACCGGGCGCTCGCCCGGGAGGCCGCCGAGCAGGCGGTCGTCCTGCTCAAGAACGACGGCCCCCTGCCGCTCGCCCCGGACAGCCGCGTCGCGGTCGTCGGACTGCTCGCCGACGAGTGCAAGCTGGACTGGTACAGCGGCAGCCTCATCCACCGCTCCACCCCGCTGGAGGGCCTCTACGAACGTTTCGGCGCCGAGCGCGTCGAGTTCGCGGAGGGCGTGGACCGGGTGCTGCTGAAGACCTCCGCCGGTGCGTTCCTGCACGTGCCGCCGGCCCCCGACGCCCCGGAGGCGGCACGGGGCGCCGAGGGCGCGCTCGACCCGGCGCTGCTCGCGGGCCGCACCGATCTGCCGCCGCTGACCGCCGGGCCGGCCGGCACCGAACTCGCCCTGGCCGACTGGGGCGACGGCGTGCTCACGCTGCGCGCGCCCGACGGCCGCTACCTCTCGGTCGCCGAGGACGGCTACGTCCGCGCCTCCGCCGACCAGCCGGGCGGCTGGATCGTGCAGGAGACGTTCCGGCTCGAACCGCACGGGGACGGTCACCTCCTCAGGCATGTGGGAACAGGACGCCATGTGCAGGTCGCCGCCGACGGCGTGAAGGTTGCCGAGGAGGATCCCGAGGTCTTCGAGCTGGTCGTCGCCGAACGCGGCGAGGACGCGGTCGGCCGCGCCGCCGCCGGGGCCGACGTGGTCGTGGTGGTCGCGGGCAACGATCCGCACATCAACGGCCGGGAGACCGAGGACCGTACGACGCTCCGGCTGCCCGCCCAGCAGGAGCGCCTGCTGCGCGCGGCCCGTGCCGCCAACCCGAACACGGTGCTGGCGCTGGTCTCCGCCTACCCGTACGCGGTGGACACGGCGGACCTTCCCGCGGTGCTCTGGACCGCGCACGGCGGCCAGGCCGCGGGCACCGCGCTGGCCCGCGTGCTCGCCGGCGACGTCTCCCCCGCCGGGCGGCTGCCGCAGACCTGGTACGCCGGCGACGCCGACCTGCCCGACCTCCTCGACTACGACGTGATCGGCGGCCGGCAGACCTACCTCTACTTCGAGGGCGCCCCGCTGTTCCCGTTCGGGCACGGACTGTCGTACGCGGCCTTCTCCTACGGGGAGTTGACGGCCGACGTGACCGGCTCGGAGGTGCGGGTGTCCTTCACCGTCACCAACACCGGTGACATCACCGCCGACGAGGTGCCCCAGCTCTACGCCCGGGCCGTGGACCCGTCGGTCCCGCGTCCGCGCCGCGAACTGCTGGCCCACCGGCGGGTGACGCTGGCGCCCGGGGAGACGTCCGAGCTGTCCTTCGTGCTGCCGCTGTCCGCGTTCGCGTTCTGGGACGTCGCCGTGGACCGGTGGCGGGTGGAGCCGGGGGCGTACGAGCTGCTGGCCGGGGCCTCGAGCGAGGACGTGCGCGCACGGGCCACGGTCACGCTGGACGGAGAGCCCGCCGTCCCGCGCGCCGTCCTCGCCCGCGGGCTGGACGCCGCCGGCTTCGACGAGCAGAGCGGCGTCGAGATCGTCGACCGGACCAGGGCGGAGGGCGACGCGGTCACCCCCGTGGCCGGGAAGGACGGCGAACTCCTCTTCCGCGACTGCGACTTCGGCGACGGGGTGACGGAGGTGACGGTGGAGGTGTCCGGCGGGGGCACCGTCGAGGTCGCGCTCGACGGCGGACCGGTGCTCGCCGCGCTGTCGCCGCAGGCGCCCACCCCGGGACCGTACGACCACATCACGCTCCGCGCGTCCTGCGCCGCCGTCGACGGCGTGCACGACGTGCGGGTCCGGCTGCGCGGCCCACTGCGGCTCGCGCGGGTCGGCTTCTCCGGTTGAGGGTCCGGACGCGGCCGGCACGACGAGGGGCCCGGCACCGAGGGCATCGGTGCCGGGCCCCCTTCCGGTGGAGCTAGGTCCTGTCGTCACATTCGCGCCGTCCGCCCGGAGGGCGGGCCGCGCGGCGTCAGGTGCGTGCTCTCGGTGTGCCGGGCCCTGGGCCTCGTACTGGATGTACTTGGCTCAGGGCCCGGTGCGGCGAGAGTGCGTGCATGGCGTCGCGCGGCAGGCGGGAATGTGACGACAGGGCCTAGAGGGCGAGGCCGGTCAGGACCATCACGCGCTCGTAGGTGTAGTCGTCCATCGCGAACTTCACGCCCTCGCGGCCCACACCGGACTGCTTGGCGCCGCCGTAGGGCATCTGGTCGGCGCGGTAGGAGGGCACGTCGCCGATGACGACACCGCCGACCTCCAGGGCGCGGTGGGCCCGGAAGGCGGTCCCCAGGTCATGGGTGAACACACCCGCCTGCAGGCCGTACTTGGAGTCGTTGACGGCGGCGAAGGCCTCGGCCTCGCCGTCCACCTTCCGCACGGTCAGCACCGGTCCGAAGACCTCCTCGCAGGAGATCGTCGCCTCGGCCGGTACGTCGGTGAGCACGGTCGGCGCGTAGGAGGCACCGTCGCGCTTGCCGCCGGTGAGCAGCTTCGCACCCGCGCCGACGGCCTCGTCGACCCAGCTCTCCACGCGCTGCGCGGCGGCCTCGCTGACCAGCGGGCCGACGTCGGTGGCGTCGTCGTTGGGGTCGCCGGTGACCTGCGCCTCGACGGCGGCGACGATGCGCGGCAGCAGCCGGTCGTACACGGAGGCGTCGGCGATCACCCGCTGCACGGAGATGCAGGACTGGCCGCCCTGGTAGTTGGAGAAGGTCGCGATGCGCTGCGCGGCCCGGTCGAGGTCCTCGTCGCTCGCGAAGTCGGCGAGGACGACGGCCGCGCCGTTGCCGCCGAGCTCCAGGGTGCAGTGCTTGCGCGGCACCGAGTCCATGATCGCGTAGCCGACGGTCTCGGAGCCCGTGAAGGAGATCACCGGCAGCCGCTCGTCCTGCACCAGGGCGGGCATCCGGTCGTTGGGGACCGGGAGGATGCTCCACGCACCGGCGGGCAGCTCGGTCTCGGCGAGCAGCTCACCGAGGATCAGGCCGGACAGCGGCGTGGCGGGCGCCGGCTTCAGGATGATGGGCGCGCCGGCGGCGATCGCGGGGGCGATCTTGTGGGCGCACAGGTTCAGCGGGAAGTTGAACGGCGCGATGCCGAGGACGACGCCCTTCGGGAAGCGGCGGGTGAAGGCCAGCCGGCCCTGGCCGCCCGCGTCGGTGTCGAGGCGCTGGGCCTCGCCGCCGTTGAAGCGGCGGGCCTCCTCGGCGGCGAAACGGAACACGGAGACGGCGCGGCCGACCTCGCCGCGGGCCCACTTGACCGGCTTGCCGTTCTCGGCGGAGATCAGGCGGGCGATCTCCTCGGTGCGCTCGACGAGACGGCGGCTGACGTGGTCCAGGGCGGCGGCGCGGACGTGCGCGGGGGTGGCGGCGAAGTCCTCGCGGACGGCGTGGGCGGCGGAGACGGCGTCCTCGATCTGGGCGTCGGTGGGCACGCTCACCGTGCCGACGGTGCGGCCGTCCCAGGGGGAGGTGACGTCGAAGGTCGTCTCGCCGGTGGCCTGGCGGCCGGCGAGCCAGAAGGCGGTGGTGGAAGTCATGGGGAGCCCGGGCCCTTCCGCGTTGGAGGTTGGTCCATGGTGATCCATGGGGTGTGGGGTCCACGGTAGGGG
>Ga0247827_10000385_pt1 | contig 20804 bp, 20 predicted proteins | sample 12C_Control_Day2_FD_194414 | JGI IMG/M metagenome (GOLD analysis project Ga0247827, IMG submission 194414) | Soil microbial communities from agricultural site in Penn Yan, New York, United States - 12C_Control_Day2 | ecosystem: Environmental > Terrestrial > Soil > Agricultural land | place... | reverse complement strand
ACGCCGGCCTGCTCCAGCTGCTCCGGAGGGAGCTGCGGCAGGCCGGCGTCAGTCCAGTTGCCCGGAAGGTCGCTGTCGACCTTCGAGGCCATGACGGCACCCAGCACCGCCGTGCCGAGGCTGCCGCCGACCTGCATCGCGGCCTGCTGGAGACCGCCGGCGACGCCGGACAGCTCCAGCGGCGCGTTGCCCACGATGACCTCGGTGGCGCCGACCATGACAGGAGCGAGGCCGAGGCCCAGCAGAGCGAACCAGAGCGACATCACGGCGCTGCCGGTGCCCGTGTCGAGCGTCGACATGCCGTACATGGCGAGCGCGGTGAGAGCCATGCCCCCGGCCAGCGGGATACGCGGGCCGACCTTGGTGATCATCACACCGGCGAGCGGCGAGCCGACGATCATCATGCCGGTGAGGGGCAGCAGGCGCAGACCGGCGTCGACCGGGCCGAGACCGCGCACGCCTTGCAGGTAGAAGGTGACGAAGAACAGCCCGCCCATGAACGCGATGGCCATCAGTACCATCAGCACGACACCCGCGGACAGCGGCACGGAACGGAACAGGGCCAGCGGGATCAGCGGCTCCTTGACCTTCGTCTCCCAGAAGGCGAAGAGTCCGAAACCGACCGCCGAGCCGATGATGAACGCCCAGGTGTCCGCGGCGCCCCAGCCCCAGTCCGGGGCCTTGATGATGGCCCACACGAGGCAGAACACCGCGGCGGACAGCAGGGCGATGCCGAGCAGGTCGAAGGAGCGCGGGGCGTTCTTCGCACGGTGGTCGAGCAGGATCCACGCGCCGAGGGCGACGGCGAGGACGCCGACCGGCACGTTGATGAAGAACACGGACTGCCAGCTGACGTGCTCGACGAGGACACCGCCGAGGATCGGGCCGCCCGCGGTGGAGGCGCCGATGACCATGCCCCAGATGCCGATGGCCATGTTGAGCTTCTCGGCCGGGAACGTGGCCCGCAGCAGGCCGAGCGCGGCCGGCATCAGCAGGGCGCCGAACAGGCCCTGGAACACGCGGAAGATGATGACCAGGGCGATGCTGTCGGACAGACCGATGGCCCCCGAGGCGGCGGCGAAGCCGACGACGCCGATGAGGAAGGTCTGCCGGTGCCCGAAGCGGTCACCGAGCTTGCCCGCGGTGATCAGGGAGACGGCGAGGGCGAGGAAGTACGCGTTGGTGATCCACTGGACCTCGGCGAAGGTGGCCCCCAGGTCCTTCGCGATGGCCGGGTTCGCGATGGCCACGATGGTGCCGTCCAGGGCCACCATCATGACCCCGACCGCGACGGTGACGAGGGTGAACCAGGGGTGCCCGCGAAGCCCCTTGCCCGGCGTCGTCCCCGACGCTCCGGGCGGCGTCGCGTCCCCCGGGCCCGCCTTGTCGATGGTGGTCTGACTAGTCATGCGTTCGAGGCTAATGTCAGCGACTGACAGTTGACAAACCAGTTCGCCGGCTGGTCACCGACACGACACACGCGTATAGCCTGATCTGGGGAAACAGTGCGAGGAGGGACAGATGAAGACGGTCAGGACCGTCGTGGACGCGCTGCCGCGGCCGGGCCTGCGGGAGCTCAGGAAGCAGCGCACCAGGGACGCGCTGGTACGGGCCGCGCTGGAGCTGTTCGCCGCGCGCGGGTACGAGGGGACGACCGTCGACGACATCGCCGCGGCCGTCGACGTGTCACAGCGCACCTTCTTCCGCTACTTCGCGAGCAAGGAGGAGGTGGCGTTCTTCGTCCCCCGGCTCGCGGAGTCGCACGTCGTCGACGCCGTGCGCGAACGGCCGCGGGACGAGGCGCCGCTGGAGGCGCTGCGCCGGGCCGTGCTGGACAGCTGGGACGGCATCAACGAGGCCGTCGAGCAACTGGTCCCGCTGGAACTGCACATGCGCGTCTACCGGGTGATCGAGTCGACGCCCGCGCTGCTCGCCGCCCATCTGCGCCGGGCGACGGAGCTGGAGGAGGAGCTGGCGCGCATCGTCGCCGAGCGCGAGGGCGTCGACGTGGACGCCGATCCCCGGCCCAGGATCCTGGTGGCCGCGTTCGGCGGGGTGGTCCGGGTGGCGGAGCGGCGCTGGTCCACCGGGGACGACTTCAGCGTGGCGGCGATGCGGGAGCTGATGAGGAGCTGCCTGGACCATATGGGTCCGGCCCTCGCGGGGAACTGGCGTACGGGGTGATCCCCGGAGCGACACGACGAAACGTGATCCCGGTCACTTGATTCACGCGAGACACTCCCGTTCTCCTAGTGTGTCCTTCCAGTGACTTCCTTCGACACCTCCCCGCAGCTGAACGTCTGGCGCGCGCTGCTCGCGCTCGCCGTCGTCTTCGTGATGCTGGCGACCACCGGCTGGACGGCGCTGCGGCACCAGCGCCACCCCGCTCCGCTGCAGGCATCGCTCAGTGCCTGGGAGCAGGGCCGGATAGCCGGTCACCGGCTGCCGGACCCCGAGTCGGCGCCCACCCGGCTGGCCCGGTTCTTCGCCTCCCTCACCGAGGGGCAGCGCGCGAGCCTCGCCCACCGCTATCCGCTCGCCGTGGGCAACATGAACGGCGCGCCGGCCGAACTGCGGTACCGCGCCAACCGCGTCGCGCTGGGACAGGCCCGCGAGGTCGAACTCAAACGCGTGCACGACAAACGCCTCACGCCCTCGGGCCAGCGGCAGGCGGCGCTCAGGATGGACCGCTTCGAGGCGCTGATGCGTCCCGGGCGGCACATCCTCGCCTTCAATCCGTCGGGCTCCGGCCGGGTCGCCGAGGTCTTCGGCGACCTGCGCAGGGCCGAGCGGGTGTCGGTCGTCGTCCCCGGCGTCGACACCGACCTGCTCACCTTCCAGCGCACCCACCGCGCGTACTCGGCACCCGTCGGCATGGCGAAGTCGCTGTACGCCGCCGAGCGCGACGCCGCTCCCTCGACCCGTACCGCCGTGATCGCCTGGGCCGACTACACCGCGCCCAGCGGGCTCGGCATGGACGCGGCCACGGCGATGCGCGCCGAGGACGGCGCCCAGCGGCTGGACGCGCTGGTGCGCGGACTGCCCGGCGTGGCGCCGGTCTCCCTGTTCTGCCACAGCTACGGCTCGGTGGTGTGCGGGATCGCCGCGCACACCCTGCCGGAGCGGGTGGCCGACATCGCGGTGGCCGGCAGCCCCGGCATGCGGGTCGAGAGGGCCGCCCAGCTGCACACCACCGCCCGGGTGTGGGCGATGCGGGACGCCGACGACTGGATCCAGGACGTTCCCTACCTGGAGCTCGGCGGTCTGGGCCACGGGGCCGACCCGGTGGCGGCGGGCTTCGGGGCGCGGGTGCTGTCGGCGCGGGAGGCGAAGGGGCACGCCGGCTACTTCGAACCGGGCACCGAGAGTCTGCGGAACTTCGCCGAGATCGGTGTTGGCGCATACCGCGCGGTGTCGTGCGCGGACGAGGACGACGTCTGCCGGGCGGGTTTGTCCGGTACGACCACTACCGGACGCGCGTAGAGGCGGAGATACTGCGGTATGCGTGGGGAGGGGTTGAAGAAGCTCGTGCCGCATACGATGAGCCGCATGGGTGACGTACTGGCTGGATTTCATGCCGCCTGGGAGTTCGAGTCCGACTCCGTGCTCATCCGTTACGAGCGGGGGATCCGGACACCGAAGCTGTTCCAGGCGCTCGGTGAGCGGCGGGTGCCGCTGGAGGCGATCGAGGGGGTCACCCTCACGCCCGGCAGGCGCGGGACGGTGGTGCTGCGGGCAGAGCTCCGGCCCGGAGCCGATCCGCTGCTGGAGGCTGCCGCCGGGCAGCTGAAGGAGAGCGGCGACCCCTACCGGCTGGTGCTGCCCGCCGAACGCGAGACGCTCGCCGAGTACTACGCCGACGAACTGCGCGCGCAGCTCACCGAGTCGGGGCCCGCCGAGCGCCATCTGGTGGCCGCCCCCGAGGCGCCGCTGCAGTTCAAGGCGTACGACGGGAAGGCCTCCTTCGACGGTACGGCGGTGTCCTTCCGGTGGTTCTGGACGGGCGCGTCGTCGGCGAAGTGGAAGGCGGGCGACCAGCGGTTCCCGATGAGCGAGCTGAGCGGGGTGGAGTGGCGCTCCCCGGAGGTGTTCGAGGGGCATCTGCGGCTGCTGCGGCGGGACGCGGCGGGGCCTGCCGGCCAGGCCGACCAGGACCCGGCGGCGGTGGTCTTCGGGCTCGGGTACGGGCCCGTGCACGAGTCACTGCCGTTCGCGGCGGCGGTGCTGGCGGCGGTGCGCAGCTGTGCGCCGGTGCCGGCGGTGTCCACGGCGCGTGCGCGCCGTGACCCGGCGGACATCGCGGACCGGATCCGGCATCTCGGGGAGCTGCACCAGGCGGGGCTGGTGACCGACGAGGAGTTCTCCTCGAAGAAGGCGGAGTTGCTGGCGGAGCTCTAGCGTCCGCCGGGGGCGGTCGGGTTCCGGCCTCGGGCCGTACGGGGTTGATCGCGCAGTTCCCCGCGCCCCTTCGGGGCGCGCGACCTCTCCCGCCCCTGGGTCAGGCTGTCCTCTCCGAGGCCAGGGCGTTTCCGGCGTCCGCGTAGAAACCGATCTTCCGGTCGAGCACGGCGAGGGTGTCCTGGAGTTCGGCGATCCGGGTCAGCACGTCCGCGCGGGTCTGCTGGAGCAGTTCGAAACGCTCCGTGTAGGTGTGGTCGCCCGCGCGGACGAGTTCCGCGTACCGCACCATGTCCGCGACCGGCATCCCGGTCAGGCGGAGCTTGCCGACGAGGGCGAGCCAGTCGAGGTCGCGGTTGGTGTAGCGCCGCTGCCCGGTGTGGGACCGGTCGATGTGCGGCATCAGCCCGATGCGCTCGTACCAGCGCAGGGTGTGCGCGGTCAGCCCGGTGAGGGCGACGACCTCGCTGATCGTGTACCTGTCCGCGCCGTCCGGCCGGCGGTTCCCCTGTGGTGGTCCGGCGCAGGTGTCGGCGCTGGTGTCCGTGGTCTCCGTCTCCGTCACCGTCATGTCCCCACGCTAGAACGCTGGAGTGCACTCCAGGCAAGCGACGGAGACGGGAATGGGCGGGACGCGGGGGCCGGTGGCTGATTAGCGTGAGGTCATGACCTCTGTACGCCGTGCGGCGCCACAGGACGCGGAGGAAGTGCTGCGTCTGCGCCAGGTGATGATCGACTCGATGACCCTGTCCGACCCGTCCACCTCGTGGCACGCCGAGTCGCTGCCGGTGCTGCGCGGCAGGCTCGCCGAGCCGGACGGCACCTTCGCGGCGTTCGTCGTGGACCACCCCGACCGGCCGGGCGAGCTGGCGGCGCTGGTGGCCGGCACGCTCGACTACCGCATCGGCGGCGCCCGCAATCCGCACGGCACCGACGGCTACGTCTTCAGCGTCGCCACCGACCCGGACGCGCGCCGCCGGGGGTACGCACGGGCGTGCGTGGAGGCGCTGCTGGAGTGGTTCCGCGAGCGGGGCGCCCGGCGGGTGCGCCTCACCGCGTCCGCGGAGGCCGAGCCGCTGTACGTCTCCCTGGGCTTCAGGGCCAAGCCGGACCCCTTGCTGGAGCTGACGCTCTGAGCGCTTAGGCTCGACGGCATGTCGCTGAAGAGCCTCGCGCTGATCGAGAACTGGCCGGTCCCCACCGCCGCGGCGGGTGTCGTCCGGGCGGACGGCACCGTGCCGGGCACCCACGGCCCCGCCGGCCACCGCTTCCCGCTGGCCTCGGTCACCAAGCCGCTCGCGGCGTACGCGGTGCTCGTGGCGTACGAGGAGGGCGCGATCGAGCTGGACGAGCCGGCCGGCCCGGAGGGCGCGACGGTCCGCCACCTGCTCGCGCACACCTCGGGCCTCGCCTTCGACGAGCACCGGGTGACCTCGGCGCCCGGCGAGCGCCGGCTGTACTCCAACGCCGGGTTCGAGCAGCTCGGCGACCATGTCGCGAAGGCGACGGACATCCCGTTCGCGGAGTACCTGCGGCAGGCGGTCCTGGAACCGCTGGGCATGACCGGAACCTCGCTGGAGGGCTCCCCCGCCAAGGACGGCGTCTCCACCGTGGACGACCTGCTGCGGTTCGCCGCCGAGGTCCAGGCCCCCCGGCTCCTCGACCCGCGCACGGTCGCCGCGGCGATGACGGTGCAGTACCCCGGCACCAAGGGCGTCCTGCCGGGCTACGGCCACCAGAACCCCAACGACTGGGGCCTCGGCTTCGAGATCCGGAACTCCAAGTCCCCGCACTGGACCGGCGCTTCGTCGTCTCCCCGCACCTTCGGCCACTTCGGCCAGTCGGGCACGTTCCTGTGGATCGACCCGGACGCGGGCGCGGCCTGCGTGGCCCTCGCCGACCGCGCCTTCGGGCCCTGGGCGGTCGAGGCTTGGCCGCCGTTCACGGACGCGGTACTCGCGGAACTGCGCGGCTGAGCCGGCCCCGGACGCCGACGGGAGCGCGGAACCCACAGGAATCGGACTGACTCGAAAGCACCGGTTCCGCGAAGCCCCTGTGACGGTGATCTCGTTTACGAAGCGTATCCGGGGCATTTGACGGCACGTGTCACTTCTCTTTTGTGGCACGGGCGTTACGGCACGCCGGAACCTCTTGTGCAATCCGCGTAGACCGTTCAATCTTTCGGCTGGCGACAGGGAAAAGCAGCCACAGCCCCACCGCAATTTGGCATGCACCTGACTTACGTCTGTCCGGAACCAGCCCGGCACAGGCGGTCGCTCCGTGCGCCCGCAAGGGTGCACCTCCCCCGCCCCACGTCGAGGAGGAACCCTCAGATGGCAGTGACGCGAAACGCCAAGCGGAGAACGCTCGTCGGAATCTGCTCCGTCGCCGCGGCCGCTCTCACCGGCGGTCTCTTCACCGCTCTCCCCGCGAGCGCCGCCGAGCCCGTCGGGACCATCGCCTACGCGGACGCGCCGAACGCGGTCGCGGACAGCTACATCGTCACCCTGAAGCCGGCCACCGAGGCCGGCTCGGCCAAGGGCAAGGGCGTCGCGAAGAAGTACGGCGCCGAGGTCGGGCACACCTTCCGCGAGGCCGTCAACGGCTACACCGTCGAGGCCACCGAGGCCGAGGCCGCCAGGCTGGCCGCCGACCCGTCGGTCGCGCTCGTCGAGCAGAACCGCACCTTCACCACCCAGGCGACGCAGACCAACCCGCCGTCCTGGGGCCTCGACCGCATCGACCAGACCGCACTGCCGCTGAACAGCTCGTACACGTACGACGACACCGCCGGCCAGGGCGTCACCGCGTACATCATCGACACCGGTGTACGCATCTCCCACAGCGACTTCGGCGGCCGCGCCCGCAACGGCTACGACGCCGTCGACGGCGACAACGTCGCCCAGGACGGCAACGGCCACGGCACCCACGTCGCCGGCACCGTGGCGGGCAGCGCCTACGGCGTCGCCAAGAAGGCCTCCATCGTCGGCGTCCGGGTCCTCGACAACAACGGCTCCGGCACGACCGCCGGCGTGATCGAGGGCGTCGACTGGGTCGCCGCCAACGCGGTCCTCCCGGCCGTCGCCAACATGTCGCTCGGCGGGGGCGCCAGCACGACGCTGGACACCGCGGTGCGCAACGCCATCGCCGCCGGCGTCACCTTCGCCGTCGCCGCGGGCAACGAGTCCACCACCGCGACCGGTTCGCCGGCCCGCGTGTCCGAGGCGATCACCGTCGGCGCCACCACCAGCACGGACGCCCGCGCCAGCTACTCGAACTACGGCTCGAACCTGGACATCTTCGCCCCGGGCTCGTCCATCACCTCCACGTGGAACACCGGCGACAGCGCCACCAACACCATCTCCGGCACCTCGATGGCCACCCCGCACGTCGCGGGCGCCGCGGCGCTGTACCTCGCGGACAACCGCTCGGCCACCCCGGCGCAGGTCGCCTCCGCGCTGATCAACAGCTCGGTCTCCGGCGCCGTCACGAACCCCGGCACCGGCTCCCCCAACCGCCTGCTGTACGTCGGCGGCAACGGCGGCACCACCCCGCCCACCGGCAAGACCTTCACCAACTCCTCGGACTACACGATCAGCGACCGGACGACCGTCGAGTCCCCGGTCACCGTCTCCGGTGTCTCCGGCAACGCGCCGTCGGCCCTCCAGGTGCCGGTGAACATCGTCCACACCTACATAGGCGACCTGACGGTCCAGCTGGTCGCGCCCGACGGCTCGGTCTACACCCTGAAGGCGTCCGGCACCGGCGGCTCCGCCGACAACATCAACACCACGTACACCGTGAACGCCTCCTCCGAGGCGGCCAACGGCACCTGGAAGCTCCGGGTGACGGACGGCTACTACGGCGACACGGGTTACATCAACAGCTGGGGCCTGACCTTCTGACGTCCTGACGCCCGGCCCTTCCGCCCGCTCCGCCCCGGCACGGACCACCGCGCCGGGGCGGAGCCCTGTCCCACCGGTCACCCGTCCGCCCGGCACTCGAACCACACCGTCTTGCCCCGCCCATCGGGCCGCACGGCGACCCCCCACCGGTCGGTGACCGCGTCCACGATCACCAGCCCGCGTCCGCCCTCACCGAGCCCGTCACCGTCGCCCCGCACAGGCGGTTCCGGACGGTCGTCGGAGACCTCCACCCGCACACCACCCTGCTCGATCAGGAAACAGATGCGACAGCGCCGGCCGGGCACGTGCCGCACGACGTTGGCGACCAGCTCGGTGAGCGCCAGTTCGGCGGCGTCGGCCACCACGGCCAGCCCCGAGCCGACGAGGTACAGCCGCAGGATGCGGCGCAGATGCCGGGCCGAGTGCTCCCCCACGGCGAACTCGGCGTGGTACTCGCTGGAGATGTCCGCCGCCTGCGGACCAGTTACGTGATTCACGCCACAATGCTGCGACGCTGCGCATACGCTCGGCTACGGAAAGAAACGAACGCCGTGAGGCGTTGAAGTGAGGTGCCGCCGTGGTCAACATCCAGTCGCTCGACCCCACCGCCTCCCCGCTCGACTACTACGGCTGGGAGCTGCGCCGCCAGCGCGAGGCGCACGGCCTCAAGCAGGGGCAGCTCGGCGAGATCATCTTCTGTACGGGGTCGTTGATCGGCCAGATCGAGACCACGAAGAAGGTCCCCACCCGCGACTTCTCCGAGCGCGTGGACGCGGCACTCGGCACGGACGGTCTGTTCTCGCGCCTGATCGGCCTGGTCCTGCGAAGCCAACTCCCCACGTGGTTCCAGCCGTACGCGGAGATGGAGGCGAAGGCGGCGTACATCTCCACGTATCAAGCCCAGGTGGTGTACGGGCTGTTGCAGACCGAGGAGTACGCCCGGGCGGTACTCGCCACCGGAGCTCCGGATGACCTGGAAGGTCTGGTGACCGCCCGGATGGAACGCCAGCGCATCCTGGAGCGGGAACAGGCGCCGCTGGTCTGGGTGGTCCTGGACGAGGCGGTACTGCACCGGCCGATCGGCGGTACCGGAGTCATGCGACGCCAACTGGCCCACCTGTTGAAGTTCACCGGTCATCGATGGCTGCATGTGCAAGTGCTGCCGAACCAGGCCGGTGAACACTCCAGCCTCGCGGGCTCGTTCAACTTCCTCCGCTTCGAAGACGATCCGGATGTGGTCTACACGGAAGACGTCATCTCCGGCCATATGACGGCCAACTCCGAAACCATCAAAGAGGCCGCGCTCCGTTACGCTCGCGTGCAGGCCGCCGCCCTCTCCGTGGAGGACTCGGCGGAACTGATCGCCCGCTTGATGGAGGACCGCTTTGGAGACCGCTCCCAGCCCGAGGAACACCCAGTGGCGTAAGTCCAGTTACAGCGGAAACACCGGCGGTGACTGCGTCGAGGTCGCCGTCACCTGCCCCACCGGCGCCGTCCCCGTCCGCGACAGCAAGAACCCGTCCGGCCCCGTCCTCACCGTCGGCGCCGGCGCCTGGCGGGCGTTCGTCGACGGCCTGCGGTGACGCCGGGTTCCCAGAGCGCGGTATTGGCCGAAAATCTGGCGCCGTAGCAGGTGCCCCCGTTCCCCGTGGCGGGTACAACCTGTGTCCTGGAGGGGACATGTGACAGGAGCATCCCGGTGGGGTGCCCGTGCGGGGGTGGCGATGACGGGTGCGCGCGGCGACGACGACTGGCTCGACCTGGCGGACGCGGTGGGGCTGTTGCGCGACCAGGTCCTCGAGGCCCGGCGTCGCGCCGGGGCGTCGGAGGTCCGGTTCGAGATCGACAACGTGACGGTGGAGTTCGAGCTGGAGCTCGCGCGCAGCCGGAGCGCGGGCGGGGAGCTCCGCTTCGGCGTGGTGGGCGTCAACGGCAAGGGGGAGACGTCCGGGAGGAGGACCCACCGGGTGTCGCTGACCCTGCTCCCCCGTACCGGGGGCGGCCCGGTCGAGATCGCGGACTTCGACGACGTCTGACGGTCGCCTGACGTCGCCTGCGGGGGTGGGTACGGATGTGGTCGGATCGGGTCGCGCTCATACGGTCCGTCAGGGACGGCAAGCCGTTCAGCGGCTCGGGCTGCGTCGTCGCGCCCGGACTGGTGCTCACGGCCGCCCACATCCTCCCGGACCGGGCCGCCGGCGGACGGATCACGGTCGAACAGCCCCATCGGGGCCTGGGACCGCTGCCCGCCGAGGTGGTCTGGCAACGGTACGACGACGACGTCGACGCGGCCCTGCTCGCCCTCCCCGGTGGCGGCGGGGCGCAGCCGCCGGTGCGCTGGGGCGAGTTCGTCACCGAGCTGCCGGACCGCGAGGCCGACACCGCCGGCTTCCCCCGGATGCAGCGCGCCCCCGGGGCCCGGTACCTGGAGCAGGCGAGGGGCCGCATCCACCCCGGCACCGGGCTGCCCGCCCGCCGCTACGAGATCCTCGTCGACACCGCGCCCGTCTGGTCCGGCGACGAGCCGCGCGGCGTCACGCCCTGGTCCGGCATGTCGGGAGCGGCGGTGTTCCACGAGGAGCTGCTGATCGGGGTGGTGAGGAAGGACCGCCGCCCCGCCGGCGACAGCAGGCTGTCCGCCACCCGCGCCGTCGACCTGCTCGGCGACCACGGGTTCCGCTCGGCCGTCCAGGCCGCGACCGGGACACGCCCGCTGCCGGAGCCCGCCGAACTGGCCCGGATCCTGGCCCCGCTGGCACCCGGGTACGACGACCGGTCCCCGGCGACGCTGCTGCGGGCGGACGCCGAGGTCGTCCCGTTCCACGGACGGGAACGGGAGCGGGACAGGCTCGTCGCGTGGTGCGAGGAGGACGGGCCGGCGGTGTCCGCGCTGATCCTCTCCGGGGCCGGCGGGCAGGGCAAGAGCCGGCTAGCCCGCTGGCTGGTGACGCGGATGACCGGACGGGGCTGGGTCGCCGGGCAGCTGGACCGGCCCGGCGGCATGGGCGAGCCCGCCGTCGAGGACCTGTCGGTGCTCACCTCGGTCCGCCGCGAGCTGCTGCTGGTGGTCGACTACGCGGAGGGACGTCCGCGGGAGCTGCGGGAGTTCCTGCGGCTCGTCCACCGCCGCTCGCCGAGCACGCCGAAGGTCCGGCTGCTGCTGGTCGCCCGGGCGCCGGGCGCCTGGAACAAGGACCCGATGCGGGCCGACGCCCAGGTGCGCTCCACCCTGAGCGAGGCCCCCGTCGTCGAGCTGGGCCACATCGCCGCCCCGGACCGGGACCGGCGCGAGGCCTTCCGTACCGCGGTGGTCCACTTCGGCGGCCGGCTGGACCTCATGCCGGCGATGCGGCCGCCCGAGGGCGCGGACGGCGCGCCCACCCGGTGGGCGGAGGCCGCCCGGTGCCTTCCGGTACCCGGCACCCTCGACGAGGACAGGTACGGCAACCCGCTCGACCTCCAGATGGCCGCGCTGACCGCGCTGCTCGACCGGGGCACTCCGCACACCGACGGCGCGTCGGGCACACCCCTGGAGGAGAGGCTCCTCGACCACGAGGCGACGTACTGGGACTGGGCGGCGCCCACCTACCGCGTCGACATGAGCGGGGAGAAACTGAAACGCGCCGTGGCCGCCGCCACCCTGTGCGGGGCCGCCGACCGCGGTGAGGCCCTGCGCACCGTGACCCGGGTCCCCGAACTGCCCGCCGCCCAGCACTCCGAGATCGCCCTGCTGCTGCACAAGCTCTATCCGCCGCCGCCCGAACGGTTCTGGGGACGCCTGCAGCCCGACCGCGTCGCGGAGTTCCTGGCGTGGCAGGCCGTGGAGGAGCACGAGGAGTTCCTGGCCGCGATGCTGTCCGGGGCCACCGCGGCCCAGCAGGAGCAACTGCTCGTCGATCTGGTGCGGGCGGCGCTCGGGCACGAGAGGGCGGGGCGGATCCGGGACGGCGCGCGGCTGCTGCGGCGGATCGAGACGACCGCCGAGGAGGCCGGCGGGCTGCACGCCGAGGCGCTGCGCGGCTGCCTCTCGGCCCTGCCGGACTGGGACTCGCCCCCGCTGCAGCGTTTCGCGAGATGGCTGACCGGGTGTCTGGTGGCCGCCCTCGAGGAGCGTGCGGTGCCGCGGGACCCGGCGGAACGCGTCCAGCACACGGCGGACCTCGCCTGGGCCTGGCACCAGCGCTGGAGCTGGTCGGCCGGTCTGGAGGACCCCGGTGGCGAGGGAGCGTGGATCCTCAGGGCCGTCGCACTGCGCCGTGCCCTGGTCGAGGCGGACGCCGCGGCCCATCTGCCCGCGCTGGCCTCCTCGTTGCACGGGCTGGGCTACCACTGGTCCAAGCGGGGCGACCACGGTGCCGCCCTGCGCGCCGAACGCGAGTGCGTGGGCATCCTGGACGGCCTCGCCCGGGAGAACCCCGAGGCACACGAGGGGCAACTCGCCTCCTCCCTGCACAATCTGTCGGTCACCTGCCAGGCCATGGGCCACTCGCGTGCGGCCGACTTCGCCCTGGAGGAGGCCGCAAAGATCCGGACCAGGCTCATGGAGCCGGCACCGGACCGTCACCGTCAGGAGTTCGCCCGGACGCTGGCGGTGCTCGCCGAAACCCATGACCGCCGGGGGCGACCCGAGCTGGCGGTCACCGCCGCGCGGGGAGCCGTACTGCACTACCGGCGGGCCGCGGCGCAGGACCCGGTCTGGGGCCGTCCCTTCCTCGCCTGGGCCCTGGGCGCGCTGGCGGAGTACCGGGTCCGGATGCCCGAAGCCCGCCGGCGGTCCGAGGCGATCGCCGAGCTGGAGGAGGCCGCAGACATCCAGCGCGTACGGGCCGAGCAGCATCCCGAGGCGTTCAGGATCGAGTACGCGTGGACATTGGACAGCCTGGTGGGCACCTGTCTGACGGTCGGCCTGCCGGAGCGGGCGCTGCCGCACGCCCGGGACGCGGTGCGGGTCTGGTGGAGCCTCGCCGAGACCGACCCCCGCGCCCACCTGGTGGATCTGACCGACGCGTGGGCGGTCCTGGCCGACACGTACACCGACCTCGGTGACCGGGGGCGGGCACTGGCGGCGGTCCGCAGGGCCGTGGACCTGTGCCGCCGGCTCCCGGACGCCTCGTCCGAGGACCGGCAGCGCGCCCTCGCCCAGCACCTGTGGACGTGGGCGTCCATCTGTCTGAACACGGCGGACCCCCGCAACGCCGCTCACCTCGTCGCCGGGATACGTCCCGCCGAGGAGTCCCTGGCCGTCCTGCGGCGACTGCACCGCGGCCGCCACCGGTATCCGGACGGATCCCCGTTCGAGGCGGCCGGGACCCTGTACGAGCTGCGACGGGGTCTCGGCAGGGGCCCCTCGCACCCGCACTACGGCCGCCACTGACCCCGCTCCAGGAAGAGAGCACCAGATGTCGGAAGAGCCCAGTGACGAGACCCTCACCTCCCGGCTGCACGACTACCTCGAAGGCGACGCGGAGCCGGAGCCGGAGGAACGCTTGCTCGTCTTCACCAGCCTGTTGGAGTTCGTCGACGACTACGTCGCGCAGGTCATGTCCTTCCCGGACGGCGGGGCCCCGCTCGCCTGGTGTCCGACCTGGTGGCTGCACGCCGAGGCGGTGGCCCGCTTCAGTGTGATGTGGCGCGCCTTCGAATACCTGCAGACCGATCGGGCCCTGGGGCTGTCCGTCTGGTGGCGCGACCACGCCGACCCGCACATGCGCATGCTCCGCGATCCGGCGACCGGCCCGTTCGCGGCCTGCCGGCGGGCAGGCAGCCACATCGACCCGTCACCGCTGCCGACGGCGGCCCCGCCCGACGGACTTTTCGACTCCCCGGAGTTCTCGGTGGCCGCCTCCGACGCCACGGAGAGGTCGGTCACCGAGGAGATCCGCAACTCCCCGCGTCCCTGGCTCGGCTGGATCGCCCTCACCCTGCCGACACTCGACGAAGGCACCGCCGGCTAGGGCGCCCGCATCTCCCACAGCAGCAGCTCCGCCGCCGGGCTCATGGCGACGGCCTCGGCGTCCTTCGTGTCCGTGAGGCGGGCCGCGTCGCCCGGGCCCAGTTCCTCACCGTCCAGGCGGATCTCCCCGCGGACCACGTGGGCGTAGACGTACGCGGCGTCGGGCACGGCGGTCCGCTCCCCCGCCGACAGCCGGCGCACGTGGAGCATCGCGCCGGCCTCCGGGAGGGCGTACGGGGTGGAGTCCGCGATGCCGGGCACCACCTCGTAGCGCGGGTCGCCGCCGGGGGCCAGGGGGGCCAGCCACATCTGGAGGAAGGTCAGCGGGGCCGTGCCCGCGTTGCGTTCCACGTGGCGGACGCCCGACGCCGTGCTCAGGTGCTGCACGTCGCCGGGACGGATCACCGTCTCCCGGCCCGTGGAGTCGCGGTGGGTCAGCTCGCCCTCGACCACCCACGTCACGATCTCGGTGTGGCTGTGCGGGTGCTCGCCGAAGCCGGCGCCGGGGCCGAGACGCTCCTCGTTGCAGGCGATCACCGCGCCGAAGCGGAGGTTGTCCGGGTCGTAGTGGGGCCCGAAGGAGAAGGCGTGGCGGGTCTCGATTCCGGCCGCCGGGTCGCCGCCCTGGTAGCGCTCGTGCGCGCGCCGTACGTCCATCACAGGTCCACGGTAGACCCGGCGACACGCGCGGCCGTCCCGATAAGGCAGTCTTGTCCCCGTGCCCGAACCCGAGACCAGTACCCCCGAAGCCGCTGCACGCCCCGCCCATACGCATGCCGCGACGCTGAAGCGGCTGGAGAGGTCGTCCGGCAGTCTCGCCGCGCAGGCGATCGCGCGGATGGACGAGACGCTCCCCTGGTACCGGGCCATGCCCCCGGAGAACCGTTCCTGGATCGGTCTCGTCGCCCAGGCGGGCATCGCCGCCTTCACCGAGTGGTTCCGGCGCCCCGACGCCCCGCAGGCCATCTCCACCGACGTCTTCGGCACCGCGCCGCGCGAGCTGACCCGGGCCATCACGCTGCGCCAGACCGTGGAGATGGTGCGCACCACCATCGAGGTCATGGAGTCCGCCATCGACGAGGTGGCGGCGCCCGGCGACGAGAACGTGCTGCGTGAGGCGCTGCTGGTGTACGCGCGGGAGATCGCCTTCGCCACCGCGCAGGTGTACGCCCAGGCCGCCGAGGCACGCGGTGCCTGGGACGCGCGGCTGGAGTCGCTGGTGGTGAACGCGGTGCTCAGCGGCGAGGCCGACGAGGGGGCGGTGTCACGGGCCGCCGCCCTGGGGTGGAACTCGCCCGCGCATGTGTGCGTGGTGCTGGGGACCGCTCCGGACGGGGACTCCGAGCTGACGGTGGAGGCCATCCGGCGGGCCGCCCGGCACGCCAAGCTCCAGGTGCTGACCGGGGTGCTCGGCGACCGGCTGGTGGTGATCGCGGGCGGCAGCGACAACCCGCTGGGGGTGGCGAAGTCGCTGATCGGGCCGTACGCGGCGGGGCCGGTGGTGGCCGGGCCGGTGGTGCCGGACCTGCTGGCCGCGACCCGGTCCGCGCAGGCCGCCGCCGCCGGGCTCAAGGCGTGCTCCGCCTGGCAGGACGCCCCCCGTCCGGTGCTCGCGGACGACCTGCTGCCGGAGCGGGCGATCGCCGGGGACCCTTCGGCCCGTGAGCAGTTGGTGGAGGAGATCTACAGACCGCTCGAGCAGGCGGGGGCCGCGCTCCTGGAGACGCTCAGTGTCTATCTGGAGCAGGCGAGCAGCCTGGAGGGCGCGGCGCGGATGCTGTTCGTTCACCCCAACACCGTGCGTTACCGGCTCCGACGTGTGACTGACGTCACCGGATGGTCGCCCTCCGATGTACGCTCTGCGTTCACGCTGAGGATCGCGCTGATCCTGGGGCGTCTGGCCGACGGCGATCTTCAGGCCTAGCCTTTTGTCGGGGATCCACAAAACCCCTTGCTGTTCTTCGTCCTTGTCCTCACGGGCGGTCGTGGCCGTCCCCAAGAGAGAGTGTGAGAGTGCTCGTACTCGTCGCTCCCGGCCAGGGCGCCCAGACGCCCGGCTTCCTGACTGAATGGCTCGACCTCCCCGGTGCCGCGGACCGCGTCGCCGCGTGGTCCGACGCCATCGGACTCGACCTCGTCCACTACGGCACGAAGGCCGACGCGGACGCGATCCGCGACACGGCCGTCGCGCAGCCGCTGCTGGTCGCGGCCGGACTGCTGTCCGCCTCCGCGCTCGGGGACGTGGCACCCGGTGCCGTCGCCGGTCACAGCGTCGGTGAGATCACCGCCGCCGCGTTCGCGGGCGTCCTCGACGACGCCGCCGCGCTCTCCCTGGTCCGCAAGCGGGGTCTGGCCATGGCCGACGCCGCCGCGATCACCGAGACCGGCATGGCGGCGCTGCTCGGCGGCGACCCCGAGGTCAGCGTGGCGCACCTGGAGAAGCTGGGCCTGACCCCGGCGAACATCAACGGCGCCGGCCAGATCGTCGCGGCCGGAACCAAGGAGCAGCTCGCCGCGCTGGAGGCGGACAAGCCCGAGGGCGTGCGCAAGGTCGTCGTCCTCAAGGTGGCCGGCGCCTTCCACACGCACCACATGGGCCCCGCCGTCGACACCCTGGCGAAGGCCGCCGAGGACGTGACGCCGGGCGACCCGAAGGTCACCTACGTGTCGAACAAGGACGGCAGGGCGGTCGCGACCGGCGCCGAGGTGCTCGAGCGCCTGGTCGGGCAGGTCGCCAACCCGGTGCGCTGGGACCTGTGCATGGAGACCTTCAAGGAGCTCGGCGTCACCGCCCTCCTCGAGGTCTGCCCCGGCGGCACCCTGACCGGCCTCGCCAAGCGCGCCCTGCCCGGTGTGCGGACGCTGGCCCTGAAGACCCCCGCCGACCTCGACGCGGCCCGCGAGCTCATCGCCGAGCACACCGCCTGATCGCCTTAAGGAGCCGACCCGCATGGCGAAGATCAAGCCCAGCAAGGGCGCCCCGTACGCGCGCATCCTCGGCGTGGGCGGCTACCGGCCCACCCGGGTCGTGCCGAACGAGGTGATCCTCGAGACGATCGACTCGTCCGACGAGTGGATCCGCTCCCGCTCCGGGATCGAGACCCGGCACTGGGCGTCCCCCGAGGAGACCGTCGCGGCGATGTCCGTCGAGGCGTCCGGCAAGGCGATCGCGGACGCCGGGATCGACGCCTCGCAGATCGGCGCCGTCGTCGTCTCGACCGTCTCGCACTTCAGCCAGACCCCGGCCATCGCCACCGAGATCGCCGACAGGCTGGGCACGGACAAGGCCGCCGCCTTCGACATCTCCGCGGGCTGCGCCGGCTTCGGCTACGGCCTCACCCTCGCCAAGGGCATGGTGGTGGAGGGCTCGGCCGAGTACGTGCTCGTCATCGGCGTGGAGCGGCTGAGCGACCTGACCGACCTGGAGGACCGCGCGACGGCCTTCCTGTTCGGCGACGGCGCGGGCGCGGTGATCGTCGGCCCGTCCAAGGAGCCGGCGATCGGCCCGACGGTGTGGGGCTCGGAGGGCGACAAGTCCGAGACCATCAAGCAGACCGTGCCGTGGTCGGACTACCGCGACGGGACCGTCGAGAAGTTCCCCGCGATCACGCAGGAGGGCCAGGCGGTTTTCCGCTGGGCCGTGTTCGAGATGGCGAAGGTCGCCCAGCAGGCGCTGGACGCGGCCGGGATCACCGCGGACGAACTGGACGTCTTCATCCCGCACCAGGCCAACGTGCGGATCATCGACTCGATGGTGAAGACGCTGAAACTGCCGGAGCACGTCATGGTCGCCCGTGACATCCGCACCACCGGCAACACCTCGGCCGCCTCGATTCCGCTCGCGATGGAGCGGCTCCTGGCGACCGGCGAGGCGAAGAGCGGCGACACCGCCCTCGTCATCGGCTTCGGGGCGGGTCTCGTCTACGCCGCGACTGTCGTTACCCTCCCCTAGGCACTCGGTGCCGGATCATTCGTCCGGTACGCGAGGAATCATCGCCACACCCTCTGGAATCACAAAGAAGGAGCGCCATCATGGCCGCCACTCAGGAAGAGATCGTCGCCGGTCTCGCGGAGATCGTGAACGAGATCGCCGGCATCCCGGTTGAGGACGTCCAGCTGGACAAGTCCTTCACCGACGACCTGGACGTCGACTCGCTGTCCATGGTCGAGGTCGTCGTCGCCGCCGAAGAGCGTTTCGACGTCAAGATCCCGGACGACGACGTCAAGAACCTCAAGACCGTCGGCGACGCGACCGACTACATCCTCAAGCACCAGGCCTGAGCACCTGCCGGGCCTTCCGTCCGCGGGAGGCCCGGAGGCCGGGTGCACCCGGCCCCGCCACCCGGCGGTGGCGCCGTACGAATCCTCGTAATCCGTTGGAGAAAGAATTCCGATGAGCCCGACCAATCGCACCGTGGTCGTCACCGGTATCGGCGCAACCACACCGCTGGGTGGCGACGCGGCCTCTACCTGGGAGGGCCTGGTCGCCGGACGTTCCGGTGTCAAGGCCCTGGAGCAGGAGTGGGCCGCCGAGCAGGCGGTCCGTATCGCGGCACCGGTGGCCGTCGAACCCACCGAGGTCATCCCCCGCCCGCAGGCCCGCCGCCTGGACCGCTCGGCGCAGTTCGCGCTGATCGCGGCCAAGGAGGCGTGGGCCGACGCCGGTTTCGAGGCGAAGGCCGGCGAGGACTCGAGCGCCGACCCGGACCGGGTGGGCGCGGTCATCGCCTCCGGCATCGGCGGCGTGACGACCCTGCTGGACCAGTACGACGTGCTGAAGGAGAAGGGCGTACGCCGTGTCTCCCCGCACACCGTCCCCATGCTGATGCCGAACGGCCCCTCGGCCAACGTGGGCCTGGCCGTGGGCGCCCGTGCGGGCGTGCACACCCCGGTCTCGGCCTGCGCCTCGGGCGCTGAGGCCATCGGCTACGGCATCGAGATGATCCGCAGCGGCCGCGCGGACGTCGTCGTCGCGGGCGGCACGGAGGCGGCGATCCACCCGCTGCCGATCGCCGCGTTCGGCAACATGATGGCCATGTCCAAGAACAACGACGACCCGCAGGGCGCGTCGCGTCCCTACGACGTCGCCCGGGACGGCTTCGTCATGGGCGAGGGCGCCGGCGTGGTCGTCCTGGAGTCCGCCGAGCACGCCGCCGCGCGCGGCGCCCGCGTCTACGCGGAGGCGGTCGGCCAGGGCATCTCGGCCGACGCGCACGACATCGTGCAGCCCGAGCCGGAGGGGCGGGGCATCTCGCACGCCCTGCAGAACCTGCTGGAGCGCACGGACCTGGACCCGGCGGAGATCGTGCACGTCAACGCGCACGCGACGTCGACGCCGGCCGGCGACATCGCCGAGCTGAAGGCGCTGCGGAAGGTCTTCGGGGACGACGCCGACCACATGGCGGTCTCCGCGACGAAGTCGATGACCGGGCATCTGCTCGGCGGCGCGGGCGGTGTGGAGTCGGTGGCCACGGTGCTGGCGCTGTACCACCGGGTGGCTCCGCCGACGATCAACGTGGAGAACCTCGACCCCGAGGCCGAGGCGAACGCGGACGTGGTGCGGGGTGAGGCGCGGAAGCTGCCCGTGGACGGGCGGATCGCCGCGCTGAACGACTCGTTCGGGTTCGGTGGACACAACGTGGTGCTGGCGTTCCGGTCCGTGTGACCTGCGCGTCTGCTGTGTGAAGGGCCTTCACCTCTTCGGGGGTGGAGGCCCTTCGCCGTGCGGCTGCGTGCGGGTGTGCCGTGGTTGCTCGCGCTGTTCGCCGCGTCCCTTCGGGGCGCTCGGCCCCGGGGTGTCCTCGTTCAGACGACCTGGTGGAGCCAGCGGACGGGGGCGCCCTCGCCGGCGTGGCGGAAGGGTTCGAGCTCGTCGTCCCAGGGCTTGCCGAGGAGTCTGGCGATCTCCGCCTCCAGGTTCGTCTCCTCGGTCCGGGAGCGGACCAGGGCGGCGCGCAGGCGGTCCTCGGGGATGAGGATGTCGCCGTGGATGCCGGTGACGGCGTGGAAGATGCCCAGGTCGGGGGTGCAGCTGTAGCGCTCGCCCTCGGCGGTGGGGCAGGGCTCGGCGGTGACCTCGAAGCGGAGCATCTGCCAGCCGCGCAGCGCGGAGGCGAGCTGGGAGCCGGTTCCTGCCCGGCCCTGCCAGGAGAACTCCGAGCGCCAGGTGCCGGGGGCGGCCGGCTGGCGGATCCAGTCCAGGCTGACACGCGTACCGAGCACCCCGGCGACGGCCCACTCGACGTGCGGGCACAACGCGCGCGGCGCGGAGTGCACGTACAGAACTCCACGAGTCGTCGTCACCGGAACCTCCGGGCTGAGCGGGTCGTCTTGCATCGGGCGGAACGGCCGCGGTCCGGGCGGGCCGCGTTGAGGGCGAGGCTACCGTGCGACGGGGCAAGGAGTGTGACGTACCGTCCGTCCCGGTGCCGGGAAACACCCGTCATTCACCCGGCAGGACGCGTGTACGGGGGTGGCACGTTCCTTCCGGACGGGCGTCCCGGGCGGGCGGGAACCCTCCCGCGTTGTTAAGGGTTGGGGGAGCACAC
>Ga0247827_10000384_pt1 | contig 20839 bp, 26 predicted proteins | sample 12C_Control_Day2_FD_194414 | JGI IMG/M metagenome (GOLD analysis project Ga0247827, IMG submission 194414) | Soil microbial communities from agricultural site in Penn Yan, New York, United States - 12C_Control_Day2 | ecosystem: Environmental > Terrestrial > Soil > Agricultural land | place... | reverse complement strand
GGGGCCGTACGGACCGTAGGCACCGTACGGGGTGCCGTTGCCGCCGAAGTAGACCGGGTTCGGGGGCAGGCCGGAGGGGCCCATGCCCATCGGCCCCGCGCCCATCTGGCCGCCTCCACCGCCGCCTCCACCGCCGGAGGGCCCGGAGGGGCCGGAGGGGCCCACGGGGCCGCCAGGAGACCCGCCAGAGCCTCTGGAGCCCCAGTACGGCGACCAGACCCCGAAGGCCGCCCGGCTCCAGTTCTGCTGGGTCTGCTGGATGGTCTGGGCCCGCAACTGTCCGAGGGTCGCCGACCAGTCCGCCGAATTCGTCGGCAGGGTCGTGTTGTTCCGGAGGAACTGCGCGGTGGTGTGCCCGACGGGAGGGAGGCTCCACATGGGCCTCCGGGAGCCCGGAGAGGGGCTCGGGGCCGCCGGGCCCGGGGTAGGCCCGGGAGAGGGCTGAGGAGACGGCTGAGGGCCGCCTCCAGGGTTCGGGGGCAGCGAGGTGATGTTGTAGACGGGGCCAGGAGGGGTGCTGGCCGTGGTCTGCCCGGCGAGCGGGTTGGTTCCGCCCATGCCGACCCGGAAGCTGTGCGCCGCAGACGACCCGGCTCCGGTCATGAAGGACTGGGCCATGTGCAGCGACCGCTGCATGGAGTCCCGCATCTCCCCCATGACCCGGGCGGTGTTCGCCTGGCCCCGGACGAGCAGGGAGAAGAGGCGGCCCAAGTCCAGGTTGTCGCCGACGCCGCTGTCCGGCTCGCCGTCTGCCATCAGACCCACTCCGTATCTTGCTCAACTTGCGTCGGATCGAAGTCCCTCGGCGGCGGGAGGGAGGGCGGCTCCTCCCCCTCCGGGGAGGGCACCTGTTCCGCGTCCGGGCCTTCCAGAGGGGCTCCGTCGACCAGGACCGTGTCGTCGGCCAGCATCCGGGCGAGGATGTCCATGTCGCTCTCGGACGGGGCCTCGAAGTCCACTCCGCTGTTGTCGGTGAAGTCCACCTCGTCGTCGCTGTCCGCCCCGGAGAAGTAGTCCGAGAAGAGGACGTCCTCCTTGTAGTCGCCGGAGGCGACCAGGGAGGCCTTGACGATGCTCAGCAACAGTTCCTGGCGGAACTCCTCTGCGCGGTCCCGGCGAGAGGACTTTTCCAGGCCGTCGGCGAAGCGGAGGTACTCCAGGCCGAGGACCTGCACCTCGGAGAGGTTGTCCCCCTGGAGGAGCCCCCGGTCCCGAGCCAGCCTCAGATGGCGCTCGACGAAGGGTTCGAGTCCTCGGGGGCCGATGCTTTTCCCAGGGCCTCCACGACCCGGTAGGCCAGATCTTCCAGCGCCACATAGCGGTTGAAGACCTGGTCGATCGTGGAGGCGTGCCAGTTGTCCTTGACGTAGTCGAAGCGCTCCTGGCCCCACTGCTCCGCCCGGCGGGTCTCCCCGATCGGCGTCGGCAGGTCCTCGCCGTCCACGCTCATGATGCACATGGCCGCGATGGCCGCCGCGTACGCCCGGTCAGCGCCGATGGTGTCCGAGTACGGCTTGATGATCTTCGCGATGGCGAGCTTCTCGCCGTCCCGGAGGGTCCGGATCTGGAAGTCGTGCTGGAGCCACGTGAAGGTGTCGGACAGGGCCCCGACGTACAGCAGCCCCTTGAAGGAGTCCGTGTACTTCGGGTCGAACGAGGGCAGCAGGTTGCCCTCCTCGTCGCGGAGGGTCCCCGGCTCGTCCTCGGGCTCGTCGACCAGTGCCGTCGGGTCGTAGGCCTTCGCCTGCTGCTCGTTCATCTACTGCTCCTTCGCCATGTGAGCGACTGTGATCCTGATGCTACTGTCATCCCATGACGACTTGTTCTGTGGACGAGTGCTCCAACACCCTGCGTGCGAAGGGGCTTTGCACGAAGCACTACTACCGGCAGAAGCGGTACGGGAGCGTGGACGCCGTCGCCTTCGTCAAGGGGGACGACGAGGCCCGCTTCTGGTCCCATGTCGACCGCCGGGGAGACGGCGAGTGCTGGCCCTGGACGGGCTACACCAACAAGAAGGGGTACGGCGTCTTCCGTCTCCCTGACCGGCCCCACCCGGCCCACCGGTGGGCCTACGAGCGCTTCGTGGGCCCTATCCCGGAGGGGTTCACCATCGACCACGTCAAGGCCAAGGGATGCGTCCGGAAGGACTGCGTGAACTTCCTCGCGCACCTGGAGCCGGTGACCAACGAGGTGAACGTCATGCGGGGCGAGGGGGCGTGCGTCAAGAACGCTCGCAAGACCCACTGCATCCGGGGCCATGAGTTCACCTCCTCCAACACCTTGGTCCGTAAGACCGGCGGTCGTACCTGTCGCGCCTGCAAGAAGCTCCGGGAACAGGGTCTCGTCTAGTCCCTGTTGTCCGTTTTGCTACCTGTTGAGGGCACTTGTGTGGGTATAGGCCACAGTGATGCCTTTCGTGACCGCCAGCGCGCCGACCGTGATGGTGTCGCCGTCGTTGATGTCCACCACGGTGCAGTTGTGGTAGTTCTTGCCGCGCCAGGCCCCGGGGTTGTTCTGGGTCCCCGGAGGCTTGATCACCGTCTGGCAGGTGACGTAGTTCGGGTCGTTGGCCAGGGCCGCGAAGATGTCCACGATGTTCCGCGAGCCCGCGAGGCCGGAGAGCTGCTCCCACACGGGGGCATTCCACAGTTCGCGGATCGTCAGGATCAGCGTGCCGCCCTGGAGAACGCGCGAGGTCGCGATCTCCACGGGATGCCGGGCCCCCAGCGGGTGGATGTACTGGTACGGCTGGCCGAGGTCGGAGAAGGCCCGCTGGCCGGAGTCCTCGACTCCCTCGCAGAAGGCGATCCCCTTCCCTCGGTAGTAGAAGGTCGTGAAGCCTGAGCCGACGACCCTCACCTTGGTCTGAGGCATTTTTAAAAACTCCTATCAGCCCGAGGTCGGGTTCTCGTCGGGGTTCTCGGTCGCCGTCAGTTCGCCCGAGTTGAGGTCGATGGCGAAGGTCACCGTGATGTAGTTCAGCGGGATCAGCGGCGCGTACGCGAACTGAGCCTCGATGACCGACGGGTCCCCGGACGGGAGCTGCTGCTGACGGACCGCCACGTCGGTGTACGCGCGGATCACGCTGTCCGTGACGGCTCGCTCCAGGATGCCCGTGAGGGATCCCTTGACCTTGGTGGTCATGTCGGCGTCGATCGGCTCACCGATCAGTCCGGCCGCGTCCATGCCGGTCTGCACCAGATCGAAGAGGACGTCGCCCGTGCGGACGAGGGAGATCTCCCGCGAGGTCAGGCCGCTCATGTCGGTGGTGACACCGTGGCGGACCGACAGGGTCCCCGTGCGGGTCTGCTCCACGACCGCGACACCGGCCTGGGAGAGGCCGTCCTTGAAGGACTTCGTCTGGATCTGCGCGAGGGCCGGGGGGATGCCGTTGAAGCCCGTCAGGTTGGTCTTCGACAGGCCTCGGGCGACTTCTCCGCCCGCCAGCCGTCCGGCCATGGCCGCCGCGAGGTAGTACCCGGCCACCACGGTGGTCTGCGCCAGCCGGGTGTTGTAGAAGCTCATCTGGTTCGGGTACGCCAGGACCGTGCGCTTGGAGGCGATCTGCTGGGCCACGGCGTCGTAGTTCCGGGTCACGGCGTCGTAGTTGGTCTCGAAGCCGATGAAGGCGATCCGGCCGTGACCCTCGGCCGAGGTGTTCACGCAGTGGTTGTTCGCGTCCTGGATGAGCGCGAGCACCGCGTCGGCCGTGTGGGCGTCACCCGGGTCCCCGGAGAGCTGCGGGGCGGCATCCACAAACAGCGGGACGATGAGCTGGGCCTTGTAGTTCGTGACGATCTTGGCGTAGGCCGCCTCGAACTGCTCCTTGACCGTGCCGTCGGCCGGGTTGGTCGGCAGGGCCAGGATGTTGCTCGCGCCGTTGGCCATGGCGATCTGGGCGGCCAGAGTGAGCGCGCAGACGACCTGGGAGGCGTTCGGGTTCGTCGGCGTGGAGCCGGAGACCGCCGCGCCGTAGGTGGCCGCGATCTGACTGGGGTCCGTGAACTCCTGCGGCGTGTAGTAGGTCGTGTCCGCGTAGTTGTACGTGACGAAGACCGCGTCGCCGTCCTTCAGTCCGCCCGGGGACGGGTCCGAGGGGGTGTCGACGGTGCCGAGGCGCTTGATGTAGGTCACCGCGTTGGCCGCACCGCCGGTGCCGGAGGCGTCCACCACGAAGTCGTAGTCGGTGCCTGCCGCCAGGGTGACTCCTGCGGAGTTCTTCACCACCGGGGCACCGATGGCCGGAGGGCCTGTGACCGCTGCGACGAAGATGCCGCGCTTGGCCAGGGCCGTGTTCGAGTTCCAGTAGACCTGGACCAGTTCGGTGTGCGTCTGATAGCCGATCGCCGGGCCGATCACGGTGACCGTGTTGGTGGTGACCGTGGTGGGGGTGACGACAGGCAGTGACGTGTCCTGCACGTACACACCCGGCGGTACGTACGAGGTGAAGTCCGGCATGAAGTACCCCTCCGGGACCGGTGGCTAGATCGAGCTTCCACTCCTTCGCAGGAGAAGGGCCCCGGAGGACAGGAGGTCAGTGCCAGCCGGTGAATCCGTCGCCGATGACGTCCGGAGGGAACGGGTTGCCGGAATCCCCGGGAAGGTACTCGTCCGGGATGACCTTGATCCGGGACAGCGGGATCAGGACTCCGGTGCTCGGGTCGGGCACGAACTCCCCGATGATCTCCAGATTCAGGGACCGCTCGTACATCATCTCGTCGGTGCCCCAGGGGGTCCCGGGGGACGCGGCACTCCCTCGGACGTCGATCTTGTCCGTCTGGAGGTTGGCCGCGATCAGGTCGTTGTTGGCGATCCGGCTCTTGAAGCGGCCGACGATGGTGTCCTCGTTGCCGAAGGCCACCACCCGGACCACTTCGTCGAACAGCTCGTCGCGCTCCAGAGAGGTCATGGCGACCGCCGTGACGGACACGTAGCCCTGGAAGCGCCAGCGGGTGAACGGGGCGACCGTCGCGCCGTCCAGGGGGCTCCTGGTCTCCTGGTGGGCGATACCGGCTCTCAGGAGGGGCTGGGTGTCGTCGTAGTCGACCCAGAGGGACGGGTAGTCCTGGACGTCTATCGGGTACTCAAGGCTGATGTTGGCGTTCCGGAACTTGGTCACGGGATAGACACTGTCGAACGTGGCCTGGAGAGCCTCCACAAGGAGCGTCTTCAGCGGAGCGATGTACATCAGCGGGACTCCAGGATCTGCCGCCAGGCGCGGTCGCAGAGGTAGACGCGGGTCGGCAGGATCCCGTACCACTGAGCCGCCAGCGTCACCGCATTGTTCAGGAACAGCCGGGGCGCGATGCCCGGGTGACGCCACCGTACGCCGACGTTCCCCCGGGCGATCTGGCCGCCCTGCTTGCCCTCACGGGTGAAGGGCTTGCCGGTCTCCCGGGAGCCGATCCGGCCCGGTGCGCCCGGGTACGAGGCGGGCTTGTCGGAGACGACGATCCGGTTCCCGTTGCGGTCCTTGCCGTACTTGGTGATCCTCTGGCCGATGTTGGCAGCACGCCGGAAGATGAGGACTTGGGTCTTCCCGGAGACCGTGGTCCGCACCTTCGCCTTGGGATTCTTGGACCGCTCGATGCCGGTGGGGTCGTCGATCCACATCGGGATGGTCTTGCCCGCGAGGTTGCGCATGGTGAACGGGCGGATGCCGTGGTCCTGGAAGAAGACGTAGGAGTCCGCCCACCAGATGCCGAAGTACCCTTTGCCGTACAGGGGTTGGAGCCGGGCGGCCGAGGCCCCGCTCATCTTGGGCATTTTCCTTCTGGCCTCGCGAACCGCTGAAAGGGCGGCGGACCGGGCCTTGTTGGGGCTCAGGCCCTTGACGATCATGATGATCCGATCCGGCTCCGCCGCGATCCGCATCTCTTGGGTTTCCAAAAGCATGGATCAGTACCTCGGCTGTCCTTCGTCGTCGTCGCCGTCGGGCTCGTAGTGCTCCCGCTCTTCTGGGTCCCAATGCTCCTTGGGTCGGGGGATGTCCTTCTCGCTACCCCAGTGCCGGATTGGCACGTGGGTCAGCCCAGCCCCTTCGGCCGCAAGGATTCGATGGTGGCCGTTGTTGATGCCCCAACCGCCGCTCCAGTGAGGGAAGGCGTCCACGGGGCGAAGCATGCCCTTCTCTCGCATGTCCTCCCGAAGGCCTTGCATCATCACCGGGTGGTCTTCTTCGTAGACCCCGCGCACGCCCTCCCAGGTGTTCGCCTCGGTGGGCCTGTAGTTCTTCAGGACCTCGTGGAGAGGGACATGCTCGACCTCCGGCATCCGCTTGGCCAGCACCCACAAGAGACTCATCAGGTCACCACCCGTGCTCGTCGTGGTCCTCGTCGCCCCACTCGTCCTCGTCGTCCTCGTGCTCGCCGTAGAGGTGGTGCAGGTGCTCCGGCATCTCCTCTTCGCCCACCACGGTGAATCCGTGCCTGGACCGCACGTCGTCGGAGTTGTTGCCCCGCAGGCGACCGTGGGCGTCGACAATCGGGTCCTCCTCCACCGGGCCCTTCGGGGCGACCTCGTAGACACGCGGAGTGCCGCCGTAGGCGTCGGCCGCCTGGGTGGCGTAGTGCCAGGCCGAGTCCTTGCCGGTGGCATAGGCGTGTCCGGGCTCGTGGATGAACTTGCCGAAGTTGCCACCGGTGCCGTGGTTCGGGTGGATCTCCTCCAGGTCCTCCGCCGTGGTGCCGTGGTAGTAGCGGGGGGCCGGGTCGCCGCCTTCGTCCGAGCGCTGGTCGTGCACGTGCACCGGCACCGGGCCGTGGCCGGAGTCCTTCAGGGCCTGGAGCAGGTGCTCGTGGTTGTGGTGCGGAATCTCCGGGTGGCTCTCCGTTCCGGTGGCGTGGTTGTAGATGTTCTCGCCGTGGTCGGTGAGGTTCAGCCCGAGCTGGCCGTGCCGGGCCGGATCGTAGCCGTGCTGCTTGATCGACTCGGTCATCTTCCGCACGTGCGAGCCGTCCCCGAACACGTCGCGGTGTGTCAGGTACGGACTGTCCGGGCTGCCGTGGGGGTAGTAGCCGCCCTCCAGCTCCGAGGGGTGATAGTGCTCCTCGGAGTCGGCGGGGGCCCAGGCGGCGGTACGGCGGATTGCGGTTTTCCAGAGAAGACTCACGTCACCACTCGTTCGGGTCGTAGTAGTCGGGGTGACCCGGCATGTTGCCGTCCTCGTCCGGGAAGCCGCCGTGCTTGTCGGCGTCGTAGTGCCAGCCCATGATGTGGCTGTCCCCGCGCTGGAGGGCGGCTGCCGTCCGGTGGTGGCCCTCGGTGGTGTGCAGGCGGCCCTGGTGGGTGACGAACATCGGGGCCCCGTCGCCCAGGTAGTCGCTGTTACCGGCGTTCTGGTACTTCGTCCGGTGGTGGGACATCGCGTTGGGGTCGTGGAGGTACTTGTCGATGTGTGCCTGGGAGACGTGGCTCTGGGTGGCGTAGACGGGCTGCTGGAGGTTCACCGCGCCGTACTCGCCGTGCTGGTGCCAGTGCGCCGTGTTGGTCCCGTGGTTGCCCACGAAGTTCATCAGGGCGTTGTCCTCGTGGTCCGGCTCGTCTTCCCGGGCCTTCTGGTCCTTCAGCCGGTAGTACTCGTCGTCCTTGCGATCGTCGTACGACTGCGGGAATTCGCCGTGCTCGTCGTAGTGGCGCTGGTCCCGGGACTGGACGACGTTCTCGTGGGCCTGGTCGTAGAGGTCCTCGTCGAACTTGTCCTCGTCGTGGTCCTCGTCCATCCCTGCGTACTCGGCCCGGGTGTCCGCGTCGTGGTCGACGTGACCGGCGAACCCGGCGTCCCTCACGTGCTTGGCGCTCCGGGCGTAGTTCTCCTCACCCGGCTCCACGTGCCACGCCATGCCCTGGCGGGGGTCTATCTGGAACGCAGCAGCTTTCTTCCAAAGCAGGCTCATTTTTAAATTCCTAGGCCAGGTCATCTACGGGAATAAGGGGCGAGCGCAAAATTTCATACGCGCTGAAGTCCAGGGGCTCCGTGGCCTTGACGTTCAGGATGTCGATGAGGTCCTTCTCCACCGGGGGGATCAGGTAGGACACCGTGTTGTGGTCCTCCAGGGACGCCCTGGCGTGGTTGTAGCCGATGGCCGAGGAGCGCTGGTACGGAGTGGTGAAGCCGGTCCGGAGCGTTATCCTCTCGGGCACCCGGAGGTAGAACCGGTGGCCGGTGGACCGGAAGCAGTAGTCACCGGTACGGACCCGGAAGTCCGGAGTGGACTCCATGTCCAGGGAGTCCGTGGCCACCACACCTCGCGCCTGGTACTGCTGGTTCTCGTCGGAGTCCGAGAAGACGGCGGGGCGCACGATGAGTGCCCGGAAGCCGCCCTCGAACGTCGTCCCGAAGCAGTCCAGGCACTTGTTCTGACTCGGCTGCTCGTAGGCGCTCGCGTAGCGGCTGGAGGTGTAGCAGGTGGGGCACCGGTCGACCAGGCTCTTCTTGAAGTCGTCCAGGTGCCACATCAGGCAGAACATCGTCCACTCGCCGATGCTGTACAGCGCCTGGTAGTGCCTCTGGCGCTCCTGGTCGACCGCCCACCGCTGCGGCAGCCGGACGTAGTAGGGCTGGAACTCCTGGGGGTAGTTCGGCGGCGTCGGCCGCGCGGTGAACCTCGGCATGCTGACCTCCCGGGAATGGCCCTGTTCACCCATTCCGGGGTCTGACCTGGCGGCAGACACGACGGAAGGCCCCGCCGCTGTGGACCCGGCGAGGCCTTCCGTGTATGACGCTACATCCGCACTGCCCCTGACGGTATCAGGTTCACGCGGAAGAGTGAAGCGGGATCAGCTCAGGTCGAACTCGCCCTCCTTGGTTCCGGTGAGGAACGCCGCCCACTCCTCGCGGGTGAAGGAGACCATCGGGCCCTCCGGGTCGGTGGAGTTGCGGACGTCCACGGCCCCACTCTGGTGGATGCGGACCTGAACGCACGAGTTGTTCTCACCGCAGGCGGAGGCGGTGAACCAATCCTTGGAGATCTCGTTCTGAGTCATGCGCAAGACCCTAGGCTGCGTTGACCTTCCGCGCCCGCGCTCTCTCCCGATTGCACACCCAAGAGCTGCCGGTAGGTCAAGAGCAGCGAAGAGCCCCTGCCCAGTCGAAGTGGGCAGGGGCTCTTGCTTGCCCCATATCGGACATATAGGGACGAATCAGTACCATCTCGTCCAGTATCGGGGCCTCGCTGCAACAGACCCCGCCATTCTTGTGGGACCATACCGACCATAGACCCCGCCGGAGATGAGCACGGCCGGACGGCCGAGCCCCATGGACGCGATCTTGAAGTGCTGGAGCTGCTCCTTCACGAGCTGCTCCTCCTCCATGAGGACGTCCCGCCACCGTTGCACGTAGTCCCTGCGGTCGAGCCGGGAGACGTTGCCGCTACCCATAAATTGCGGCTGCTCGGTGTAGATCCTGATCAAGTGCTTGAGGACCTCGATCCAGGTCATGGACTCCAGCAGCGGGCCCCACTGGACGTAGGGGAACTGGGCTCCCCCGTTGCCGTCCAGGGTGTACGTCTGGTGCGGCTGGGCCATGGTGTTCATCCGGCCCAGGCCGATCCGCAGGAGTTCCGCTATCCGCCCCCGGCCGAACCGGCTCTGAACGTACGTCAGGGCGTTCGGACCGCCGCCAGGGGAGTCGATCAGGTCGGCGATCCTGACCCAGACGGACTCGATGATCCCCTTCATCGGCTCGGGCAGGTTGTCGTACGCCGGGGAGGCGGGACCGATCTCGATGCCGCCCTCGAAGTACTGCGGCTCGGAGGCGATGTCGTAGTCCCACCGCAGGGTGTACATGCCCGGGATGGACGTCTCGGAGCTGCTGAACACCGTGGCGTAGTCGCCCAGTCCGAGGTGGTCGGCGGACCGGCTGAAGATGATCTGGCCGGTGTCCTCACCAATCATCTGCACGGTGACCGGCCCGTCGGCGTCCAGCGGCTGCTGGTCCTTGACGATGTTCAGCCCCACCGTGTCGATGGCGTACTGCGAGACGTACTGCCGGTCGTTCCAGTAGAGCGTCATGCGGGCTCCTAGCGGTCCGTCGCGTTGACGAACATGGCCATGGCGCGGACCGAGGTCAGCTTGATCTGGGCCTCGGAGCTGTCGATGGTCGACACCCGGATACCGATCGAGTGCGTACCGGCGGAGATGTTGCGGACGCCGATGGAGGTGACCGTGTCGTACCAGCGGCCGGTGCCGAAGGTGGAGGTGTTCGGGAAGTCCGACTGGACGTACTCGCCGTGCTGGTTCGGGCCGTCGAAGTTCGCGTCGGCACCGTCGATCATCAGGCGGGTGGTGCAGCCCTGGCGACCCCGGCAGTACAGGGCGTGCTCCGTGGTGGCGATGCCGAACAGGGAGCCGGGCCGGTTGACCGTGAAGGTGCCCACCACGTAGGTCACCATGGTGCCGCCGCCGATCATCACCTGGGGGCGCATCGAGCCGTACCAGACGGCCGGGCCGTAGAGCTTCTCCCGCCAGGTGGTGCCGGTCCAGAGCATGGTCCGGCGGGTGTCGGTCTCGGTGATGCACATGCCCGCCTGACCGGCTCCCCAGTTGGGCCGGGTGGTGGACGTGCAGATCCAGTTGCCCGGGTACTTGTCCTGGGTGTTGTAGTTCTGGACGAAGTCGGTCCGCAGGAACGGGTCCGACCCGTCGGGGATCTTGAGCCCCATGTGCTGGCTGAGTGTGGACATCCGCTCCAGTTCCTCTCGGGTGGTCTCCCTCAACTCTTCCAGGGGGAGCCCGGGTCACCGACAGGATCTCCCTGCCGACTACCAACAGAAGTGCGAGGAGCCCCGGGTGTCAGGTTCACCACGGGGCTCCTCACGCCTTGGGTCCTACGGCACGTTCACCGAGGAGGACTGGGCGGACTGAGTACTGCCGACCGTACCCACCGCCGTCACCCGGGCCGTCGTCGCGGTACCGGTGGCCAGACCGGTGAACGACGTGGTGAGGGTCGCGGCGGACACCGACTTGGTCTGGCCCGTCGACAGGGTGACCGTGTAGGTCACGACCTTGCCGCCCGCAGGAGCCGTCCAGGACACGTCCAGGACACCGGCGGCCCCGGCGGTCAGCGTGACGCCCGTGGGAGCCCCGGGAGTGCCCAGGGTGCCCGAACCGGCCAGCACGGTCCCGTCCGGCTTGTAGATGGGGTTCTGGGCCGAGTAGGAGTCCAGGCCGCCCGGCTTGAGTACGTCCGGCACGTCCGGGTTGTACGGACGGACCGACCCGGAGAGCGCGCCGTACGGGCCGACACCGTTCTTGTTCCGGGCCGCCACGCGGAACTTGTAGGTCTGGCCCGGGTCCAGGTTGGTCACGGTGGCCCGGGTGACGTCCTCGCCGACGAACGTGGTGCCACCGGTGGAGCCGAGCACGACGTACCCGAGCACCGGAGCCGTGGCGTGCGGGTCTGCGACAGCCGACCAGGACACCGTGACGGACCGGGGGCCGGTGGTGACCGTGGGAGTCCCGCCCGGGGCCACGGGGACGAGAGCGCTCGTCGGGCCCGTGGAGCCGATCAGGTTGGACTCCAGGGTGCCGGTCATGTTCTGCACGTAGTCGCTGCGGACCTGGCCGTCGGAGATCGGCTTGTCGGTCCACGTGGTGTCGGCCGCGCCCGAGGGACCCACGTAGCCGATGCCCTGGGCCGGAGCCCGGTAGGCCTTGGTGACCCCCTGGGTCACCGGCCAGCCGATGGTCTGGGTGTCCGGGGTGCCGGTCAGGTAGTTGGTCGACGGCGACCAGGGGCCGTCGTTCTCGCTGCTGGTCCCCGAGGTCTCCGGGGTACCGGTCATCTGCTGGTTGGGGTCCGGCTTCAGTCCGGTGTCCGGGTCGCCGCCGTAGCCCGCCGGAGTGGCGGTCTCGGCCACGGACGCGTTGTCCTGAGTGCCGTCGGGGGCAGCACCGGAGTTCCCGGACACGCCCGACGTGTCGGTCTGATTACCCGAGTATCCGGGCGGTGTGGTCATGGTGCTGCTCCCCTACGGGTTCTCGGCTACTTCTTGGTGGTGCCGCCGGTCTGACGCCGGGCAGTGGTCTTGCGGGCGGTGGTCTTGCCGGAGGCCACTTCCTTGATCTTCGCGGCGTAGTCGTCGGCCGCCTGCTGGAAGTCCTTGCCGTCGCCGGACTCCTTGGGCTCCTCCGAGGAGGTCTCCGCCTCGGCCTGCTTGGCCTTCTCCACCGGCTCGCTGGGGTTGCGGGCCCCGGCAATGGTGGTCTGGCTGTAGGAGTCCTGCGCGGGGTCCTCCACGCGGGTGATGCCGTCGCTCACGTCGTCCGGCGAACCGGCGACGTTGGCGGAGCGGGAGGCGTCCTTGGCCGCGCCGGTGTCGTCCTGCCCGGCGATGATGTTGCCGGTGTGCGTGGGGAGCCCGTTGTCCTCCACGGTCTGCTGCGGGATCTGCTGGACCTGGGCGGTGGCCTCCCGCTGGAGGAGCAGGCCACGGACCTCCTCCTGGAGGAGGGTGATCCGCTCGCCGATCAGGTTCTCCACCCGGCGGGTGATCTCCTCGACGTCCCCGAAGACCCTCGTGGTGCCGGTGAGGCGCTCGTTCACGCCGCCACCGGTGCCGGAGGTCTCCAGGGTGCCGGTGAGGGCCGTGGGGTCCGGCACGTGGTCGTCGCGCTCCGTGTAGCCGCCGGAGACCGACTGGTCCGCCGTTCCGGAGTCGCCGTAGGGCTCACCCTGACGGTCGCGCTTGACGTCCTGACCGGTCTCCGGGGTCTCCACGTCCTGGCCGGTCTTGCTGGCCTCGTTCTCGGACTTCTCTGCCATGTGCTCGTCCCTCCTTGGGGGTTCAGCTCTCGCGGGCCCCGAGGGTGACTCGGACCCACTCCACCTGATCCTCTTGCCCCTGCTTGACCTCAGGCACGTACTGCGACGCCAGGTTCTTGTGCTGGTTGCACAGCGGCGGAACGTCCTTGAGCTTCTTCTCGGAGATCGCGACCGGCGTGCCGCACTTGCCGGTGCCGCGCGTGTCCGAGCCGACGCAGAAGGCGCTGACCTGGTCGCGGCTGGAGGGTCGGTCGATCGTCACCTCGACGTCCTCTTTCGCGCCCTCCTGACGGCGCTTGAAGGCGTCCACCTGACGCGAGAGGGCCTCGGTCACCTCGGGGTCGGACTGGTCGTCCATGACCGCGATCACGCCTCGCGCGAGGGCGCGGCGGAAGGCGACGGACTCGACGACCTCTCCCGGGATGAACTGGATGTCGTCGCCGTTGGGGTCGTTCGCGGCACCCCACTCGACCGAGTGGGTGCCCTTCACGTCCGAGGCGAGGACGGTGACGCCGTCCATCAGGTTGCGGGCAACGACCGTACCGACAGGCATGGGGACTCCTCGAAGAGATGGGGTCTGTCACCTCTTAAGGCGGAGTCACAGGGGCTAGAACAGGAAGAAGGGCCCGACCTGCCCATGTGGTCGGGCCCTTCTTCTCGCGCTGGCTCGACCGGGGCCATGGGGGATGGGAATACCCGGGAGCACTGTTGGGGGTAGCGCGCTGGCCAAAGCATGACACCAGGACCTGACAGTGTCAACCCCTGCTGCGGTTGACGCTGTCAATGCCAGGGCGGATCCTTGATTCCATGGAAGACACGCACGCAGAGGACTCGACACCTCGGCTCGTAGACATCTCCAAGGTGGGCGTCCTGGGCCTCTCGGAGCTGTCGAAGCGCTGGAAGGTGTCCAAGCAGAGGGTCTCGGAGATCACCGCAGACCGGTGCCCACACTGGCGCAAGCTCGACTGCGGGCGGATCTGGCTGCTCGAAGACGTGATGCGCTTCGAGCGGACCTGGGAGCGCCGGACAGGAGTGCACGTGGACAAGACCTGAAGAAGGGCCCCGAGAGGGGCCCTTCTTGTTTTTAATAGCAGAGACCCCACCTCTTTCGCAAGGGGTGGGGTCTCGCTGTGTGACTTCTGGGTCAGGTTCCCAGGGTTTTCGTCACGCCTTGGTAATCGTGGCGATACCCCTGGGGTTGAGGATCGACATGTTGACCATCTCGTCGAACACCCACCCCTTCCAGAACGCCTCCACCATGTGGTTTTCCTCCACGTCCAGGCTGTACAGGACGGGGAAGACGCCGAGGAAGTTCGGCTCCGGCGTCAGGAACACCTTGCCCTGGGGCACGATGATCGAGCGCTGGATCTGGAACTCGCCGAAGCTGGTGATGGTCTCACCGGCGACGATGCGGTCCTTGAACGCCCAACCGGTCTGGTTGATGTCCCAGCGGTACATGTCGCGGAAGTCGAACGGGTTGATCAGGATCCGCGCCGACTGGAGTTCGTGCATGTCCGTCATGGCGACGGCGCTGTACAGCGAACCCGGCGTCAGGTAGCCCGACGCCTCCGTGATGTTGTGGTTCGGCGTGACCGTGTGGTCCGGCCGAGTGGCGTAGTCCGTCAGGGCCGCCTGGAGCAGGACGAGGAGCCTCGTGTCCTCCTGCTTGAGGATGGCCTGCTTGGTCTCGTCCTGGGCCTGCTCGACGGCGTTGATCCGCAGGTAGAAGAGGTCTTCCTTGCGGATCGCCGGGCGGGAGGCGATGCGGAAGAACCGCACCGGCACACGCTTGCCCTCGAACGGGGTCACGCGGACCTCGCCCTCGGTGCCCGACATGATGTACGCCTGGCCCAGGTCGTCCCAGACGTCGTACTCGACGGGGGTACCGGGGGTGACCGGGTCCTCCACAAGCACGTTGCGGGTGATGCCCTGGTAGCGCAGCTTGAGCTGGATGGGGCCCACCATGCCGACACCGAGGCGACGGATGCCGCCGACCTCGTCGGAGAGGATGAGCGCCATCTTCTGGACCTTCGCCTCGTGAGAGAGCGGGGCGCTCTTCTCGCGGCGGGCGATGATCGCGGAAGCGTAGTCGTCGCTCTTGCGGGCGACGCGTCCCCGGAGGGACGAGGTGGTGGCGAGGGTCTGCGTCGTCATGGGTCAGCTCCTAGTACTTCTGGCGGAGACCACCGATGGTGATCTTCGTGGCGGAGTTGACCTTGAGCAGACGGGCGACCGGCTGCGCCGAAGCGCCCGCCGTGCCCGCCGGGACCAGCTTGCCTCGGTTCGCACCGGCGGTCTGGGCGTAGATCAGGGCCTCGGTGCCGTCACCGGGGTCCGTCCACGTGGCCGTGGGGTCGAAGGCGGGGGCCAGGATTTCGAACTCCGCGTCCGGCGCGAGCTTCCACACCGCGAAGGTGTTGATGCCCGCGTCCAGCGGCTCGTCGATGCCGTCGCCGCCGACGTACAGACCACCGAGGCCGTACGGAACGCCGGTGCCGTTGATCAGGGTGACGTTCTCCCCGGCGGTGCGCATGAACACCATGCCGGGCCAGATGTTCACCGAGCGGTCCCAGTTCGGGTCCAGGAAGCAGGATGCCGGGGTCGCCTGGGTCCAGCCGTACAGGGGACGGATCGTCCGCTTGATGTAGCTGGTGGCCATACGAGTACGAAGCACTGCTTTCCTCCCATCTCGCTGTTCGTATCGGACTTTGCCTGAGCCGTCTGCCCGATACCGGATCGAGACGGTCTCCTCACCCTCTCTGTGGACTCACCCCGGGAAAGACAGGATCAAGACCTGAAAACGCATCTCGGCCCCCTCCCAGAGCGCTGGAATGAGGGGGCCGAGACCTAGGGCGGGATCCTAGTCGAAGAGCGACTCGGCGTCGTCGTCGTACGCGCCGACGGCACCGGCCACCGAGGTGATCGGGGCGGGCTGGGTCACCAGGGACGGCATGGTCCGCTGGACGCCCTGGGTGCTCGCGGCGGAGCGCGGGACGAGCTTGGTGCTCCGGGCCTGCTTGGAGGCCGCCTGGGCGACACGCTGGAGCGTGGCCACCTCGGTGCGGATGGCCTCCATGGAGACGTTCCGGTCACCCTCGATGCTGGCCGCCACGGAGAACCGGTCCCCCCGGGCCAGACCGGCCGCCATCCGCAGTTCCGCGAGACGCATCGACGCCATGGCCCGCTGCGAGCCCTCCGCGCGGGCAGCGGTCTGGCTCATCTCACCGGACCGGGGCGGCGTGGTGCCCCGCTGGGCCGACGGGCCGAAGGCCGGGTTCAGCGGGTAGGCCGTCTCCGGGTTCATCGGGTCGCCCACGCGGACGTCGGTCTCGATACGGGTCTGGTTCAGCGGGATCTGGGTCTCGGTGCCGGACACCGGGGCGGAGACGTCCACGAGGTTGTTGTACGGCTCGGTGGGGAGCGTGACACCCGGGTCCATCGGGGTGGCCGTGGTCTCGGCCGCCACACCCTGGTTGGCACCCGGGGTCTGGCCGATCTGGTTCGGGTTGTCGTACGCCTCCGGGGTGGCCGCCTCTTCGGTGGACTCCGTGGCGGGCTGGGAGCCGGGGTTCGGGACCGGCTGCGCCGGGTTGTCGATGTCGGCCTTCTTGCGCATCTCCTCGGCCTTGGAGGCGATGGCCTCCAGTTCCTTGGAGACACCGGCGAGACGGGCGACGTAGGCAAGCTGGAGCTTCAGCACCGCATTGTCGTGCTGAAGGGCCTCGTTGCGGGCCTCCACGGCCTTCAGCATCTTCTGCTGAGACGCCATGACCTGCATGAGCGGTCGGTTACCCGACTGGGTCTTTGCACCCATGAGATGTACTTCCTCTGGTTCGGGCTCACGGCAGGCCGTGGGCGGTGGTTTCCAACCCTTCCGAGGGCTGGGGTCGGATCAGACAGCGTGAGAGCAGGCGGACTCTCGGGCCTCGTCCTCGGAGAGGGTCACGTCCTCCACAAGGACGCAGTCCAGGACCGGGCTGGCCTCCAGGACCTCCTGGGTCCTCTGGCGGGCGGCCCGGAACTCCCAGGTGTCGTCCACCCGGTTGTAGATGCACCCCTTGTAGATGACAGCGATTCGCAGATCCGAGACCCATCCGTCCTCGGACGGGGTCCCGAGCTCGGAGTCCACGAAGAAGATCTCGTCGACCTGGATGACCTTGCGGCCGTTGAAGATGGCGTCGGTCTCGCGGATGTTCATTTCACTCCTTAGACAGGTACTGACATGGGGGTCTGCCCCTGGGCCTGGGCGGGGCTCATGAGCTGAGCGGAGCCGCAGTTCGGGCAGACATCTCCCGCCTGTGCACCGTCCATCTGAGCCGTCCCGACGTTCGGGAGCGTCTGGGTGTCCATGTCGACAGAGGTCGGCGGAGCCGCTTCCGTGGTAAACCCGCAGGAGGGGCACATCAGGTCGGGCACTCCGTCTCCCGGCGTCCCGGGAACCCCCTGGCCCGCATCCTGGTCCACGGGCTGGCCGTCCTCGTCCAGTTCGTCCGGAGTCATCGGACCCTCCGGACCTTCGGGGTCGCCGGGGCCCTCGGGCATGTTCGGGCCCGGGGTGAAGGGCTGCCCCATGTTGGTGGTCGCGTCCCCGGGAAGGGGCTGCGGACCGATCGGCGTGCCGTCGGGCAACGTCATCTGCTGCTGCTGGAGCGGCTGTCCATCCGGGCCGAGGAGAGACGGGTCAACAGGCTCCCCCATCTCGTCGGGGATGCCGCCGTCCTGCGTCGGATCCATCGCTGAGCCGTCGTCCGGCTGCACCTCGGCCTGTACTTCTCCGGGGAGCGTTCCGGGCTGCTGCTCGGGATCCAGGGGCATGCCGTTCTCATCCAGGGCGGCCGGATCCATCGGGTCCTGGACGGGCTGGCCGTCCGGGCCGATCTGGTTGGGGTTGGCCGGGTCGTTGAACTCTGCGATGTCCTTCCGCAGGTCCAACTGGCGGGCCTTCTCCAGGTCCGGGTCCTGGAAGATCTTGGGAGGTGCGACGTACGCGCAGACCTCGCAGTTCGTGCCGTTGAAGGTATCGCGGTCGCCGCAGACGGGGCAGGCGTCCTCGCGCAGGGTGTCGACGTCCTCAGGGGCCTTCTGCTCGCCGTAGGCCTTCTTGCGGGCCGCCTGAGCCCTCAGGCCGAGGTCCGCGAGATTGATCTGCTTGCCGGTGGCCGCGATGCGATCCACCTCGTTCTGCGGGATGGAGTCCTGGTCCGGGTACGACTTCGATCGGGCCCGGTGCGTCTTGACGTAGTGGCCGTTCTCATCCACGCCCAGGCCGACCTCGGCGAAGCGCGGGTCCTTGGCGGCGGTGCAGGCCGCGATCTCGTCGTCGTACAGGAGAGCGTCAGATACCTTCGAGGCCGCCTTGTCCAGACCCCGGGTGTCCACGCCCAGGAAGAAGGCCGTCGGGTCCGCAGGAGGCTCGACCAGCAGGGAGTTCTCGAAGAACTTCAACCCGTAGCAGGTCTCGCGGATGATCTCGCCGACCTTCTGGCCGGAGGCCGTCCGGCGGTACAGCATCATCCCTTTGCTTCCTGGGATGTGCTGGCAGTACTCGGCCGGGGTGGTCGCCTTGTTGCCGCAGGCGGAGCAGACGCTCAGGGCCACGTCGCAACCCATGGAGGTGCGCGCGATGTTGCCCGCCAGAATCTCCTTGGCCAGCTTCGGGAAGCGGTGGGCGTCGACCTCCATGAGGACCTCGACCCACCAGTCCTTCGAGCCGTCCCGGTTCGCGTCCTTGTGGAGTACCGCGTCGATGATCACGCCACGGGCCCGATTGTGGTCGTGGTTCACGTGGTTGACGAAGACCGGCTTGCCCTTGAAGGTCGCGTAGGACTTCTCCAGCTCCTCCGCCGGGAACTCGTCGAAGTTGTCGTTGCACCGGCTGGAGATCGCCCGCGAGCGGACATACAGATACCCCGGCCGCACCTCGTAATCGAAGTGGTGCCGGTGGGCAAAACGGCGCAGTTCACGACGGCTCGCACCCTTCGGGGCGAGGTCTGCCGTCATGATCGCAACGCTCGCGTACTTCAGCATCAGTGCACCTCCACCCCTTCGCGGGGGACGGTCTGACGAGGACAGCAAGAAGCCCTCCCAGAGACCGGGGAGGCCAGGTCTGGGAGGGCTTCCGGGAGCTTCTGACGTTAGGGGCCGTCAGACGCTCTTGAGTCGTACTGTGCTCTCGTCCGCCGGGCGCGGGGTGTGCTTCGCGAGGTAGCCACTCACAAAGGTGACCCCCGTGGGCCCCAGTGCGATTACGAGCATCTGGAGCCACCCCGGAAGGGACCCGAGGAGGGTGGCGTCGGCCACCCAGGCGTTCAGGACGGCCACCACGGCCGACGAGGCGAAGGTGCCGACGGTGGCCGCCGTCACCTTCTTCTCGACCGGGCTCCGGTCCGAGTGCGCGCCCATCTCAGCTCCCCACCGTGAAGTAGCCGGTCTTCGAGGCCAGCTTCTTCAGCGAGGTCGCTCCCGGGATGCCGTCGGCGTCCGATCCGGTGTAGCCCAGGCTCCGCTGCCACTTGGCGTACGCCTCCACGGTCAGCGACCCGAAGGCCCCGTCCTTGGCGTATGAGGCGGACAGCAGGTTGAGCTTGTCGAGCGCCCGCTCCACCGGCTTGGTGTCGGACTCGTGCAGGCCGCTGCCCTGAGGACGCTTGGGGTCCGCCTTGGCCGCCGCGACGAGGTTCTTCAGCGAGACCTTCGGCTTGACCGCACCGGTGCCGGAGGTCTTCGGCGGGGTGACCGTGCCGGACAGGCTCCGGGCCTTGCTGAGGATCTGGTCTATCGGGAAGGCCCCGGGGTCCCCGTGGTCGTTCTCCGGAACGTGCTGGTGGCCGCAGTGGCCCCGGTAGCTGTTCCACTTGGACTGGGACATCCGGACCCCGGCGCTGGAGCCGTAGGAGGCCGGGTAGGCCTTGAAGGTCACGTTCTCCGAGAGCGGCACGCCGTGGTTCTTGTACAGCCACGCGGCGAACTCCGCGAGTCCGTCGATGACCCAGTCCGGCAGGTCCGCCATGTAGAGGTGGGGGGTGTTCCCCCACTTCTTGTGGGTGGTCGGGTCGCAGGTGCCGACGACCTCTATCTGGACGACGTTCAGGGTGTTCGTCTCGACTCCGCCCCGGAGGTTCATGAGGGCCCGGGACGAGGTGTCGATGTTGAAGTGCTGGTACCAGACCAGCCTCTTGTTCTTGAAGTCCGGCATCACGGTGAGGTTGGGCGCGCTGGAGCCGCCCCCGTACGTCGGAACGCTGGTGCCCTCGGTGGAGTGCCAGACGACGACGTTGACCTCCATGGCGGTGCCGCCGTAGTTGCCCTCGTGCCAGTACGTAGTGCTCGCGCCCGGGAACTTCTGTGGCCCTGTGGACATGGTCCGCTCCTCTTCATGTCGGAGGCCCTCGCCCTTTCAAAGGGCTCGGGCCTCTCGGGACAGTACGACAGTCCTATTTGCAGACGGCCCTGACCTTCGCCGCCACCGCCGGATCGACCTCCTCCGGCTCCCCCACGGAGTCCCACAGGGCACAGGTGATCTGGAGCAGGTCCGACCGCTGGGTGCTGGCCGACTGAGAGTTCTTGTCCTGCTTCGTCTTGATGGCATCCGAGTTGAGGTAGGTCACCGCGAGGAACGTGATGATGACCATGAAGATACCGACGACGATGATGACAAGGCCGGTGTTCTGCGCAGGGTTGGTGGGCTGTGCGGGCACGTAGCACCCCCTAAGACAATCGCTTCCTGTCCGCCACGATCGCATAGGTAACTGACAGGGGCCCAGAGGGATTCCCCGGAGAATCCGTAGGCGAGTCGGAAGGGTCGGGAGAGGCTGAGTAGGCGCAGGCGTACGTGGACCCGTCCTCCTGGAGAGTGCAGGTCTCCGTGGATCCGTCGGCGTGGTTGATGGTCATGGTGGAGGGCATCGTGCCCTTCTCACCCCGGGGTCCCTGAGGTCCGATGGGTCCCTGTGGTCCCGCAGGACCCGGCTCGCCCTTTGGCCCCGCCGGGCCGGGCTCGCCGTTGGAGCCGCTGACCCCGGGTGCGCCGGAAGGGCCGGTTGAACCGGCGACACCCGGGGCCCCGTCGCTCCCGTC
>Ga0247827_10000379_pt1 | contig 20948 bp, 19 predicted proteins | sample 12C_Control_Day2_FD_194414 | JGI IMG/M metagenome (GOLD analysis project Ga0247827, IMG submission 194414) | Soil microbial communities from agricultural site in Penn Yan, New York, United States - 12C_Control_Day2 | ecosystem: Environmental > Terrestrial > Soil > Agricultural land | place... | reverse complement strand
GAGGTTGGAGGTCGAAGCGGCGGAAGAGCATCCCGCCAACAGGGCCGAACCGCCCAAGATCAAGCCACGTCTGGAAAGCCGCATGCGACGCCCCTCGCACGATTAAACAACTGTGTCGGCTTGTTTCACAAAGCCCCGTAACGACGCAACCTGAGCCTTGGCGAATGCCGTCAAAGGGCTAAGGTGAAATCTGGAGTTCTGGGAGGGACCGATGAAGAAACTGGCTCTGATTGTGACCGCTGCCATTCTGGCCGCCACCTCTGCACAGGCGCAACAAGCCCCTGCGGTCGCTGCCGTTTCGGCGGAGCAGCCGACGACGTTCGTTCAAGTGGGGCGGCTTCTGGCCGATCCGGCCAGCGGCCGGGTGCTCCGCGATAAAACTCTCGTGATCAGAGGGAACCAGGTTGTCGAAATCCGCGACGGCTTCGTCGGCGACGGAAAAGTGGTCGATCTGCGCAGCGCCTTCGTCCTTCCGGGCCTGATCGACAGCCATGTTCACCTGACCAGCCAGCAGAGCCCGACCTCGCGCATGGATGGGGTGACCCAGTCCGACGCCGCCCAGGCCATGGTGGGCGCGCGCTACGCCCGCCGCACCCTGAACGCCGGCTTCACCACCGTCGCCGATCTGGGCGCGAGCAATGAGGCCATATTCGCCCTGCGCGACGCCGTGCGGCGCGGCGACGTGCCGGGGCCGCGCATCATCGCGGCCGGTTCGGCCGTGTCCATTCATGGCGGCCATGGCGACGTCAACGGCTATCGCGAAGACATTCTTCACCTCATGTCGCCGGAAAGCGTCTGCTCGGGCGCCGAGGACTGCATGCGGGCCGTTCGGCTTCAGGTTCGCAGCGGCGCCGACATCATCAAGATCACCGCCACCGGCGGCGTCCTGTCCAACACCGCCGCGGGCTTGGCCCAGCAGTTCAGCGAGGAGGAACTGGCCGCCATCGTCGCCTCGGCGCACCGTATGGGGCGTCAGGTCACCGCCCACGCCCATGGTGTCGACGGCATCAACGCCTTCCTCAAGGCGGGCGGCGATTCCATTGAGCACGGCACCTATCTGGACGACGAGTCCATGCGCCTGTTCAAGTCGCACAATGCCTGGCTGGTCCCGACCCTGATGGCCGGCGACTATGTGGCCCGCATCGCCGCCAGCCCTGACAACTTCTTCACGCCGGCGCAGACGGCCAAGGCGCTGGAAATTGGGCCCAAGATGCTGGACATGGCCCGTCGCGCCCACAACGGCGGCGTGCGGATCGCCTTCGGCACGGACTCCGGCGTCTCGGCCCACGGCGACAACGCCCGGGAGTTCGCCCTGCTGGTCCGCGCCGGCCTGACCCCGCTGGAGGCCATCCAGGCCGCCACCGTCGGCGCCGCCGAGCACCTGAAGATCGCGAACGAGGCTGGCCGCCTTGCGACGGGGATGCCCGCCGACCTGATCGCTGTCTCGGGTGATCCGCTGAGCGACGTGACGGAACTGGAGCGCGTCCGCTTCGTGATGAAGGGCGGTCAGGTCTTCCGTCAGGACTGATCAAAGAGCGGTCATGGCCGAGCCGTCTTCGGCGGGCTAGACTATGGGCATGACCGCTCGCTTCCTGACCGTGGCCGCCCCTTCAGCCGCTCTTCTGGCCGCCGCCTTCCTGTCCGGCTGCGCGACAGGCCCTCGCATCGAGGCCGTCGGCCCCGCAGCCTTTTCCCGGGGGGCCGCCACCTATCGGCTGGCTGATCCCGTCGAGAGCGAGGCCGTCGTTGCGGTGAAGCGTCAGTTGGCGGCCAGCGGCTGGCGCGAAAGCGCGGCCGCGCCGGACTGGATCATCGATGTGGCCTATGGCGTGCGCCCCCAACGGACCGGCGCCTTTACCGACGAAGCGGCGCGCGAGGGCGAGTGGACGACCCCGCCTGTCCTGCCGCAATGGTGGACTAATGGCCGCAAGCTCCACGTTCTGACCCTGACCCTGAACCGGGCGGGGACCGAGCCGAGCGTGCACGAGGCCAGCGCGCGGACGGCGGTCAGTGACCGCAAGGCCCAGGTCGCGCTGGACGCTCTGGCCGAGGCCGTGGTGGCGGAACTGCCCGCCGCGGACTGATCCTCAGTCTTCGACGGCCTGAGGCAGCACCAGCACGAAGACCGCACCGCTGGCGTCGCCTTCATAGGCGATACGGCCGCCGTGGCGCCGCGCCACCGTGCGGACGAAGGCCAGACCCAGACCCGACCCGCGGTCATCGGCGTCGCCGTGGCCGAAGGGCTGGAACAGGCGGCGCTCGGCCTCCTCGGACAGGCCGGGGCCCTGATCGCGGATACGCACGATCCAGACCGGCTGCCCTTCCTCTTGGTCGGACGTCAGGGCGCAGGTGATGACGCCGCCCGCCGGACCGTACTTCAGGGCGTTGTCGAGCAGGTTGGTCAGCAGCCGCCGCAGCAGGGCCGGATCGCCTTGCACCAGATGCTCGTCTTCGGTCTCGGGCGTCTGGATGGTCACCCGCCTGGCCGAGGCCTGGGGCCACAGGGTGTCGGCGGCGTCCATCAGCACCTGGCCCAGGTCGAGGACGATGCTGCGATAGGGCTGGGACTCGGCGCGGGCCAGTTGGACATAGCCCTCGGCCAGATCCAGCGTCTGTCGGGCGTAGTCGCCGATGCGGCGTTCAAAGGCGGGGTCGGCGCGGTCCTGCCGACCTTCCAGCAGGGTCAGGATCGACACCTGGGGCGCGCGCATGTCGTGGCTGAGCAGTTGCAGGGCCTGTTCGCGCTGGCGCTCGGCGATGCGGAAGCCGGTCATGTCGGCGAAGCGCACGATGTGGCCCAGAGGCCGACCGTCGGCGTCGGTCAACGGGGCCGACGCAACCTTGAGAACCTGACCATTGGGGGCCTGAATATCGCCCAGGTCGTTGGCCTCGTCCGTGACGAAGCGAAGCCATGAGGGCTCGCCCAGGGTCAGGAACAGATCAGCCAGACGAGCGGCGTCCGAGCCGAGGGCGGCGCCGAACAGGACGTGGGCCCGATCATTGGCCACCAGCACGCGGCCGTCGGGCGCGGCCACGACCGTGGCGTCGGGCAGGCTGCGCAGGGCATCGGCGATGAAGCGATCCAGATCGCGCAACTGTTTCAGGGCGGCACGCAGGGTGTCGACCTGCTTGGCGACGACGTCGCCTTGACTCGGCGCGGTCACGGCAGAGGTCAAGCCGGCGATGGGGATGGGGGCGGCTTCGCGCTCGAAGGTTTCGACCTCGCTCTGCATATAGGCCGAGGCGGCGGCCAGGCGGCGCCAGCTCCAGAAAGGGTAGGCGACGGCCAGGCCCGCAATGGCGGCGGCGGGCGGGAACCACAGGCCCGCCGTGAGAAAGGCGGCGGCGCTGAGCGCCAGGGTCAGCAGGATCAGCGCCGCGCCCAGCACCATGTTGGCCAGCGGACGCAGCACCAGAAAGCCGCCGATCAACAGGGCCAGAGGCAGCAGCGAAAGGGCCAGCACCCAGGGCGGGCTGACCGGGCGCGGGCCGCCGCCCTCCAGCAGGGTCTGCAGCAGGGCCGCCTGGATCTCGACGCCCGGGCTCAGTTCGCCGTGGGGCGAGGCCGGGGTGGCGTAGCGGTCGCCCATTCCCGGCGCGGTGGCGCCGACCAGAACCAGCTTGTCCTTCAGAAAGTCGGCGGGAACCTCGCCGTTCAGCACGTCGACGAAGGACAGGGTGCGGAACCGACCCGGCGGGCCGCGATAGGCGATGGCCTCGGGCGCGGCGACGATCAGGGCGTCGTCGTTGGCGGCGTCGGGATGCGGCGCGGGCGGGGCGGCTCCCGCCGTTGCGGCCAGAGGCAGGATCAGTTGCGGCCAGGTCTGCGCGCCCGCCTGCATGTAGAGCGGCACGCGGCGGATCACGCCGTCGCCGTCGACGACCATGTTGACGTGGCCCAGGCTGGCGGCGGCACGGGCCAGATCGGGCGAGGGCTCGCTGACCTGCCAGGCGGCGCCGTTCTGGCCGGGGGCCTCGATCAGCAGGGGCAGGTGGACGTCGCGCGCGCGGCCGAGGGCGGCGGCCAGGGCGGGATCGCCGGCCTCGGGCTCGGTGAACAGGACGTCATAGGCCACGGCGCGGGGCCGGGCCTGGCTCAGGCGGTCGATCAGGGCGGCGTGGACCGTGCGCGGCCAGGGCCAGCGGCCGAGCGCGCTCAGGCTGCGGTCGTCGATGGCGACAATGACGATGGACGGATCGGCAGGGCCGTCCTGCAGGCGGATCAGGCTGTCATAGACCAGGTTGTCGGCGCGGTCGGCGGCGGAGCTGAGCGCCAGCCAGCCGACCAGCAGGGCGGTGATCGCCGCCACCAGCCCCCATTCGATCAGAGCGCGTCGGCCTGTGAGGCGAGCGCCGAGCCAGCCTCGCGCCTGCATGAACTAGCGCCCGATGCGAAGTTGCTGCGGCTCGGACCAGACCTGAAGCAGGCGGCCGAAGCGGTGACGCGACCCCTGCACCCGCCAGGTGTAGACGCCCGGCGGCAGGTCGCTGAGGGTGAAGGCCTCTTCAGTGACGCCCGGCTGGTCGATCAGGGGCGGGCCTTCCGGCTGGCCGTCCGCGCCCTCGCGCGACAGCTGGAAGCGGAAGCGGGCCTCGCCTTCGCCCTCGGCTTCCCAGCGGAAGCGATAGAAGCGTCGATTGTCCCGGGTCTCGCTGCCCGATGTCAGGCCGCCGACGCCGTTGCGGGCGCGGATGAAGCTGTAGGTGGTGGCGCGGCCTTCCATCCCCTCGGGCGACAGGGCGCTGAGGCGCAGGAAATAGGCGCCGTCGGCCAGCGTCGAATAGACCAGGCGTGAACTGTTCGGCGCGCTGTCGGCTTCTGCGAAGGCGTCGATCATGCCGGCGTCCGCTGCCAGGCGGCCGCGATAGCCGGCGGCGCCGCTCAGGGGCGTCAGGGCGAAGTCGATGGCTGAACCGGACTGGACCTCGTCCGGCTGGACCAGGGCGGGGGCGGGCAGCAGGGGCAGCAGACGCGTGTCGGTCGCACCGGTCGAAACCCCCTGGTCGGCGACGGCGACGGTCTCGTTCAGGCCGTCGCCCGAGTCGACCTTGACGACGCCCTTGATGACCTCGGTGGCGGAACGGTCGGCGTCGTCGTTGAAGGCGACGCGGAACTCGGTGCCGCGCACGGCGGACACTGACACGGGGGTGCGGACGACGAAGCCGCCGGGGCGGCGACGCGGCGTCACCTGGGATTCGGCGCGCCCGGCCTCGACGGTCATGGCGTGATCCACGGCGCCGTTCAGGGCGTAGCGGCGCAACCGGGAAAGGCGGATGCGGCTGTTGGACGGCACGACGACGTGGCTGCCGTCCGACAGGGCCAGACGGACGAAGGCGTTGGCGCCGGTCGTCAGGACGGCGTCCTCGAAGACCGACTGGCCCTGGACGGGGGCGGCGACGCGCCCGCCCTGGCTCAGGGTGACGGCGCCTCTGAAATTGGCGATGCGGGCCTGATCGGGGTCGGCGCGCAGCAGCGTCACCGGAATGGCCAGGGTGCGCCCGATGGACAGGCGGCGGGGATTGGCCACGCGATTGTCACGCTGAACGCGGCGATAGTCTGCTGGCCGGTTGAGATAGGCCGTCGCCAGGTCGATCAGGGTGTCGCCGGGCTTTACCACATAGTCGAGCGTCTCGACCGGCGCGGCGGCGGGTGTAGGCCGGGTCTGGGCGAAGCCGGGAGAAGCCATGAGCAGCGCCGCCGTCAGGCCGACGATGATCGTCCGGCTTCTATTCATGTCGTCGCCTCTTATGCGTCCTGGCTCAGAGTTTGGGCGTCGCTGCTGGCGAGGCTGTCCTCGCCGACGCGTTCCAGACGGTATCCGTAGCTGTAAATGGGCGTCAGACGGAAGCCCTGTTCGGGCCGCAGCTCAAGCTTGGTGCGGATGCGCGAGATGTGCATGTCCAGCGAGCGGCTGTTCAGGTTGGGTTCGTTGCCCCAGACCGTCTCGAGAATATAGGTCCGCGACAGGGCGCGGTGCAGGTTGCGGAACAGCAGTTGGGCCAGGGCGTATTCCTTGGCCGTTAGCACCACGGTCTTGCCGTTGCGCGTCACGGCGCCCGCCGAGTCGTGGAAGACCGTGTCGCCATGAACCTCGGCGCCTGGGGTCGAGGGCTGGGCGTAGGCGCGGCGCATCAGGGCGTTGATGCGCGCTTCCAGCACCGCCGCTGACAGGGGCTTGGGCAGGTAGTCGTCGGCGCCGGCGTTCAGGCCGGCGACGATGTCTTCGTCCTCGGCGCGGCTGGTGATTAGAAGCATGGGCGGCGGCGGCTTCAGATTGGTCCGCGCCCAGGCCAGCACTTCCAGTCCCGAACGATCAGGCAGGTTCCAGTCCACGATCAGAAGGTCGAAGGTGTCCTTGCGCAGGGCCGAGATCAGGGCCTGGGCCCGAGAGAACAGGACAGGGCGGTAGCCAGCCGTCTCCGCCACGCTGGAAATCGTTTCCAGCTGGACTGGGTCATCGTCGAGAACTGCGATCTTCATTTACTGGACGCTCCGGCAGATCATTCAACCATAGCGCTTAAGGTCGCGCTTGGGGCCGAAGACCAAGGTCCAGAATGTAAAATCTCGTCACTTCGGGGCGGGTTTTTCCGGCGAATCCACACTGCGAGGCAAGATCGACTGAACCTTCCCATGAAGGAAGGTTTGGAACGCCGCTTCATCCTCCAGTCGCGCCACGACCGGCCAGGCGACGATCCGTTCGCGCCATTCGGGCGGCAGGCGCACCCAGTCCTTTTCGGTCGTGACCAGACCGGCGTCAAACAGGGTCGCACGGTCCGTCAGCAGGGAGAAGTCGCGCTCTGACAGGGATGCGTGGTCGGGGAAGGGGACGAAGTCCTTGAGGTCGCAGCCGGCGGCGATCAGCGAGCGCTCGACCTTCCACGGCTTGGCGATGCCGGCGAAGCCGACCTGAGGCCCGGACGGCGGGGCGGCGGCGGGCTCCAGCCGGGCGATGAAGACGGGCAGGGCGCCGAAGGTCGCGACCAGTTCGGGATCGGCCTCGGGCAGGTCGGCGGGCAGCAGGATGATAACCGCGTCGGCGCGGGCCAGACCGGCCGCCAACGGCTCGCGCATAGGTCCAGACGGAAACACCGATCCATCGCCGAAGGGCCATTCGTCGCCGCGCGTCTCACCGTCGACGACAATCAGGCTGAGGGTCTTGTTCAGCGTCGGGTTCTGATGGGCGTCGTCCAGCACCAGGGCCTCGGCCCCGGCGGCGACAGCGGCCTTGGCTCCGGCGACGCGGTCTCGGGCGATCCAGGCGGGGGCGTCTTGCGCCAGCATCAGCGGCTCGTCGCCGACTTCGGCGGCGGTGTGGAGCCTCAGATCAACCTGAACCGGGCCTTCCAGCGTCCCGCCGTAGCCGCGCGACAGGGCGGCGGCGTTGATCCCGTGCGCGTGCAGCAGGCGCAGCACCTCGCGCGCGATCGGCGTCTTGCCCGAACCGCCGACGGTCAGATTGCCGATGGAGATGACGGGCGCGCCGGGATCGACGGGCGTGGCGCGGGCGATGCGGCGCGCGGTGACGCCGGCCCAGATCCATGAGGCGGGCTTGAGCAGCATCCGCGCCACCGGGGCGTGGCGGCGGTCGCGGCTGTACCACCAGCGGGGCGTATTCAGCTTCATCGGCGGCCTCGCGAGGGGGCGGCGGGCAGATGGGCCTGCAGCGCCAGCCACAGGCGGTCCAGCCCGGCGGCGGCGTCGGCGGCGGCGCGACGGGCGCGCTCGCCCATGTCGCGCGCGGCGTCGGGATCGGCCAGCAGGGGGGCGACCACGCCGGGCAGTTCGGACGGCGACAGGACCGAGACCAGACCGCCCGCCTGTTTCAGCATTCGCGTCACCGCGTTCCAGTTGCTGGCGTCGGGACCGGTGACGACGGGCTTGGCCAGGCGGGCGGGCTCCAGCGGATTGTGCCCGCCGACGGCGCCGCCGCCCAGCGCGGGGGCGAACGAGCCGCCCATCACCACCACGTCAGCCAGCCGCAGGAACAGGCCCAGTTCGCCAAGCGTGTCGGCCAGATAGATGTCGGTCTGATCCGTGATCGGCTGGCGCTGGCTGCGGCGGGCGAAACTGTAGCCATCCTGGGCCAGCGAACGCTCGATCTCGTCGGCGCGGTCGGGGTGGCGCGGCACGACGATCAGGAACAGGCGGTCGGCCAGATGGTCCAGCGCGCCGACGATGGCCATCTCCTCGTGCTCGTGCGTGCTGGCGGCGACGACGACGGGGCGGTCGTCGATCAAGGCCGACAGGCGGCCGAACTCGCCCTGATCATAGGGCAGGGGCTCGCCCGACAGCTTCAGGTTCACCTGACAGTCGACGCGGGCGCCGAGCGCCGTCAGCCGGTCGGCGCTGGCCTGATCCTGCGGCCAGACATGGGTGAAGGTCGCCATCAGGGCGCGAGCCATGCCGGGGGCCTTCTTCCAGCCCTCGGTGGTCTTGTCGGTGATGCGGGCGCTGACCAGGGCCAGGGCCACGCCGCGCTTCTTGGCGGCCGTCAGCAGGTTGGGCCACAGCTCGCTCTCGACGAAGACGCCGATGGTCGGTCGCCAGTGGTCGAGGAAGGCGGCGACGGCGCCGGGGCTGTCCACCGGGGCGAACTGGTGGATGACGCCGGGCGGCAGGCGCTGGGCCAGGATTTGCGCCGAGGTCAGGGTGCCGGTGGTGACGAGGACGGTCACGTCGGGCCGGTCCTTGCGGATACGCTCGGCCAGAGGAAGGATGGACAGGGCCTCGCCGACGCTGACGCCGTGGATCCAGATCAGCGGCCCGGCGGGTCGCGCCACGGCGGCCAGGCCCAGGCGCTCGTCGACCCGCTGGGGGTCTTCCTTGCCCTGTTTGACGCGGGCGTCGAGCAGGCGCGGGGCCAGGGGCTCGATCAGGCGGGTCAGCAGGCGATAGGCGATCAGGGCGGGGCTGAAGATCACGCTCAGACGCGCTCCAGCCCGGTGATGGCGTCGGCCCGCGCCTCTACGACGGTCAGGCGCGCGGTCCAGTCAGCGACGACCTCGGCCATTTCGGGCCCCTCTGGATACCAGGCCTTGTCCCAGACGATGGCGCCCTTGCCGAAGGGCAGGGGCAGGACGGCCCGGTCCCAGCTGTTCAGGCGAATGGCGGGCTTGCAAGACAGACCGATGAACAGGACCGGCGCGCCCGAAATCTTCGCCATCAGAGGCAGGCCCTCGGCCATCTGACGCGCCGGGCCACGCGGGCCGTCGGGCGTGACGGCCAGGGCGCCGACCTTGAGTTGCTTCAGGCCGTCGCGAAGGGCCTGGGTTCCCCCCTTGGCCTTTTCCGCCTTGTCCTTGTTGGTGGAAGAGCCCCGCACGGCCGGAATGCCCAGACGCGCGACAGCCTTGGCGATGAACTCGCCGTCAGCGGACAGGGACACCAGTCCCTTGACCGACTGGGCCCGTTTCATCGGCCAGCAGACTGGCCCGAGCGCGATGCGCGAGTGCCAGAAAGCGCACAGCACGCCGCCGCCGTCAGCCCAGACCTCTTCGGCGACCTGCTCGTTCTCATGGGTCCAGCGGATGGTGGCGAAACAGAACCGCATCCATTCGGAAAGCATCCAGGCGGCGGCGTTCTGAATGGCGGGGTTGCGCAGCGGCCTCATGCGCCGGTCTCGTCGGGCAGGGGCGAAGCGACGACGGGCGCTGGGCCGTCCAGTGACTGCTGCCGGGCCAGACGGGCGTAGAGGCCGCCCTTTTTGACGAGGCTGGCGTGAGTTCCCTGTTCGACGACGCGACCGGCCTCGATGACATAGATGCGGTCGGCGTTCTGAACCGTCGACAGGCGGTGCGCGATCATCAGGGTGGCGCGGCCGTGCATCAGACGCTCCAGCGCCGCCTGAACCAGGGCCTCGCTCTCGGTGTCGAGCGCGCTGGTGGCCTCGTCCAGCAGCAGGATGGGGGCGTCCTTGAGGAAGGCGCGGGCGATGGCGATGCGCTGGCGTTGGCCGCCTGACAGCCGCATCCCGGCCTCGCCGACGCGGGTGGCGTAGCCTTCGGGCAGGGCGGTGATGAAGTCGTGGGCGGCGGCCGAGCGCGCGGCCTCGATAATGTCTTCGGCGGTCGCGCCCTTGCGGCCATAGGCGATGTTGGCGGCGATGGTGTCGTCAAACAGGAAGGGTTCCTGCGTCACCAGGGCGATATGATCGCGCAGGGACTGCAGCTTCAGTTCGCGGACGTCGCGGCCGTTGAGGGTCACGGCCCCGGCGGTGACGTCATAGAAGCGCGGCAGCAGCGACAGGATGGTCGACTTGCCGCCGCCTGACGGGCCGACCAGGGCGATGGTCTCGCCCGGCGCGACGTGCAGGCTGACGTCCGACAGGGTCGGCGCGCCGCCCTCTTCGCTGGAATGATAGGCGAAGGAGACGTGATCGAATGCGACGGTGACCGGGCCGGTCTCCAGCTCGATGGCGTCGGACGCCTCGCGGATTTCCGGCTCGATATCCAGGGCAGTGAACAGGCGACGGGCGGCGGTCAGGCCTTCGCTGAGGACGGTGGTCAGGTTGGTCACTTGGCGCAGGGCCTGTCCGGCCAGCAGCAGCATGCCGATGAAGGAGGCGAAGGCGCCGACAGTCATTTGACCCTGGCTGGCGCTCCAACCCGCATAGGCCATGACGGCGGCGACGATGCCGTAGGCGACGATGTCGCTGGCTGGGCCGGCGAAGGCGCGGCTGTCGGACCCCTTGATGATGTGGCGCTGGCGACGGGCGATGACCTCGCCGACGCGGGCCTCTTCGGCGGCCTCGCGGTTCTCGATCTTGATGACGCGGACGCCGTCCAGGTTCTCCATCAGGGCGCTGGACAGGGCCTCGGTCTCGACCATGGCGCCGCGTGCGGCCTTGCGCGACTTCTTGCCGAAGCGGCGGATGATCCAACTGACCACCGGCACGCCCAGCAGAACGATCAGCGTCAGGGGCAGATCGATGAAGCCCATGGCGATGATGACGCCCAGCAGCATCAGGGCGTTCTGGGTGTAGTTGACCACGCCCGAGGTGAAGGCCTCGCGCACCAGATTGGCGTCGAACAGGACCGAAGAGACGAAGCTGCCCGAATGCTGGCCGCGCAGACGCGACAGGTCGGCCCGGATCATGCCCGAGAAGAGCTGTTTCTGGATGTCGCCGACGATGCCGTGGCCCAGACGGTTCACCAGCGCCGCCTGCGCCGCCATGGCCAGCGACCGGATCACAGCCACCATGATGATGAACAGCGGAATGAGGATCAGCACCTTGTCCGCCGGGATGGTCACTAGACCCCAGACCTTCACCGGGCCCTCGTGGCGGGTGAACAGCAGGTCGATCGCCGGTTCCAGGAACTTCAGCAGCAGGGCCGTCAGGCCGCCTGAAATCGCGGCGCAGAGCATGGAGGCGAAGAAGGCCGGCTTGTGCCGGGACAGGTAGTCGCGCCAGATCCGGCCCAGAAGCGGCCGCAGAGGTTCGCGGGTGTCGGATGCGGGCGCGGGAACGGTCATTGGCTCTCGGTCGAACGGGACGGGCGTCAAGTCAAGCCGCCGCTGTCACGCTGATGGTGACGCGGTGCGGTTTCGTCGCTATCTGCGGCTTATGGCGCGCTATGATCTGACAACGCTGATGGGCCGGTTCAAGGCGCATTGGTCCTATTTCTGGGCGGATCACGCCTTCCTGCGCACCGCCTTCACCAACGCCCACTGGCTGGGGCCGGATCTGGTGCGGACCAACCAGCCCTCGCCGGGACAACTGGCCTGGTGGCGGCGGCGCGGGATCAAGACGGTCATCAATCTGCGCGGTCAGCGCGACGAGGCCTATTACTGGCTGGAGAAGGCCGCCTGCGAACGTCTGGGCCTGACCCTGATCGACGCGCCGCTGGATTCGCGCGATCCGCCGGGCCGCGATCGCATCGACCGGGCGCGCGAGCTGTTTCGCACCATTGAATACCCGGCCCTGATCCACTGCAAGTCCGGCGCGGACCGGGCGGGGATGATGGCGGTGCTGTATCGCCACTTCCATCTGGGCGAGCCGATCTCGGCGGCCATGACGGAACTGGGCAAGCGCACCCTGCACAGCCGCGAGGGCCTGACCGGGGTGTTGGACTATGTGCTTGAGAAATACGTGGCCGAGATCGAGCCGACCGGCGTCAGTTTCGAGGACTGGGTCGCCAGCGAGGCCTATGATCCCAAGGCGATCCGCGCCGAGTTCAAGGCTGGCTGGTGGGGCAAGCTGGTCGTCGACCGCCTGCTGAAACGCGAGTAGGCCTCTGCCCCCGGCAGTTAGCCCCAGGGACCGCGCTTCGGTCCGTTCTGGGCCGTTTCCGCGTCGCGACGAGCCTTCCGGTCGGCTTCCCACTGGCGGAACCAGCGGGCGTAGTTGCGCTCGCGTCCCAGAACGATCAGCCACAGGGCCAAGACGCTGACCAGGGAAATGATCCCGAACAGCTGTTGTCCGTCGAGGGTCTGGCCGAACAGGGTCACGGTCGCGGCTCCGGTTTGTGAGGCGGATGATGATGCCCGGATTCGGCCGGGGTGATGGGGTCGTTCCAGGCGGTGTCCTGATCCTCGCCGGGACGGGGCGTGTGCGCGGGGCCTTTGCGCACGACCCAGACGACGGCGGCCACGGCCAGGATCACCAGCAGCAGGACGATCAGGGTAGGCATCATGGCGATCACCTCTTCAGAAACGCCAAAGGCGGCTGACGGGAAAGCGCGTCAGCCGCCTGTGCGGTTCCGAAAACGTCGCCGTGAAGCGAACGCGATGGATCAGACGTCGGAGCGCGGGTCGATCAGCTTGTGCGCGTGCAGGATGAAGTAGCGCATGTGGGCGTTGTCGACGGTGGCCTGGGCGCGGGCCTTCCAGGCCTGCTTGGCTTCGTCATAGCTGCCGTAGGCGCCGACGAACTCGACCTTGTCCAGGTCGCGGAAGACGGGCTCGGCCGGGTGGCGCATCTCGCCGCCGATGACGAGGTGAAGCAGTTGGGGGTCGTGCGCGTTATTGGGGGCGTCGGCCATGGAGAGGGGGTCCATTGCGAGGGATTTCAGATGGCGAGCGGGATAGGCGCTGTGCGCCTCACGATCAACGGGTGAAGGGCCGGCGCGGCGCAGATCAGGCTGGTTTGTCGCGGATCGGGGCGATTAAATCGCCATGCGCGGCCCATATGGTCGCTGACGCGGGCTCCGGCCTCCTCGGCGATCAATGATCCGGCGCAGACATCCCAGTCCCATTTGGGGCTGATGGCGATAGCCGCGTCAAAGGCTCCGGCGGCGACCAGGGCCATCCGGTAGGCCAGGGCGTTGCGCTTGGTGAAGCGCATCTCCGGCCAGGGCTCGGCCCATTCGCGCGCCTCCATCAGCCGGGCGTCGGCCAGAAGCTCGGCGTCTTCCAGGGTGTCGGTGTCCGAGGCGCTGATCGGGCGGCCTTGCAGCCGGGCGCCGCCGCCCAGAGTGGCCTCGAACATCTCGCCCAGCATGGGGGCGTGGATGACGGCGGCGACGGGCCGACCGTCCTCGACCACGGCGATAGGCACGCACCACCACGGCTTGTTCTTCATATAGGCGACGGTGCCGTCGATCGGATCGACGACGAAGATGCGCTTCTTGGTCAGGCGCTCGGCGTTGTCCGCCGTCTCCTCGGACAGCCAGCCGTAGTCGGGGCGGGCGGTCAGAAGCGTGTCGCGCAACAGCTGGTCCACCGCCAGATCGGCGCTGGTGACGGGCGATCCGCCCTCCTTGGACCAGACCTTCAGCCCCGCCTCGCGATGCTCGAGCGCCAGCCGGCCTGCGGCAAGGGCCGCGTCGCGGATCAGTTCGAGGTCGGACAGAAGGTCGGTCATTTTCCGGCGATGGCTACCGCATCGAACATCAGGGAGGGGCTGTTGAAGGAACCCCGGAACTCCAGATCCGATCCGCGCACCAGTCGGGCGTAAAGGTCGATCAGATTGCCCGCCACGGTCACTTCGCTGACCGGATAGGCCAACTGGCCGCCTTCGAACCAGAAGCCCGACACCCCCGCCGACCAGTCGCCGTTGTTGGCGTTCAGCGACGGGCCGAACATGGAGGTGATCAGCAGGCCCGACCCGGCCTCGGCCATCAGGCCCGCCTTGTCGCGCTCGCCCGGCGCCAGATGCAGGTTGTGGGTCGAGACGCCGGACGGTCCCGCCAGCCCGCGCGAGGCGTGGCCGGTCGAGGCCAAACCCAGCTGGGCGGCGGCGGCCGTGTTCAGCAGCCAGGTGGTGATGACGCCGTCCTCGACGATGTTGCGCCGCTCGACCGCCACGCCCTCGTCGTCGAACGGGGTCGAGCCCAGGCCGCGCAGGCGGAACGGGTCGTCGATCATGTCGACGCCGACGGGCAGGACGCGCTGGCCGAGCTTGTCCTTCAGGAAGGAACTGCCGCGCGCGATGGCCGGGCCGGAAATGGCCCCCAGCAGGGGCGACAGCACCTGCGTCGCGATGCGGTTCTCGAAGATGACCGGGGCGGTGGTCGAGGCGATCTTGCGCGGGCCGACGCGGGCCACGGCGCGCTCGCCCGCCTTCAGGCCGATCTCGGCGGCGCCCGGCAGGTCGGACAGATAGCGTGTCGCGCGGCTTTCGCCGCCGCGCTCCATGGCGCCGTCCTTCTCGGCGATGACGCCGACGCCGAGCGAGAAGGCGCTGCCCTTATGACGGCCGTCAAAGCCGTGCGAGGTGACCAGACGCCATTCGCTGGCCGACCAGGAGGCGTGGCCGCCCTCGGACTTTGACACGCCCTCAACGGCGAGCGCAGCGGCCTCGGCCTCGGCGGCGGCGGTTTCCAGCGCCTCGGCGGTGCGCTCGGACGGGTCGAACAGGTCGAGGTCGGCGTGCGGGCCTTGCGCCAGCCGGGCTTGCGGGGCCAGCGAGGCGTAGGGGTCTTCGGGCGCCAGTCTGGCCATGGCCACGGCGCGCTCGACCAGGCGGGCGCGGGTGGCGTCGGACAGGTCGGAGGCCGAAACCGTGGCCTGACGGCGGCCGACGAAGACGCGTAACCCTAAGTCGCGGGCCTCTTCGCGCTCGACCTCTTCCAGTTCGGCGTTGCGCACGCCGACGGACAGGGAGGCGCGGTGGGCCGAGACGGCCTCGGCGGCGTCGGCGCCGGCCTTCAGCGCGGCGGCGACCAGATCATGCAGGATGTCGGGGGAGGGCGTCTTATCGGACATATCCCGATATGGCGGACCGGCCGCCGTATCGCAACCGGCCCGCCGCGGTTCAGAGGATAGACCAGCCGATCAGGCTGACCGCCGTCACCAGCAGGGCCAGCCAGGTCAGGATCATGCCGACCGAGCGGCCCAGCGACGGGCCATGCTGGAACAGCAGGCCCAGGGCGTGGATCACCCGGCCCGCGAACAGCGTCCCGCCGACCGCATGGATCAGCAGGGCCGGCGCGCCGAGGAAGGCCAGCAGGATCAGGCCGCACATCCCGGCGGGGATGTATTCGGCCGCGTTGGCGAAGGCGCGGGTGGCGCAGACCAGCTCGCGCTCGCCGCCGTCGCCGAACTCGACCATGTGCTTGCGACGGCGGTTCACCACCACGCCCGACAGGCCGAACATCAGCAGGATCAGCAGCCCGCCCCACAGGGACGCCGCCTGGATGGTCGGGATCAGGCTCACTGTTCGCGCCCCACCGGATAGAGACGGAAACGTTGATCATAGAAGGGCGTGCGTTCGTAGAACCAGGCCAGACGCGCGTCGCCGTCGGCGGCGAAGGCGGGCTCGGCGGCCAGCTTGGCCTCGAACTCGGCCTTGAGGGCGGGATCGGCGGCCAGCATCTTCTCGGCCAGGGGCGCGATGGCGTAGGCCTCGATGTATTCGACGCGGTTCAGCACCTCGGGGAACATGCCCCAGGCGAAGAAGCTCTCGGACGACTGCGGCTCCAGCAGCAGGATGGCGACGTCGCCCATCGGCTGATCGGTCGGCACGCGCACCGAACCGACGGGGAAGGTCCAGTCCTTGGCCTCGGCGCGGACCTCGCCGACCGTGATCGGCACATGGCCTTCATTGGTGCGGCCCGAGACCTTGGGATCGACCAGGCGCAGCATGTCGACGGCTACCGTGCGCGGCGCGTCCAGGGTTTCCATCTGCACGCCGTGGGTCTTCAGTCGCTCGATGATGTCGGCGCGATAGGACGGCACCCAGTAGGCGGTCGGGCGCTTCAGCGTCAGGGTCGGGTGCGAGCCGAAGAAGGGCACCTGCCACAGCTCCGGGTCCGGCTGGCCCAGCCAGCGCAGTTCGGGACGGCCCGAGGCGGCGCTGTCGTAGGTCTCGTAGAGGATGCCCTTGAAGGGGCGGATGCGCGTCGGCTGCTCGTCGCCGTCGAAGTTGGCGGGCAGTTCGGCGGGACGCAGGGCGCGGTCGGCGCTGATGGCGGCACGCAGGGTCTGCGACTTCTCGGCCAGCAGCTTCAACGCCTCCTCGAGGAAGACATAGGTGCCCAGCACGCGCTGCTCGTGCGGCTTCAGGCTGTGGTTCTCGATCAGGATGGTCGGGACGTGGGCGGCCGAGCCCCAGCCGTTGGAATAGCGCTCGCCCAGACCGCCGTCGTTCATGCCCTTCTTGGGATCGCGGTCGTCGATGGCGAAGACCAGTTCGCCGGGGATGTGGCCCTGGGCTTCCAGCGCCGCGTTCATGTCGGGCTTGAAGGCGTCGTCCAGCCATTTGGCGATGGCGGGGCTGCGGCTCCAGATGCCGTCCTCGCCATTGTAGCCATAGGTGACGTCGTATTGATAATCGATGCCGTCGGTGACGTGGATGTCGACGTAGAGATCGGGATTGTACTTGTGGATCAGGCCCATGACCGCCTGCATCTCGGCCTGATCCAGCTTCATGAAGTCGCGGTTCAGGTTCTGGTTGGTCGCCGTGTGACGCCAGCCCTGATTGCGCGGTCCGCGCTGGTTGGGGCGGGACCAGGGGCTGGTGCGCTCATGCCCGTCGACGCTGAGGATCGGGATCAGGATCAGGTTGGCGCGGTCCAGCAGGCCGTCCTTGCCGTAGAAGGCCATGTCGCGCAGCAGCATCATGCCCGCGTCCTTGCCGTCGATCTCACCCGGATGGATGCCGGCCTGGGCCAGCAGGACGGGCTTGGACGGATCCAGCGTGGCGCCGTCCTTGGACGCGATGACGGCGTAGATGGGGCGGCCTTCCGGCGAGACGCCGAACTGCTCGATGCGGATCAGGTCGCTGGCCGCGTCCAGACGGTCGAACCAGGCGCGGGTGTCGGCGTAGGAGGGCGAGAAGTCGTGTGCTGCATCGGCCTCGAAGGCCGTGACCCAGGGATCCGAGGCGTCGCGCAGCAGGGCCTTGGACGCGCCGTTCCACGACGGTGCGGGCGGCAGGAAGGCCTGGTCCCAGGGGGCGGCGTTCGGAACGGAGGGGCTCTGGGACATGGCGGGGCTCACGCAGGCGACGAGGGCGGCCACGGCCGCCGCAAGGAAACAATCAGGGCGCATGGCTTTTCGTGGACTCATCGTCATCGTCTGGCAAGTGTTCGGCAAGGCTTCAGCCCCCTCCGGTCACGGGCGCCCAGCCGCCAACGGCCGCCAGGGCCGCCGCCGACCGGGCCATCTGCCACAGGCTGTACAGCAGGACGACGGCCAAGGCGGCGATCGCCACGCGGCGCCAGGGCGCAAAGGCGGCCGTCGTCGTGCCGACGACGAAGATGGCGACGCCCGTCCACAGCGACACGGAACTGGCCACCTTCGCGAACCCGGGGTTCATCTGGCCGAGGATGATGACCATGACCGCGACGATCAGGTTGGCGGTCAGGATGCAGCCGAACACCAGCTTGCGGTGGGCCCAGAAGTGGGTGTCCAGATCGAGGCGCTCATGCGCGCCCTCGGCCGAGACGCGGGGAAAGGTGACGCTGGCGGCCACATAGAAGGTCGCGGCCACGCTCAGGCTGACCAGCAGCAGGAAGGTGTTGAACGGCGCTCCGCGAAAGATCACCCAGGCCTGGTTCCAGAAGGTGGCGATGTCGATGGCCACGAACAGGGCCAGGGCCGGCGTCAGCCAGCCGAAGCGGATGCGCTCGCGCTCGTGCAGCACCCGCGCGAAACCGCCGACCAGTTCGGCCACCGACAGGCCCAGCAACAGGCCGTAGAAGCTGAAGAAGAACTCGAACGCGCTCAATGCGGCCCCCCGACCTTTACGCGGATCAAGCTAGACGGTTCCCCGCCGCCGCACCAGTCGGCGACGGGGAAGGTCGGGTGTCAGAACTCTTCCCAGTCGTCGGTCGACGTCGCCGGAACGGCGGACAGCCCGCGGCCGCCCACGGTCTTCAGGGCGGCGACTGTCCTGGGCGCGGCGGGTTGGCGCGCGGGCGCCGCTTGCGCCGAGGCGGTCTGGGTGCGGATGCGGAAGCGGCCCATCAGGTCGGCCAGGCTGGTGGTTTCCTGGGCCAGGGAGTGAGAGGCGGCGGTGGATTCCTCGACCATGGCGGCGTTCTGCTGGGTCATCTGATCCATCTGGTTCACCGCGACGTTGATCTCGCCCAGGCCGCTGGCCTGTTCCTTGGCCGAGGCGGCGATATTGGCGACCAGGCCGCTGATCTGGGCCACCTCGTCGATGATGCGGGTCAGGGCCTGACCGGTGTCGTCGACCAGTCGGACGCCCTGGTTGACCCGCTCGGTGCTGGAACCGATCAGGACCTTGATCTCCTTGGCGGCTTCGGCCGAGCGCTGGGCCAGGGCCCGGACTTCCGAGGCCACGACGGCGAAGCCGCGACCGGCGTCGCCCGCGCGGGCGGCCTCGACGCCCGCGTTGAGGGCCAGCAGATTGGTCTGGAAGGCGATCTCGTCGATCACGCCGGTGATCTGGGCGATCTGTTGGGCCGAGGTCTCGATCTCGCGCATGGCGGTGACCGTCTCGTCGACCACGTCGCCGCTGCGGCGGGCGCTGTGGCGGGTCGCCTCAACGATATCGCGAGCCCGGTCGGCGCCGTCCGAGGCCTGGCGGACGGTGGCCGTGACCTGCTCCAGAGCGGCGGCGGTCTCTTCCAGCGAAGCGGCCTGCTGTTCGGTGCGGCGCGACAGGTCGTCGGAGGCCTGGCTGATCTCGGTGGTGGTCGAGCGGATGCCGGCGGCGCTGCCGATGATCACCGTCATGGTCTCTTCCAGCCGGCCCATGGCCAGGTTGAAGTCGTCGCGCAGCTTGCGATAGTCCTCGGGGAAGTCGGCTTCCAGGCGACAGGTCAGGTCGCCGTCCGACAGGCGCGACAGGCCCTCGCCGACCGAGGCCACGACGAAGCGCTGTTCTTCCTCAGCCGCGCGGCGGATGGCGTCGTTGCGCTGACGCTCGGCCTCGGCGGCGATGCGGCTCTGCTCCTGCTCGGTTCTCAGGCGCTCGGTGTCGGCCAGCTGGTGGCGGAAGCCTTCCAGGGCGCGGGCGATGCCGCCCACTTCGTCCGCGCTTTCGGTCCCGCGCACCGGCTCTTCATAGCGGCCGGCGTTCAGCGCCTTGACCGAGGCGGTCAGTCGCGCCAGCGGCTGGCGGACCACCTTGTCGGTGACGAAGAACAGGCTGGCCAGGACCAGGGTCAGGATCACCAGACCCCCGATCATCATGGCGATGGCCAGACGGTCGGACGGGCCGTTGATGGCCTTGGTGGGGATGTCGGTCACCAGACCCCAGGTGGCGTTCAGGCCGGGCAGGGGGGCGGGATTCACTCGACGCTCGATGCGTTCGCCGGACAGGCTGCGCAGACCGCTCAGCAGGGCGGGTTCGCCGCGGCTCAGGACCGCGCGCACCGCGTCGGCCTGATCTTCCGCATAGGGCTTGGTGCGCAGGGCGGCGTTCGGGTGCGAAACCCAGGCGCCCGAGCTGGACAGCAGCATGACCTGGCCCGAACCGAGGGGCTTCATCTTGCCCAGAAGGGTCGAGAGATCGTCCAGCGCCAGGTCCAGACCGGCCACGCCGATCACCTTGCCGCCCGAGACGACCGGATAGGCGACCGAGGTCATCAGCACGGACTTGCCGCCGACGTCATAGGCGTATGGCTCGACGATGGCCGGCTTGCCGGTGTTGAAGGGCTGGGTGAAGTAGGGCTGCTCGTAGTCATTGCCCGCGTTCAGCGGCTGCATGGTGATCGTGCCGCCGTCGTTGACCCAATAGGGCAGGAAGTTGCCGGCGGCGTTCGCGCCCAGGTCCGTTCGGCCCGCCAGGGCGGCGTCCCGGCCGTCAAAGGCGCCGGGCGCAGCGATGAACCAGCTGCCCATGACCAGCGGCGTCGCGGTGGCGCCGGGCTTCAGCATGGCCATGACCGCGGCGCGGTCGCGCAGGCCGGATTCGTGGGCCTTGCCGATCATTTCGGCCATCGAGCGGGCGGTGGAGGAGGCTTCGGTGATCTTGCCGCTGACGCTGGCGACGGCGCCGTCGCTCAGGGCCTGGGCGTAGTCATGCGACAGGTCGCGCGCGACCGACCGCGTGTTTTGCGACACGGCGAAGGCCGCGCAAAGCAGCAGGACGCCCGTCACCGCGCCGCCCGCCATCAGCATTTTGCCGGCGACTGTCAGATTCTTGAAAGCACGCATGTTCTCTCCCTATCGTCACCGGCATAGCGGCGAGAGGATTAAGGAGAGACTATCGAGGTTCGACGATCGTCGTCGGCGCTACTTCCAGATCGGGCTTCCGTCGCCGGGCAAGCCGAGGCGGTCCCACAGGTCGTTGACCCGTTCGACCACGGCCTCGTCCATGCGGATCTCCTCGCCCCATTCGCGCCTGGTCTCGGGCTCCCACTTGTCGGTGGCGTCCAGACCGATCTTCGAGCCCAGGCCGCTCTCGGGCGAGGCGAAGTCCAGATAGTCGATGGGGGTGTTCTCGATGACGGTGATGTCGCGCGCCGGGTCCATCTTGGTCGAGATGGCCCACATGACGTCCTTCCAGTCGCGGGCGTTGATGTCGTGGTCCACGACGATGATCCACTTGGTGTACATGAACTGCCGCAGATAGCTCCAGCAGCCCATCATCACG
>Ga0247827_10000376_pt1 | contig 21023 bp, 22 predicted proteins | sample 12C_Control_Day2_FD_194414 | JGI IMG/M metagenome (GOLD analysis project Ga0247827, IMG submission 194414) | Soil microbial communities from agricultural site in Penn Yan, New York, United States - 12C_Control_Day2 | ecosystem: Environmental > Terrestrial > Soil > Agricultural land | place... | reverse complement strand
GCCAGGACCCGCCCGAGGCGCCGGGGCGCGTGGCGATCAGTCCCGCCTTGGCCAGCAGGGCCGTCACCCGGCGGATGACCACGGGATTGGTCGGCACCGAGGCGGCCAGGACGGCGCTGGGCGCGGCATCGGCGGCCGAATAGGCGCCCTTGTGGGCCAGATAGGCCAGGGCGTGGGCGGCGACGGGGAATTTCTGGCTGTCAGACATCTTGATCAATGCTCCAGACCGGAAGGTAGGGCTTCCGGCGCCGTTTCACAAATCTAACCGCAACAAAAACTGTTTTAATTATCGCCAAGCTTCACGCCCCGGCCTTGCGGGCGAAGCTCCAGGCCGCCTCCGACAGGGGTCCGACCTGGGCCGCCATGGTCTTCGCATGAGCGCTGGCGGCGGTCCCGTCGCGCACCCGCCCGGCGATGCCCTGACAGATGGCCGCCAGTCGGAACAGGTTGTAGGCGAACAGCCAGTCGAGATTCTGCGGCGCCGCCGTCCCGGCTTTCTCGGCGTAGCGTTCGACCGTCTCCTCGACCGAGGGAATGCCCAGAGCCTTCAGGTCCGCCCCCGCCAGCCCGTTCCTCAGCGACGCCGGAATGACCCAGGCGATCAGCAGATAGGAGAAGTCGGCCATCGGATCGCCCAGGGTCGACAGCTCCCAGTCCAGGACCGCCCTCACCTTCGCCTCGACCGAGTCGAGGATCATGTTGTCCAGACGGAAGTCGCCGTGAACGATCCGCGTCGGTCCTTCCGGCGGCAGGCTGTCGGGCAGGAAGGCGATCAACCGGTCCATGGCCGGGACGGAGTCGATCTCGCTGGCCCGATACTGCTTGGTCCAGCGCCCGACCTGACGGCCGAAATAATTGCCCGGCCTGCCGTAGTCGCCCAGGCCGATGGCGGCGGGATCGAAGGCGTGCAGGGCCGCCAGCGCATCGGTTTGCGCTTCATAGATAGCTCGCCGTTCGGCGGGAGCCAGCCCCGGCAGCTTCAGGTCCCAGAAGACCCGCCCCTCGACCTTGTCCATCACATAGAAGATGGAGCCGATGACGCCTTCGTCCGTACACAGAGCATGGGGCCGCGCCACTGGAAAGCCTTGCTGGTGCAGGGCCGAGATGACGGTGAATTCGCGGTCCACGGCGTGGGCGCTGGCCAGAAGGGTCCCCGGCGGCTTCCTGCGCAGGACATAGGTCCGGCCCGGCGTGGTCAGCTCATAGGTCGGGTTCGACTGACCGCCCTTGAACTGGCGAAGGGTCAGCGGCCCGGCATAGCCCTCGACATTGGCGCTCAGCCAGGCGTCCAGCGCCGCCTCGTCGAGGCGATAGCGTTCATCGACCTCGCGCGTGCCGGAAAAGGCGGATTGCGCGTCCAGACTGTCAGTCATGTCTCGTCTCCCCCGCCGACGCTCTGCGGCGCGCGTGCGATCATTCGGCGGCGATGATGGCGGCCTTCACCGCCCCGCGCCAGCCTTTCAGCAGGCGTGCTCGCTCCGCCTCGCCCATGCGCGGGCGCCAGACGGCGGGGGCCTCGGCGGGCGCGGTCCACAGTTCGGGCGTCAGGCCGACGCCGAAGGCCGCCAGCCGCGCCGCGCCCATGGCCGTCATCTCCTGAAAGGCAGGGCGCTCAACCTCGACCTCGCAGATGTCGGCGACGAACTGCATGGCGAAGGCGTTGGCGGTGACCCCGCCGTCGACCTTGAGCCGGGTCAGGGCCGGCGCCCCGTCCGTCTTCAGGGCGTCCAGCAGGTCACGGGTCTGATAGGCCAGGCTCTCCAGCGCCGCCCGGACGAAGTGGGCCGGGCCGCTGTCGCGGGTCAGGCCGATGACGGTTCCCCGCGCCTCGGGCCGCCACCACGGCGCGCCCAGACCGGTGAAGCCGGGGACCAGATAGACCCCGCCGTTGTCCTTCAGCGTCTGGGCCATGGCCTCGGACTGACGCGAGTCCGAGATGACCTTCAGCCCGTCGCGCAGCCACTGGATCGCCGATCCCGCCGAGAAGATGGAGCCTTCCAGGGCATAGGCGACCTGGCCGTCAGCGGCGTAGCCCAGCGTCCCCAGCAGCCGCGAGGACGAAGCGACCGGCGCCTCTCCGACATTGGCGACCAGAAAGGCCCCGGTGCCATAGGTGATCTTGGCGTCGCCGGCCTGCAGCGCCCCATGCCCGACCAGGGCCGCCTGCTGGTCCCCCGCCGACCCGTGGATCGGCAGGGCCCGCCCGAACAGGCTGGCGTCGCAGTCGCCCAGATGATCGGCGCAGCCCCGGATCTCGGGCAGGGCCTGCACAGGCACATTGAACAGGTCGCACAGGTCCGCGCGCCATTGCAGGGTCTTCAGATCCATCAGGCTGGTGCGGCTGGCGTTGGTGGCGTCGGTGACGTGGCTCGCCCCGCCGGTCAGCTTCCAGATCAGCCAGGCGTCGATGGTGCCCAGCCTGACCTCGCCCCTGGCCGCCCGCTCCCGCGCCCCCGGCACGGCGTCCAGCAGCCAGGCGTATTTCGAGGCCGAGAAATAGGGATCGAGGATCAGGCCGGTCGCCGCCTGAACCTCCGCCTCATTTCCCTCCGACGCCAGACGGGTCGTCAAATCCGCCGTACGCCGGTCCTGCCAGACGATGGCGCGGTGCAGGGGCTCGCCCGTCGCCGCGTCCCAGAGGACCGAAGTCTCGCGCTGATTGGTGATGCCCACGGCGGCGAAGCGGCCGACGCCGCCCGCCTTCCTCACCACCTCGCGACAGGTCTGAAGCGTGGCGCGCCAGATCTCGGCCGCGTCGTGCTCGACCCAGCCCGACTGCGGAAAGTGCTGGGCCAGCTCGATCTGGCTGACGGCGACGGCGCTGAACGAACCGGACGACGAGACTTCAAACGCGATGGCCCGCGTCGAGGTGGTGCCCTGGTCAATGGCGAGGATCATGTTCGCTTGCATGAGGAGAGTTATGCAGAGGCGCAGGCTCAGCGTAAGAGGAAACCTATGCATACGCCCAGCTTCCAAGGCGTCCTCGACGCCGCCCGCCAGATCGCCCCCGCCGCCGTCCGCACGCCGCTGATCGAGCATCCGGCCCTGAACGCCGCCGTGGGCGGTCGCGTCCTGATGAAGGCCGAGACCCTGCAGGTCGCGGGCGCCTTCAAGTTCCGCGGGGCCTATAACCGCGTCAGCCGCCTGACGGATGAAGAGAAGACGCGCGGCGTCGTGGCCTATTCCTCGGGCAATCACGCGCAAGGCGTGGCCGCCGCCGCTCAAGCCGTGGGAACCCGCGCCCTGATCGTCATGCCGGCGGACAGCCCGACGGTGAAGGTCGAGGGGGTCCGCGCCTTCGACGGCGAGGTGCGCTTCTACGACCGCTGGACCGAGAGCCGCGAGGCCATCGGCGCCGAGATCGCGGCCGAGCGCGGCTCCATCCTGGTTCCGCCCTTCGACGATCCCTTCGTCATCGAGGGCCAGGGCACGGTCGGGCTGGAGATGCTGGAGCAGACGGGGGTTTCGATGGACCAGCTGCTGTGCGGGGCCTCGGGCGGCGGCCTGATCGCCGGGCTCAACCTGGTCATGGCCGAACAGAGCCCCGACACCCGCGTCATCGTCGTCGAGCCCGAGGCCTTCGACGACACCCGCCGCTCGCTGGAAGCCGGCGGAAGGGTCGCCCACCCGCAGGGCGCGCCGTCCATCTGCGACGCCCTGATGGCGCCCATGCCGGGCGAACTGACATGGCCGATCAACCGTCGCCTCGCCGGGGCCGCGACCGTCTCCGACGCCGAGGTGGCCGAGGCCATGCGCTTCGCCTTCCGCTGGCTGAAGCTGGTGATCGAGCCGGGCGGCGCCGTCTCCCTGGCGGCTCTGTTGTCCGGCAAGGTCGCGGCCAAGGGCCTGACCACCGGGATCGTCCTGTCCGGCGGCAATGTCGATCCGGGCCTGTTCGCCGAGATCATCGAGGGACGGTTCAGCGCCGCCTGAACCGTCATCCCGGACGCCCGCTGGGCGATCCGGGACCGCCCGGAACACCGTCGTCAGCGCTTCCGGCGGTCCCGGCTCATCTCTGGCGCGATGTCCGGGATGACAGGACAGGATGCGCCCCTTGCGCCCGCCCGCGACGCAGGCAAGGCTGCGTCAAACGGAGGGGCCCCGATGACGAAGCCGAGCGATCTGCCATCCCTGATAGGACAGGAGGTCGGCGTCAGCCGCTGGATAGAGGTCGATCAGGCCCGCATCGACGCCTTCGCCCGGATCACCGAGGACGAGCAATTCATCCACGTCGATCCCGAGCGCGCCGCCACCACCCCTTTCGGCGGGACCATTGCGCATGGGTTCCTGACCCTCAGCCTGGCCTCGGCCATGAGCTATGACGCCGTCCCCCCGCTGGACGGCATGGTCATGGGGGTCAACTACGGTTCCGACAAACTGCGCTTCCTCGCCCCGGTCCGGGCCGGATCAAGGGTGCGCGGCCGCTTCAGGCTGCTGTCCGCCGAGGACAAGGGAAGTCAGGACGGCGTGACCCGCTGGCTGCTGAAGCACGAACTGACCGTCGAGATCGAGGGCGCCGACAAGCCGGCCCTGATCGCCGAATGGCTGGGCATGCAGATGGCGAAGGGCTGAGGCTCACCCGTTTCGGGCGCTGGACAAGGGCGGAAGAACGGCGCTCCTGTAAACCATAATACTCCGCGCACGGTCAGATCGAGGGAAGCTGGACAGTGCACCTACACCTGCTCTCCGTCTTCGACGGCCTGTCCTTTGTCGTGGCCGCCTTCGCGGCCTGGACGGCGCTGAACCTGTTCCATCAGGTGCGCGCCCATCAGGGCGCCGTGCGTCTGGCCTGGCTGGCGACGGCGGCGACGGCCATGGGCGGCGGAGTCTGGTCGATGCATTTCATCGCCATGCTGGGCTTCGAGCCCGGCGCGCCGTTGCGTTACGATCTGCCCCTGACCGTCGCCTCCTTCCTGCTGGCCGTCGTCGGTTCCAGCCTCGCCTTCCTGATCGCGGCGGGACGCCTGAGCCGTCATCGCATGATCCTCGCCGGCCTGGTCATGGGCGGCGGCATCTGCGCCATGCACTATGTCGGCATGGCGGCCCTGAGGACCTCGGCCAGCCTGACCTATGCGCCCGGCCTGGTCGCCCTGTCGGCGGCGGTCGCCCTGTTCGCCTCGATCGCGGCCCTGTTCGCCGTGGAGCAGGACCGGTCACCGCTATGGCGACTGGCGGCCGCCCTGATCCTGGGACTGGCCGTGGCGGGCATGCACCATGTGGCCATGACGGCGCTGACCTTCACCCCGATTCATGCCGCCGCAGCGTCTGATCCCCCCGGCGCGCCCCCCCTGATGCTGGCCGTCGCCGTGGCCGGCGTGACCGTCCTTATCCTGTTTCTGGCCCTGGCGGTCGCCATGGTGGACCAGCGCGACAAGCTGATCGCCATCATCGACGCAGGCGGGGTCGGCTACTGGGAACTGGCTCTCCCGGGACAAACCCTCTGGCTGTCCGGCCGGGCGCGCAAGTATCTCGGCCTGGCGCGCGGAGAGCCCTTCGCGGCACACGATCTGGCTCGCAAGCTGAAGCCCGAGGACATGATCCGCCGCACGGAAACCCTGGAGCGCGCGCTCCGGGGCGAGGGGGACTACGCCGCCGAATACCAGATCCGCGACAGCGGCCGCTGGCTTCAGGTACGCGGCCGGTTGATCCGCTCGCGCTCCGGCAGACCGATCAAGCTGGCGGGCGTCATCACCGACGTGACCGACCGGCATCAGGCCTTCGCCGCCCTGGGCGCCAGCGAGCATCGCCAGCGCCTGCTGATTAATGAACTCAACCACCGGGTGAAGAACACCCTGGCCACTATCCAGTCGATCGCCGCCCTGACGGCCCGCCGCTCGTCCAGCGTCGAGGACTTCATGCGCCTGTTCGAGGCGCGGCTGATCGCCCTGTCCGACACCCACAACCTGCTGACCGCCAACGGCTGGGAAAAGGCGCGGCTGCGCGACCTTCTGATCCAGGAGTTCCGTCCCTATGCCGAGGATCGATTACGGATGACAGGCCCCGATGTCACCCTGGGCGCGGAACAGTCCCTGTCCATGGGCCTGATCCTGCATGAACTGGTCACCAACGCCGCCAAATACGGCCCGCTGAAATGCCCGAACGAGGCGGCGGGATGGGTGGATGTGCGATGGGACGACGTCGATGCCGACGGCCGCATCACCCTGGACTGGATCGAGCACGGCGGCCCGGTCGTCGAGCCGCCGACGCGCTCGGGCTTCGGCTCGCGCCTGATCGAAACCAGCATCCGCACGACCCTCGCCGGATCGGCGGCCATGGACTACGCCGACGGCCGCCTGCATTGCCGCCTGATCTTCCGACCGGGCGGAGCCCCGAACGCCTAGGGCTCGCCCAGGCAGCGCAGGGCGACTTCCAGATTGCGCAGGCCGTCCTCGCCCGAGACCGCCGCCGTCTCGCCGGTGCGGATGGCGTGGACGAAGGCCTCGTGCTCCTTCTTGAGCGGTTCGGCGGGCCAGGAGTTGAGCATCCGCGTCGAATAGGAACCGTCCGGCTGCTGACCGAAATACTCGGTCACCTGGCGGGTGATCAGATCGGCGACGATGAAGCGGTTCTTGGTGGCGACCTGCAGGGTCCGGGTCTTGTAGGGCGTGACCCAGTTGGTGGTGATGTGGGCGATCACGTCATTGGCCATGCGGAACTGCAGCAGGGCCGAGTCCTCGCGCGAGGCATGCGTATGGCCCAGCAGCGACTGGACCTCGACGACCTCGGAGCCCGTCAGGTGGCGGATGATGTCAATGTCGTGCACGGCCAGGTCGATGACCACCCCCACCTCGCCCATGCGCGGCGGGAAGGGGCCGACGCGGGTGATCTGGATCGAGATGATCTCGTCGCCGTCGATGGCGCGCTTGACCGTGTCCACCGCCGGGTTGAAGCGCTCGACATGGCCGACCATCAGGACGCGGTTATTGGCCTTGGCCGCGTCGATCATGGCCTGGGCGTCGGCGGTCGTGGCCGCGATCGGCTTCTCGACCAGCACGTGCACGCCCGCGTTCAGCAGGGCCACGCCCAGCTCGGCGTGGAAGCGGTTCGGGGTGGCGATGACGGCGGCATCGAGGCCGGCGGCGACAAAGGCCTGGGCCGTGGTGACGGCGTTCGCCCCATAGGCTTCGGCCACGCCCTCGGCCGTCACGGCGTCGGGATCAAAGACGGTCGTCAGCTCGACGTCGCGCAGTTCGGACAGGACGCGGGCGTGGTTGCGGCCCATGACGCCGGCGCCGGCGACGCCGATCTTGAGGGGGGTCTGCTGGGTCATGAGGATCAGGCCTTGAAGCTGGCGACAGCGGCGATGATGCGATCCTGCGTCGCCTCGTCCAGGTCCGAATGCATCGGCAGGCTGATGACCCGTTCCATCAGACGCTCGGTCACCGGCAGGCCCTGCGGTCCGCGCGGATACATGTCGTAGGCCGGCTGGAGGTGCAGGGGGATCGGATAATAGACCGCCGTGGGGATGCCCTCGGCCTTGAGGTGCGCGGCCAGGCCGTCGCGGTCCTCGTGCTCGATCGTATATTGCGCCCAGTTCGAGACATTGCCCGCCGGCACGTCCGGCAGGGCGGCGACGTGGGGGCGCAGGCCTTCGTTGTAGCGGGCGGCGATGCGGTTTCGCCACTCGATCTCCTGACCGAAGACCTTCAGCTTCTCGATCAGGACGGCGGCCTGGATGGTGTCCAGACGGCTGTTCAGGCCGATGCGCATGTTCAGGTATTTGGGGTCGTGATCGAAGGTCTTGTCCTTCAGGTCGACCGCCACCGCCTTGCCGTGAACGCGGATGGAATCGATCAGCTGGGCCAGCTCGTCGTCATTGGTCAGCACCGCCCCGCCGTCGCCGTAGCAGCCCAGGGGCTTGGCCGGGAAGAAACTGGTGGTGGTGATGTCGGCCCACTTCAGCGGGTGCTCGCCGTTGATGGTGCAGCCGAAGCCCTGGGCCGAGTCCGAGATCAGCTTCAGGCCGTATTTGTCGCAGATGGCCTTGATGGCCGGATAGTCGGCGGGCTGGCCGAACAGGTCGACGGCGATGACCACGCGCGGCTTCAGACGGCCTTCCTTCAGCGTCGCCTCGATGGCGGCCTCCAGATGGGCCGGGCTCATGTTGTAGGTCTTCTCGTCGACGTCGATGAAGACCGGCTCGGCGTCGAACCACGGCACGACCTCGGCGGTGGCGGCGAAAGTGAAGCTGGGCACGAAGACCGCGTCGCCGCGACCCACGCCCCAGGCCATCAGCGGCAGGGCCAGGGCGTCGGTGCCGTTGGCGCAGCCCAGGGCGTGCTTGGCGGCGCCGAAGGCGGCCAGATCAGCCTCGAACTGGCGCACCTGCGGGCCCATGACCCAGGCGCCGCCGACGACGGCGTCGGCGACGGCGGCCTCAATCTTGCCGTCGAGGCGAAGGCGCTGGGCCTGAAGGTCTATGAAGGGAATGGTCATGTGGGGTCGCTCTCTCGGTGGGGGCCGCGCAGGCGGAACTCGGTTCGGCGCGCGGGCGCGAAGGCGGATCAACGGTCTTGAGCGCCTCCTACCAAAGCCCGGGGCCTCTCGACAAACCCATGAGGGTCACTTCACGTTGCCGGTTGCAACGAAAGCCCGGCTTGGCAAAGCCCGCAAGCCTGCCTAAGCCCGACGGATCATGACGCTTTCGACGACGCAGAATCGGGTCCGCGACTGGCTGTTCGGCCAGGCCCTGCCCCTGTGGGCCGAGGCCGGGATCGACGCCGGGGGCCGCTTCTTCGAGAAGCTGGACTTCGACGGCCGCCCGATCATCGGCGCCCCGCGCCGCACGCGGGTCCAGGCGCGTCAGGTCTATGTCTTTTGCGAAGCCGCCGCCCTCGGCTGGCCAGAAAAGGAAAATGGCGGCGAGGCGGTCGCCCGGCGTGGACTGGACGCCCTGATCGCCGCCTGTCGCCGGGACGACGGCCTGTGGGTCCGCGCCCTCGACGACGCGGGCGCCGTGACTGACCCCACGCCCGATCTCTACGACCTGGCCTTCGTCCTGTTCGCCCTGGCCGCCGCCCATCGGGTCTTGAAGGACCAGCGCGCCCGACCGCTGGCGCTGGAAACCCTCGCCGCCATCGAGGCGCGGATGGCCGACCCGGCCCACGGCGGCTGGCAGGAGGCCCTGCCCCCGATCCTGCCTCGCCGCCAGAACCCGCACATGCACATGCTGGAGGCCCTGCTGGCCTGGCAGACGATCGCTCCCGACCCGGCCTTCGAGGCGGCGGCGCGATCCGTGCTGGACCTGTTCAACCGGCGCTTCTTCGACCGCGAGCACCTGATGCTGGGCGAGTATTTCACCGCCGACTGGTCCGTCGCGCCCGGCGGCGCGGGACAGGTCGTCGAGCCCGGCCATCACATGGAATGGATCTGGCTGCTGGATCAGGCCCGCCGTCTCGGCTTCGACGGCCACGAGCGACCGGCCCAGGCCCTCTTCGCCTCGGCCCTGACCAACGGCTTTAACCCCCAGGGACTGATGGTCCGCGAGATCGACCGCATCGGCGTGGTTCGCGACGGCGGCTGTCGCCTGTGGGGACAGACCGAGGCCATCCGCACCCTGCTGCTGCGCGGCCGCACCGACCAGGCCTTCACCCTGACCGAGACCCTGTTCGCCACCCACCTGGCCGCCCCGACGCCCGGCCTGTGGATCGACAGCTACGACGCCGAAGGTCGTCCTCAGGACGCCTCGGTTCCCGCCTCGACCCTGTATCACCTGATGACCGCCTTCTCGGCCCTGCTGACGGAGCCCGCATGAGCCGCCCCATGAAACGACCTGGCGCCTTTCTCGACCGCGACGGCGTCCTGATCGTCGATTGCGGCTATCCGCACCGCCCCGATCAGCTGGTCCTCATCCCTGGCGCCGCCGCGGCGGTGAAGCGGCTGAACGACGCGGGCTATGTCGTCGTCATCGTCACCAACCAGTCGGGCGTGGCGCGCGGCCTGTTCAGCGAAGAGACCATGCACGGCTTCAACGCCCTGCTGGTCGAACGTCTCGCCGAGGCCGGCGCCCGCATCGACGCCGTCTATGCCGCCCCCCACCACGCCGAGGCCGTGGACGAACGCTATCGCCATCCCGACCACCCCGACCGCAAGCCCAATCCGGGCATGCTGCTGAAGGCCATCGCCGAGCATGACCTGGACCCGGCCCGTTCCCTGATGATCGGCGACCAGGCCTCGGACATGGAGGCGGCGCGGCGCGCGGGGGTGGCCGGCCATCGCTTCCCGGAAGGCGGCGACCTCGATCACTTTGTCGCGGGCGTGCTGATCGGCTGATCGCAATTCTTCATCTGGTGAATTAATCTCACGGTCAAGGTCGTAAGAAACCGCCGGAGAAGACAAGCATGCCCGCCCAGACCTCGCCCTATGCCGAACGCTACGTCGAGCGCCGCTGGACTTCGCCGGAGGGGCTCAGCCTCCATGCTCGCGACTACGCTCCGGCGGCGGGCGAGGCGAAGCTGCCGGTCATCGCCATCCATGGCCTGACCCGCAACAGCGCCGACTTCGGCGTCATCGCCGGCCTGATGGCCCAGAGCGGCCGCCGTGTCCTGGCTGTCGACGTGCGCGGGCGGGGCCTGTCGGATCGCGCGCCCGATCCCATGACCTATACGCCCGACGTCTATGCCCGCGACGTCATCGCCCTGATGGAGCAGACCGGGATCGCCAGGGCCGTCTTCCTCGGCACCTCCATGGGCGGGCTGATCACCATGGCCCTGGCCGCGATCCAGCCCCAGGCCATCGCCGCCGCCGTCATCAACGACGTGGGACCGGAAGTGGCCCCCGAGGGTCTGGCCCGCATCGCCGCCTATACCGGTCGAAAGGTCGAAATCCGCAACTGGGCGGACGCCGCCGCCTACGCCCGCGACATCAACGCCGTCGCCTTCCCCCACTACGGCGACGCCGACTGGGAGGCCTTCGCCCGTCGCATCTTCCGTGAGGACGCCAACGGCCGACCGGTGCTGGACTACGACCCCGACATCTCCGTCCCGATCAGGGCGGCGGGCGCCGCCGCCCTGGTCCCGGACCTGTGGCCCGCCTTCAAGACCCTGACCTCGGGACGCCGGACCCTGCTGGTGCGCGGTGGAACCTCGGACCTCCTCAGCGCCGGGATCGCCGAACGAATGCGCCGGGCGGCGCCGGACATGGCCTATGTCGAGGTTCCGGGGATCGGGCACGCCCCCATGCTGGACGAGCCCGAAGCCCGCGCCGGCATCCTCACCTTCCTGGCGGGCGTCGGCTGACAAGCCGCGTCATCCCGGCCGAAGCGCGGCGCAGAGCCGGGACCACCGCACGCGCCGCCGTTTGAATGTCGCGCCTGTCGCGGTCCCGGATAGCGGCTCACGCCGCTTCCGGGATGACGGTCTGTGGGCAAGCGGGCCTCAGGTAGCGCGAAGCGCGCTAGGCCCAGAACTATGCCTTCTTGACGAACTCGGTCCGCAGGACGAGGCCGCGCACCTTCTCGACATTGGCCTCGATCTCGTCGGGGTCGCCGGTCAGGCGGATGTTCTTGACCAGGGTGCCGCGTTTCAGGGTCACCCCGCCCGAGCCCTTGACCTTCAGGTCCTTGATCAGGGTCACGCTGTCGCCGTCAGCCAGGAGGTTGCCGTTGGAGTCCTTGGTCACGTCGTCGGTCATGATCGATCCTGCCGGAAATGAAGAAAGGGGGCCGCCGCATCCGCGACAACCCCGCCTCCTCATGGCCTATTCGGCCAGACGCGCCTGGGCAAGGGCGATGCGCGCCTGAAGATGCGCATCCTGGCCCGTGGCCGCCGAGATGGCGTTGAAACGCTCGATGTCGAGGCCCGAGCTCTGGATGGCGGCCGCCATCTGGGCCTGCTGCTCGGCGTTCGGCTGGGCCCCGTTCAGGGCGCGAGCGAGGCCCGAGATCTCGCCCATGGCGGCGGCGAACTGGCCGGCTTCGGCGTCGGTGACGCTCGCCCCGACCGAACCGGGCGCGGACGGCGTCGTTCCCGCCACGGCGGCGCGGGCCTGCAGCACGGGATCGCCCGAGACGGCGGCCGAAATGGCGTTGAAGCGTTCAACGGCCAGGCCCGAGTTCTGGACGGCGGCGGCCATCTGGGCCTGCTGGTCTTCGGTCGGGGTTCCGTTCTGGACGGTCGCGGCCACGCTCTGGACCGTCTTCATGGCCGCGGCGAACTGGGCCAATTCAGCATCGGAGGGTTCACCCGCCGGCGCCGGTGCGGCGGCGGGCGGCGAAGTCGCGGCGTCCTGCGCCAGAGCAGGCGCGGCGGTCAGGAACAGGGCGGCCAGAATGGCGGTCGGGGCGGCGGCCGTTGCAAAACGCATGGCTTATCCTTCTGCAGTCCCGAACGCTCAGCCCAAGGCTGACCCGGACAGGTCCGGGCTCTCCCGCACGACCGGGTTGTGTCAGGCTCACAGAGGGCGGGGAGGCCCGAACGCTAACCCGCGTCATGCGGGCGCGTAAACCCCGAGCCGTCAATCGGGCGTATGGGCGTCCAGTTCATCCAGCCACGCCCGCGCCGAGGAATCCGACGGCGCCCGCCAGTCGCCGCGCGGCGACAGGGAGCCGCCGGTCACCACCTTGGGCCCGTTCGGCACGGCCGAGCGCTTGAACTGGCTGGTCTGGAAGAAGCGGATCAGGAACTTCCTCAGCCACCCCTTGATGGTCGGCAGGTCATAGGCGACCCGCTCCGCCTCCGGCAGACCGACCGGCCAGCTTCCCGTCGCCGCATCGCCCCAGGCCTGATGCGCCAGATAGGCGACCTTGGACGGCTTCAGACCGAAACGGCTGATATAGAAGAGGAAGAAATCGTTCAGCGCATAGGGGCCGACGATGGATTGCGTCGACTGGATCGCCCCGTCGGCGCCCGCCGGGACCAGTTCAGGCGAGATCTCCGTGGCCAGGATGGCGTGCAAGGTCGGGGTCGCCGCCTCCCCCACCAGACCGCGCTCGGCCACCCAGCGGATCAGGTGCTGGATCAGGGTCTTCGCCACCCCGCCGTTGACGTTGTAGTGGCTCATATGGTCGCCGACGCCATAGGTGCACCAGCCCAGCGCCAGTTCCGACAGGTCGCCGGTGCCCAGAACGAAGCCGTGGTTCTGGTTGGCCAGCCGGAACAGGTAGTCGGTGCGCAGGCCCGCCTGCACGTTCTCGAAGGTGATGTCGTGGACCGACTCGCCGTCCGCGAAGGCATGGCCGATGTCGCGCAGCATCTGTTCGGCGGCGGGACGGATGTCGATCTCGGCCCCCGTCACGCCCAGCGCCTTCATCAGCGCCCAGGCGTTGGACTTGGTGCCGTCGGAGGTGGCGAACCCCGGCATGGTGAAGGCCAGAATGCCTGTGCGCGGCAGTTCCAGCCGATCAAAGGCGCGACAGGCGACCAGCAGGGCCTGGGTCGAATCCAGCCCGCCCGAGACGCCGATCACCAGGGTCTTTGACCCCGTCGCCGTCATGCGCCGCATCAGGCCCTGGACCTGGATGTTGAAGGCCTCGAAGCAGTCCTGATCCAGACGCGCGGCGTCGTCCGGCACGAAGGGGAAGCGGTCCAGCGGACGGATCAGGGCGCCCGTCGCCCCCTCCCCCGCCTCGAACGGAACCACCGTCGCGGCCTCGCCTTCCAGTCGGGCGCAGTCGGCGAAGGTGCCGTTGCGCAGCCGGTCCAGACCGATGCGGTCCACGTCCACGTCGGCGATAGTCAGATGGCTGTGCAAAGCGAAGCGTTCGCCCTCGGCCAGCCGCGCGCCCAGTTCGTGAATGGTCGCCTGACCGTCCCACGCCAGATCGGTCGTGCTTTCCCCCCAGCCCGAGGCGGCGAAGACATAGGCCGACAGGGTGCGGCTGGACTGACTGGCGCACAGCAGGGCCCGCTCGTCCGCCTTGCCGATGACGATGTTGGAGGCCGACAGGTTGCACAGGATGCGCGCCCCCGCGAGCGCCGCGCGCGTCGACGGCGGCTGCGGCGCCCAGAAGTCCTCGCAGATCTCGACCGCGAAGACGAAGCCCGGCCGGTTCGTCGCCTCGAACACCAGACCCGGCGCGAAATCGACGCTCTCACCGTTCAGGACGACGACGTCCTCGCTGCGGCTGGCGGCGGGGGCGAACCAGCGCTTCTCGTAGTATTCGCGATAGTTGGGCAGATAGGTCTTGGGAGCCACGCCCAGCACCTCGCCCCCGCCCAGCACCACGGCGCAGTTGAACAGGGCGTCGCCGTTGCGGATCGGCGCGCCGATGACGGCGATGACCCCCGCCTCGTCCGCGACCTCGGCCAGACGCGCCACCTGGCGCTCGACCTCTTCCAGCAGGGCCGCCTGCATGTGCAGGTCATCGATGGCGTAGGCGCTCAAGGACAGTTCGGGAAAGACCAGCAGGTCCACGCCCGCCTCGCCCGCCTGACGGATCAGCCGTGCGTGCTCCTCGGCGTTGGCGGCCGGGTCGGCGACATGGACCACCGGGGTCGCGGCGGCGACGCGCACGAAGCCGTGGCTGCGCGGGGCGTGGAAGGAACTGTTCGAGGCCATCAATCCATCCGCTCATCCCGGCGGATGCCGGGATCCAGTGAGAGCCGCCAAGACGCGACGCCCGATCTCTAAGACCGTTCGATCAATATAGGGTTGCGGCTCGAACCCAAAGCACTGGGTCCCGGCGTCCGCCGGGATGAGCGGCGCAGCGGGAAGTTCGTGACCTGCGAACCGCTGTCGGCTAAGGCTCGCAGCATGAGCGATACGCCCAAAAAAGGCTGGTTCCAGCGACTGAGCGCGGGTCTGTCCCGGTCTTCGAAACAGATGACCGATCAGGTCGTCTCGACCTTCGTGAAGGAGCCCCTGTCCGAAGAGGCGCTGGAGCGTCTGGAAGAACACCTGATCGAGAGCGACCTCGGCCCCGCCGCCTCGGCCCGCATCGTGGAGCGTTTCCGCGCTCTGCGCTTCGGCAAGACCTCGGACGAGCGCGAGATCAAGGAGGCTCTGGCCGAGGCCGTGGCCGCCGAGCTGCTGCCACGTCAGGCGACGTTTGATCCTCTCAGCGGACCCAAGCCCTATGTCGTCCTGTTCGTCGGCGTGAACGGTTCGGGCAAGACGACGACGCTGGGCAAGATCGCCTCTGACCTGACGGCCAGGGGCGCCAGGGTGATGATCGTCGCCGGCGACACCTTCCGCGCCGCCGCCCGCGAACAGTTGAAGGTCTGGGCCGAGCGCGCCGGGGCCCATTTCGAGAGCCGCCGCGACGGCGCCGACGCCGCCGGCCTGGCGTTTGACGCCTATGCCAAGGCCAAGGCCGAGGGCTATGACGTGGTCCTGATCGACACCGCCGGCCGACTGCAGAACAAGTCGACCCTGATGGACGAACTGCTGAAGATCGTGCGCGTTCTGAAGAAGGTCGATGCGGAGGCCCCGCACGAAACCCTGCTGGTGCTGGACGCCACCGTGGGCCGCAACGCCCTGGAGCAGGAAAAGATCTTCGGCCGCACCGCCTATGTCTCGGGCGTGGTCATGACCAAGCTGGACGGCACGGCGCGCGGCGGCGTCCTGGTCCCCGTGGCCCAGGCCTCGGACGCCCCGATCAAGCTGATCGGCGTCGGCGAAGGCGTCGACGACCTGCAACCCTTCGACGCGCGCGCGTTTTCCCGATCACTGGTCGGGCTCGAGGACTGAGTGATGAGTGAAGCGACCGAGACCAAACGCCCGCAGTGGATCCGTCAGGCCGTCGACTTCGGCGCCCTGATCGCCTTCATGGCCGCCTATTTCATCACCCGCGACATGATCAAGGCCACCTGGGTCCTGGTCATCGCCTCGATGATCGCCCTGGTTGTCGGCTTCGTGCTGGAGCGGCGCCTGGCGCCCATGCCCCTGATCACCGGCGGCTTCGCCCTGGTCTTCGGCGCCCTGACCATCCTCACCGACGACGATCTGTTCGTGAAGCTGAAGCTGACGGTGCAGAATGGCCTGCTGGCCGCCGTGCTGCTCGGCTCGCTGCCCTTGAACAAGTCGCCGTTCAAGGCCCTGCTCGGCTCGGCCATCAAGGTGACGGACGCCGCCTGGCGCACCCTGACCCTGCGCTACGGCCTCTACTTCCTGGCCGTCGCCATCGCCAACGAGGTCTTCCGCAACCCCGCCGCCGTCACCGCCATCTGGTCGACCCTGAACCTGGGGACGCCTGACCCGAACGGCGTCTGGACCGCCTTCCGCGGCGTCCTGTGGATCGCCGCCTCCATCTTCGGCCTGTGCCAGGTGCCGCTGATCATGAAGAACATGATCAAGGACGAAGAGCCCGGCCCCATCTCGCCCGACACGGGGCTCTGAGGGAACCATCCGTGTTCTGACGACCTAAACCGTGGCGACTGCTCGGCGGCCTGGCTCTTTTGCCAGGGCCTCCAGTAGCGCGAAGCGCGGTAGGCCCAGACAAAATGTCTTCAAACCGTCAGGCTTTCCGTCGTCAAAGCGTAAAGCGCGACTGTTAGCTGTCGCGCCATACCCGGCCCCCTCCTCGCGGCCGGAACGAGGCCCAGGCGGGAAACGAAGACGATGGTCAAGTCAGGCAAGCAGGCGAAGATCAAGGGCGGGCTGGCGGAATCGCCCAGCCATCTGATGCACCGGGTGCTGCAGCTGGCGCTCGACATCTACGCCGAGGAAGCCGGACCTGACGGCCTGACCCAGCGCCAGTTCGCGGTGCTGGAAGCGGTCTCGGTGCGCTCGGGCCTGACCCAGACCGATCTGGTCAAGGCCACCGGCATCGACCGCTCGACCCTGGCCGATCTGGTCGCGCGCATGACCGCCAAGGGCCTGCTGGAGCGCGAACGCTCGGCCCTGGACGCCCGCGCCAAGGCGGTGCGCCTGTCCGAGGCCGGTCAGACCGCTCTGGAGGCCGCCCGCCCCCGCGTCGAGGCCGCCGACAAGCGCATCCTGGCCCTATTGCCCAAGGCCCGCCGCGAAGGCTTCCTCGACCTGCTGACCAGCCTGACCGAGGCCGCCGACGCCGCCCCGGAACAGGCCAAGGCCGAAGCCAAGGCGGCCAAGAAGGCGGCCAAGGAGGCCCGCAAGGCCGAGAAGGCGGCGAAGAAGGCGCTCGACGCCGGCAAGCCGAAAAAGAAGAAGAAGGCCGCTGGATCGGCGGCTGAGCCCGTCACCACCGAAGCGGTGATCATTCCCCTGAAGGAAACGGCGAAAGCCTAGACCCGAATATCCAGCAAAGAACCCGGCCGCTGATAGCGGGCGGCCGCCGGCGTTTCGGGCGTCTGCACAGACCGCACCGGCGTATCAGCCCGCGTCTCGACCGGCGCGGCGGCGGGCGTCGGCGCGCTCATGCCCATGGCCGCGCGGAAGAAGGCGGACTGGGAGGTTCTCAGCGCATGGGCCGCGCCGCCTGCGGGCGGGGGAAAGGCCGGACGGTCTGAAGGAATCGCGGACATGGGCCGACGATCCGCCCAAAGGCTCTAGATATGGTTAATGCGCGATTCACCCTGTTTCGCGCGGAAGCCGCTTTAGCGCGGCGGCGCCTTCAGGGCGTCCACCAGCTTCTGCAGATCGGCGTCGGTCAGCACCGGCCCCGAGGACTTGGCGACGATGGTCCCATAGGCGTCCACGGCAAAGCTCTCCGGCACGCCCGAGACGCCAAGGTCCAGCCCCGCCCGCCCCTCGCGATCCACCAGCACCAGGGCGTAGGGGTCGCCCAGTTCATCGAGGAAGGCGCGCGTGGCGACCGGCTCGTCCTTGTAGGCCACGCCGATCACATTGATCCCCTGCGCCTTCAGCTGCATCAGCTGAGGGTGCTCCAGACGACAGGGCGCGCACCAGCTGGCGAACAGGTTGACGATCATCGGCTTGCCGACCCCCGCCGTCTTCAGGTCCAGACGCTGATCGGTCTCGACCTCGCCTTGCAGGATGGGCAGGACGGTCTCGGGGATGGACTGACCGACCAGGGCGTCGGGCTTGTACTCGCGCCCCTCGCCGGGCGCCCCGGACAGGGTGTTCAGCTGGAACATCAGAAAGACGCCCAGGGCGACGAGCGCCGCAATCGGGATCAGGGCGAACCAGCGGTTCATTTGCGCGCCTCTTCCAGACGGGCCAGCTCGCGCTTCCAGCGTCGGGCGGCGATCAGGGCGCGTATCGAAATCGCCCCCAGAGCCACGGCGCTGACCGCCCAGGACGACCAGACGAAGACGCCGTAGGGGCTCATGTCGAGATCCGGCATCGGCGGCTCCTCTAGGCTTCTTGGGCGGCGCGAGCGCGCAGGGACAGGACGCGACGGCGGCGCACCTCGGTGCGGATCGTGGTCAGCCAGATCGCCCCGAACAACACCCCATAGGCCGCCATCATGGTCAGCAGCGGGGCCAGATAGGCCGGGTCCAGGCTGGTCCCGCCCGCCCGCAACAGCGAGGCCGGCTGATGCAGGGTGTTCCACCAGTCGACTGAGAACTTGACGATGGGCAGGTTGATCAGGCCGACCAGCCCCAGAACGGCGGCGGCGCGCCCGGCCTTCTGCTCGTCGTCGATCGAGGCGCGCAGGGCCATGTAGCCGAGGTAGAACAGGAACAGCACCAGGACGCTGGTCAGGCGCGCGTCCCACACCCACCAGGTCCCCCACATGGGCTGGCCCCACAGCGAGCCGGTAATCAGGGCCAGACCCGTCAGGACCGCGCCCGGCAGGGCGGCGGCGCGGGCGGCGGCGTCCGCCAGCGGATGGCGGAACACCAGGGCGAAGAAGCTGGACAGGCCCAGGGCGGCATAGGCGCCCAGCCCCAGGGTGGCGGCCGGCACATGGACGAACATGATCCGCACCGTGTCGCCCTGCTGATAGTCGGCGGGCGCGGCGAAGCTGAGCCAGGTCCCGATCGCCAGCAGGACAAGCGCCAGCCCCCACAGCACCGGGGTCAGCGGGCGGGTGAAACGCATGAAGCGGTCGGGATTGGCGAGGCCGAACATGGTCCGCCGATTACGCGGCGCGGCGGGGAACGGCAAGCGCCCCCCGCGCGTGGTCCATCGTCGCGATCAGAGCTTGAGCCCGTGCTCGGCGGCCAGGGCCTCCAGCTTGACCATGGGACGCGGACCCCAGTGGGCGATGACTTCCGAGGCGGCCAGCGAACCCAGGGCTCCGGCCTCGGCCAGCGACAGGCCGCGCGCCAGACCCAGAAGCACGCCGGCGGCGTACTGGTCGCCCGCCCCCGTGGTGTCGACGACCTTGTCGACGGGGAAGGCGGCGATCTCGACCCGCTCCTCGCCGCGGAAGAGGACCGAGCCCTTTTCGCCGCGCGTCACGGCGGCGACCTCGACGATGCGGCCCAGGTGGGCGGCGGCGTGGTCGAAGTCCTCGGTTTCGAACAGGGCGTGCAGTTCGCCTTCATTGGCCAGGACGATGTCGGCCGAGGTCTCGATGAAGGCCAGGAGCTCGGCGCGCCAGCGGTGGACGACGAAGCTGTCCGACAGGGTGATGGCGACCTTGCGGCCCGCCGCATGGGCGGCGGCGGCGGCGGCCTCGAAGGCGGCGCGGGCCGGGGCCGGGTCGAACAGATAGCCTTCCAGATAGACGATGGCGCTGTCGCCGATCAGCTCGGCGTCGATGTCGGCGGTCGTCAGCTGGTTGGCGGCGCCGAGGAAGGTGCACATGGTGCGCTGGGCGTCGGGCGTGACGTTGATCAGGCAGCGGCCGGTGCCGAAGCCGGCGCCCGCGCCGTCCTCCAGAACCGGGGTGTCGAAGTGGACGTGAGCGGCGCGGATGTCGTGGGTGAAGACCTCGCCCAGGGTGTCCCTGGCCACCTTGCCGATATAGGCCGCGCGACCGCCGAACGAACCGACGCCCGCCACGGTGTTGCCGGCCGACCCGCCCGAGGCCTCGACCCCCGCCGCCATGGCGTCATAGAGGGCGGCGCTCTGGGCCTCGTCCACCAGCTGCATCGAGCCGGGCGTCAGGCCCTGGGCCTCGAGGAAGGCGGGCTCGCACGGGCTCAGCACGTCGACGATGGCGTTGCCGACGGCGCAGACGTCGAAGCGGGCGGTAGCATTGTTCTGGGTCATGCGCGCCCCATAGCGGCACAAGAGCCCCGACGCCAGCGTCGGGCTTTTCGCGGTCGATGAAAACAGCCTATGCAGTTCCCGTCCGAGGAGTAGTCGCATGACCGAAGTCGCCGTCCTGACCCCCGATCCCGCCGATCCGTCCTACGCCGGGCAATGGCCGGGCGTTCTGGACCGGCTGTCGGAAGCCCTGGCCACGGCGGGGATCAAGGCCCGGCCCACGCCCTGGACCGACTATGTGGAGAGCGCCCACGGCCTGATGGACTATCCCCTGGTCCTGCCCCTGATCGTCTGGGGCTACCACCGCGATCACGAGCACTGGCTTCAGGCCTGCGCGACATGGGCCAAGGCGGGCCCCCCCCCTGGCCAACCCCGCCGAGGTGCTGCGCTGGAACTCGGACAAGCGCTATCTGGCTCGGCTGGCGGAAAAGGGCGTCGCCATCCCTCCGACCATCTGGACCGACCACGCCAGCCCGGCCGTGGTCGAGGCCGCCTTCGCCGCCACGGGCGCCGAACAGCTGATCGTCAAGCCGACGGTGTCCGGCGGCGCCTGGCGCACGCTCAAGGTCGCAGCCGGTGACCTGCTGGAACAGGTGCTGGCTGACGCACCGGTCGGCGGGGCCATGATCCAGCCCTTCCTGCCGACCATCGGCACGGCGGGCGAGACCTCCCTGCTCTTCTTCGGCGGCGAACTGAGCCACGTCGTCAACAAGCGCCCGGCCCACGCCGACGAGTTCCGCATCCAGGTCCAGTACGGCGGCCAGTACCAGCGTCTGGATCAGGCCCCCGAGGGCGCCCTGGCCCTGGCCGAACGGACGCTGGCCGCCATCGACGAGCCTCTGCTCTACGCCCGCATCGACATGGTGCCGGACGCCGACGGCCAATGGCTGCTGATGGAGGCCGAGCTGATCGAGCCCGACTTCTACCTCGGCGCCGCCCCCGAAGCCGGCGCCCGCTTCGGCCGCGCCGTGGCCGACCGGCTGGGACTATAGCGCCGTCAGCATCTCACTCGCCCTCCCCCTCAAGGGGGGAGGGTTGGGTGG
>Ga0247827_10000372_pt1 | contig 21077 bp, 7 predicted proteins | sample 12C_Control_Day2_FD_194414 | JGI IMG/M metagenome (GOLD analysis project Ga0247827, IMG submission 194414) | Soil microbial communities from agricultural site in Penn Yan, New York, United States - 12C_Control_Day2 | ecosystem: Environmental > Terrestrial > Soil > Agricultural land | place: USA... | reverse complement strand
CAGCTCGGACCCCTGCTGCTCTGCCGAGACGGCCCGGTGGTCGGCTACGACCTGGCCGAACCCCTGCTCACCGTGAGGGAACTGTGAGATGAGCGCTCCCACCGCCCCATCCCGTCCGCCGTCCCGTCCCCGGCTCGGCGTGTTCAAGTTCGCCTCGTGCGACGGCTGCCAGCTCACCCTCCTGGACTGCGAGGACGAACTGCTGGGCCTCGCTGACGAGTGGGACATCGCCCACTTCCCGGAGGCCTCCAGCGCGGTCGCCTCCGGCCCGTACGACCTTTCCCTGGTCGAGGGATCGGTCAGCACGCCCGAACACCTTCAACGCGTGCGGCAAGTCCGCGCCGCATCCCGGTATCTCGTCACCATCGGCGCCTGCGCCACCGCGGGCGGTGTGCAGGCACTGCGCAACTATGCCGGGATCGAGGAATACCTGGCCACCGTCTACGCTCGCCCCGACTACATCCAGAGCCTCGCGACCTCCACGCCCATCGCCGCGCACGTACCCGTCGACTTCGAACTGCGGGGCTGCCCCATCGACCGGGGCCAGCTCCTGGAAGTCATCACGGCCTTCCTCGCCGGCCGGAAACCCGCAATCCCGAACCACTCCGTCTGTTTCTCCTGCAAGCGGCGCGGCAACGTCTGCGTCACCGTCGCCCACGGTGTGCCCTGCCTGGGACCCGTCACCCACGCGGGTTGCGGAGCGCTCTGCCCGACCTACGGACGCGGCTGCTACGGCTGCTTCGGACCGGCCGACACCACGAACCTCCCCGCGCTCGTCCCGCTGATGCACCGCGACGGCATGGACGACGCGGACATCGCCAGGTACCTGCACACCTTCAACGTGACCGCGTTCACCGCGGTGGAGGAGGAAGGACCCGGATGAGCCAGTCCCCGGACACCTCCCGGATCCTGAGCGTTCCCGCGCTCACGCGCGTCGAGGGAGAGACCGCGCTGCGCCTGCGGATCCACGACCGGACCGTCACCGAGGCCCGGCTCAGTATCTACGAGGCGCCGCGGTTCTTCGAAGCCCTTCTCCGGGGCCGGGCCCACACCGAGCCCCCCGACCTGACCTCCCGCATCTGCGGGATCTGCCCGGTCGCCTACCAGCTGAGCGCCTGCCGGGCCGTCGAGGACGCGTGCGGTGTGGACGTCGACGGCCGGCTCGCCCGGCTGAGACGCCTGCTGTACTGCGGAGAATGGATCGAGAGCCAGACGCTCCACATCTATCTGCTGCACGCGCCCGACTTCCTCGGCCACGACGACGTGATCGGCATGTCCCGGTCCGAGCCGGCCCACGTGCGGCGGGGACTGCGGCTGAAGCAGACCGGCAACGCCGTCGTCGAGCTGCTCGGGGGACGGGCCGTCCACCCCGTCAGCGTGCGCCTCGGCGGCTTCCACCGCACTCCCACCCGCACCGAGCTCCGCCCCCTCGCGGAGCGTCTGCGCGTCGCCCTCGACGACGCCTGGGACACCGTCCAGTGGGTGGCAGGTTTCGACTTCCCCGACGCCGAATGCGAGGCCGACCTGCTCGCCCTGGCCGAGCCGGGCACCTACGCCATCGAGTCCGGTGCGCCCACCGTCGTCCCGTACGACGCGACACACCCTGCCTGGAGCTTCCCCCTCCGGACGTTCTGCGACCACGTCACGGAAACGCAGGTGCCCCATTCCACCGCTCTCCACTCGCGTCTCGACGGACGCCGGCACCTCACCGGTTCCCTCGCCCGCTACGCCGTGAGCGGTCACCTGCTCTCACCGACCGCGCTGGAAGCGGCAGCAGCGGCCGGACTGGACGATCCCCCGCTGCGCCAGGGCCGAGACGGCACCGGCCCGGGCACGGTGTGCAGGAACCCCTTCCGGAGCATCCTGGTCCGCGCCGTGGAGGTCTTCTACGCCGTGGAGGAAGCCCTGCGGATCATCACCGAGTACGAGCGGCCCGCCAGCCCGTACGTGCCCGTGCCCGCCCGCAGCGGCGTCGGGCACGGTGCCACGGAGGCACCCCGGGGTCTGCTCTACCACCGTTACGCGTTCGACGGCGAGGGCCGTGTCACCGACGCCCGCATCATTCCGCCGACCGCCCAGAACCAGGGGGCCATCGAGGAGGACCTGCGCCGGAGCGTCCAGGCCGCACTCGACAGCGGACAGGATTCCGAGGCCGAACTCACCCGGCTGTGCGAACGCGTCATCCGCAACCACGACCCGTGCATCTCCTGTTCGGCCCACTTCCTGGACCTGAACCTGGAGACCGCGTGCCCGCACCCGACGGGCCCTGTGTGACACGCACGGCGGCAGACCGGACCGGCCTCGTGGTCCAGTAAGCGTCACAGCGCATGGGGCGACGGAGTGGTGGAGGCCGTCGCCGCGCTGTAGCGGCGCGTCCCTTGCCGAGCCTGCGTCCCGCAAGAGCCGGGTTGATGCCGGAACGGCCCGACGGCATTGCGGGACTACTCAGGTGGTGGCAGGCCCAGCCAGGGTGGTCGGCTCCGTTCGGGATCCCCTCGGCAGAACCGGGCTCAGACCACGTACTCCGGCTCCGGATCGGTCGGGTTGAAGGCCTCCACGAAGGCGTCCGGAATCTGGCTCTGCTCGTGGCCGGGGAACCGGGCCGGATCGTGAGGGACGATGAAGCCCTGCCGGGTGCCGGCCGTCGCGCCCGTCTTCGCGGAGTTGGCGGCGGCGATCGTCTGCCAGCGGCTGACGAAGTCGGCCGGAGTCCACCCGGCCAGGGTCTTGACGGAGGTGCCGAGCAGCTCGGACCACAAGGTGAGGCGGAAGGCCCGCACCCCGGCCGGGTCGTACCAGGCGATGTTGGCTTCGGTGTCGACCTGGAAGCTGCGCGGGTTGGTGTTGGCGGAGCCGACGGTGGCCCACTCGTCGTCCACCAGCATTGCCTTGCTGTGCACGTAGATCTGCGCGCTGCCGGCGCTGTTGGTGGCGTGCTTCCCGGCCGCGGCGGAGCGGGCCACCATCGAGTACAGGCCGAGATCCGCGCCGAAGGCGGTGCGGAGTTCGGCCAGGACCTGGTGCTGGAGGAAGAGGCCGTGGTCGGTCACCGGGTCGATGGTGCCAGCCACCTCCTCGGGGGCCACTGGGAGCACCATGATCAGCTTGAGCTGGGGCTTGGCGCTCCTGCGTGCGATCAGCCAGTCGGCCAACTCGGGGGAGCGGACGTACTGGTTCTCGATGTAGACGTACTGGTTGGCCTGGCCGATCGCCTTCCGGTAGCCGTCCCGGATGTCGGACCGGAGCACCCTGGGCACCGGGCTGAAGGTGGAGTCGGTGGACAGGGTGCGCCAGAGCTGGGCGGTGGCCGGGCCGGGCCCGGGTGGGACAGCGCTGCCGGGCACCGGGACCACGGCGGCCACCGGGCGGGCCGGCTTGGCCAGGCCGCCCGGCCCGGCGGTGCCGACCACGGTGTTGAAGAGCGGAGCCTCGGTGTTCCAGCGGCCGAGGAAGTTGCGGTCCAGATCGGCGGCGGCGGCGCCGTCCACCTTGACCTGGATGTCGTGCCAGAGCCGCCCGAGGTGCGAAGGGGTGGCCAGACGTCCGGTGTTGACGTCCAGTCCTCCGCAGAAGCCGGTGGTGCGGTCCACCACGCAGAGTTTCTGGTGGTGAGCGGCGGGGTGCAGTTGCCAGTCCGGGCTGGTCCTCAGCGCCCATCGGTCACCGCTCGGAGCCACCGTCAGGTAGGGCCACAGACCCGGCATCCCGGCGACCCGGGTGCGGGCGGCCCCCCAGCCACCCTTGTTGAGCCGGGTGAGCATGGCTGCGGCCCGGCTCGCCAGTACGGACCCGCCGAGCGAGCTACGGGCGTCGTGCATGCTGACCACTGTCTGGAGGTTGCCCTTGCCCCAGCGGGCGTCGAGCGCGTTGAGCTTCTGGCAGGCGCGCCAGTTGTTGGCGTGGTTCAGATCGGCCAGCACGGCGTCGAAGTCGTTCAGCAGGATGCGCACCTGGACACCCAGTCCGGCCACGATGGCCAGCAACTCGCCCCAGGTGCCGGCCCGGTGCTTCGCCTTCCGCCCGGCCAGTGTCCGGTTGACCTCGGCCCGGGCCTGGAGCGGGGTGCCCGGATTGAAGATCCACAGCGACAGGTGGACGGTGTTGGTGGCCTTGGCGATGGCGCGTTCCATCGCCTGGAAGGTCGCCACTCCGTCAATGATCGGCTGCACGGTGCTGCCCGTGCGCTTGTCGGCCCGGAACTCCCGGTCGTCGCCGGTGTCGGTGGGTGACAGGAAGAAGTCGTCGGAGCGTGCCATCGGTCAGTCCCCCGTCTGACGGCAAGTCAACTGCGTGATGTCTTGTGAAAAGACCAAGTTGCGAGACAGTATGGCCAATGTGACGGAGATGTGGACCTCTTGTGTGCATCACGGTCACTTGGTGCCTCCGGGGGGAGAGGGCGTGTGGGGATTCAGGCGTTCGCACAGGATCTGGTCGGGGCGGTACTGGGCACGCTGGAACCGCTGATCGCGGCCGGCAGCGACGAGGCGGCGCTGCGGATACTGCTCGCCGACCTCGGCTGGGCACCGCCCGAGACGCCGCCGGCCACCGACTCGCTCGGCTCGGTGCGCACCGTGACCGAGCAGGCCAAGGAAGCCACCGAGGCGTTCGGCGCGTTCATCGTCGGCGGTGGCGACTGGGCGGCCTTGGTCCAGCAGGTCCGAGAAGTGGTCACAGCCGTCGAGGGATTGAGCGCCACCGACGGCACCGGGCTCCCCGCGCCGCTGAACGAGGGCACGTTCTGGGCCTCGCTCGCCACCGAGCTGCCCGGTTACCTGCTCACCGACCGGCTCCGCCGCGAGAAGCCGCCGCTGTACGCGCTGCTGCTGCTCACCGGCGTGATCACCCGGCAGCGGGTGGCGCCGAGCCGGTACCGGACCGAGGGCGCCTGGATCACCGAAGTGCACTGGGAACGGCTCGCGTTGCTGGTCACTGACCCGTCCGAGCTGGCGCACCGTGCCTACGGCTGGGGCGGGCAGCTGGACGTCGACAAGTTGTTGCGAGCCGTCCAGGACGTGGCGCACGCCTTCGGTCTGCCCGCCATTCGCGTCACGCCCGAACTCGGCCTCTTCCAACAGTACTTCGGCACGCCAGCGGATCCGCTGCCGGAGCCGCCGCCGCTGTTGCTGCGGGTGCCGCTGGCTGCCGTGCAGGCGGCTGACGGGGACGCGGCGGCCTATGGCGAGGCCGGACTGGTGCTGCTGCCGGTGCCGCCCGTGCCGGGCGCCGCGCCGGACGGGCTGCTGTTCGGCCCGTACGCCGCCGGGGCGGTGCAGGCGGTGCTTCACCCCGGCGAGACGGTCGAGGTCCAGCTCACCGGCGGGGTGGACACCACCGGGGCGCTCGGCGTGGTGCTGAGGCCTGACGGGCTCGTACCGCGCGCCGACGGCGGCGAGGTGGGCGGCGGCTTCGGAGTCGCGCTGGACTGGCGACCGCCCGGGCCCGTCAAGGTACTGGGCGATCCGGCGAGCGCCGGGGTGACGCTGGGCGGGGCCCGGGTGGCGGCCACCGTGACCACAGTGGGTGCCTCGGTGGACGAGGTCGCGGTCAGCGTCGCCGTGCGCAAGCTGCGGGTAGTGCTCGACCTGTCGGCGCTGGACGGGCTGCTGGCGTCGGTGGCCGGGGGCAGGTCGATCGAGGCCGAGAGCGACGTGGAGCTGGTCTGGTCGAGCCGGACGGGGTTGACCCTGCGCGGTTCCGGGCGGCTGGAGAAGACCTTCCCGCTGCACCTGGACCTCGGCCCGGTGCGGGTCACCGCGCTGACCCTGCGCGGCACCGCCGACGGGGACGGCCTCAGGCTCGCCGCCACGGTGGACCTGACCGCGCGGCTCGGCCCGGTGGCCGCCACCGTGGAGGGGGCCGGCGCCGCGCTGGCCGTCACGCCGGCCCCGGACGGCGGGCTGCTGTTCGGACTGGACGCCGATCTCGGCCTGGTGCCGCCGATCGGCGCCGGGCTGGTCGTCAAGGCCGGGCCGGTGGACGGCGGCGGCCATCTGTTCCTCGACCGGGAGAAGGGGCAGTACGCCGGGGTCTTCCAGCTTGGCCTGGCCGGGGCGGGCGGCCTGTCGGCCTGGCGGCTCCAGGGGGTAGCGGTCCTCAACACCAGAGCGACGGACGGCAGTCCGCTGCATGAGGCGAACGGCGACGGGACCTTCTCGTTACTAGTCTCCGGCACCTACGAGTGGACTCCGGGCATCGCGCTCGGCTGGGGCGTCTTCGTGAACGGCCTCGGGCTGGTGGTCGGCCACAACCGGCGCGTCGACGTGGAGGAGGTCCGCAAGGCCACCCGGACCGGTGCGCTGGACGCGCTGCTCTTTCCCGCCGACCCGGTCGCCAACGCCCCGGCGGTGATCGACACGCTCGGCCGGATCTTCCCGCCCGACACCACCGGCACCGTGCTCGGGGTGATGGTCCGCCTCGAGATGCTCGGCCAGCTGCTCACCGCCAAGCTCGCGGTGCTGATCGAGTTCCCCGAACCGATTCGCGTCCTGGTGCTGGGGCAGCTGGTGCTCGACCTCAGGCAGGCCGGTCGGCTGCGGCTGGACACGGTCGGCGTCATCGACTTCGACCGGGGCGAACTCTCGCTCGACGGCAGCCTGGTCGACTCCGAGCTATTCGGCCGCCAAATCACCGGCGACCTGGCCCTACGGGTGCGCTGGCATGGCGACGGCGCCTTCGCTCTCTCCCTCGGCGGCTTCCACCCCGGGTTCCGGCCCCCTGCCGGATTCCCCGCGTTGAGGCGGCTGGCGATCGCGCTGAACGGCACCGGACGGATCAGCGCCTACCTCGCGGTCACCAGCAACACCGTGCAGTTCGGCGGCGCGATCGACCTGAGCATCAAGTTCTGGAAGATCGCCCTCGAGGGTCACGCCCAGCTGGACGCGCTGATGCGGTTCGACCCGTTCTGGTTCACCGCGGAGCTGGGCGCCAAGGTCACCCTCTCCGTGTTCGGAAAGACCCTGCTCGGGGTGGATCTGCTGATCGGGGTCAGCGGTCCGCAGCCATGGGGCTTCTGGGGGCATGTCAAGCTCAAGCTGCTGTTCCTGAGCATCAGCAAGCCCTTCGACACCCGCAAGCCCGGGCAGGCGGCGCCGCCCGAGCTGGAACCCGTGCGCGCGGTGGAGCAGCTGCGGCTGGCGCTGGCCCGCCCGGACGCCTGGGAGATCACCACCGGCGGCGGGGGAGCGGAGCCGGTGGTGCTGCGCTCGCCCGAGCTGCCCGAGCGGCTGGTGCTGCGGCCCGGCACCTTGCTGGGCCTGCGGCAGAACGTGCTGCCGCTGGGCGTCACGGTCGAACGCCTGGGCGCGGCGAGGGTGTCGGGGCCGAACCGGTTCGACGTCCGGTCCTTCACACTGGGCAACGGCCTGGACGGGACGGTCGGGGATCCGATCCTGGACCGGTTCGCGCCGGGGCAGTTCCGCGACCTGGAGCCGGCCGAACTGCTGGAGCAGTCCGGATACCAATGGCAGGAGACAGGCCGCCGGCTCGGCCTGCCGGACGGCTCCGACCTGCCCGCCGCCGGACTGACGGTGGCCGCCGCCCTGGACGGTGACGACGCGTACGACGCATGGATCGTGGACGACGTCGCGGCGCCGCCCCGCCCGCTGCCGCCCGCCGCGGCCGGGAGTGGCGCGGCGGATTCCGGGCGGCTGCTGGCCGGCTTCGCCAGGACCGGCCCGGCCGCCGACGCGGCGACCAGGACGGGCGGTGCGGCGCTGTTCACCGGTGCCGGGCTGGGACTGACCCGGGACTGACCGTTCGGCAGGCCCGCGGCTCCGCGACCGACAGGGGGGCGCTGGCGGGACACGCGGGAGCCGTGGTGCGGCGCGTCCCGGCGCTGCCGTGAGGGCGGTTCGTGGCGGGTGCGGTGATCAGGCGAGGCACGGGGAACTGGGGGACACGAGTATGGCCGGGTTGAGGTTTCTGCCGTGGGTGCGGGACGGCGTGGTGCGCGCGCTTGCGAACGAGGACCCGCTGCGAGGCGCACTGCCTGCGCAACGCGGCGAGGTGGGGCTGACCGTCGAACTGACGGCCGGTGGAGGTGGGGCGGACGGCACCGAGACGGTGACCGCGCACGCGGACGCGGTGGTGCTCGGCCCGGGTGACGTCACCGCGCTGGACCAGCGGCAGGTGATCCGCTGCTTCCCGGCTCCGGGCACCGAGAACGCCGAGTCCTCCCTCTTCGCCTCGATCGACTTCGACGCGCCCGAGCTGCCCTGGCAGTTCACCCCTGCCCGGCCGGAGCCGAGGAGCGGCGCGCTGCGCCCCTGGCTGGTCCTGGTGGTGCTCCTGGAGGGCACCCCGGGACTGGAGTTCACCACCCCGCCGGACACGCTGCCCCGGCTCACCGCCCCGGTGGCCGAACTGCCGGACCTCGCCGAGTCCTGGGCGTGGGCGCACGCCCAGCTGCTCCTGGAGGACGACGGGGAGGATCCGGCGAAGGTGCTCACCGAACACCCCGAGCGCACCCTCTCCAGGCTGGTCTGCCCACGCCGGCTGCTGCCCGGGCGGCGCTACCTGGCCGCCGTGGTGCCCGCCTTCGACGCGGGCTGCCGAACCGGGCTGGGCCGGCCCGCCCGGGAGGGGGAGGCGTTGATCCCGGCGTGGGATGACGAGCAGGACGGCGGGCCGACCGGGGTGACGCTGCCGGTGCTGTACCACTGGCGGTTCGCCACCGGGCCGGACGGGGACTTCGAGTCCCTGGTCCGGCGGCTGCGCGGACGGGTGCTGCCCACCGGTGTCGGGCTGCACCGGGTCGACCTGAACGGAGCGGGAAGTGGCCTGCCGGACGCGTCCCCCGGGCAGGACGGCGTCTCGGTGCTCGGCTTCGAGGGGGCGCTCGCCTCACCGGCACTGGTCCGCACCCCGTGGGCGGTGGAGCAACGGGTGCGCTGGCAGACGGTGCTGGAGGGGCTGCTCAGTCACCATCAGGAGTGGCTCACCCCGCCGGCCTACGGCGGGACGCACGCCGGGGAGGTCCGGCTTCCGGCAGCGGACACACCGCCGCAGTGGCTGCGTGAGCTGAACCTCGACCCGCGTTACCGGGCCGCCGCCGCGCTCGGCACCGAGGTGGTCCAGCGGCACCAGGAAGAGCTGGCGGCCGCCGCCTGGCAGCGGGCAGCCGAACTGATCGACATCAACCGGCAGCTGGCCGAGGGACAGTTGGGCCGCGACGCCTCGGCGGCGCTCTTCGGCAAGCGGATAGACCCGGCTCAGCCGGGGCGGGCGTTCTCCGACGGAGAACTGCTGGCGCTCACCCGGCCGGTCCGGCACGCCGATCCGGCGCCCGGCCCCGACCCGGCCGCCAACGAGGGCGTGGCGGCCGCCACCTCCACCGCCATGCGCCGGCTCACCCGGGCCCGGGGGCCGCTGGCCCGCCGCCTGGACGCCCCGCCGACAGCCGACCCGCTCGGCTGGCTGGCGAAGGGCAACAGCGCCGTCCCGGACGCGAAGCTCCCCGCGGGCGGCGCCGCCTTCGGCGTGATCTCGAAGGAGCCGCTGGACAGTTACAAGCCGGGCCGCCTCGGCGGGCTGACGGAGCGCATTGCGCACGCGGCGGACGGAGCGGAGGGCGCTGCGGCGCCCGCCGGTGCGGGAGAGGGCGGCCCGGCGAGCGAGCCCTCGCCGACGGCGGTCGGGTTCGCCACGACCGACGAGCCGACGCACGGCGTCACCACCCCTCGGGCGGATCCGTCGGCCGGACCCGCCGGCGACACGGCCGAGGGAGCGCCGTCGGGCGCGGCCGTCGTGCCGCCGACCGCCCTTGCCGCGGTGGAGGAGCCGGTGACGACCGTCGCCGGCGCGGCCGGCGACCTGCTCGGGGGCGACCGGTTCTTCGTCCGGTCCAAGGACGGGCGGCTGTTCGAGCGCCGGAAGTGCGCCGAAGGCTGGAGCTGGCGGGACCACGGGCGGCCGGATGCCGCGAGCCGGGTGATCACCTCTGGCGTCGCGGTGGAGCCCGGCCGGGTCTACGTCCGGACCGACACCAACCGGCTCTGGGAACGCGGCTGGGACGGAGACCGCTGGGTCTGGCGGGACTGCGGCGCGCCGCCCGGCGGCGCGGCCAGCCGTCCGACCGGCCTGGGCGACAGCGTCCACCTGCTCGGTGGCGACGGCAACCTGCACCTCTACGACACCGCCGCCCGCAGCTGGCGCAACCTCGGCCGCCCCACCCAACTCGCACAATACGAGCGGCTGTACGCGTCCCCCCGTGCGATCTCGGCACAGGAGGTGCTGGTGGCCACCACGGGCAACCGGCTGTTCGTCTGCCACCGCCCCGACCCCTACGCCGCCGCGAGCTGGTTCCTCACCGAGTCGGTGCCGGGCATCGACGGCTCGCCTTGCGCGCTGCACCTGGGCGGCCGGTTCTTCTACCTCACCCCGGGCGGCAGCCTGGCCCGTCAGGCGGGGTACTCCTCGGTCGACCACGGCCGCCCGCTGCCGGACCGCAAGGTCGTCTCGGTCGGCCAGCAGAGCGTGGAGTGGTTCCAGGAAGGCTCACCCGGCGTCCACGTAATGGTCACCTCGCCCACCGGGCAGTTGGAGGTGGCGGTGCTCGGCCAGTGGGACGAGGACCTGCCGAACGGCAACACCGTGCAGCGGTGGAGCTGGGACCCCACCCGCTGGGTGCATCCCAACGGCCTGGCGCCGCGCCGGATCGGACCGGTGGTCGGCGACCTGCGCTCCGGCCAGGAGACCTTCATGGTCACCGCCGACGGACGGCTGACCTCCCGGGCCGGCAACGCCTGGCAGGACCACGGCCTGCCCATGGACCCGCGCGGCAGCGGCCCACGGGACGCCCCGGCGACGCCCCGCCCCGACCTCGGGCCGGGCCTCGGTCTGTTCTCCTCCTTCCTGACCGCCCAGCTCGTCGACCAGGACGGCCAGGGCCGCAGCCGGCTGCGGCTCGGCGCCGCGCACGACCCCGACCTGGAGGGCCGCCCCGGCCGGGGGCCCGGCGTGCAGACCGAGGTGCTCACCCTGGACCACCGGGCCCGCACGTTCGGCGTCGCGGTCGGCCACGTCACCGGCGGTTCCCGCCCGGACCTGGTCGTGCTGACCATGCGTCAGAGCGCGCCGGGCGCGCCCTGTCTGGCCGAGTACCGCATCGGCCGGGCACTGGACGACGACGGACTGCCCACCGGCGGCTGGCTGGGCCCGTTCCAGCTGCCCGACCCGCTCCACCCCGATGTGCGCGGCGCCGATCTGACGCTGGCCGACCTGGACGGCGACGGAACGCCGGAATTGGTCCTCGCCTACGGGGTCTCCGGCACCGACCCGGGGCGGAACCGGGTGCACTACCGCATCGGCTGGAGCCTGACCGCCGACGGACGGGCCGCCCGGGGGTGGAGCGACTCCGTCCCCACCCCGTGGACCTTCGCCGAGATCTCCGGCGTCGGTGTCGAGGTTGTGGCGATGGGCCCGGAACGCATCCCGCACCTGGTGGTGCTGGTGGACGGGCGGGACGCAGACGGCTGGGTCTCCCGGTACGGCGCGGGACGGGGCGTCAACCGGCGCGGCCTGGTCACCGGCGCCTGGCACGGCCCATACACCATGGAGCGGCTGGCCGGCCCGAGCGACGCGACCGGCATGGCCGTCACCGACCTGACCGGCACCAGCGCCCCCGACCTGGTGGCCTACCGGATCACCGGCGGCGCCGCCGCGCTGCGGATCGGCTTCGACCTGGCAGCGGAGGGCCCCGGCCGCGGCGGGGTGGCCCGCTGGAGCGAGTCCTACCCGCTGCACACCGTCGCCCCCGGCGCCACCGTGCTGGGCGCCGGGCTGTCCGTGGCCGAACTCCGTGCCGATCTTGCACAGTTGCGTGAGCTCACTGGTGCCAACTTCGCCAAGGCGGCCGCCCCGCACCAGGGACACCTGCTCTCGGTGTCCAGCGCCTCGCAGCGGGACGTGCAGGACCGGGTGCCGGTAGCAGGCGAGGCCGACCGGCTGCGCGCACGGCTGGACCCGGAACGGGCGGTCCCCGCTGGAGTGTTGGCCGGCCTCCGGGTGGGCGGCCGTCCGCTGGCCGAGGCACTGCCCGTCACCGGTGACAGCCTGCGCCGCCTGCTCGCCGGGCTCGCCTTCGAGCTGCCCGCCTACCAGCTGCTGCGCGGGCTGTCGCCCGAGCATGTGGCACCTGGCCTGCCCGCGGTCGAACCGGAGACCATGACCGCGCTGGCAGCCAACGCGAAGTTCATCGAGGCGTTCATGGTCGGACTGAACCACGAGGTGAGCCGGGAACTGCTCTGGCGGGAGTTCCCGGCCGATCCCCGGCAGACCTGGTTCCGCCAGTTCTGGGACGTCCGGGACGCCCGCTCGGCCGGCGGGCCGCTCACCGACCTGCCGCCCTTCGAGGACGACGCATGGCGCAACGGCCCGCTCGGCAGCCACCTCACCTCGGTCGGCGCGCCTGGTGAGGACGCGCTGATCCTGGTGGTCCGCGGAGAGGTGCTGCGACGCTACCCAGCCACCGCGGTGACCATGCGTCAGGCAGCCTGGACAGGCGAGACCACCCGGGACCCGGCGGGCCCCGACCTGCCGCCGATCTTCAGCGGCCGGATCGACCCGGACGTGCTGCTGTTCGGCTTCCCGCTCACCGCACCGGTGGCCCGGGGCGCGGCCACCCGGACGGCTGGCGACGCGGGTTACTTCTTCGTGCTCCGCGAGCAGCCCACCGCACCCCGGTTCGGCCTGGACCTGCCGCCCGCCGACTGGAGCCCCACGCCGTTCCACGGCCCACACTGGGACGACCTGCACTGGGGCCATGCGACCAGGGACACCGGCACCCGGCACCTCTCTCCGTACGCCCCCGGCCTCGGCCGCAACCCCGACCACAGCGGCGCGGGGCTGCGGCTGGACGGCGCCGAGTACGGCCGCAACGCGGCCGACATGGCCCGGGTCACGCTCCAGCGCCCCGTCCTGATCGCCCGCCACGCGAGCACCCTGCTCCCCGAGACGCCGCTGCCCGAGACCTTGCCCGCACCGGAGGCACACCGATGACCACACCGCTCTCCGAGGCAGTCCCGCCGACCGAGTGGGGCCTGTCCACCTGGTACCCCGTGGCGCTGCTCCCGGTCCGGCTGGAAACCCGCTTCTCGGGCACCCGGCTGCGGGTGCGGATCTACCCCGACCAGCTGCACGTGGACAGCCATGAGCCAGAACTGACCGACGAGGAACGCGACTCCGGCCGCAGATACTGGGGGCGCTGCGGCGCGGCCGGTTCCGGCGCGGAACAGGAGGCGGCCTGGGAGGACCTGGTCCGGCTGCACGGGGTGACCCGCGCCGGCTGGGTCGCCCGGGTGATGGAGCCGGACACCGCCGGCGGCCCGTGGCCGAAACCGAAGGACCGGCCGGGCCGGTGGACCAGACCGCCGGTGGCCCGCGCGCTGCCCACCCGCTGGCACGCCGTCGGCCGGACCGCCGCAGGGAAGTCGCTGTACGGCACGTCGCGGCAGCTGAACGGCCAACTGGCCCTCGGACCGGACCCGTCGGCCTCGACCGTGCCGGCCGGCGACGGCCCGCCGGTGGACGCGGGGATGCGCTGGCTGGTCGACTTCACCGCCGCGGAGGCGGCCGGGATGGCGCTCACCCTCACCGTCCCGGAGCAGGCCGGCAGTCCCGGTGTGCCGGAGGACGTGGCGCTGCTGCTGGTCTTCGGCGTGGACGAGACCGCCGCCCCCGACATCACCGCCGCCCGGCTGACCGAGTTGCTGGAGGCGCACGCCGCCACCGAGGGCCTGGGATTCCTGCCACCCGACACCCCGACCAACAACACTGAGACGATCTCCTCCGGTCACCGCCCCGACTCCCGTGCGGAGCTGCTCGCCGCCCGGGTCACCGCCGGGCAGAGCGCCCCGGCCGCGGACACCGAGACCGCCGCTGCGCTCACCGCGAGCGCGCTCGGCCTGCGGCTCGGCCAGCGGCCGGACGACGCGCTGAGCGCAGTCCGCGGCCGCCCGGCCCGGGCCGGGGCACCCAACGCGCTCGGCCGGGCCGCGCACGGAGAGCAGGCCGACCGCGTCCTGGGCCGCCCCGTCCGCCGGGCTCTCTGGCCGGCCAGTCTCGGCTATCTGTTCAGACACCTGCTGCCGTTGGAACAGCTGCCTGACCAGCGCTCCCTGCTGGACCACTTCGTGCGGTACGTCCATCCCGAGGGGCCGCTGCCCGTGCTCCGGGTCGGCACCCAGCCCTACGGGCTGGTGCCGGTGGCCGCGCTGCGCGGCTGGCAGTCCGCGGACGAACAGGAGGCGACCGCCGTCCGGGTGCTGACGGGCCTGACCGAGAGCTGGCTGCGCTCTCCGGTGCGGCGGGTCCACCCCGGCGCGGCCGATCCGGACCGGCTGATGCTGGAGATCCTGGCCACCGACGCCCGGGTCCGCGAGGTGCGTGCCCGCAGCGTACTCGGCAATGAGTACGTCAGCTGGCTGTGGCGGTTCACCGGCTCCTACCCGGACGGCGACTGGCGGGCGCGGCTACTCGATCCGACCCGCCGGCTGCTGGCCCGGCTGGGTCTTGCCGGTGCTGCCGATCCGAGGCTGTCGCTGGCCACCTACGCCGGTGGTTCGTTCCGGCTGGATACTCCGCTGGTCGGGGACGACCTTTCCTACCTGGCCGAGCTCGCCGCCCCCGGCCTGCGGGCCGACCGGGCCCCGGCGGAGGGACCGCTGCCGCTGTTGCACCGGCTGCTGCGGGCCGCGCTGATCGCCGAACACTCGGCTGCCGCCGGGAACCTGGCAACCCCCGAGGGTGTGCTGCCGGGCGCGGCCGAGCTACCCGACCCGGAACTGGTCGACGTCTTCCCCGGCCGGACCACGCCGACCCTGCGCCGCCGCCTGGCGCTGCCCGTGCCCGGCACCGGCCGTACCGCCGCGGAGTACGTCGCGGAGCCGGGCACCGATGCCCGGCACGCCCGGGTGACCGCCCAACTCGCCGAGTTCCGCGCCGCACTCACCACCCTGCACCAGGACTACGCGGGCGAGGATCCGCGCTCGGTGGCCGAGCTGGAGCGGCACGTAGCCGGAACGCTGGGCCTGGCCGGGCACCGGCTGGACGCCTGGGTCACCTCACTGGCGACCCGGAGGCTGGAGCTCCGCCGTCAGGCACGCCCGGCCGAACTGCCGGACGGCGTGCACGTGGGAGGTTACGGCTGGCTGCACGACCTGCGCCCGGCTCCGCCCCGCACCCCTCTGGCCACCTCTCCCGAGAACGTGGCGGGCCCGGTCCACCCGGCGCCCGAGCAGAGCGGCCACCTCCACGCCCCCTCACTCGGTCAGGCCACCACCGCCTCGGTGCTGCGCAGCGCCTGGCGCTCGCACGGCGGCGGCCACGACAACCCGATGGCGGTGGACCTCTCCTCCCGCCGGGTCAGACTGGCCGAGGAACTGCTCGACGGGGTGCGCGCCGGGCAGCCGCTCGGCCTGCTGCTCGGGCGGCGTTTCGAGCGCGGCCTGCACGACCACCCGACCCGGGTGCTGGACCAGTACCTGCCAGTGTTCCGCCGACTGGCCCCGGTGCTGGCGCATCGGGTGGACCCGGGGGTGAACCCTGTGCCGGTGGTGGAGAGCGAGGCCGTGGCCGACGGCCTGGAACTGCACCGCCTCCACAGCGCGGGCGGTTTGGCCGCCGCACTCAGCTCTTTCCCGGCAGCGGACCGGACGGCCGTCGAGACGGTGCTCGCCGCACTGGCCGACGCGGTGGACGCGGTCGGCGACGCGCTGCTGGCCGAGGGCGTGCACCAGTTGGCGGCGGGCAACCCGACCCGGGCCGCCGCCGCAGTGAACGCGGCGGCCGGAGCCGGGAACCCGCCCGAGCTCCAGTTCGCCCGGACCGAGGACACGGGCACCGCCGTCACCCACCGGGTGCTGCTGCTGGTCAACCACGACAGCCGGTTCGACGCGCTGCGCAAGGACTGGCCGGCCGCCAGGGGCGAACAGCCCCGGCTGATCGGCACTCCGGCCGCCGACGCGCTGGCCGCCACCCTGCTGCCACCGGCCAACCGGGTGTTCTGGCGCCAGCGGCAGCGGCCGGCGGACGAAGAAGCCGGCCCCTACCGGGAGGTGAGCCTCGACCACCTGCAAGCATCGGTGATCGACCACGTGGTCGGGCCGCCCCGCCCGCTGGGCGCCGCCGACGGCGAGCTGGAGCGCCGGATCAGGCTCCGTGCCGAGCCACAGCCTGAGAACACGGTGCTGGAACTGGACTTCGACGGTGCACCGGACTGGGCGGCCGAGAAGGTCTCGGTCGGCGAGTTCCTCCAGGCCGCCGGGGCTGTCCGGGACCTGCTCACCCAGGCCCGGCCGGTGACCGCCGCCGACCTGGACGCGCTGGGGAGCACCGCGCAGCCGGACTTCGACCCGTACGCCGTTCACCAGGCCACCGAAGCTTGGCAGTTGATGAAGAGTACGGCCGCAGGGCTGGCCATCGGGACCGAGACCGAGCTGCGTGCCCGCCTGCGCACCGCCGCCGGGTTCGGCGTGCTCGGCGCGGTGCCGGAGCCGACCGGGCCGGTCGGCGAGGCGGCGGCGGTGGCCAAACTGGAGCTGGACCGGAGACTGGCCGAGCACTGCCGGCTAGCCCGGGAGTTCCGGCCCGGCGGAGTGTGCACCGGCGGCGCCGCCTGCCGTTGCGCGGCGACCGACTTCGACGACCCGGTGCAGCCCGGCGCCCGCCGCCGGGAGTTCCAGCTCGACCGGCTGCACGCGCTGTTCGGCGACGACCTGCCGGTGCTGCCGCGCGCCTGGGCGCCCCGGGCCGCCGAGCTGACCGGCGCGCTGGCCGAGAGCACCGCGCTCCAGGGCGGCAGCGCACACGCCGGGCGGCGCTGGCTGACCCGGTACGCCCGGGTCCGGCCGGCGCTGGCCCGGCTCCAAGAGGTGCTGAGCTATGCCGGGGCACTGGAGCCGGGCGGCGTTGTCAAGCTGCCGCTCTCCGTCAGGGTGGCTCAGCTTCCGTACGAGCAGGGAGACCTGTGGGTGGCCGAACATCCGCCCACCGAAAGGGAGACGCTCTCGCTGCTGGTGGTCGGCTGCGGCGAACTCGACCTCGGCGAGCCCGTCTGCGGGCTGATGGTGGACGAGTGGACCGAGGTGGTGCCCGCCGCCCGGAAGCAGACCGGGCTGGCCTTCGAGCACGACGCCCCGGCCGCCGCCGCGCCGCAGGCGGTGCTGCTCGCGGTCTCCGCCGACGGCACGCCGAAATGGCGGGCCGACCGGCTGGCCCGGACCGTCGAGGAGGCCTTCGACCTGGCCCGGGCCCGCGCAGTGGACCTGGACTCGCTCGGCGAGGTGGGTCAGTTCCTGCCTGCGCTGTACTTCCCGGTCAGCGTGCACCCCGAGGAGCGCGCGCTGACCACCGACTTCACCCCCGACGCGGCCGCGTCCGGGCCCACCGGGAGGACGCCATGACGACGCCTCAGCCCGCGGCGGGGGAGCCCGCCGTCACCACCTGGACCAGGCTGGAGCCGCGCACCCGGAGAGCCGACCTCAGCCCGGCGGTCGAGGCCCGCATCGCCGACCCGTTCTGGCTGCTGGCCCGGCAGTGGCAGTTCGGCGAGTTCCAGGGCGAGGACGCTGGCTCGCCGGTGCTGGCCCGGATCGACGCCGAGGCGGCCCGGTTCACCCGCTACCGCAGCGGCGCCGACGGGCGCCCCTCGGTCGAGCTGGAGCCCGGCGCCCCGCTGGAGGCCGTGGTCGAACGCGAGCCGGCCGACCAGGCGGTCGACCTGCGTTGGTCGGCCGAGACCGGTCAGCAGTTCCTCCGGTTGCTCACCGAGCACGGCGCGGCGGCGTTGCGGCCCCAGGTGCTGGCCCGCTACCCGCTCCCGGCCACCGCACCGGAGCCTGCGGACGAGTCGACCCGCGGCTACCTGCTGATCATGGCGGGCCGGGCCCCGGACGGCCGCCCGCTGCTGGCAGCCTGCGCGGCCGACCGGCTGGTGGCCGAGATCGAGGTGCCGGACACCCTGGTCGGGCCGGTGCAGACGGCCGTCGCCGCCTGGCTGGACTGGCTCGACGTACCGGCCCGGCCGAACGATCCGGCCCCCGGATATCTGCTTCAACTGCCAGGCATACTCGAGCCGATGCCCGGCGAGCGGGAACAACGGCCGCCCTGGCCGCCGCCCGAGGCGCTCCCCCTGGTCAGCGTCCCCGGGCTGGAGGGCCCGGCCTGGCAGCCGGACCGGCTGGAGTACCGGTTCGCGGTGGCCGCAGCGCACACCGACCGCGAAGTGGTGCTGAGCGCCGCCGAGTACGACGGCGACAGGCTGGACTGGTACCACCTGGACCACGACCCCGGCCGCACCCTGTACGCCGAACCGGCCGCCGAGCGGGTGGTGCGCACCGTACTGCCGACTCCGGTCGGCTACCCGGGGATGCCGTCCACGCGATTCTGGGAACTGGAGGACGGCGACGTCAACCTCGGCGCGGTCGGCGCACGTACGGCCGACCTGGCCCGGATTGTGCTCCTGGAGTACGGCACGGTCTACGCCAACGACCACTTCCTGGTACCGCTCGACCTGCCGCTCGGCTCGGTGACCCGGATCCGCTCGCTGGTGGTGACCGACACCTTCGGGGTGCAGACCCTGGTACCGGCCGCGCCGGGCGGCCGGGGCTGGTCACTGTTCCGTCCGTCCACTCGCACCGGCGAGGCTTCGGACACCGATCTGCTGGTGCTGCCACCGACCAACGGCATCACGTTGCACTCCGACCCGGTGGAGGAGGTCCAGCTGCTCCGGGACGAACTGGCCAACCTGGGGTGGGCGGTGGAGCGGACAGTGACCGACGCCATCGGCCGTCCGACGAGCCGGGAACGCTCGGCCGCCGTCGCTCAAGAACCCGCACCGCGCGCCACCGGCCCCGGGGTGCCGGCCGACCGGTACACCCTGGCGAGCCCGGTGCCGGAGCACTGGGTACCGCTGGTGCCCCGGCCCGCCGACGGGCGGCCGGACCGGGTCCGGTTGCACCGCACGCCGCTGCAACGGGCCGGGCCCGACGGCACCCCTGGTCGTGTGACCGGCCACAGCCGGTTTCTGGAATGGCGCCCTGATCCGGAAAACCCAGACCAGCTCGTTGAGTTGGCGATCCCCGAGGAGGAGTTCGGCCGATCGGGGGTGCGACTGGTCCGGCAGTGGCAGCTGGCTCGGTGGCACGACGGCTCGGTGCACCTGTGGCTCGGCCGCTCCAGGCACCTCGGCGGTGGCGGCGCCGCCGGCGGCCTGCGGTTCGACACTGTCTCCGGCATGCCCGACAGCACGCAAGACGACTCGTGACGGGGGAAGAAGAAGTTGACGATCTACTGGAATAAGGACCAGCGGGTGCCGCTGCCGATGCGGCGCTCGCGCTACTACTCCCGGATGTTCCTTCGGGCCGAGGACCTCAGCCTGACCCAGGACTACCTGCTCTCCCGCCAGCAGGTGCTGTTCCGCCAGCTGGTTCCCTCCGGGGTGGTGAGCGGTCTCGACCTCACCCCGACCGGCAGCGACCTGATGGTGGCCGCCGGGGTGGCCACCGACGCGGACGGCAGCGCCATCGTGCTGCCCGAGGACGTCCGGGTGACGCTGCCGCCGGGAGACGGAACCCGTCTGGTGACCATCCACCGGGAGGAGCACGCCGCCGAACTCCGTGACGAGGGAGGTGCCAAGGGCGAGACCCGGCTGGTCGAGGAGGGCAGGATCGAGCTGGTGGCCGCACTGCCCGCCGACTCGCGCTACGTGCCGCTGGGCACCGTGACCAGGCAGAACGGCGTGGTGCGCACCGACCTGACCAGCCGTCGGCTCTCCGGCCTGCGGGTGCAGGCCGGCGCCGTCACCCCCACCGTGGGCAACCACCGGCAGGCCGGCATCCAGTTTCCGGCCGATTCGGGCGGTGGCAGCGGCGACGAGGCGTTCATCCGGTACTACGTGCGTGGTGGCGAGCACGCCTCTTTGCTGATCGGGGTGAACAACGACGCCGAGGACACCATCGACTTCCTCCAGGGAGGCGTCGAGCGGCTCCGGATCGCAGGCGGCATGCTGTACCTCGGCGGCATCAACGACCAGCAGCGCCACGAGCGCGGTCAGCTGGTCTCCGGGCTCGGCTTCGTGGGCCGGGGCACCCAGCACGGACAGCTCTCGTTCCGGGCCGGGTACGGATTCGAAATGGTCGACCGGAGCCGGGACTTCCCGGGTCTGGACTACAGCGTGGACGTCCAGCCGTACGCGGACCTGACGCTCCGTAGCCTGGCCGCCCGCGAGGACGTGGTGATCGGTGCGGGCAAGGCGATCCGTGGCCAGGGCATGCTGCACGTGGATGGCCCGGACCGGCTCTACCTGCTGAACCAGAAGGGCGTTCACATCACGGCGGGCTGGCACGCGGGCGACCCGGATGCGGGCCACCTGCACGTCGAGCGCAACATCGTGCTCGGCGACGTTCTGGCCGGCCGCGGCCGCCTGCACCTGGACGGTCCCGAGCGGCTGTACCTGATGAACCAGGGCGGCGTGCGGGTCGAGGCGGGCTGGCACTCCGGAAACCCGGCGGCCGGGACGGTGCACGTGCAGCGCAGTCTCGCCGTCCAGCACGAGCCCTCCCAGATACCGTCCTGGAGCGGCGGCGGCGTCGTCACCTTCGACATGTTCGCCACCGGGGGCATCTACTGCGGCCGCGGCGGCGACGACTGGCCGATCAAAATGTTCGGCGACGGCGTCTTCTACGCCAAGAAGAAGAACTTCGCCATCGACCACCCGCTCGACCCGGTGGGCCGGACGCTCGTGCACTCGGCGATCGAGGGCCCCGAGTACGGTGTCTACTACCGGGGCGAGGGCGCCCTGACGGATGGCCGTGCCGTGGTGGAACTACCAGAGTATTTCGAGGCGTTGACCCGGCCGGAGGGGCGCACGGTGCAGCTCACCCCCCGCTTCGACGGGGACGAGGAGATCTCCGCGCTGGCCGCCTCGGCGGTGCGGGAGGGTCGGTTCACCGTCCGGGCGGTCGGCGGGGCCGCCTATGCGCACGACTTCTACTGGGAGGTCAAGGCCGTCCGCGCGGACGTCGAGGAAATCGACGTCGAAGTGGGGAAGGCGTCCCTGCTGCCCAACGGTGGAGCGGAGA
>Ga0247827_10000367_pt1 | contig 21293 bp, 27 predicted proteins | sample 12C_Control_Day2_FD_194414 | JGI IMG/M metagenome (GOLD analysis project Ga0247827, IMG submission 194414) | Soil microbial communities from agricultural site in Penn Yan, New York, United States - 12C_Control_Day2 | ecosystem: Environmental > Terrestrial > Soil > Agricultural land | place... | reverse complement strand
GCACCGTGGCCTCACGCCCCGGTGCCACGGTCGAGGTGCTGACCTACGCCCGCAGCCTTGCCGCCGGCGACGTCATTCAACCCGCGGACGTGGTCTGGTCCACGGTTCAGGCCCATCAGGCCCCGGCTGGCGGTCCGCAGGACGCCGATCAGGTCGTCGGCCTGTCTGCCAAACGCGCCCTGCGGGCCGGCACCCCCGTGACCAGCCGCGACCTGGCCTCCCCCCAGGTCATCGCCCGCAACGACATGGTCGAAGTCGCCTACATCGCAGGCGGCGTCGAGCTGACCATCACTGGCAAGGCCACCCGCAACGCCTCGGCGGGCGAGGCTGTCCCTGTGCTCAACACCCAGTCAGGCCGCACCATCGACGCCGTCGCAGTCAGCCCGGGGCGCGCCGTCGCCGGTCCTGCCGCCCAGATGGCCCGCGCCAACCCCCAACAGTTCGCCGCTCGCTGAGAGATCCCGTCATGCGTAAAGTCCTGATCCTCGCCGTCGCTTCCTCCGCCCTGGCTCTGGGCGCCTGCTCCACCATCACCGAAACGGTGAAGGGCCCCGAGCTGGCTCCCATCGGCTATCCTTCCGCCCTGGTTCCGGTCGAGCAGGCCTATCTGCCGACGCCGACGCCCGCCTCGGCCAACAGCCTGTGGCGCACCGGGGCGCGATCGTTCTTCGGCGACCAGCGCGCGCGCCGCGTCGGCGACATCCTGACGGTCAACATCGACATCAACGACCGCGCCCAGACCCAGAACTCGACCCAGCGGGCCCGGTCCAACAACGCTTCGGGCGGCGTCACCAACTTCTTCGGCCTCGAGAACAGCCTCGGCCGCGCCTTCCCCGGCGGCTTCGATCCGGCCAAGATGATCGGCACCGAGGGCGAGTCCAACGCCTCGGGCTCGGGCAGCGTCAATCGCTCCGAGCGCGTCAGCCTGACGGTGGCCGCCGTCGTCACCGCCGTCATGCCCAACGGCAACATGGTCATCCAGGGTCGGCAAGAAGTGCGCACCAACCGCGAGGTCCGCGAACTGACCGTCGCCGGCATCGTGCGGCCCGAGGACATCTCCTCGGCCAACACCATCGCCCACACCCAGATCGCGGAGGCCCGCATCAGCTACGGCGGCCGCGGCGACATCAGCCGGATGCAGGCGGCGCCCGCCGCCCAGTCGCTGGTGGAGCGCTTCAGTCCATTCTGATCGCCGTTCGGCGAAACGTGTGATTCCGGCGACAGGGGGCCGGGAACTCGCTTTCACACAAGCGGAGCGGTGAACCCTTAACAAGCGACCCGCGTTTGCTCTGTCGAACGCGAGTGATTTGTAATGCTGAAAGCCCTGCTTCCCGCCGCCGCCGCCGTCAGCCTGGCTGTCCTTGCCGGACAGGCCATGACCACCGCGCCCGTTCTCCCCGGCCAGGGCGCGGCCGGATGGCATCTGCTGCACGAAGGGTCCATGGCCAAGCTGGCCTATGGTCTGCCGGATTCCGACCAGGTGGCCCTGATGCTGACGTGCTCGCCCGGCGACCAGGCCGCTGTGGTTTATGGCGACGCCCAGCCGCAAAGCCCCGCCCTGACGCTGGCCTCCATGGGGCCGCAGCCGATCGATCCCCTGACGGACGGCGAGGCATTCGAGGCTCGCCTGCCCCTGACCGACGCCGCCCTGACCGGCCTGGCGCGCGGCGGTCGCCTGACCGTCGAGAGCGAGGCTGGCGCCCGGCAGATCCGGGCCAGTCGCGCAGAACGTCGCATGGTCCAGGGCTTCCTCAGCTATTGCGCTTCCAGCCACGCCTGATCACAGTCCGCCTGAACGCATCAGCGGGGGCTGAACCATGACTGTCTTCATCGGGCTTGTCCCGGCCATGTCCCTGGCCTTGTCGCTTCAGGCCGCGCCGGCGCCCTCGGCCGAAGGCTGGACCTGGACCCTCTACGCCGACAACGGCCCGCTGGTCCTGGCCAATGAGATTCCCGACACCCCGCGCCTGCGCTCCACCCTGGAGTGCGCCCCCGGCTCCAGCATCGTGCGTCTGACCCTGTATGGCGCGCCCCCCGCGGAGGGCATCGCCACGATCACATCGGGCGCCGCCACGGCCAATGCCGAGGTTCGCCCCCGACGCGGCCAGTTCCAGACCATGCTGCGCGCCGACCATCCGGTATTCGCCGCCTTCCTGGCCGACGGGAAGCTGACTGTCACGGTCGGCGAACAGTCGTCGCCAATAGAGATCGACCGGGCGAATCTGTCCAGGCTGCGCCGGTTCGCCGAACTCTGCACCGGCTGAGGACCTCTATGCGCCTGATCGTCTGGACCGCTCCCGCCATCGCGGCGCTCGCCCTGTCGGCCTGCGCGCCCACGGTCGGCTCCAGCCTGGTCGCCGCATCAAACGGCGCCCCGGTTCCCGTCGCAGGCTACGACTGGCACCTGAATGAAGACGCCGAAGAGGCCAGCCTGTCCTACGGCATGGCCGAAACCGACGACGTGCCTCTGGATCTGTCCTGCCGCCCCGGCTCTGGCGCCCTGCAAATCCTGCAGACCGTCGCCGAGGGGCACCCCAGGGTCATCGCCCTGGAATCCGGCGGCGACACCGAAACCTATCCCGCCACGGCCGAACCCTCCGCCATGCATGACGGCCTCGACCTGACCGCCGTCGCTCGCACCACCGACCCGGTCTTCCTGCGTTTCCGCAAGCTGGGCTGGCTGGCCACCTATGGCCCCGACTACCGCACGCCCCTTGCGGCCCAACGCGGCTCGGGCCAGCAGATCGACCGCTTCTTCGTCCTCTGCGGCTGAGACCTGCCGACACAGCTTGACCGTCGGCGTCCGCGCCTGTCTCCTCCCTCCCGCTTGAGGGAGGACAGTATGGACAAGCAATTTCTGACGGGTCGACTTCTGATCGGGGCGGCTTTGGCGGCCTTCATGGCGGCGACGCCGGCATTGGCCGAGAGCGCCCCGCCGCGCTCCATCGCCGCTGCCGTCACGCCCGCCGCCGAGGCCTTGGCCAGTGTCCTGGCCGACTACGAGGCCTATCTGCGCCGCGTCGACCCGATCAGTTCAGGCATGGACGGCGACCGTGAGGCCCTGTCGCGCCTGCCCGACCCCAGCCGGGCCGGCGATCTGGCGCGCGAGGCCCCGCTCAAAACCCTCAGGGATCGGCTGGACGCCATCGACGTGACAGCGCTCGACGCCGACGGTCGCCTGAACCAGGCCTTCAGCCGCTACCTGATCAATCGCGAGCTGGAACGGATCGCCCTGGACCCGTCACGCCTGGCCTTCGATTCCGAAGGCGGCCCAGGCCAGACCCTGTCCTACCTCGCAAGCTCGACCCGCATCGCCAGCCGCGCTGACGCCGACGCCTGGATCGCCCGACTGGAGGCCGCGCCCGCCTATTACGACGCCGGCATGGCCAACGCCCGGCGCGGCCTGTCAACCGGACTGATTCAAGCCCGCTCCGTGGTCGAAAGCGCTCTGGGTCAGGCCCGGCGCGACGTGGCTCCCGGCGCCGACGGCGACGTGCTGATGAAACCCTTCGCCGCCCTGCCCTCCAACATCCCGACGGCGGATCAGGAGGCCCTGCGCCAGCGCGCCCGCACCCTGATCGACGGCCCCATCACCGCCCGTCGTCAGGCCTGGCTGGCCCTGCTGCGCGACGACTACCTGCCCAAGGCCCCGACCGAACCCGGTCTGGTCCACCGCCCCGGCGGCAAGGACCTCTACGCCTTCCTGGTCCGCAGCGACACCACCACCGACCTGACCCCGGATCAGGTGCATCAGATCGGTCAGGAAGAAGTCGCCCGCATTCGCGCCCGAATGCAGGACGAAATGCGCGCCGCCGGCTGGACCGGCGACTTCGCCGGCTTCCTCAACTTCCTGCGCACCGATCCGCAATTCTACGCGACCAGCCGCGAACAACTGCTGGAAAAGGCCTCCGAGATCGCCAAGCGCGCAGACGACGGTCTGCCCGCCCTGTTCGGGACCCTGCCTCGCCTGCCCTATGGCGTGCGTCCCGTTCCGCGCGAGATCGAGGAGACCTACACCACAGGCCGTTACAACGCCGGTTCGATGCAGAACGGCGTGGCCGGCGGCTATATCGTCAACACGTCCAGACTGGATCAGCGTCCGCTCTATGAACTGCCGGCCCTGACGGTCCACGAGGCCGTTCCCGGCCACCACCTTCAAATCGCCCTGCAGCAGGAGGCGGCGGATCAGCCCTACTACCGTCGCGGCGCCGACGTGACCGCCTTCATCGAGGGCTGGGGCCTCTATTCCGAGTTTCTGGGCGAGGAGATGGGCATCTACCGCACCCCGTATGAGCGCTTCGGCCGCCTCAGCTACGAGATGTGGCGGGCCTGCCGACTGGTCGCCGATACCGGCCTGCACTGGCTGGGCTGGAGCACGGAACAGGCCCGCGCCTGCTTCCGCGACAACTCCGCCCTGGCCCCCCACAACATCGAGACCGAACTGCAGCGCTACATCGGCTGGCCGGGTCAGGCCACGGCCTACAAGATCGGCGAGATCCGTCTGCGCCAGATTCGTCAGAAGGCCGAACGTGAACTGGGCGACCGCTTCAACGTCCGCACCTTCCACGACGCCCTGCTGGTCGACGGCCCCCTGCCGCTGGACCTGCTCGACGCCCGCATGGACCGCTGGATCGCCGAGCAGAAGGCGAAATCTGCGGCCTGACGTCTAGAGCCCCAGTTCCGCCCGCGCCTTCTTCGTCAGCTTGCCGACGATGATGGCGTGGGCGGACCGGATATGGTCCGCCAGTTCCTCGTCCGCCCAGTCGTCGATCTGCGGCAGGTTCACCCACCTGGCGCGGGCCATATAGGGGGCCGGTCGTGCATGGCCGCTCTCGGTCAGCACCTCATAGGCGATGCCCGAAACCTTGAACGACACCCCGCCGGTCGCCCCCACCATGACGAACATCTTGCCGCCGACCTTGTAGGCGTCGTGATCGTCGCCGAACGGATGGTCCAGCGTCGCCCCCGGCAGCGCCAGACAAACCCGGCCTACCCCCGCGCGGTCCATCAGGCGTCGACCCCCAGGCCGATCGGGCAGACCACGCCGGTGCCGCCGATGCCGCAGTACCCGGCCGGGTTCTTGGCCAGATAGCCCTGATGATAGTCCTCGGCGAAGTAAAAGGGACCGGCCGGCTCGATCTCCGTCGTGATCCTTCCCCGTCCCGCCGACGTCAGCGCCGCCTGGTAGGCGTCGCGCGAGGCTTCGGCCTCCGCCTGCTGCGCGTCGTTCAACGTATATATGGCCGAGCGATACTGCGTGCCCTGGTCATTGCCCTGACGCATGCCCTGGGTCGGGTCATGGTTTTCCCAGAAGGCCTTCAGCAGGTCGCCGTAGGAAATCACCTTGGGATCGAACACCACCTGCACCACCTCGGTGTGGCCGGTTCGACCCGAGCAGACCTCCTCATAGGTCGGGTTGGGCGTGATCCCGCCCGCATAGCCCGCCGATGTGACCCAGACGCCCGGCAACTGCCAGAAGACCCGCTCGACACCCCAGAAGCAGCCCATGCCGAACACCGCCGTCTCGAAGCCTTCGGGATGCGGCCCCTTCAACGCATGACCCAGAACGAAATGATTCTCATCGGTCGCCAGCGGCGCCTCGCGCCCCGGCAGGGCGGTCTCGGCGGTCGGCAGTTCGGCGGTCTTTTGGAACAGCATGGGAAAAATCTCGCAGAATTCAGCGGCAAAATCGACTTCCCCCCATATGGGGCCTCACAGGGCGCTTGCCGAGGGGGTCAGGCTGTTCTATCAGCCTCGCTCCGCTGGATCGACCGTCCGGCGGCTACACGGCGACGTCGTGGAAACGGACAGGTGGCGGAGTGGTCGATCGCGCACGCTTGGAAAGCGTGTGTAGGTGAAAGCCTACCGAGGGTTCGAATCCCTCTCTGTCCGCCACCCGCTCTATTTTGAGCTTGTAGAACAATCACTTACTCCTTGATTTGTCTAACCCGTCGTCAGGGTTAGACAGCGTTTGTTCTGGTTCTGGCCCGCCGATGCGCGCCATGGCGCTAGTGGCTAGGCCCTTCATGGCAGCCGTCCGCGTGTAGCGTTCGACCTCCTTGAGCGTCCTGTGGCCGGTCACGGCCATGATCTCGTGAGCACTCGCCCCGGCCTCGGCCAATCGGCGCGCAGCAGCCTTGCGCAGGCCATGCGCCGCCGCGCCGGCAGGCAACCCCGCCTCTTTCGCCGCCGCCGAGATCCAGTTGCCAAATCCCTTGGCGGTAAAGGGCTCGCCTGCTTGGGTGACGATGAAGGTCAGTTGACCTAGCGGAGCGGCCTCCAGAGACTTCTGCAGCTCACGATGGATCGGCACGTCGACGAATTCGCGGGTCTTCTCCTGGCGAACTCTGATCCTGCCGTCGCGAACGTTCTGCCGCCCCATGACGCGCACATCGCCGCTGCGCTGTGCGGTGTAGAGCAGGAGATCGACAGCCAGGCGCTCACGCGTCCCGACCGGCCATCGCTTGCCGAAGGCTTCGATGTCGTCCTCGCTCCAGGTGTAGAACCCGTCGGTGCGGTTCTTCAGGGGTTTGACGGCGCGGCTCGGATCGTCCTGGCGAAAGTTGCGCTCGACGGCGAACCGCATCAGCGCCCGCAGCACCTTGAGCAGGTTGTTCGCCGCCGAGGGGGTTCCCGCCTTGGCGTCCAGCATCCCTCGGATGTGCGACGCCTGAATGGTCGCGACGGCCTTGTCGCCGTGCTTGGTACGGAACCGCTCGATGATCCCGCGATACGTCTTCTGGGTGGTCGGCCTCAGGCTCGACCAGTCAGCCGACGAGTAATAGGCCACGATCACGGCATGGATGCTGCCCGGCTTGGCGCGCCCCGATCCGATAGGTTTGGCCTCGGCCCGGCTGGCGGCGTCATACCACGCCCACCATTCCACGCTCCCGAACTCCGTCCGGGTCTGGACCGAAGGCTTGCCCTTCTGACGAAACAGCCAGCGCAGGACGCCGTGACGGTCCCTGTAGCAGCTGACGTATTTCGGCTTAGAACGTGGCATCATCCCACTCATTCGGGCCGGCATCTGCCGGCAATGCGGAGAAGGCCAGTTCGACCTCCCGCCTATCCCAGATCTTGCGCGCATCGATGCGCTTGGGCTTGGGCATCCGACCGTCTTTCACCAGCTCGTCGAACTTCGCGGCGCTGATCCCGAGGAACTGCGCCGCGACCTCACGGCCGAGGCCGACAGGCGCAAGGCTAGCCGGTAAAGCGTCCGAGCGAGCCATGGCTTCAGGCCTGGGGTTCGATGGTGACAAAGACCTTCTTGGTCCGATCAGCCAGACGGTCCGCAAGCAAGTCCAGATCGAGGATCACAGATACCGCATTCAGGTGGCCGACCAGCTCTTCTGCCGAACGAACCCACGTGACCTTGTCACCTTGAGCGCTGGCAACGGCCCAACGGATATCCTTCGCGTCGGCGGTTGACTTGATAAGATCCTCGTTCAGCAAACCTTGCGGATCAGCCACGCCGCGACGTGCATTCAGCAGCCGCATCGTGATCAACGTGCCGCAGGACTTCGCCAGCGGCCAGGAAACCGAAGGCGGAATGCCGACCTCGGAAAGAGCGGCGGCTGCCGTCATGATCGCCAGCCCCGAAACGTCGAACCGGGCATGGCCACCCTCAAGGGCGGGCAGATAGCCGTGCCGGCGCAGATCGCGCTGGCGATCGACGCCGATGCCCGAGATCGCCTCGGCCTCGGCGGCTGTGAACTTCGTATAGTTGCGCTTCCAGGCCATATCGCCCTCCTTCTTGATACGGGTGAAATCACACGATTCACAAATCGTGTCAAATCACTCGCTTAAGACGCCTGCCGCACTCGCCGCATAATTCGCTCGACCAGCCCCGTCGCCGGGTCGATCCGCTGCGGATCTTCCTGCAGCAGATACGCCCGCGCCCTCGCCTTCTGATCCGGCGTCAGGGCGTAGAGAACCGCCTTGGCCAGCAGCAGCGTCGGGGATTGAAGCGGACCAAACGAACCCGGTTCGCGAGGCTGCACCTCGGGCCGCCCCGGCCGCGCCGGAAAGGGAATGATATCGCCGCTCATCGCGTCAGCCCCGCCGCTTCCTGAGCGAACCATGGACGACCATCAGCGGCGCCTGTCAGCCGCACCAGGTCCAGCAACAAATCCCCCACTTCCTCGTCGTCTTCCGACGGCAGGTAGGCTGCGACGGCCAGCATCGTTTTCAGACGGATACCGTCTAGCGATTGCGCCGGCAGCTCGGCCGCGCGCCTCGTCAGATAGGTGACCTGCCACCCCAAGTCGTCGAAGTCGCAGTCAGCATCATAGACGCCCTGAGCCTCCTCGAACGCGATCAGACCCTCCATAGGCAGAGCTCGTGTTGAGCCCGGGCGTCCCGCCTCCACCCACGCGTCCCACGCCGCCTCGATGCGACCGCTTTGAACTGCCCGCCGCCGTTGCAGCTCGGGCTGGATTTCGTCTAGGCGCCGCTCGATTTCCAGAAGCGCCGCGTCAGGGCTGGCGGCCGCAGCGGGCGATGCAGCCAGCGCTCCAATGGCCAGCGCCGCGCCCAGCAAATGGCGGCGATCAGGCACAGGTGTGCTATGGGCGTGATTAGCCATTCTCGATCCTCCACGATCGGGTTTCGGTTAGGGCCGGGCGGTCGTTGGTAGCTTCCGCTTGGCCCGACCTTCTGATATCAAAAGATCATGAGCGCCGCAAGTTCTGATACCAGAAGTCCGAAGCGTCCCGGCCAGTCGGGGGTTCCGATCATGGTTCGCTTGCAGCCTGATCAACTCGCCAAGCTAGACGCCTGGATCAAAGAGAACGACGCTACGCTGACACGGCCCGCAGCGATTCGGGCGATTCTCAAGAAGACGACCGATGACGTTTAATTGGACTTGTCCCTATTGCGACCGGGCTCAAGCCGTCACAAAAGCAAACCAAGATTCTCAGCAGTTCCGATTTTCGGTTACCGATGGCGCAGACAAAGACATCGGACTTCAGGCCTCGGCAATAGTCTGCGCAAACCCAGAATGTCGCAAAGCTACTGTAATGGTACGAATCAATCAGATGAGGTACGATTACAACGAATGGATAATCAATGAAAACGGCAAGGTATATTTTTGGGAAAAGGTAAAGCCGCGCGGCTCAGCAAAGGCTATGCCAGACTATATACCTCAGGCTATCCGAAATGATTATGAAGAAGCCTGCCTTATTCGCGATTTAAGCCCCAAGGCCTCGGCAACCCTTTCTCGTCGGTGCCTACAAGGGATGATCCGCAACTTCGCTAAGCCAGAAGCCAAGTCTGATAAACTATTCGATGAGATTAAGGCTCTCGAAGCAGCCATAGAAGATGGGACCGCGCCTCGCGAAGTATCAGCTGACAGCGTCGCGGCGCTGACGGCCGTGCGAAAGGTCGGGAACATCGGTGCCCACATGGAAGCCAACGTCGATGTGATCGTTGATGTCGATGCTGGCGAAGCCCAGGTGCTCATTGAATTGATCGAGTCGCTTCTGCAAGACTGGTATGTCGAGCGCCACAAGCGACAGCAACGCTTCGCCGCAACCACGCAACTCGCCGTCGAGAAAGATAAACAGATTAAAGACGCGCGAGCCGGACAGAAGGCGCTTGCCGCGCCTGCCCTTTCAGGCCAAGGCGCTGCTGAGGAGCCGGCAGCGTGACCGATCGCCCCTCTGGCCGACGCTTCTCCCAAGTCTATCTTGATCCCGGCCAGCCAGTCTACGAAAGCAGGCGCCTTCAACATCGCGCAGCATCGTTCTTCGAGAACCAGTTCTCCGACGAAGCCCGAGTCGTTTTAGCCCGCCTAGAATTTGAGATCGGCCTTAGCATTCCGGGGACGGGTTATTCTGAGGACCGGATTAAAGATTTTCTACAGACTTGCTCAACCGAAATCTTTCTTGATGCGGTCACCGTCATCAAGTGGGCGCTCAGTGATATGGATCGCCAAACCAGGTGGGTCAAACGGCGTGGCGTCCAATGGGTGACTTTCCTGAAGCGGGCTTTCACCGAACAAAACTCAAAATTTGAGGTCGACGACGAGGGAGGATGCCACCCACGCATCGACAGCGAATTCACGGTCCAGAAAGTCGCCACCCTCAAAGAGCTTGGAAAGCCGAGGTATGCCGTTGTTCGGGAGCATTTCGATCAAGTTCACGCCGCACTCGACGAGCTTCCGCCAGCTACAAACAGAGCTATTCGCGAAGCGTATCTGGCCAACGAAGAAGCCTTGAAGCTTCTTTGCCCCAAAAGCACATTCGAACTCAAATCCCTTCCAGCATCGCTAGGGCCCATTATACAGCAACTTTACGGCGGGCCCGAACTTAACGCCCTTCGCCTCATGATTGTGAGCGCCGGAAACTACGCAGTCGCATCACATCAGTATCGCCACGCCCAAGGAATGCCGGATCAACCTCCCGCAAGTATGGAATCGGCAGCGCTGATGATCAGCACGGGCACTTCTGTGCTTCGCTGGCTACTTGCACTTGATCAAGCTCAGCTCGAGAGTGCTTCAGAAGCTGCTGAACCAACCAGCGCGCCCGCTGAGTGAGAGAAAGGCGATATGTCCCTCCCCGATCCCGACAGCCGCGAATACCGCGCCCTCGTCCTCAGCGGCCGCCTCGCTGCGTTGCAGGACGTCGCAGACCAATACGGCATCCTGACCGACCGGATGAGTGAGCTTGATGCCGATCAGGCTGTCCAAGCCATGATCGACGGCTGGCGCGCCTTGTCAGCCTTTCTCACGGAGGCCGGCGCCGAGGTGCGCGACGAGCTGACACTTCTGCGTTCAGAGAAGACCTGACGTCTAGCCAAGCCGAAAGCGCTGGCGCTGGTATCGCTCCATTTTGCCCGGCAGCATCTTCGACGTCACGGCGACGGCGCCCTGCGCCGCCGCCATGCCGATCTGGTTCATCTGTGCCAAAAGATCGGTCGTCATCACCGCATGGCTCAGGTCAAAATGGATGGGCTGCTGGACGACAGGCGGGCGACCGCTACCCTGTTGCACCCGGTTCACTGCGGCGCTCACGCTTGGGATGATGCCGCTAGTGGCCTGCGACGCCAGCTTTCCAGCGATCCCCATATCTTGCTGGGCAATCAGACCACCTTGGGCGAACCTTGGCAGCTTGCCCCGGTTGATGGCCTCCAACAAAGGCTGAAATGTCTTTGTAGCCTGCGCGTTGACGATGAACTCGCCGTTCGACGCCATGATCGGGATGGAATCTGACGTTCCATTACCCGGCCCAGAAACCCGGCCTCCCGTGGCGAACCCTGGCACGGCCTTCAGCAGCGACGCCATCCATTCCGAACCGCCTCCCCCGCCCGACAATCCCTTGCCGGCGCTCAGGAACAGATCGAACAAATCGTCAGCCAGGTTGTCGAGCATGCGGGTCGTAAAGCGGTCAGCCAGGTTCTCGAAGAACCCGCCCAGGTCGCCATCCATCGCAGCCTTTATACCGTCGCCGAAAGACCGCCTGAACTCCTCCCGCAGCCGCCCCTCACGGTCGGATGTGTCTAGGGCGCTCCACTCTCGTTCGGCGGTCGCCTGACGGCCCGCAGAATCCAGTTCCGGCCGCTCTCGCAACAGGTCATTGACCCGCTGAGTGATGAACAACTCGCGCTCTGCGACCTCCATCCGACGCGGGTCGCCGGCAAGGCGGGCGAGATCCACTTCATGCTGAAGGCGGGCGAGCGTCTGGTCGCTGAGGAGCTGCTGGACATCAGCCTCCCGTTCGATCTGCTTCAGCCGTCCTTCGCGGTCCTTGTCCAGTTGTCGGCTCGCGTCCTCGGCCTGGTGCAGAACTGTGAGATAGGCCTCCGCCTCCTTTCCAGCGTCGGCAAATCCAGCATCCTCATACTGCTTCGTCAGGGTCAGAAGGTCGATCCGACGTTGAACGGCACGGGCGTCATCCTCCCGTCCGCTCGCCTGAAGAACTGACGCCTCTCCCTGCATGCGCAGCATTTCTCGCTGCGCAGCCAGGTCTTCTGGCGACGGGCCGTTGCGCCCACGCGAACCGCTTGCGCCAGTCGCTGCCGAGGCAGGAGCCTGGACGTAGGCGCCGGTACGTGCGCTCGCCATCACGGACTGAAGGCGGTTTGCAGCGGCGGCATAGTCATATCCCGCCTGGAACTCCTCGGCCGCCGCCTTCTCATATTTCGCCTTGGCCGTGGCGTACTGCCCCTGCTGCAGGGTGCCGATGTTCGAACCCGCAACACTACGGTCCATGACAGCCTTCGCCGCTGCCTGTTCCACCTGAGCGGCGGCGATCCGTGCAGCGCGGGCCTTCTCCAACAAAGCGCGCGACGTGGTGACGGCCTCCGATCCCTCCTCGCGTAGTGCGGCGGCGTGTTCCAGCGCCGCGACGCGGGCCTGGCCGGTCGCGTTGGCCGCGACTTTCGCCGCCTCCTCGTAAGCATCCAGCGCTGACGTCGTGCGCGCCGTCTGCCCCTGGAGCTCCTTCATGGCCGGTGACGCCTCCCGCCCCCTCAACGCGACCAGGCTGAGAGCCAGCGCGACCCCGGTAATGGCAAGACCGATAGGGTTGGTCAGGAAGAACAGGCTCGCCGCGCTCAACCCGCGCATGGCGATGGCGCCGGTCAGTGCGACGCGCGATGTGCCGGAAATGGCTGCGATCAGCGACAGCTGCGCCGCGGCGTTCGCGCCGGCTGCCGTCGCGGCTGCAACGTTCGCCACGACCATGCGGGTTCCGACCACGGTCACGACAACGCCTCCGGCAGTTGCGACCACGTCCAGGTTGTTGGCCAGAGCTTCAATGCCCTGCGCCATGCGCTGCGTCGCCGACAGGCTGCTGTCGGTCTGACCGACAAACTTGCCGAGTTGGTTATTCAGGGTTTGGAGCGAGGCGGCGACCGTCGTGGTGGATTTCCCGGCGCGAGCCTCAATGTCCGCAAAGCCCTTGAGCATGGCGGCGGACCAATCCTGCACCGTAACCTTGCCGTCCTTCACGTCACGGGTCAGCTTGTTGACTGAACCGCCCCACCGATCCGATCCTTTAGCGACGGCTTCCAGCACGACCGGCAGTTGGTCAATGAGCGAGTTATACTCTTGCGCCTGGACCATGTTGCCGCCGAGCAACTGGCCCAATTGCATCAGGGCCCCGCTGGCCTCCGTGGCGGACGTGCCCTGCAGCTTTAGCGCGGCCGAGGTGCCCGACACGATCTTGAGGAGCTGCTCCTCGCTGGCGCCAAGGTTCTCTCTCGCCATGGCCGCCCGCTGGTAGAGCTCAGCAGTCGCGGCCACCGACACGCCATTCCGGTTCGCGGCAGCGTACAGACTGTCCTCGACCCGCTTTAGCGCCTCGCCTTCCAGCCCCGTCGCCTTCAGGCGGTTCTGGAGGCCTGTATAGGCGTCGGCGTATTTGACGACCTGTGCCGTTGAGAACGCCGCCGCCAGTGTCGGCGCCATCGCCCCCAAGCTGTTGCGGAAAGCAGTCACCATCGAGGTTCCCGCCCCACCCAGTATGCGCGTTAGGTTCTTGTCGGCGGATCGAGCGCGCGCCTCGACCTCATTCATGCGCCGGTTCATCACCTGACTGGCCTTCGCCAGTTCCTTCTCCATCCGCCGAATATCGGCGCTCATGACGAGGTTCAGGGATTCTAGATCTCGGGCCATGTCGGCTCCATTTGTTCGCAAGCGACGAACCGGGTTCGTCAAATTGGGCGCGAGCCGCGACGCCTGAATCGTCCGCCCGCTCTAAATGAAGCTGGACCAGAGCTCCGTTCAGCTGTGCTGCCGGAATCAGGTGACGTTGCCGAAGTCGCCGTAGGTCAGAGCCTTGGGCTGCTTGATGGCCTGCGCCAGACGCTCTTCAGCCAGCACGGTCACGAGGTTGCGGGTGAAGTCGTCGTTGACGTAGCCGGTCTCAACCCGCGCGCTCCAACGGTCGTACAGAGTCGCAGCAGAGCGGAAATCACCCACCAGGAACTTGTCGACTTCCATCGCTTGGGTAGTGATCACAGGCAGGCCCCAGAGCCGCTGCGCGACGGTCGTGCCCGGCTGGCCCATGATGTAGTTGCCGTCCGCATCCTTCAGCATAGTGATCCGCGCCCAATCGGCCGGGTGCATGATGACGCCGTTGGCGGGATGCTCAGCCAGGGCGCTCTGGAGCAAGGCCAGCTGCACGGTGTCCAGCATCGTGGCGTCAGTGATGTTGATGGGCGCGGCGTAGCCGGTCGCGGCCGGGATCAGGCCCTCAAGGTTCTGGCCGGTGCCAGAGCCGTTCAGGAGCTGGGCCTCTTCGGCCAGGGCCAGACCGTCCAGCAGTTCGGTGTCGATCAGGCCAGACAGTTGGGGCAGGTCGCTCAGGACTTGGCGGCTGGCCTTCATCCAGTGGGCGATGACGCGCGCTGGCACGGTGTCCAGCTCCAGCTGCATATCCGACTCGGGCTTGGCGGCCCCTTCGGCCACCGGAGCGGCGCCGTTGGTGCGAGACTTCATCCTGACGATCTCGACCGAGCCGCCGCTCATCTGGATCACCGGCAGCAGGTCGCGGACCACCGGACGGCGCTGGACGAGGGGAGTGATAGTCGGATCGCGGAAAGCCTGAATGCCCGCGCCAGCCGAACCGGCCGCGTCGGTGATGGACGTCGTGATCGTGGCCTTCGTCTCCCAGTCGAACTTCTGACCGTTTCGGCCGGTCTCGGCGAAGGTCTTCAGCCCTTCCTGGTCGATATACTGCTGGCCCAGAGACTTGGTTTGGACGTCGCCCGCCGGACCGCCGCCACGCGCGGCCTTTTGCTCCATGTCGTCCAGACGAGCGCCGACCTCGGCCGCCTTCGCCTTCAGAAGTTCAAAGCCTTCCTTCACGTCGCCGGAGTGATCCATGAAGGCTTTGGCCAGATCTTGAATGGTGATGTCGGTCATTTGGTGATTATGCCTTTTATGGTGTCGGCGGAGGCCTTCACCTCGGCCAGGAGTTGGGAGAAATGCGGCTGGTCTTGGTCGCCGTTGAGCGCCGGCCAGCCTGCGGCGGCGATCTTCGCAGCGGCTGCGCGGGGCAGGCCGATGTCATGGAGCAGCCCCTGAAGCTCTCGCTGTGAGCCAAGTGACTTCACGCCGCTGATGCGGGCAGTGCGAGCGGCAGGGATGGCCACGACGCTGATCTCCTTCAGGTCGATGGTCTTGAGGGTCTGCGTCCCGTCGTTGTTGTAGGTTACGCCGCCAGGCGGGATGCTGTAGCCGATCGACAGGCCGCTGACGTCGCCCGCCTTGATGTGGGCGTGAGCGTCGCGGCCGCGCGTAGTGTCGAGGTTCAGTTGCCCCCGAACGCGGAGGCCTTTGCTGTCCTCAATGATGTCAATCCAACGACCAATGGGCGCGGCGCGGTCGTGCGCCCAGAGCATGAGCGGGGCCTCGCTGCGCTGGCGCAAGTCGGCAAGGCTCAGGGCATAGGCGCCTGGCGCAATGATGTCGCCATAGCTGTCGGGCTCACCGCCAAAGACAGAGGCGTAGCCTGTGATCTCGCCGCTCGCGGCGCTAGGGCCAGCGAGCTTGATTTCCAGGGGAGGAGCGGCGCGGATAATGGTGGTGTTGTCGTGCATCAGGGCACCTTCGCTGCAGCAAAGCCAAAAGGGTCTGGTGACCCGGTTGAGCCTTGAGCCCAGCTCCCGCTGGTGCCGAAGGTGTCGTTTGCAACAGCGCCCCGCCGAGGGCTGGTGACGCTGATTCGTGCCAACTGACACGTATTGATGATCGATAGATCACTGGCAGTCAAGCGCATCAGCGACGGCCCTCAGCTTGGCTGACCGCAACCACATCAGCCGACCGATAGAGTTGTTCAGCAGCTGCGGTTGTCCCGGCGGAGTTCTGGAGCCAGGTCGCCGAATAGCCGAGCATCAGCTGTGCGCTAGACTTCGAATCTAGGCCGAGCGCCTGAAGGCTTGAGGCCGCCGCGCCAAGAATCTCGTGCGCCAATCCGACATATTCGATCGGCCCCATGGCAGGGTTTGCTTCACCCATGACGGGCTCCTTCGAGGTCATAAAAAATACCAGCCGAGGCCCCGCCGTACGGAGCGACAGACCCGTGCGTCTCGGTGGCTCGCGCCGGCCAGCCAAGCGCCCGCCAAGGCGCAACCTGCTCCGCTGGCAACAAAATCGGCCTGAAGGCCCCCGGCTTGCCACAGGCGACAGCTCCAAACCGGACCGCCGAATTCGCCAGTTCGCCAAAATAAAATCTGCGAATGAGGGGGACGCGGGTCTCAGCGCGAAGGATCGATCGAACTTTCGACGCCCCCCCGCCCTGCTTGGCCAGCGCAGTCATGCGGCTTGATCCGCCTGCACGACGACCGGGCGCCCCGCCCGCTCAACCGCAGCAAATCGCATCTTGTCGAACACGACCGTTACGCCCAGCGCCTTCAGCTCCTGCCGGCAGTCGGCACTCAGCTTGCGCGCAGCGACGTCGAAACGGCAGACGATGGTGCGGCTCTCACCGTCCCAGCCGTGCGGGTCGAGCCAGCTCCGAACCCCTTCTTCGCCGAGCCTACTTGCAACTGCCCGACGCACGCTCAGGTCCTTGAACGCTGCTCGCACTGGCTTCTGTTCAGGTCCGTAGTCGCGAACCCGGTTCGTCGCTCTGGGGGGTAAGGGGGGATTAAAGGGTTCTTCAAGGTATTGGGTAGCAGCCCTGCTACCTTTTACCCGCAGCCCTGCTACCTTTTCGGGCTCGTTTAAACGCAGCCCTGCTACCTTTTCCGAGGCGTCTAATTGCAGCCCTGCTACCTTTTCCGAGGTGTCTGATTGCAGTTCTGCTACCTTTTCTGGTGCAGGATTTACCGCCGCCCGACGTGCCTGGACGGCTCGTTCGATGCTGTCATGAGCCTCGGCGGCGTCTCGGATCAGAGCCGAATAGTGCTGAGAACGACCGCGTCCACACGACCGCCGCACGGCCAGGAAGCCCGCCCTTGCCAGCTCTGCGATACCGCGCCGGACCGTGTCGCGATGCACGCCGAGAGCGAGCGCCATGTTCTCCTGAGCGCGCCAAGCCGCCCCGCGCTCGACGTTCAGGTCGTGCGCGATCAGGCATCCCACCATGCGAGCGTTGGCTGACAGGCTGCCGTCGAGGAGAACCTGAAGCTGCCACGTCAACTTATCGGCGACGAAGTTGTGGATGTTCAACAGACGGCTGCTCATGCGGCACCCGCAGGGACAGTCTGAAAACCGTTATACAACGGCGCAAAAAGGCCATTGAAATCAATGGCGGGAAGATAGGCGGGAATACGCGTTAAGGCGTGGAAATCGCTATGAAAGCGGACAGCCTCTCTGTCCGCCACGCGCCGGATTTCTCAATCGCATTCGGACGACGACCCGGTTGACGGCCAGGCCGAGGGTGCTTGCCGGATCCTTCAGATTTCGTCCACGGCGCTGGCGACCAAGGCGCGCCAGGCAGGGTCGGTGTCGTCGACGAGGTCGACATCATCCAGCAGGGCCACGGCCCCGTCGCCGTCGGGCAGGATCAGGCCGAGGACCTCCATGGTCTCGCCGTCCGCGCCGACGTGAGCTTCCGCCTGCACGATGACGGCCGCCTGCTCGCCGTCTTCCTCCCACCAGATGACCGGCTGGGGCAGATCCATGTCGATGACCCTCGGGTCCTCTGTGTCGCCTAGGGCGAAGACCGCGTGACGGGCCTGAACATCGTCGAGGGTGGCGATGCGGCTATTGAAGGGCTTCAGTCGCGACCAGTCGTCGACATCAAAACCGCCGCCGTCTTCGTCCGGCAGGTCATCGCTCAGGCTCATGCGTCGCTCCTTGGTCTGAAGCACGCTCTCTAGCGCCGAAGCCGCCAGATGCAACCGCATCGGATCGCCGACAGGCCAGGGCTTGCGGAATGTCGGTCGAGCCGATCCGCAGCCTTAGCCGCCGTAGCCGCGACCGCCGCCACCGAAACCGCCGCGCGAGACCACCGTGGTGCGGCTCTGCACCCGACTGGGGGCCTGTCGCGCGACGTCACCGTGTTCCCGGCCGTTGGTCAGGGTCTTGCCGGTGCGATAGTCGCGGTAGGTGAAGCCGCCGCCGTGGCCGTTGGAATACCGGTTGTTGCGGTCGCGGTACAACGGCCCGCCCCCGCGATAGCCGCCGCCGTTCATCATCTGGCCGATGACGAAACCGGCCAGCAACGGGGTGAAGAAGGAGCCGCCGCCGCTCTGGGTGGGCTGGCACTGCGACGGACCCCACTGGCCCTCGCATTCGGACCGGGTGGCGTAGCGCGGCGCGGTCTCGGCGGCGGCCTTCTGCGCGGCGGCCTGGGCCGCATCGCACTCGGCGTCAGAGACGTCGTTGGCGGCGCGGCACTCCTCCAGCGAAGTGTAGGCCTGAACCGGCTCGGGCTCGGGCACGGCGACCCGGGGGGCGCCGCAGGCGGCCAAAGAGAAGCTGGCGGTAGCCATCAGGCTGCTGACATGCAGGACGCGCGAGCGCTTCAGCTTGCGCATGGTCCTGGTCAGCGGAAGGTCTTTGGGATCGGTCATCGCGCTCACGCCGTCATGCAGGCGGCGTTCAGCAGCCCGACGCAGATGGAGATGGCGGCCAGATAGACCGCCGCCGCGATCTCGCCCGCCTCGATGCGAACTACCAGATTGCGGAAGGCCATGCGGCTGATGGTGACGAAGACCAGGATCTGGATGACGCCGGCCAGAAGGGCCCAGACGGCGAACTCCATCAGGCTGACGGTGTGCGACAGGGCAGAGGCCAGAGGCAGGACATAGCCGATCAGGGCGCCGCCCAGAGCAATGGCGGCGGCGGTGTTGCCCTCACGGATCAGCGTATGTTCGTGATAGGGCGTGACCCACTGGTAGATCAGCTTGAACGCCACAGTGAAGACGCCGGCTGCGGCGAAGGCGATCACGAAGGCGAGCGCCCCTTGCTGAAATCCGAACCAGTCAAACATCGTGCTTCTCCCCAGGCGCCGTCAGGCGCGGAACTCGGCCATTTCCAGCGGAATGCCGATCATGATTTCGTGCGTCGTCTCGCCGCCCTCAGGCTGCTGCTCCAGCGCGATCATCAACTCGCGCCCGCCAGCCAGATCGCGCGCATACAGCATGCAGGTCTGGAAGATCTTCGCATAGGGCGTCGTCGCAGCGCGGTCGTCCCAGATCGTCTCCCACAGGGTGACGGGGGGCTGGATCGCGTCGCTTTCCGAAAACCAGAAGCGTGGATAGTCGGGCAAGTCCTCGACCGCGCCGTGAAACACCGGCGCCGAGAGACGGTCGCGCCAGACGCGGCGTTCGCGCTCATTCGGCGGATAGGCCGAGGTCCAGGGCACGAACAGGCTGAAGTCATAACTCTCCGCCCCCGCCGCGTCGTCGCTCATCGCCTGAAGCATGATGTGGTCGTCGGTATAAAAACGATGCACGAACTGCCCGCTTTCCAGCGAGACAAGCCCCTGCGCCGTGATGTCCAGCACATCACGATCCAGCGTGAAGTGCGTCTCGTCGCCCAGCCGACGCCAGGCCAGCGGGTCCAGCGCCACGGTGCGGCCCACAGTGATGTTGCGCACCGTCGCCAGACGCGACCCAGGCGACGCCTTGTCCGATTGTCCGAAAAGCTTCCTGAACATGGACGACTATCTAGGCCTGCCGCAGGCCGACTGCGAGCGAACAGGGACGGTGCGACCGAATGATGCGGATCATGGTCGGAAATTCCGTCCTGCATTGCCCGATGTCAAGCGTTCATGTTACGCGTTACATGAAACATGACCACGCCCCTCGCCCCTTCCTCCGCCGCGACCGACCGTATTCGTGCGTGGCGACAGGCGCGTCGCGAAGCCGGGCTGGTCAAGCTGGAGCTCTGGGTTCCCGAAGCCGCCCGCGACGACGTGAAGGCCGCCGTCCGCGCCATCATCACCGATTCCACGCGCGGCCCCCGTCTTGCCGGACGGGACCTTGCCGCTCGGCCGCGCCGCCCCACTTCTGATCCCACCATTTCTGGAGACGACCATCTCATGGACGCCGTGATCGAAACCCCCTGGACCGTGCCGGCCGTCAAGGCGGCGCTGGACGGCTCGCCTCTGGTCCGCGATGGCGAGATGACCCTGCGCGTGCTGGAAGGCGCCGAACCGGTCCTGCTGGCGACCATGCATGAGTACGGCGACCTGCCCGTCTATCTCAGCGTGGGCGGCGCCCAGATCGTCTGCTCGGTGTTGCTGTGGCCGGTGGCCGAACAGGCCGACCGCCACGCCTTCAACGAGTTCCTTCTGAAGGCCCAGCGCGTGGTGCCGTTATCGAACTTCGCCATCACCAATGTCGGCGGCGAGGACGTCTATGAACTGATGGGCGAACTGTCTTGCAAGACGACGCTTCAAACCATCCTGATCGAGTTGCGGACCCTGGCGGAAAACGCCATCGACGCCACCGAACTGCGTGAAACCTTCGGCGCCGACGCCGCCTGATCCGGAAATCCGACCATGTCCATGCTCAGAAAACTCTCCGCCCTGTTCCGCGGCACGGCCCACGATGCGGCCCAAGGCGTCGTCGACGCCAACGCCCTGCGTATTCTCGATCAGGAAATCCGTGACGCCGACAACGCCCAGGGCAAGGCGCGCGACGATCTGGCCGGCCTGGTGGCGCGCCGCCGCATGGCCGAAAACGAAATGGCCAGCTTCCACGACCAGATCGCCAAATATGAAAGCTCGGCCCGCACGGCGCTGGGCCAGGGCAAGACCGATCTGGCGCGCGAGGTCGCCGTTCGCATCGCCGAACTGGAAGCCGAAATCTCGACCCGCGGGCCGCTGATCGAGGACATGAAGACGGCCGAGACTCGCCTGCGCACCGCCATCGCCTCGACCGATCAGAAGATCGAGACGCTCCGTCGAGAGATCGATATCGTCAAGGTCAATGAGTCCGTCCAGCGCGCCCAGACCTCGGTGGCCCTGAACTCGGCCGGCGCCAACTCGCGCATCGGCTCGGCCGCCGACAGCCTGCAACGCATCAAGCAACGTCAGGCCGTGCAGGAAGAGAAGCTGCGCGAGAACCAGGCTCTGGAAGACCGCCGTACCGGCGCCGATCTGGACGCCAAGCTGCGCGACGCCGGCATCCTGCCCGGTCACTCGTCGGCCGACGACGTCCTGGCCCGCCTGACCCAGAAAGACGTAACCGTCGTCACTCCGCGCCTCGGTCAAGCCACGCCCGACAAGGACCCGGCCTGATCCATGCAGCGTCTGCGCCTTGATCCGCGCCCCGACTGGGAAACCCAGGCAGACAGCCTCGGCTTCACCTGGCGGCACACCGGCGGCGAGCTCTACTGGGATGAAACCGCCGCCTACGCCTTGACCATGGCGTGCAGTTCCTCGGTCGGCGCC